>Ga0099846_1000068_pt1 | contig 36556 bp, 48 predicted proteins | sample CB_VirMetaG_FD_78180 | JGI IMG/M metagenome (GOLD analysis project Ga0099846, IMG submission 78180) | Freshwater to marine saline gradient viral communities from Chesapeake Bay - CB_1504_1 Viral MetaG | ecosystem: Environmental > Aquatic > Marine > Coastal | place: USA: Chesapeake Bay... | reverse complement strand
TCCATCCACTGTTCGCCGTCGCTCTTGAAGAACCCCGGACGCAACCCATGCTTAGCGACAATCTCGCGTGCTTCGGGCGTGTCCCGAACATACAGGTCTGATTCGTAGTTGTCGATCTTGCAACCGGCTTTGATTAGGTCTGTGTATACGGTCATCGTATCTCCTTTGCTTTGTTCATATCGGTACGATTGTACCATGCACTCCACCGATGTCTCACGAAATCGGCAACATTTCTTCCCAAACTTCCCTCGCACGCTGAATCCATGCGTTAGAGCGGGTTTTTGAGTCAAATATTTCTTGGTCTGTCCACACGCCGACGAGAATATTCGCGTTATATCGCTGGCTTCGTTCTCGATTGGGTGCATACTGCCCGATCAGGTACGCGACGACCTCAAGCCCGGCGGCCTGGGCCATATCGGAACCGATCGCCCTGGCTTTGTGCTCGCTTGCGACCAGGGTGGGGTGCATGTGCTCGGGGGTGTAGCCAAGCTGAAACCCGGCCCAATCAGTGAGGAATACCCGGTAGCAGTTGCCCGCTGGCTCGATGTGGATGGCGCATTGGTTCACGATCACACCCCCTAATCGGTTGTCCACACTTGGCGACAATCGCCGCACCTCGCTCGAATCTGCTTGTCGCCGTCGATGTCTACTTGCTGGCTGTCCCACAATACATCGGTGTACCCGGCATAGTTCCCGTCTTCGTCGATTTGTGCCCAGCCATACACTACCTCTAGTATGGCGTCCGGCTTTCCGCCGCATTCCGGGCAATGTGGGGTTGACAAGATAAAGTCTGGGCTTGGGGTGGCTTTGTGCTGGTTCATGACTTCGCCCCCGTGCTCTTCGCCGTCCAAAACACGACGGCCCCGCCCTGTCCACTTGCTTTGTGCTGGCTCTCAATCTTTCTCCGAGCGTCGCGCACGGCCTTGCGTAAATGCTCGCCGTATGACTTGGTTAGTTCTGACATACTCATAATCCTTTGCTTTGCGCCCCTATGCGCTGGTTTGGTTGTGAATACCCGGCGCCCGGCTTTGGCCAGGCGGGGGGGGGGTTCATTCGGTCGGGGTTGGATACAGAGCCTCGAAGTAGGCGCCGACCGATTCATATGCGTCATGCTCACATGATTCCGGCTCTGGCCCCGATGTCATGCCCGGAGAGAATATCGTGCCGATGGCGCACATGGCAGCGTATGAGTCTGAAGACTGCCCGTCGTGCCAATCGGTCAGCGCCCAATATGCACCGATCAAGAAATCGGATACCGTGCATTCAACAAACTCGCCGATGTACGCCCAATCCTCCGTATCACCATCGAATGCGTTGATTTCATCGCAAAGCTCGATGATTGATGCGCTCAAATCGAAGTCTTCGGGCGGGTTGATGCGGAACAATCCCGCGATGATTGGTGCGTATGCTCGTGCGATTGGTTCGGCTTTGGGGTCTAGGGACATGCTTTGTGCTCCATTGGTTACGCGACGCTGGCGCCGCTGGGTTTGGTTTGGAATACCCCCGCCCAGCTTTGGCCAGGCGGGGGGTGTGTTTAGGCGTTTCTAGTGTGCCCAATCGTGTAACTCATGCCAGATTGTTCGATCAGGTTCAGCACACGGTCACGCATAAACGGGCTCATGCCATGCCACCCGCATGGCTTGCGCGATTCCACAAACTCTTTCATTCGGCTGGGGGTGACTTCGCGGAATATGGGGGGATTCTCAACCGATGCGTGGATCACGCGATATGAATGATTCCAAACCGTTTCTGGCCTCGCTTCGTCCGAGTCGGTGAGTATGACCGCAAAGTTATACGGTCTACTCTCAAACACAAACGCTTGCTCGATTGCTTCCATTTTCTTGATCCTTTCAGTTACGCGACGCTGGCGCCGCTGGGTTTGGGTTTGGGAATGTCATACCATCGGCGCTAACCGATGGTAGACTTAAACCATTCGCTCAATACTCGCCCAAAACCTCCCAGATATTTTGGCCAGTATTGTCCTCGAACTCTGCCATCCCAGCGTAGTCAACAAGCCACAGGTCGCCATCCTGGTACAAGCTCCAAATCCTGCCATCGTCGTCAGTGATTTGGATGCTGTCCAGAATATCGCTCCAGATGTCCCAGTAAGATTCGCATTCGTACGGATCGGCGCCCGCGAGCGTATCCAGGTCGTCGAAGTCTACGCCGCTGACCAGTTCGCGTCGTATGCTTTGTGCGAAGTCTCTAGGGATGTATACGCCGCGATTGTCTGACATATACAGCTCGCGGTTCGCTTGCATGATACGCTCAGCGTAGTCGATCATACCGTTCTCTTGCATTCTTGCGCGGTTCATTCGTGAAGCTCCATTGGTTGCGCGACGCTGGCGCCGCTGGGTTGGGTTGGAATGTCATACCATCGGCGCTAACCGATGGTAGACCAGGGTCATTCATTGGTCGCGGGGTTGCTCCATGTCTCCCCAGGCATGTACGGGGGCTCATTCGGACCCGCGTATCTTCCAGATTCACACGCCTGTACCGCGTACCCAAGCTCATAGGGTATGATACGATCTGTTGGCCATTGGTTATTCACAGCCCACGAATGAGCCGCCTTGTATTCTGCGAAATAGAACACGCCTTTGTACGAGACTGCATTTTTCTGCGTTGCATTCATGGTGAAGCTCCATTGTTGCGCGCCACTGTTGGCGCTGGGTTTGGTTTGGAATACCCTTGCATCGGCGCTAACCGATGCCGGGGGGGGGGGTCACGCGTTGAGCGGGTGTGCCGGATCGTATTCGTGCAGAATCGTAGCGTCTGAAATCAGACGCTTACCAGTCCCCCAAGCGTATGAATCATCTATGGTGGTGGTCACGCGCTCCACTTTGAACGCCAATCCACGACTATCACAGATGAACACGCAGTTTTCAACCCAATCGTCTGATGGCAGGGAATCGTGCCAGTGCTCGGTCTGGTCCATTGTGATACGGTAGCGGGTGGTCCTGGTGATCATGATTGGGTCTCCATTGTTGCGCGCCGCTGTTGGCGCTGGGTTTGGGTTGAAATGCCCGGCGCCCGGCTTTGGCCAGGCGGGGGGGGGGGGGTTAGAACTCGCCGGCAAGGACGCCCCCGTCGAACTCGATAAGCGTAGTATTATCGCGCACATAGTCGCGGATGGCATCCGCATCGTTCAGCTCGTCCGGGGTTTCGCCGAAGTGCTCGGCGGCCCATTCGGCTAGTGACTGGTATTCAGTGTAGTAGCATCGAATAGAGACGGGGTCCAGGAGCTCCAGGTCACACATAAGACCGTCGGCGAGCTGCTCGAAATACTCGACGATAGCGCGGGCTCCGGCTGGGCTCCAGTTTGCGTACTCGTCAGCGAGTAAAGCGTTTACTGATTCGTGCGTTGTCATTCGGAACATAGTTCATTCTCCATTGTTGCGCGCCATTGTTGACGCTGGGTTGGGTTGGGAATACCCACGCCCGGCGTTGGCCAGGCGGGGGGGGGGTCAGAGTTCAAAGCATTCGCCGTTCCAAATCAAACCTGTGTGAGATCGGATCGTGGCGAGCAGGTTCCAGGGATACGCGGCGATACAGGCGCGCATCCGGCGAGGTGACGGGTTTGGGTCGTTTTTGACCGATGGTATGATGTGATCATGAAGCCAATCGGTATGTGTTGGCGCCATGCTGTCAGCATCGCCGGCTGAAATACTATATTCGGTCATGCGATCGCGCTTGATTGTTTCGCAGTATTGAGCGTAGGTTAACATCGTCATTCTCCATTGGTTTAGCCGACACCATTGCCGGCGATGTGAGTCTAGCATATATTCGGTACGATGCAAGGGTCTGTAACAGAGAATCTCGCAAAAATATGTGAAATCGTGGATTCTGGGCGAAAAAGGCGGATTATTCTGCGAACTATCCTGATGAAATCGGGTATTTGTTGGAACAAATAGTTTGGGTGTGCTGCTTCATCCGTTGATCCGGATAAGCGGATAAAGCCAGCCCGATCGGTGCGCGTCCCGTTCGCATCGGGCGCCTGAACCGGCGTGGAGCGTATCATATGATGCGATGGGACGGACGGACTCGGTGTGTACCATCGATTTCAGCCCAGAAACGCCGATTTCACCCAGCCTGGTCGGGTACTGTACGGTATTTCGAGCCGATCGGCGCCGAGTGTACGGTAGGCCCGAACCGGGCCCAACCAAACACCTAACCCCGGCCCCCCCCACGCCCCCATGCCCTTCATATTGTAGTAACCCCCTCTACCACACCCCCAAAAAATCCAAGAAAGCCCCCCCCGGCGGCGTCAACTGGCCCTACCACCTGTGTTTGCAGCCTCACCACCCCTTGAAAACCGCCGAATCGGTCGTATTCTGGTATAATGGGGTATGAGCAAAGTAAGGAAAGCCCGTACCAAGGCCGCCAACGATGTCCTTGACCAGATGGTAGTGTTTGCTAACAAGCGGGGCTTTGAGGTCCAGGTGTTTGAGGACTGGCACTGGCGGTTCGTTGGGCATGGCAGGCGTATCGACTGGCACACGGGCACTGGCAAGGTGTTGTCCCCACCGGGCGAGCACCACGGTGCTTACGCGATGTCACCTCGGTCGATGGCCAAGCAGCTCGTTGAGGTGAGTGCAGGTCGTCCACTGGCGATGGTTGACGCTGACCAGATGACCATGTGGTAGTCATTGAGGACATCAGTGTCTCAATATACCGAGTAGGCAAAAAAATATGGGCGTACCGGGGGCTCTTGTTCTTATCACCTTGGTTGTACTGTGGTCTTGGGTGCCTGTGGTCTTGGGCCGCCTTGGAGTGCCTTAGGTGTTTGTCACTGTCAACGCTCTTGAGTACCAAGTCGCACGACCCGAATGTTTTTCTCTTGTCTTTGGTAGCTGCTTGAGTTGGTAGTTGGATGCCTGTGATGCCCTTGCCCACCCTAGCATTCTCTAGGTGGCGAGTGGTTGGGGGAGCAACCCCAAGGTAACTTGGAGTTTCTCACCGTATATCATTCTCCCGGAGCCACGATATGGCGGTGCGAGCCAGCATTCTTATCGGCATTGCTGTTGAAAACCTGCCGTCATTCAAGTTACCGCTGGGAGCCTGTTCGTTGTCACCTTGACTACCAACCCTGAATGAATGTGTGTGTAACGACCCGGCACACCCGGTTCTCTCATACCCGCAGGCCAACCCCTAGAGAGACTGGGGCTTTCGCACGCGCTGGGTGCGATATGACTCATGCCAGGGGCACATGATGATTGATGCACAGAGTATACCACACTTGGAGCCGTTGTCAAGCCCGTGTGATCAGAGTTGAGTTATCCACAAGTTATCCACAATGCGGCATTGCGTTGGCTTGGCTGGTGATCGTCATTTTTTCATACTCTCCCTTGATCTCCTTGTCTACCCGTGTACGATATGTCTGTATCCTCTTTGCTAAATGTGGATCTAGCTTCAGGGGATCGGCGGGCGTGTTGCCCGTCATTGCTGGTGCGGCGTGATGGACACGCGGCGCAATGTAGACCGTGGGGCGAAGGGACTTGCTTGCAGCCCCACACCCTCGCGTCGGCTTGGCCTATGGGCAGCAAGACGGCCCACCCGGTTCGATTCCGGGCACCAGCATTCATTCTTCCTTTCGCCCGCCCTGCTCGAGAAATCGGTTGGGCGGATTTTTCTGCGCATAAAAAAAGGTGGAATCGAACCACCTCGTCGCCAAGTAACTACCCAAAGGACAGGCACACTTACGGGAGATCAACCCCTGCTTGGCTGTGGATCTCCCTGTCCCGTTTGCCTGACCGCCTGGGCCTTTTCTGGTGTCAGCCCTATGAGCGCGAATGGGTCGATAAACGCCTTGCCCTTGTGTGATGTGTCGCACTTATCCACAGTGAGGAACACGACCTCGCCGCCGCCGTCGATAAGAAGGCTGTACGGAGCCCTGAACCTGGTCGGAACACCGCTGGCCACAGCAAGTTCCTTCGCCTGACTGGCGTGGTATCGCCGAACGCCGTCGTCGTGACTGACCACGATGGATGTCTTTCCGGTTGCTGCGGTGTAGAAAATCGCTTGTATTGCTGGGTTCATTTCTTCACCCTCCATCCCCGCGACCGCAATATCCAGGCGGTGCATGCCGCTCCCCAGAGTGCGAGTGCTACATATAGCGTGATTGCCCAAATCATCCGTATGTCCTTTCCTTTGCCATGTGTTTGATATGTGCTTCAGTGACAAGAGTGTACCCGCAACCGTTCCGATGGATGCGATAATACTTGCCGTTTTCCATTTTACAGTACCGAATCGGCAGTATTGGCTTATCCAGCGGTCGCCATGTGCGTGCATTGTGGGTAACCTCGACGGCACCGCGAGGGATCTTGCAGGCAAATGGCAGCTCGACCTCTGGCTGGCGGTCTTTCCTTGGTCGCCCCTGTGGCCGTATTGGCCTTGGCGGGATCTCTTTGGGCGGGTTTGGATTAAGCCTGTACCTGTATGCAACATGGCCATTTTCGTTGTGTTGTTCACGGAACGCGCGGCCCTGATCAAACGCCTTGAGCAGCACCCGGTTCACACTACTGTTTCGGATGCCGGGCTTGATCTGATTCATCTTGCGACGGATCTCTTGCATTGGCGTCCACTCTTCCTTGAGTACGGTGAGAACGATGTCGTAGAGTTCAACCTTTTTCATTCGTCATCTCCGATCATCCGTCGAGCAACACTTCCCGTTCCGTATTCGGTGACAATGACTTTGACTTTTCCGCCACCATCGAGCCAGAACTCACGATCACCTGGGTAGACGACTGCTCTGTGGTGTTCGTTGTAAAGGTGCATGTTGATCTGGTCCATGAGTTCGTCGCCTCGTTGCCTTGAGTAGCAGACAATACCTGCGACTGCTCCGGTTGCAGCCTTGGCTACGAGTTCGTGGATCGTTGGGTCAGTCATACTTCATCACCTCCCATTCGTAGTGTGTCGGGTCAGGTCTCTGCTGAGCAATCCACGCCTCCGCTTCTTGCTGCGTGGCGAAATAGTCCTGCACAACCCACGCACCGGAAGTGTCTTTCCATCGAAGCACAGCGGCGTATGGTTTTGGTTGGTTGTCAGTTGTCATCTTCATTCTCCTTTCGTGCGGCGAGGGCGTGAATCGCTTGTCTGTGGCCTTTGGTATTCATGGTTTGTGCCAAAACCTCCGCATTTACACACGACAGTGGAGGTTTCGGAACAGGGCAATCGGCTGGCTGAACGCCAACCTTCAAATGTATTGAAGGTCTGCGCGGGGGTGAGGGTGTCATTCGCCATCGGTGGTGTCCTTTCGTGCGGCGAGGGCGGCTTCGGCTGCTTCGCGGGTGGAGTAGCAGTTGGCTAGGGAGTCTTGCAACAACTCCCACTCGTCACCCATGCTGTTGCAGTTGTCACTGCACCACCATGTGCCAATCTCGCCCTCGCATCCGACTTTCACCCGCTCAATCCTTACGCCACCCCTCGGCCCTATTCGCAACCACAACACGGTATCGCCCGGCACCACCCGCACCCCATCCGCAGTCACCGGCAACCTCTCCACGATCTCCCGCAAGTGAATGATCTCGGTCTTGGCATCTTGCATCGCCCGTACTTCGGTTGCGTCAAGTCCACGGACATCTGCCCCGAGCACGATTCGATCCAGCCGATTAATAATATCTGTCACTCACACTCCTTCTCCTTTCGTGCGGCGAGGGCGTTGTCAATCATCTTGAGCATCCCATTCCACTTCGGCATGGGGCCGTTGGTTCGCTGCCCGTTGTACTCTGGGTCGTGCTGTAGCACTTTCGGCCTGAGTGTTTCGAGTGATTCCCGCAACCGCTCCACCTCAGCCGCCTTCGCTTGGGCGTAGCGTTCGATGGAGGCGGTGGGTTGATCCGCTGTCACCTCGTAACAGTGAAAGCACTTGCCGTCAGCCCGGCTGGAAACAAGATCCGGCTCCGGCATACCGAAGGCGATCTCGCCTTCCGCACACACGCAGCATGTGGTGCCGTCGTGAAGGACTTGGCGATTGCAGGTTGTGCAGTGGTGGGTCATTTGGGGTTCCCCGTTTCTGTTATCTGTTTCGCAAACTCTCGCAGCCGGTCCACCGGCACCGCGATCATCCACGCTCGGTCTCCGTCGGGCCGCATCATCACGGTGGGGATTTTCTCGCCCGCGTCCCGCCTCGCCTGGATCAGGTACTTCCACCACGCGAGCCGTGCGGGTCGCTTCACCTCCACCCACACGCCGGGGATTGCGTGGTCGATGTCTTCGGCGGTGCGACCGTTGCGGCCCATGCGTGTCGCGTCGATCCCGAGTGCGGCGTTGATTGCTTTGGCGGCCTCGCGTTCACCGTTCGCGCCTTTGCGTCGTGAGTTGGTCATCCTGGCCTTTCAATCTCAATCGTCTTGTGCTTCACAACCCCATCTACTTCAATAAAGTTGTCTTCTGAAAAGTGATCCTTCGGCTCGGTGTAGTACCCGTCCTCAAGCACTGCAACCCCTTCCCGAACGGCCTTCTCCATGTACCTGTTGAAGCGCGACATGTCTATTGTCACACCATCAAGCATTCTCCATGTCTTCACAAGCCGCCTTACTTCTTCGTAGTCCTTTGGGATGTCGTCGATTGCGGCCATGATGTACTCGTACTCATTTAGTTTTCTCATTCACTACTCGCAAACGACTTCCAGGTTGTGACATATTCAAGCCCCTCGTCGGCGGTCTTGATTTCTGTTGGTGTTCCATACCCCTGCACGGCAAAGCCAAGTTCGTCCTGAACACGGCAGAGCAGATCCTTGCTCGGCGGCTCGTTCGTGCGGAGAGAGTATTCGTTTCGGTCGTAGACACCACGACCACGCTTGGTTATCTTCAGCTCGATGATCTTCATTAGTCCTCGTCCAGAAAGTATTTGCGGCCACGATCGGTTACTGGTCGATCGTGGCGGTAGCGGTATGGGTTGGCTTCCGAGAGCAGTTCGTTGAAGTCCATGCCTTTTTCGCTGCATTCGATCTTGAGTTCGGTCTCGAGCGTGTTGATCGACCGCCGTGCGAGTTCCGCCCATGAGGGCATTCGCTTGCCAAGTGCGGTGCATACATGATCCATCAGCCGCCGCCGCATGATGATCTCGGTCTCCATGTCGATACAGAATCGTCGTCGTTCTTCTTTTGCCATATGCCTATTCTGCACGCCAGCCTCCCCTTGTCAACCCGGTTTCGGTTGTTTCTTGCATTTATGTGGCACTCCGCCCCCGTTTGGTGTATGATTGGGGTGAGGTCGCTGTTGGCGATCTGGTATACTATGGATAAACAGGAGCCAAGCATGCCTCAAGCATTCGACACTTTCGCGTCCGCATCGTCAGCCCTTTCGACATACCAAGTTGTTGATGTCTCAGGAACCCCATCCGTCCGTACTGGCGCTCAGTTTCTCCGCCTGTTCGGTGTAGCAACTGGTACTGCGGCGGATACCGTCACGGTGGAGCTGGCGCTCATTAAGGCTGGTGTCCGCATTGCCAGCTTCTATGCCACGGGCACTTTGCTTGCGATCACCGACGGGAGCAAGAATGTCATCACTTTTGCGTTCGACGAGGGGTCAAGCAGCAAGTTCGACCTTCTTGGTTGCGACCGATACACTGTTGATCAGGTCAGCGGGACAACCGCACCGGACAACAAGGCGTTCTGGATGATCGGCGTTTCCGCCCTTTCGGGTGCCAGTGATGTCGATCTGTACGCCGCAGTATCAGGGGCCATATGAATAAGTCGAAGTGGACTAAGTGCGTTAAGGCCGACAAGACGGTCTACGCCGACAACCTCAAGCAGTTCTGCCGGGACTATGATCTGGACGCTTCAACTGTGTACGCAGCCCGTCGCTGTGCTCGAGGCCGTAGGTCTATTCATGGGTGGGAGTTCTACTTTGTTGATCGACCCCCGCCCGGAGCCGACATCCACGGCGGCGGCGTGTACGAGGGCGAGGCCAAGAGCTTCCATTCGGTGATGGACGAGGCCGTGCCGCCCCCGCCTCCCCAGAAGGATGCGGTCGTTGACATCATCGCCCAGTACAAAAAAGAAGATGTGTCCGACATGTCCCCGATTGAGAAGTATCGGGCGTTATCGACGATCATCATGGACATGTCGTTCAAGACGGCGACCGGGCAAGAGGACTACCCAGCCGGGTTCAAGCCCAAAGACCTGACTGCGGTACTCGAGTCATACGCCAAGGCATGGAACATTGATCCCAAGCGAGCGATGGACACCCGTACCGAGGGCGACAAGATCGCGGAGGCTTGCGAGAACATCCTCAAAGACTCATCCCGAATCTGGGAGACCGAGGACGATGTGCTCAAGGGTATCGAAGACGGCATGGCCAACATCAAGAAAGAGGCGATGGCCTATGCCCGTAAGCTCAAGGGGAGCGGAACCAGGGCCGACACGCTGCTACCTGCCGCCGACCTACTGAAGGTGGACCCACAACAGAATCAGGGGGAACCCCCAGGCCCAAAAACAATAGCGGAGACGGCGACTCGATGGATTGACCGTCTCCGCAAGGTTCGGCACTTGGCGCAAATCTCCCGCGAGCCGTACCAAGAGGGTATGAGCCGCGACGAGAAGATGATATCTGAGTCCACCCACCTGCTCAGGTTCCAGTTGTATGTTGGTAGGCCCGACATCGAAGAGGCACTGGTCTATTCGTTTTCGGACATCCATGTCCGCTCATCTATGCGGATCTGGATGTCCCGAAACGGGGTGGCCATCCGAGACAATGACGGGATCATCCTACCCGGCGAGCGAGCCAGCAACGGCCAAATGTTCGCTGGCGAGCGGTATCTAGGCACTTTGATTATGATGCCTCCGCGTCACGGCAAGACCGACATGGTGATTCACGACATCGTGCTGTCGATCGACCTGCGGCCTAAGATCCAGATGGCCATCATTCACGACAAAGAGTCTGAGGCGAGTAAGGTTCTGGTTGCCGCCAAGAACTGCTTTATGCCCAAGACTTCACAGGGCAGGCGAAACCTGAGGCTGTTCCCTGACAGATACCTAACAGACCACGACAACAACATGACAACGCTGCGTGTTCACAATGATGACCCGCCGCGAAACCCTAATCTCATGGCCGCGTCGGTCTGGGTGTCTGGTCAGGGAAACAATCTCGATCGCCTGTATGGTGATGACCTTGTGCCGCAGTCTGATATGACTGAGGACAATACGAGAGAGCAACGCAAGATCCGCTTTTCGGGTACATGGATGACCCGGCTTCAGGGCAAGGAATGGGATGTGGTGCTCACCGGATATCCTCGTCACAACAAGGATCTCATGTGGGAATACTACATGCAGGCCCAGTTGGCGAACGACACGATGGGCGCTGAGGGTATGAAGATGATGGCCCTCCGTTTGCCGGTTGGTGGCCCCAAGGACACCCCGCCGTTCAAGTCGATCTGGCCAGATATGTACCCGCCGTCAGAACTGCGTGCGAAGTACAACCAGTTGAACGACGCATCGCTGTGGGCAGCCAACTACCAACTCTCGCCCATCACTTCTGATCAGCGGATCGTTGAGAAGCTGCGACTGTACGACCCACAAGATGAAGCGGTCGAGATGTTCCTCAAGTCGGCAACCTACCACCTGTCGGTTGACCCCGCTGCGAAAGGCGACGGAACCGGCGACAAGGCAGGCGTGGTGATCGGCGCTCTGGGAGATTTGGTTCGCATCGACTTTGAGAACGGCAGAGAGGTTGTGTACGACGAGCGAGTCTTGTTGATTGTTTACGCGGACGAGTTCTACGCGACTCAGACTCAGTTGACCGAGCACATGATGGCCACGACCAGCAGGTATCCGATTGACACGGCCCACATCGAGCAGGTGACGGGCCTCGGCTCGGCAATGGCTGAGGCGCTTGAGACGCACTATGGCATCAGCAGGGTGGTCTTGCATGGTGTCGGCAACAAAGGCAAGGCATCCCGCCTGCGTGCGGTTTCACCCGTACTTGAGCAGTCCGACCCGGCGCTGCCAGCCAAAGTGCTGTTTCCCGGCAAGTACCCAACGCTTGAGGACGGAACGCCCGACAAGAACGCCCCGCTCCAGATCGACCCCGCGTTCAAACGGCTGCACGACTACATCGTTAACTTCGCGGTGATGACCGGGTATCACTCGCTTGACTCTTTGACCCAACTGGTCAGCCACGCGATCAAGACTGGCGACCTCGCTGTACACGAGGGCGAGTTCTCCCGACAAGTCAACAAGGGCATGGCAAGGGCGTTGAGCAGTAAAAAGGTTGCTAGACTAGAATCAGCACTCAACGATTACGCAATACCACAGGGCACTGAGTACGAGTGGTTCGGGGCCGCAAACAACTTCGTCTAAAGGAGGCGACATGACAGACATCGACACCATTTCAAAGATGGTCAAGCCAGTGAACAAGCAGATCATTCTCATGCGAGACACGGGTAAGACGCAGACCGATGCGGGCCTGCACATTGGCGATATCAACACCAAGAAGCTGCGTTCTGGCGTGGTGGTGTGCTACGCCGAGGATTGCACGATCCCGCTTGAGGTCGGGCTGCGGGTTGGCCATCAGAAGCACGCTGGCACGAACATGGAGATCATGGTCGGCGACGAGGCTGTTCCGATCACCATTATGCCCGAGAGCTCTGTGACAATGATCATGCACGAAGACGCGAAACTGGGGGTCAGTGATGGATGAGTCGATTGTTGTCGTACTTGGAATCGTCCTCACTTCCCTTTGCGGCGTTGTTGGGGCTCTGATAGGTTATAATGTGGGTGTCAAGAAGCCGGATGACAAGAGTGTCGTCTCGGCTTTGTGCCGTACATTAGACTCCGTGGTGAGTCAGAATACCGCTCAGTCTAGGCGTGCCCAGGACATGGCTTCGCTGGCTCAAGAGCAGCAGTTGGACAGGATTAATGCGGAATATCTCGCCGACACCGCATACAAGCAGAACATTAGGGGCATCCCGGTCAATGGGTATATTGAAGAGCCGGAATACTCAGGCGATCAATACGACCAAGAAATACCTTGAGGTAATCCATGATTAGCCACAACAGCCCCGACGATTTCAAAGAGTGGGTGCGTGAACGCCGCCGCGAGACGAACGCTCGCCGTGTGGCGCAGCAGGAGTATGTGGCCCGGTGCCGTTCATACGACGCTGGCGTGCAGTGGCTCAGCCGGGGTGTTGCTGGCAACCAGTTGGATTCACAGGCATTGCGCGCATTCAAGCAGGCTGGGCGGGCGAATGTTCCCGATGGTGGCACCGCGCCATTGAGGACAACTCTCAATAAGATTACTGAGAATATCAGGCGAGTACAAGGCGCTACGGCGCCAAAGAAGATTGATGCCCGGTCAACCCCAGACTACGGGGTTGGTCGTGGCTTTGACATTGTGCAGTCAGACATTGCCGAGGCGATTGCCAACGCAACCATCTCCGACTCAGGTGCCCTTGGTGTCTGCCGCACAGCCAACTTTGAACGGTGCATCGACGGTATGCACGGCTTCGGATACAGGATCGAGCGCCAACAGTCTGCCGAGGGACAGTTCGATGCAAGGCTCCAGTGCTTCAACTTCGACGGCTTCCAGCTCACGCTTGATCCCAATGTCACCGATCAGTGTCTCGACAACCATGAGTATGTGATTCTCACAGAGGTCGTGACCGAACACGCCGCCCGTAGGCGGTACGGCGATGATCAGGTGGACCAGCTCGACACCGACAAGTTGCCCGAGGTGGGCATGCTGCGTCCGATTGAGCGAAGGTTCAACGCACTGACTGGCGGAATCCTCTACCCTGAGATGGGTAGTCTTGGCAAGGCGAAGGGCATGATCGTTCACACGGTCTTCCTGCGTGGGTCAAGCAAGCGGTTCGACCGAATGTACACGGTACTCGATATGGGGCGTTCGGATGTCGAGGCATCCAAGTCCAGTGTCGTGACCAACTGGGAAATCAACCAAGGGCCTGGTGGAGGCAACCCCTACGGCGGGAACGGCATGCCGCTGTTCCTGCTGTTCGGTCATCGCCGCTCAAAGGATCTGCACGGCATCAGCGATGTCGGCATGATGGTTGACGCACAGGACAAGCTCAACATCGCAGCCTCGATCTACTTCCAGTCGCTCTGGAACTATGTTCAGAAGGTCGTGTTCGTTGACCGCCGCACGCTCGAGGACCAGAAGTCGAGCCCCAGCCAGATTATGAAGCAGATGCGTCAGGGCATATTGATGCTCAATGTACGCGACCGTAACTCCATGACACCGCAGATGTTACAGATGCCGCAGCCACCACAGGCCGTTGCCAACGACATGCAGCGGTTCTCAGATGATGTCCGTAATGCGGGCTTCCGTAGTTCTGCACACGCAGGCGAGACTAAGAGCCATGTAGCCGACGCTACGGTCGAGCGAACAATCGAGGCCACTGAGATCACGGCGGACGACCGGGTTGATTCCGACATCGCTGAGTACGAGCGGTTCGTTGAGTCAATCACTTCAACACAGATCCGTCTGGCACAGGCTGGCTCGATCAGTTCGCAGCGGTTGCTGTTTGATGCCGGGCTCAGTGATGAGCAGGTTGGTCTGATGCTTCGGATTGATCCGTTCCGCAGCCTGCCCCGCCTGAAGATCGCAGAAGAGTCCATTCGTCGTCGCAGCCGCAGCCAGCAGAAGCGAGACATTAGTATGCTTGCCCAGAGCGGCGCGTTCTCCAGTGACCCTGACGAGATGCGTCGATTGCTTGTTGGCATTGACATGCCGGTATCCAACCATGACAAGACCATCCAGCAGGCGAGCGAGATCATGGCGGTCAAGATTGCCATGGGCGAGCCGTTCATGCCGTACCCAATGGGACGCGACGCCATGTTCTTGATCGAAGCACTCCGCAGACAGGCGGCACAGGCATCGAATCCCCAGTCGAAACAGATGATTATCCAGGCTATTCAGATGCAGCAGGCCGTCGAACAGCAGGCCGCACAGGCAGCCGCACCCCCACAAGAACAGGGGCCTGCGAGCTTCCAAGATATTGCAAACCAAGCATTTAATCCCGGTGCCGCCCGTTAGGGTTGCATACCGTACAAATGACTGATAGAATAGGTACAGGTGGCACCCGCGTGTGCGGACAACCCACCTAAACCATTTTGCCCTCAGACAACCCGCAAGGCCCCTGAGACGGCGTAGGAGTATCTCTTGTCAGACGAAAGCACGACCCCCGCAACGGAGTCATCGGCACCCGCGACAGGCGGACAACCCGGCGGCACCACGCAACAGACCACGGAGCAATCACAGACTGAGCAGCCCAAGCAGCAGTCAGCACCCGCACCAGACCTTTCTGAGCGGTACAAGTCCCAGATCAATGGGATGCGGCCATATGTTGAGCCACTTCGAGAAGCAGGCATCACGGACCCTAGTCAGGTCCAGCAGTTGCTTCAAGACCGGCAGACGATTCAGAAGTTTCGGGAGCGTGGGATTGACATCAATACGCTACTTGGCGATCAGGCACAGCCTCAACAGCAGACCCAACAGGAGCAGAAGCCACTTACCCGTGATGACCTGGCCGCTTTCTACCGAGAGCAGACAGCGACTCAGCAGCACGAAAGTGCTGACGCGGCGGCGACAAACCAACTCAAGGCGTTTTCGCAAGAGGTTGGCGGCAACTATTCCAACGATGTTTGGGACATTGTGTTGATTGAGGCAGGGCGATACCTCAAAGAGAACGGTCAGCGGTATCCGATCGACCACCCTCTCTACGAGAAGTCCTATGTGCCACCAAACGACTCCGACTTGGAGCAGATCAAGGAACTGGTAAAGCAGCGACTTGATCGAATCCGTGGAGCCGCAGCCCGAACAGGGATTGACCAGAGTGTGACTCAACAGTCCACGCCCAACGGCAACCCCAACGAAGGCGCTCAGCCTGCAATGCTTGGTCGAAAAGAAGTTCGCCTCAACCGCATCAAGGATTTGATGTCGCAGAACATGGCAGCTTTGAACGGGGAGTCGGCCTCAAACTTATGAGCCGATAGGCAGAAAAGAACCCGATAATGGCAAACCCAAGCTATTACAATCAGACCGAAGCCGTCCAGCGGACAGTCAACCAACTGATCCGTGAGGAGTACATGTCCGAGATCCCCGAACTGATCTTCAAGGTCGGTTCGCCAACCATGCGTCTGCTCCAGCCCGGCACCGAGATTGCCAACGCCGAGAACCAGGGCATCAACCAGCGTGTGATCACCGCTCGCGCCAACAGTGGCCGTGCGACCCGCACCCTGCTTGCCGACTTCCAGCGTGGGCGTACCTCGAGTGCCGCAAGCCTCAAGCTGCGTTACAACTACAACGATGCTTCCGCAAACGACTTCGTGTCGATTGAAGCCGCAACGTCGGTCCCTTGGCACGACTTCACCACCTCGGGCAACGACATCGCTGCTCAGGTGCTCGACCGTGCCCAGCAGGATGTCATGGACTCGATCGACTACACCACGAATGTTCTGATGCACTCAGATCAGACTGGTGCAATCGGCCTGATCAACGGCGACATCAAGTCAGAGTTTGATGACGAAGGCACTTACGCTGGTGCAGCCGCTCATGTTGCAGGCAACACTGCTGCATCGTTCCTTATGGACGGCCACACCATCGGCATCTTCCGTGAAGGTGTCCACTTGGACATCTATGACTCAACTGGTGCAACCCTGCTGGCCGATGAAGTGCGTATCGACCGAGTGAACTTCGAGGAGCAGTCGGTGACTGTTTACCTCTCGGAACTCTCGACCGCTGCCAACTTTAACGCGCTTGCGGCAAATGATGATAACGCCATCATTTACCTCGCAGGCACCAAGGACGCAGGCTTCAAGTGTGCGTTCGCGGAAATGTTCAAGACTACCTACGCGAGTGATTCGTGGATCGGTGGTATTGATCGTGCTGCTCAGGGCAACCGCCACTGGCAGCCAATCCGCACCCGCATCACCGGGTCGTCCATGCCGATGCAGAAGTCGTACCTTGACGACGCTGCCCGTGCAATGGGCTTCCGTACCGCCGAAGCCGACATGGAACCCCCAGTGTTCCTCGCCGGTTCGGAGATCGTTGACAACTTCCGCTCGGATGTCGGTGAAGCCGCTCTGAGCACCGAAGACGCGAACGATCGCGGCGACTACACCATCGGTGAAGTTGCACTTCGCTACCAGCACCCAGTCCTTGGCGCTATCAGCATCATGGGTGACTACACCGCGAAGAACGACCGTGCTTACCTTGTCTTCCCCAACGACCTCACGATGTACTTCGCCAACATGGTTGGCCCCGTCGTGATGTCCGAGGGTACGGCAGGTCGCGGCTTTGAGCGAGTGGAAGGCGCTGACCCGAACTCGGGCGGCTCGAAGTTCTACAAGCTTGAAGTGATGGAGCAGAAGACCCCGTTCTTCAAGGCCATCAACCGTGCCGTTGGCATCTTCAACGTCACCTAATCTCACACAACCACTGCTGGGTCGAAAGGCCCACCAGTGTTTTCATGCAGTACACGCACCTCCATTTCGTTGACGGCAGCCCTCTCCCTGATGTGCCTGAGTACATCTGTGAGGAACTTGGGGCTATCGCTGAACAGGTCAAAGCAGCCACTGGCTGTAGCGGCTGGTATCACGAGGGTATGCGTGGCATTCAGTGGCATGTCGGGGACGAGCCCAATGGCGGGCCGTATGCTGACATCTTGTTCCAGGGCGACAGGTATATCCCGATCGCCGTGGACGAAACCATTGAACGCATCTTGATGAGTGTTGGCCGAAGCAGGCAGGAGAAGGATGCTGAGATGAAGTCTCGCAGCGACGCCTCCAAGAGCAAGGTCGAGTATGAGCGTATGAGCAGGGCCTACGACTTGGCCCCTGAACTTCGTGACCGTCTCAAGTATAATGAGAGGGTCGCAGACAACAAGCACAGTAGACGAGTTTTCCACATTCCCACAGGAGTTCCCAATGGCTAATCAGCCCGTCCCTCTCGCTAACGTCACCACGACTGGTGTAGTCCGTCTTGGCAAGGATTGGGGCGACGTCGATGTCGTTCCATTCTCGCTTGAGTGCCGCATTACGCCGAGCTCGGCTGCCATCAGCCATGCGTTCCCCGTTGACCTTCCTGCAAACGCAGTGGTCGATGCTGTCCACATCCATCCATACGCAGCCTCCACCCAAACGGGTGGAACTGCCCCAACATCGGTAGGCATTGGTGTTACCGGCGATCCCGATGAGTACATCGAGATTCTCGAAAGCACTGTCGATGAGATCGGCGAGAACGTCACCACTCTGGCCAACCGCGTCAGCCCCAGCACTTCCGCCAAGACCCTGTACCTCCACTCGACCAACGGCTCGGGCACGGGTGACGGCACCATCACTGGCGACTGGGGTATCCGTGTTACCGGCTACATCATCCAGCCTCTCGCAACCTCGTAAGGAGTTTTGAATGGGACTTTACACACATGACCAATCAATGGCCGAGCAGGGCGGTTGGTATCAGATTGATGTTGTTGGCACCCAGTCCATCAGCATCCCCGCCGGGGTTACCAATGTGCTCATCGTCGGCTCAAGCACGCCTGTGGTGACGCGGTTCAAGACCGTTGAACGAGCAGGCCGCAAGATCCGATTCATGGCCCGTACTGATAGCGATTCAACCCAGTTTACTGATGGTGAAAACATCAAGACCACTGGTGCGAGTTCGGCTATCGACTCTTGGGATTCAATCGAGTTCATCTGCGCACCTGATGCCAGTGGCGCTTTGTACTTCATCGAAACCAACCTCTCCAACATCACCTGATATGAGGATCGCGCATGGCAATCACATACAGCGCCCAGTTACAGAATCGTATTGCGCTGCTGCTGGGTCGTCGTCAGTACGACGAACTGACTGAAACCCAGAAGATTGCCATCGACAACAACTGGTCATCGGGCACCGTTGGTGGTGCTGCTGGCTCGTCGTTGGAAACTCTTGGTCAGGTCGCAAATGCGTTTACTGTCAGCGATACCACCGCGACCAATATCCCTTCCACTTGGTCGAGCTGGTTCGTATCCGAGGCTGCTCTACAGGCAGCCCCGGCTTTTCCCACGGCTGAAGCCAATGACATTCGCCGCAACAATGCACTCGCCAGGCGGGACGCATTGCTTTCGTACTCTCGAGCATCGTTCGACAGTGCGGCTGACGGCGACATTGGCGCACTCAGCATTCAATCGCTCCGTGCGAACACCATCATCCACGCACTCCGCATGAGCCCATCGGTCTACCTCGATGTGGCAATGGTTGATGATGCGATCGAGACGGTGGTGACAGAGATTTGGAACGAGACCGACTGGCGGTTCAAGACCAAGCTCGTCACCCTTACTATTGGCACGGACTCGTCGGTAACTGCATCCGATAGCGTTGCCGTGGACAAACTCATTGGCGACCGCATCGACTACGATACGGCGTTCGGTGGGTTTGCAATCTCTGTTGATTACCAGACGATCTTGGACTACAAGGCTTCGTCCGCTGATGCTGGCAAGCCCTTGTACTTTCACTTGCTGCGTTCGGGCAGTGACTTGAACTGGATCTTTGAGCGTACCCCGGACAAGCAGTACACTGCCAAGGCAATGGTCACTGCACAGACTCCAAGCATGTCGTCGCAAACCACCATGAACACAGCACTTGGGTCATTCCCAGTTGACTTCCACGGTGTCATCAAAGACCGCGTGCTCATGGTCGTGATGGAACGCATTGGTCGCGCACGAAGCGTTAGCGGTTTCCGAGAAAAAACAGACAGTAAGATACACGGACTGCTCGCGCGGTATGACTCATCCGGTGGCGATCCTGAATGGTCTGAGTACCACGATGTTCGGCCACTTGGCCTCGGCTGGAATCCCGGCCACATCGGTGGTTCTGGACTGTGAGTAGTAACGCAGATGACCAACTGTTTGCTTGGGTGAAGGCCCGCCTCGAGGCGATTGGCAATATCACCGCCATCATTCCATCGAGTGATGCGGTTGTGCGTGACGACTGGCCCGAGAACCTGCGTCCATCCCCGCCCCGCATCGAGTACAACCCGCTTCGGTTTGGGCTCTCTGAGAAGGGTGATGTATACCAAGGGCAGTTCGGCATCACGATCATTGCGGATCGCTCCGACTGGTTCGGCACTGGGTCAACCCCAGAGGCTGAGGGTGATCTATGGACGCTAGAGTCCGAGGTGATCGCCTCTCTGAGCAACGCTGCACCCACGGGGATCACGAACTACACTGTGAGCCCTATTCAGTGGACGGCCCGTAGACGACCGACAGAGACGCCTGACGATGTGGTGGGCAGGCGTCTCAACTTCGGTGTTACGATGTATCCTGGTTCAAGTGTCCCGCTATCGGGCGGTGATGCTGACCTGACGGGCCTGTCTGCGAACCTCAAGGTCGTTGGCTGGAACATCTCTGTTGACGGGTCTCGCAACACCGACTTTGATCGTGTTGGTACATCCGCGTTCGCGCTGCGTCTGGACAAGCCGATTGCGACTGTCTCGATTCGCGTTCGCATTATTGGGGACGGGTCAACGATCTTCCCCGCGTACAACTCGCGGCAGGATGTGACATTCTTCGTGGACTCGAACAGCTCGTTCAACGAGCCCAACATGTTGATCGGTCGAGTACAATGGATTCCGAATGCTGACCAATCTGCCGAGCCGCAGTATGCAAACATCATTGCGTACATTGACAACTCGGCCTCACCAGTGTTCTCAGGGTCGGTAGGAGCATAATGATGCTTTCAAAAGAGCAAATAGACGACCTGATAAGGGCTATAGAAAACACCACAACTTCCCAAGAGAAGTTGTCCGACAATATTGGTGACATAAACCTGTCTGTCGATAGGTCAGTCGAGGCATTTGAAAAGATTGATGACCTTTCCGAATCCATGCGTGAGGCGTCCAGGGCACAAGACCGTCTTAGCGAGCGACTGGTAGACATGACTCGGACCTTAGACGAAACGGCGAATGCTTTGGCGGACTCCATGGAAGACTTGCGTGATGAGATTAACCAGTTGATCCAAGAGTTACGGCAGGGCGGGGAGGTTTGATTGGAAGTAACAGGAGTACGCCAACCTAACGAGCGTGTGGTGTATGGCCCGCAGGCAGATAGTCCCTATTATGTAAGGTACTCTTATGCGTTCGAGGGACTTAGCGATTCGCTCACACCGGGCGAGATTATCTCACAGTGCCGCAACGCGGATTCTAGTGACACATCGACACCACTTCCAGAAAGCACAGCGACGGAATATGGCCTACCGCAAACGCGGGTGGATGTTCGCCGTTACTCTCGACAGACGGGCCAAGCTCGTATTGTGGTTGAGTGGGGTATTCGATCTTTCTCCGGTGGAGCGGCACCGGATGTAGCATCAGAACGAAGCCAGGTAATCCAAGAGGATTATTCTCAGCCATATGCGGTCGTGTTTATTCCGGGGGTCTTCCGAGACCAAGCAGAGACATTCTCCAGAAGAATCAACCGCCCCCGCCTCCGCACAACCATCCGAAGGTTTAAGACTGACGAAAATGGGTTGGGTGACACGATTAGCGGGGACATAACCGACAATGTGGGCAGACTGATGCGGTGGAGGAACCGGGATCGCATTATCGTTGGTGGCGGATTTCAGCCCACGACCCAGACGCAGGGCTACGCCTACATCATCCTCGACTATCTTCCTCCTGTCGATGGCGTTCTTCAGGGAGAGATATTTAGTGATGTCGGATACGAGAATCTTCCCGTGGCAGAGCTTGGTCCCAACCAGGTGTACAAAATAGAGCCCAGCCTTTCGGTTGGCACAATAGCAGAGTTGCTTGATGTGACATATAGAGGGCCTGTACTTGACACATTTGGGTGGATCACACAATGACCGATATACCACCATTTTCAAGGATTGACGGGCGCATAGCCGCTGTGTATCTCGATGATATTGAGCAGAGCGGCGGGGCCGTTCGCGGACGGGCAGAATCAATAACCTACGATGCGACATTCGTGCGAGTCGGCAAACTGGTGAAGAAAGAAAAGTTCACACCGTACAACCGCAGGTACATAAAAACGAGTATCATATCAGCCCGAGTCGGCGACTATTGCGATGTCCAGATTAACCGGGCCAACGGCGATACTCAGGTTTATGTGCATACTGAGCGTGACGATTTGCGTGACTGTGATGGCAACCCTGTGGAGGATCTGTAATGCCCCCAACGCTTAAAGAAAGCCACATGCTTGATCTCACCAATAAGGGTTCCCGCGTTGTGTTTAATACACAAGACGTAGACGTCCTTTCTATCAGCACTTCAATGTCTTCCTTGATGGGGTCAGCGGTGGTTGAACTTAAACTTGGAGCAAGCGGGGTGGGAGAGTCGTTCTCTCCCGCCAAGGTCATATCGGCATCGAAATCGGCGCTCGGGCCTATTGATGTGAGCGGTTGGGAAGAAGTCATACTCGAAGTGACCACGGCTGATTCCAGTGCTCAGGAAATCGTGCTGAACAGCTTTGCCGAATCTACTGGGTAGTACCTCTGGTATAATAGAGCAGACCCCAAAATAACGGAGGCCCACGATGGCTGTACTTTACTGGCGAGGAACGGTCGATGGCGATATCGGCAATGTCAACAACTATGTGACTGCGGCTGGGGCGACTCCCGGTTCGGCCCCAATAAACGGTGACACCCTGATCTTCAATCATGGCTCTGTCGATGTGGACGCTGGCCTCACTTCTGGGCTCACGGGCATTGTCCTGCGTGGCAGCAGTGGTTACACGGGTCGCATTGGCCCAACCACCGCATTGAGCATTGCATGCACAACTGTGGACTGGAAGTACGGCGGGTCGCTGAACCTGACGGGCAATATCACGACCGGCAAGGTTCGCTGTCGTCCAGGGTCTTCATTCATCTACCAAGGCGGCACGGCAACCAGCCTGTTCATTGATCGCACGCCCTACCAGATCGGGGGGTCTGCGGTTGTCACAAGCCTGCGAACCTACCGATCTGATGGCAGCGACCTGAACAACGCTACACAGTACACGCTCTGTGCCATTGACAGCGGAACGCATGTCACCCGCCGCAAGGGCGTGTTTGATCTCCGCAACGGCTCGTTGCTCAAGGTCAAGGCCGAGGGCGTGCTTGATGATGGTACTATCGTCGGCCACAACTCGTCGATTGAGTACACCAGTCTTGAGGACATCGCAACGGGCGACACCGTTGAGGTCAGCAGCACCGGCAAGTTTGACGCGGGCTCCTGCCCGATCCAGTTCACCTACGACGGCGAGCTGGCATACTGGCCCGGATCAAACATCAACCTCTCAACGGTTGCTGGCGAGGTGACTCCTTCCACCGTGACCGAGTACGGCTCGGGCGACACGCTGGATGCGATTCCCATTCCGTAAATGGACGACCCGTCACCAATCTCGACCGACACGGACGGCACGCTATACAAGCGTGCTACTCGCTTGCCCAACGGGGACTGGGCACCAACGACTTGTTGTGACTGTGGTGGGGGTGGTTGCTGGCTAGTCCTCCTGCGATGCAACTGCGACTGTCCAACCGTCCTGCTTGTGATGCGATTGGATGCGGCGGTTGAGGCCGCGTGGCCAGCGGATCAACGGGAGGTTGGCGCGGTCATCGAACTCGACTCGGGCGGGTGCGTGCGACTGCTGGGATCGAGTACCGTTCCCCCACCGGAGGCGGTCGAGATCAGCCCGCAGAACATCGCGGCAATCCACCCAAACTGTGACGCGAGCCCGTGCGACGACGAGCCCTGCGTGGATATCGGCGGGGATCGGTTCGTGATCGTCGGGGGGCGTGTGCCGTGCATGCCATTCGCAGCACCGACGGATTGCCTTGCCCGCGTGCGGGTGGGGTGGTCGATGATCGGCCATTACGATTATCGTGAGACCTTCACTGGCGGCGAGGCGTTCGAGGAGTCGTTCGGGTACGCGGAGGGCGAGTACGAGATGGTGCTTGACGGCGGCTTCGGGCTGGTGCTGGGCGACTGGTCGATGACCAACCGGCTCATGGGCATCCGAGACACCACCGCGACGGGCAGTGGCAGCGTGTCGCAGTGGGACATCACGCAGACGCTCGACCAAAACTCGTCGGGCAGCATCGTGGGCAATGTCTCGCCAAACAGCATCGCTGGGGTGAACATCCCTTGGCGGCTGGTGAGCGGGAGCGACCTTCCGCGCGTCGAGTTCACCGGCGTGGAGGGGTTGCCATTTCTTGATGAGCAGCCGTGCAACTCGCGCGTGGATTTCACGGCGGGCCTTGATGGCGCGGACGGCTATGTGACACACACGGGAATGCTGACGGCGACGCGCGGGCGATCGGGGCAGTTCGGGCTGGGGGTGTACCCCGGAGAAGGACGGTATCGCAGCAGCGCCGAGGTGCAGATCCGCGTGCTGGAGATGGAGCTGGCCGACGGGACGGTGCTGGTGTTTGACCAGTGCGATGTGCCGCAGCCGCGCATCGCCGTTGCCTGCGACCCGCAAGCCGACCCGCAGGAGATCACCTACGATGCCCAGACGCTGCCCGCGTGGGCGGTGTCGATGATCGAAATAGAGACAGGGCTGCGGTATCTGCCCACGAACACACCCAGCACGGGCTCGCCGATCACGGTGGTGTATGAGGGCGAGGGGTGCCCCGAACCGCCCGCAGATCTCTGGCCAGTAGCACGGGAGTGCAACGGCACGCGGACGGTCACATTCGATCCAGCGACGAGGCCAGCAGACGGCGTGACATTCATCGTCGGCACAGTACGCTATCGCCCAACCATCGTGATGAGTGAGGAGCCGCCAACGGCAGGCGTGTGGTCGCCTGACCCGTGCCCGCCAACAGACGCCTGCGCCGATCTTATACTGAACGACCCCCGGTGCTCCCTGCCCCAATACCGAGACTGCCCGCAGTGCGTGGGGTTCGATGTGGGCGACCCACAGCCCGAGCCCGACTTCGATGTGCAAGAGGGCGGCACGATCCCCGGTCTCGGTGACATGGTGGCCGAGGCGATCCGCACGATCTCGCTCAACACGATCCTGCCGTGCAGTGCGTGCGAACGACGCAAGCAAGTGCTGAACAGGTTCGGTGAGCGGGCGGGGAGGTCCATACTTCGGATACTCAACTGGTAGGTGGCCCCCGTGTTCCGTACAAAACCCTGCTACAATACGAATGCCGGGAGTTTTCTCCTTTCGCCCGGCCCGGCCTCGCTCACGCACCCATTGCCCGTGACCGCCCCTCCGGGCAGTGGGGGCGAGGCCACATAACTGGAGATGATTATGGCGAAGAAAAAAAAGCTGACCGACATTGAACAGGCAGATATCAACAGTATCAACCCTGTTTCACCCAACCCTATCGCACTGCCAGAACTCGAATACGATTTCTTGTCTGACCTTAATGATCGGCGTCAGTTCAGCGGGTACAACCCATCGCAGATCGAGGCAGGTGTTGCGCCCGCGCAAACTGATGGCACTACTGGCGGAATCTCTGCCATCCGCAATAATGGCATTGGCAACTCAATCCGTAGCGCGGCCAGGAGTCTCGCAGACCAGATCAATGATGTGATCCAGCCTGTCAGAGACGATGTCAATGAGGGCAACTTAAGACGTAGCAGGTCCAGGGGTCTCGAAGACGAAATCAATGATGCGTTCCAGCCTGTCCGTAGCGGGGCCAGAAATCTCGCAGACGAAATCAATGATGCGTTCCAGCCTGTCCGTAGTGGGGCCAGAAATATCGCAGACCAGATCAATGATGCGGCCCAACCTGTCCGTAACGTGTCCATGGGTCTCGCAGACCAGATCAACGATGCGGCCCAACCTGTCCGTAGCGGGGCCAGAAATCTCGCAGACCAGATCAATGATGTGGCCCAACCTGTCAGAGACGATGTCAATGGGGCCGTGCAGGCGGTTCCGCCCGCTGTTGACGAGAGCCCCACTGTCGCACGGCCCGACTACACCGAGGCAATCGCAGGTGGTGAGCGAGACATCTCTGAGTCTGCAACCGAGGCCCGCAAGATGCGGATCATGGAAGAGACTGGGATGAGCGAGAGCGAGTACGAGCAGGTTCGCAAGCAGAACCTTGAAGACCGCCGCGCGTACAACATTGCCAAGGCGCAGACGATGAACCAGATTCGTTCGCTTGCTGCACAGGCAAGGGACTTGGACAAGGCCGGGGACGCTCAGGCTGCCGGTCAGGTTCGTGCTCAGATCGCACAGTTGCGGCAGGCTATTGATGCCGAGGGCCGACGCATCGGAACCATCTCACAGGAAATGCGTGGACGCATCTCTGACCTGAGCCCATCCGAGCAGATCGCTGCTGTTGAGCGTGGCCGTGCTTCACTCAACGCACAGTTGCCGTCCATCGCCCGCAGCGCACAAGAGCAAGCGGACGCCGCAGCAGCCGAGCAAACCAGCCGACTGTCAGACATTGGACGCAAGGCGTTCCAACTGGAGAACGGCAACCTGTCAGACTTCGCTGGCATGAGCGATGCAGCGTTTGCCCAGTACGCACAAGAGCAGGCTAGCCCAGAAGCAATCATGCAGGCGACTCGCGGCGTTGGCCTTCCAACCTTAGCCGCACCTGGATCGCAGGCATTCGCTGATCGCGTGGGCGGCATGAGCAGTATCGACTTCGGGACATTTGAGCCACGCAGCCCGTCGCAGATTGACGCAAGTGCAATCAATGATGCGTTGAGTATCAGCAACAGGGTTCGGGAGGCGAATGCTGATCAGTTTGACGCATCGCCTTCCGCGAAGAGTATTCAGAGTGTCATTAGCGAAGAGAGCAGGATCAACCCGTCGCTTGCACAAGATCCTGTTGTCGGGGCCTTTGCCTCGGGTGATGCTCAAGGTTCGCTACGCAATGCCATGAGTGGGCAGCAGAGCGAAAATGTTGACCTGATCTCCAAGTCGTTTGCAACGATGATCTCGTCAAATGTTCCTGAACGACTGAAGCGATCCGCTGCTGCTGAACTGGCTAAGATTATCAGGGAAACAGAAGCCAAGATGGCCATCAAGGAGGCGGAAAGAGCATCAACACCCACAACCGGGGGACAAGCAATAGCACAAGGATTTAGGGTCGCTGGTAAACTTCTCTCTGCGGGACAAATCATGGAGTATCAGGAAGCGCTTAGTCGCCTCAAGCGTGAAATCACACAGTACGACCCATCAATCACATTTGTTTCTTATTAATGAGCCAACTCATCACCAGTATCGGGCCGGGGACACGGAGCCTGTCGTCTTTACCAGACATCGGGAACCTCGCATTTCCGTCGCCTGAACCAGAGCCGACCATCTCCTTCCCTGCCCCAGTGCAACAGTCTGAGCAGGCGGCTATTCGTTCGCTGATGCTGGACACTGCGGTGCAAGCCAACCGAGTGAACACGCCGCCTGAAGTTGTCGAGCAGCGTTCAGCGCCAAGGTACTCCCTGCGTGAACTGAACTCGCTTGACCCTGAGCAGTTGGCCGAGCGGTTGTCAAAGGTTCGTGTTGGCGACGACCGGCCTGGCTGGGTGAAGGCACTCGACATCATCGACCTGCCCCGAAACTTTGTGATGAACGAGATCACAGAGAACTTCATCCCTGAAGCCAACCGCATGGCAATCGAACGCGGCGAGTACGATCAGGCCGGGCTTGTCAAGGTCTATGGCTCGGATGTGCTGCGTGCGATGGGTGTGCAGAACAAGGCGGTCAATGCGATTGGCGGTTTTTTTATAGACATTTTCACTGATCCGCTGTCGTGGATCGGTAGTCCGATTGGTGGACTCAAGACAGTCGGCTCGCGTGGTGCGGCTGGCATCAGCACGCAGGGTCGGCGTGTACTCAACTCATCCATCAACTCTGTGTCCAAGGGTCAGTCCATTGCAGATGATGTGACCCGCAAGATGATCGATCGCCACCTTGCTGACGGCGTGGCCGATGGCGTGCTGGATGCTGCGGCTGACAGTGCGACCAAGGCTGCGTACCTCAAGAGCATGATCTTTGGACAGAGCGGCAAACTCTCGAACGCAGCCGACAAGGTTGGCCTCGGCAAGTTCACTCGCGGCGGTACGCTGGCTGAGGATCTTCGTGCGTCTACCGTCACAGCCAAGTCTCCAACTGAGGCTGCTCGCATTCAGTCGGTCAAGGACTTCGTTGCCAAGTACACCAACAACACCGGCATTGATCTGACCAAGGGTGCTGGTGGAGCAACCATTGGGCACATCCCGGGCACTACCTTATCACTGACTGTTTCACCGTTCAGGGTGCCCGGCATACGGCACACATTCGGTGGTGCAGAGAGGTTGCAGATGGCGTTTGCGAAGGCTGCTGGCGGACAGGTGCAAGATGCTCGCAGAAGCATAAACGTGTTGATGCACCAGCAGGACATCAACAAGGCTCGCAATGCAATCAATGAATCGTATGCTGCGGTCAAAGACGCCGAGCGCATTGGAGATGAGGACGCCATACTCGCCGCGAAAGAAGCCCATGATGAGGTTGTCAAAGGCTTCTATGAGATACAGGCCAGAGGCAAGCAGATGCGGGAGGCATTTGCCCCATCTGACATGATCAAAGATGTTGATGTCATTGGCGAGGCGGTCAGGGGCAACGATATCAACAGGTCCATCGACACGCTTGCGGCGACAATGGACTCGCTTGATGACGCGAAGGTCGCGGCACGCAACGCCGAGGACATGATCAAGTTTACCGAGATCATTCGTGAGGCTGACCCATACACTGGGCAGACTGTTGAGCGTGCTGGCCCTGTTCGTGCCACACGCCTAGACATTACCGCAGCCCGTGTAGAGCAGCAAAGACTTCAGGATGAAGCACTGAGCAAGGGTATTATCGACAGTGCAGATACATTTGTGGACGCACTCGTAAGCCCCGAGCGGAGAAGCCAGGGCCTTACCGACCTCATCGACGCACGGATGAGGGAACTCGATACGCGATGGAAGACGCTGATTGATAAGCCGGACGCTGAACTTAAACAACTTGAAGTCATTGCTGATACGTTCAGTGAATCGCTTGCTTCCGCACACGAACTTTCTCGCCGTCGCAATGTAAACATTCACTCTGTTCTCAGCAGCGATCAGAAGATGTTAGTTGAGGCTGCCCGCCAGATGCTCGGTATATCCGACGCTGACCTTGGACACTTGCCCCTGCACTCGATAGATCGCGCCTTTGCTTCGCTTGGGTGGCAGAGCATGTCAACCAAGTTTGCACGACTCGGTGAATCAACTGGCACGAACCTTGGTGGTATTCGCGGCAACGCTGCTGAGATCAATCGGTTTGTGCGAAACAGCATAGATGGTGCTGATCCAAGGGCTTATGAGGTCGCTTCGATATACGCCCGACAGATCGAGAAACTGATGTTTGAGGCCGATGTGCCCGTGGGTGATTTGGATAAGGTGTCTGAACTTGCGACGATTATGCTTGAGCAGGCGACGATTGACAAGCTGATCAACATATATCCTGAAGCGTTCGGCTGGATGAAGAACAAATCTATCGGGTCGCGGGCCAAGTTGCAGGACGCAATGAAGACAGGTTCGCTCAAGAACCCAGTCATGCAGAAGGGCCTGAAGCAGATCGCTGATCAGGTTTCAGACGACTTCATCAGAATGGGTGACGAAGCCATACGTCGCGGTGACATTGACAGTGCAATCAGTGCTTACGCTCCCATCATCCTTCGTGAAGATGCAGTACGCAGAGCAAGGATTCGCAAGTCTGGCGGCAGTGTTGCATCCGACATGCTCCAGAGCAGCGGCCCCGGTCGAATGGACCCGACGCTTCCTCGCGGCACGAACATGCTGGAGGTTGTTGGCAAAAGCGGGCAGGTGTACGACTTCACGCTGATTGAAGCAAATGCGTACATGAACATGACGCCCGGCGAACTGCGGACCATCCAGAACGCAAGGCCGCAGGAATATCAAAACGCATTGCGCGTTCGCGCTGGCGTTGAAGTGTTCAAAAAGAACAACGCCTACTCTGGACCAAACGGCGAGAAGTTGATTGACCTGATGCGAAGCAAGAGCATGCCGATGTTCCCAACGATGCTCAATGAGTACGCGGAAACAGGCAGGCTCGACCCGATCATTGGCGGCGTGTTGAGCAGCGGTGATGACCGACGCAAGTTCTTTGAGACCAACATCGCCAGCCTGATCTATAACCGCACGGCAGCGAATGAAATCGCTCGGGCAAAGCAAGGTATCCGAGATGTGATCGAGCCGTATGTTGTGTTCCGACTCAAGGCTAACGACTCGCTTGCCACAACGGTTGGCGAGACCGCGTTCCTGTCTACGGGTGAAGAAGCGACAATCTTGTCAGGCAATCGCATCCGAGTTGGCGATCGAACCTATGTCCCGATGTCTGGCGTGATGTCTGATATACCAAGCGACTCGCCGCTTGACCTTGCGAAGATGATGGGTGGCAGCGAGAAGGGTGCCTACATACCAGACACCATTGCGGCACAGATCAGAAGGCTTGCTGATGTGATGAGCCCGCAGCAGATTGGCCCTGTCTGGGGTGCGATTGAAATGACAACATCTGGCTTCAGAACATCCACACTGCTGCATCCGTCTTGGATCGTAACCAACGTGGTTGGCAACTCTTTCCTTGCTGCCATGATTGGCATGATCGGCGAGCCAAAGAGAACCGCTCAGTTCATGCGAGCGATGAGCCAGGCAATGCGTATCAACATGCGCCGCAACGCAGAACACATCAGCATGCTGCCCAAAGTTTCTGGCGGTGTTCGCAAGTTCAGCACCAAGTTCGGAATGGACCCAGATACGTCTGTGATCTTCAATGGGCAGACATTCAGGCTTGGCGATCTTGCTGACGAGGCTGCTGCAATGCAGATTATTGGACAGGGCCGGGCGGCTGATGCTCATCAACAATGGATGAAACTTAGTGAGCAGGCGATACCTGGGCTAAGAGACGCGGTTCCGATCAAAGGTGTTATCGGGCAGTTCAAAGGCAATGTTGACAAGATCCGGGCTGGCCGATCTGCGTCAACAAGAGTCCAGAAGATGGGTGACACTGTTGCCGCCGGATCGAGAACGCTTCCCGTCAGTGCGATCAAGCGTGGCATATCAGCATGGTTCCAAGTCAACGGTATGGTGGACGACACGTTCCGGCTGGCTGTGTACATGATGTACCGTGGCGACGGGTTCGATCCGCTGACGGCTGCACAGAAGACTCGTGAGGGCATGCTGAACTTCGGTGATATGTCATCGTTCGAGCGGAATCACCTGCGTCCGCTCATCCCCTTTTATTCCTGGATGAGAGCTTCGCTTCCTGCATTCGCTCTCAAGGCGATCAAAGACCCCAAGCAACTCAGTGCTGTCCCCAAGATCCAGATCGCACTGGAAGAGGCTGCGGCTGGCGAGAACAGACTGCCGCGCCACATGCGTCCACGCTGGCTTCAGGAGACGATGGCCATCCAGATCGGCACTGACCCCGAGACCAGAGGTGCGTTCCTCGCAGGCACTCTGCTGCCACAGGAAGGTGTCATCCAGGCGGTACAGGGTATCGGTGGACTTGGGCTTGGTGGATTCGACGGCAGCGACTTCATGGACACCATCAACTGGTTCATGTCCCAGACATCGCCTGCTGTTCGGGTTCCGTTCGAGTTGGGTACAGGCAGGGAAGTGTTCTCGGGCCGTGATATCGGCGTCAACGAGGGCGAGGGCGAGGTCACGCTTGACGACTACCTGCTCAACCAGATCCGGCCCATCAAGGAGTTTGGCCTTGGCATCCAGAAGGGTAAGGTCCAAGAGGCATTCGAGAGGTCTCCCGCACTTGGCGTGTCCCGAGCGATTCTTGGTGGCCGCTTGCAGCAGGGGCTACAGGAAGACCGCCGCACAACAGACCTCTACTTCAGCCTCAAGGACAAGGAAGCCGAGTTCCGAAAGGCGATCCGATTGTCCGAAAAACGGGGCGATGATGACCGCGTGGCCAAGCTCAAGTTCGAGTTGCTGGCGGAATACTACCGATACATCCAGGCTGGCGGCGAGCCAGACTCCATCCCTAAGTGGGCTCGTGAAGACTTAGCCGCATTTGCACCCCGACAAGGCCAGTAACGCCACCCGGCGGCTGGTATGCTACAATAGACCAATACCCTTACACGGAGCGAACAATGAGTCTCAACAAGTCATGGCGTACCACCACAATCGGGTTCCTCGGCGGCGTAATCATCCTCGCCAATGAGTTGATTGCGGTGCTTGATACCAGCCCAGAAACCAACATGAGCCTTGAGGCTATCGGTATGGCGTTCGCCGCAATGGGCATAGGCTACTTTGCCCGCGACCGTGGCGTAAGTTCAGAACAGGAGAAAGCATGAGACTGATGAAGGCATTGGCTATTAGTGCCATCCTGATCGTGGCGGCCCCGACCGTGGCGTTCACCCCCGGCTGCTCGATCTTGCAAGAGAACGCTCATCCAACTGCTGTCTATCAGGACTGGCAGCAGGTCTATGTCTCGACCGTTGAGTTGCTGATTATCGCATTCGGCGAGGGCAAGATCAGCCAGAGCGATTGGGACAACTTCTACAACCCGGCCATCCAAGAGGGCGACCGACTGCTGGATGTTATGTACGAAGAACTTGAGAACCCCGACAAGTTCGATCTCGCACGCGAGTCGCTTGTCTCTGTCATCAACATCATCAAGAACGGGATTGAATAATGGACCCATTGATTACCAAAGCATTGCTCACCGTACTCGATTGGACATTCAACGAGTTCAACAAATCCAAGGGTGGCGGCATCGTACCTAAGGAAGTTCTTGAGGCGCAGAATGCGATCCGCAAGGCACTGGCCGAGGAGTCCCAGTCTAAGGCAAAGCGGCCTTACAAGAAGAGGCTTGAGATTGAGCCGGAGGCGATTGATGGCTGATCTCGACAATCAGTGTGAGGTAGACGCATGAAGTGCGAGTGCGACCACGGCGAGGTGGTGTCCAAGCTCAGCAAGACGGTCTATGGCAACGGCGAGCCGCAGAAGGCGCTCGTCACGCAGGTCGTGAACCAGCAGGGCCAGCTCGACTCGATCGAACGCCGCATCGCCCGTGTCGAGAAGATCGGCTGGACGCTGATCGCGCTTGTGATGCTTGCCGTTGGCGAGCAGTTCCTGGACATGGTGCGTGTCGATGCGACGGCGATCGTGCCCGCGTTCGTGGAGGCGAGCCAATGAAGATCGTTCTCGCCATGCCCGGCAGCAAGCACCGCCTTGAGAAGCAGATCGAGAGCATGACCGAGATCGCGCCGTACCTGCTGGCGTGGATGGAGGCTGAGTAATGGCATTACCTGTAGCAACACCAATCACACTTGCTGTACCAGCCCCGGCATCGGACCTTTCGGATGTTGGTCTCTACTTGGATGTGTCGATACTTTCGGATGCAGACTTTTGGGACGAGGTTGATACTGATGACCAGACGAAGATAAGGGCGGCGGCAACTGACGGAACAACGGAACTTGCCGTCGCATGGATTGTTCCGATGGACCGGGTGGCTAAGACTGGCGTGATTCGCGTTCAGTGGAACACCACGCTTGCCTCTGCGGGTAGTGACGAACTGAATATCTACCCACCAAAGGCGGCGTACACATCCTATGCAGCAACCGACACCTACGGGGCTCAAGCAGCGGCTAGCACTAACAGCAACGGCTCATGGCCGTGCGTGGAAGACTTCAACGACATCTCGGACAATGCTAGAAACGGTACGCTAACTGGCGGAACTGTCACAGCGGGAGACACCCCCGCCCTACTTGGTAACGGCACCCAGTTCACTAAGGCGGACACTGTGCATGTGGACTTTGGCCCTTCGCACGATTTAGGAACAGGCGGTGTATGCACCCACCGTGTCATCTGTTCGAGTCTTGGTGATGGTGGCATTCTGTCAACTCGATTCACTTTTACCGAGGGTATGGACCTCTTTGCAAGCGGAAGCGGAATGCAGCTTCGCTACGGCACATCAGACGCTGGTAATAGTTCCGTAGCGACGAGATCGACTTTGGCGACAGATGGTGATTTCCATGTCAACCACATGACCTTTGATGGATCAACAGCGTACTTCTATGTTGACGGCCAACTCGTAGGGACAAGCGCGTACACGGGCGATATCACTCCAACACAAAACTTACATCTTGGAGAAGGAACCTCAAACAACTACGGCACGGCTGTCTCTCAGCATCTTGTCGAAGATGCTGCGTATCGAACAGCAGACTACATCGCATATGAGGCCGAGCAGCTCTTGACTAATGGTTTCTTCTGGGGCATCCTCGCATCCGACGATCCTGTGCAGATTATCGAACGGGGCCAGCGAGTCCGTCTGGTCTTTGCTGCGGATTCGTGGGCCACGCCGACCATTGATGTTAGCGGTGTTCGGCTGAACTACAATAGAGACATCGACCTGGGTACTAGCCACACGCTTGAGCGAACCGTCATCTATGACAGGTACACCGTACTTGATGATGGGCGACTCGTCATTGACTGCAAGGTGACAGGCAACAGCGGCTCGACAGACAGCGACCGAAACCCCATGCACGACGGGTTTACGACCGTCACCCTGACAGGTCCAGCAGGGATCGCAACCGAGGGGGCATCATCAACATCGGCATTGTCTGCTCAGTCTGTGACGATTATCTCGGCGGCGGATAAGCCGGTAAATCGTACAGCGTCGATCGTAAAGCCAAGCCGAACATATGACCCTACAGACCTTGCTACCGGAGCGATCAGCGGCACGATGTCGATCGTTGCGGAGCAAACAGATGTTCCCCGCCCCGGACTGGTTCGTGCGGGCGTTGACCTGTCCAGCCTTACAGTGCCAGGCGTTGCTGATCCGTATCTTAGTGCCCATATCGAATGGTCGGTCACAGATACGAGCGGCGACCCGATCACTGCGTACTCTCTCGACTCGCTCACTGACCCTGTGTTCGGCGGCACGGTGCATCCGTACACTGATTACCGTGGACCTGAGTTTGCGGCAGCAATCTATGAAGCGGGCACTCTTCGAGTTACGGCGACTGCATACTGGATGACATCAAGCGGTGAAGTGTCTTCATCAGCATCGGTTGACATCACAGAACGAACGATTACTTGGGACAGCGATTACTGGGTCGATGCCGACACGGGGAACGACTCTAACGACGGACTTGATCCGTGGGGCTTCTCGCTCGCAGGAGCATCGTTCAATGACAGCACAGGTGAACTGACAAGCGCGGGGGCATTCTCGGCATACAACCACACCACAGCGACTGCTCCAGCCGAGCCGTGGAAACACTACAACTACATCTACATCACGGGGCAGGGACTAAAGGAGATTGCGAGTAAGACCAGCGACGATACCATTGTTCTCGCTTCCGGTCACGGTATGGCAACAGGCACATTCTCTTCGTCTGATGGGCCGCGAGCAACTTGCGACGGCACCGCGTCTGGACATGTGCGGGCGAGAATCAAAGCGGGAACAACATGTACTGCTTGGCCCGACGATGGAGGATCGAACGAAGCCCTTTATCTTGTTCCTTATGGTGATGGTCGTGCAACTATCGGTGAGTTTGGAACAGCACAAACAGAAGGGCAGGGTTTGGGAGCGTCTTCCACGGCCATTCTTGACTACTGGTTTGTTTCTGAAATCGACATGCAGGATGTGAAGATAGCCCTATTGGCTTCGGGCTCACAAGCGGCTGCGGTGATATCCAACACGCTTCTGCACAGGTGTCGCCTTGCAAACATCTCACCAAATCTAAGCCCGCCCGTACATACCAACTCAGCACAGGAGGTGATTGGTGCAGACGGTGCATATACCAGCGGCAACACGATGATTGGGTGTATTGTCGACGGCTCAAGCACGGTAGACCAAAACCATGTTTTTACATCCGAGAATGCTGTTGACAGTGCTGGCGACTACGCTGCCGCAGACTTTGGATTTGGCATGGTCGGAAGTTACCTTGCCAACAACTCGGACAACGCTGTTCTTGACCACCATATCTACCCCTCCGGTTTCAATAACCACAGGCTCTTTTCGCTCAACCGATTCGGAGAAGGCGGCGACAGTAACTACAACATCAACGCCAATGCTGGCGGGGAGGGTGATGGGTCATCAGATGTCCCCAACAAATATGTTTCGTTCTGGCGAAACGAGTTCGCAAACGCCTTCCGGGGGTTCGACCTCAGCAATGTAAACAACGAACGCATTGAGCGTGGTGGCACAAAGTACCCGTTTGAGTCCGTGGTTGCCACAGAGTGTACATTCCACGACTTGGAGCAGCAGGGCATTCTGTATCACTCCTGCAACTCGCTTCGTGTAGCCCACTGCGAGTTTAGCGATATTGGGGCAGCACACATTCAGTGTGAAGACACACTAGGCTCCCTTGTTGTTCATAACAATGTCCACACTAGAGAAACGAGTGCAACCGGTGCTGCCGTTTCTCTTCTTACTACATGGACGGACGACGACACCGTGAGCCGAAAGGCCACGCTGCGTTGGCAGGATGATGTGATCACGGACAACCGCACGCAGCCCGAAGTCTTGCGGTGCGATGTAACCAAGTTCACTTCGTCGATCACCAACGGGTCAGACATCAGCAATGTCACGGTGTATGTGCCCAACGACACCAGCAGCGGCGAGATCATCTACAACACGGCGACCAGCTCATATATGACAGTCGCTGCGTTTGAG
>Ga0099846_1000067_pt1 | contig 36664 bp, 54 predicted proteins | sample CB_VirMetaG_FD_78180 | JGI IMG/M metagenome (GOLD analysis project Ga0099846, IMG submission 78180) | Freshwater to marine saline gradient viral communities from Chesapeake Bay - CB_1504_1 Viral MetaG | ecosystem: Environmental > Aquatic > Marine > Coastal | place: USA: Chesapeake Bay... | reverse complement strand
GCAGAGCGACTGTGGTGCCGCTAGTTCGACTGGTCCACGTAATGCCGTCTGGACTGGTTAGGATGGTGCCGTCCTCACCCACTACACAGAACTGGGTGCCAGACCATGTGACTGCGGTTAGATCGGCTGTGGTGCCGCTGGTTTGAGCGGTCCATGTGACGCCATTCGGGCTGGTCAGGATGGTGCCGTTGCCTCCAACTGCGCAAAACTGTGTGCCAGACCAAGTGACTGTGTTTAGAGCTCTTCCGATTCCACTGGTTTGAGGAGTCCAAGTAATGCCATTCGGGCTGGTCAGGATGGTGCCGCTGACTCCAACTGCGCAAAACTGTGTGCCGGACCAAGTGACGCCCCGCAGGGCGGCTGTGGTGCCGCTGGTTCGACTGGTCCACGTAATGCCGTCTGAGCTGGTAAGAATCGTGCCGGCGCTGCCCACTACACAGAACTGCGTACCAGACCAAGCGATTCCGCGCAGAGCGACTGTGGCGCCGCTAGTTTGCGCAGCCCACCGAACTCCCGGCGGCGGGGGCACCACTCGCGCACTTTTAAGCAGCCGGGACAGCATCAAGCATCTCCCACCCGGGCGCCGTACAGCGTGGCGTCAACCTGCCACAGCACTACTACCGTGTACCCGGTCGTGTTGAGCGTTGGGGCTGATCCACCGTCGGTTTTCCAGACAACCGAGGGCCAAGTGAGGGTGCGGGCGCTGCCGTCATCAATCATTAGCGTGACGCTCTGCCCAGACTGCAGACCATTGGTGGGTGCGCTGTTGGCAGTCAAGGTCCACGTTTGCACGGTGCCATTTGACGCGCTGATTGCTGGCGCCGTGCCCGTTATGGCAAACACCTGCTCGGTGTAGCCGCCGTTCAGCGTCAGCCCGGCAGTAACGAGATTACCAGTCATCGTGCCGCCAGCGAGCAGCAGGTAGGCGGCCCCAGGCAAGTAGGCACTCGCCCAAGCCGAACCGCTCCACACTCGCATCTCGCCAGCGGTGCTGTTGAAGTACAGCGCACCGGTGAGCAGCGCGTCGCCGTCGTTGTCGACAGTGGGGTTGCTGGTCTTGGGTCCCAAGTAGCGGTCGTCGAAGCTGTCGTAACTGGCCGCTGCTGCCGTGGCACTGCCAGCCGCTGCCGTGGCGCTCCCGCTGGCCGCTGTGGCGCTGTTGCCTGCTGCGATGGCACTGCCAGAGGCGGCCGACGCGGACGCGGCGGCAGAAGAAGTCGACCCGAAGATCGAGTCGATCTGTGCTGTGGTGTAGGCGTCGGTGATGCCGTAGCCGGCCAAAGTCGTCGGGTTTGTGCCGCCGGTCACGCGACCGTAGATGTCGACCGTCACCGACTTGTAGGTGCTGGCCGTGGCGCCGGTCGTTGCCAGGTCGATGTTGTCGGCGTTGACCACGATCCGCGCGGCCGACGCCGTGCCGACGTTAAGCGTGTTGCCGGTCTTGGTCAGGCCCGTGCCCGCCAAGATCTGGCCGGCTCCTGAGAACTGCTCAAAGGTCACAGACGTGCTGCCGAGGGTGCCGCTTGCAGCGACTGTGCAGACCCATCCGCTGTTGTCGTTGGCGGTGCCCTCCTCGACAAAGAAGAAGGCACCCGAGAACTCGGTCCACACGTCCATGTCGGCGGCCCGGCTCCATGCGCCTGCCGCCACCACGTACACGCCGTTGGTCGCGCCGGTGGACTGGTCCTTGACCAGCACCCGGTCACCCACACCCAAGGCCACACCGTCGATGGTCTGGGTGCCCGACAAGGTGATGTTGGCCGTGGTGGCCACGCGCGCGCTGCCCTTGACGTCCAGGCCCTGAGCAACAGCGTCGACGTAGCCCTTGGTGGCGGCGTCGCTGTCGTTGGTCGGAGTGGCCAGTCCAGTGATGGTGCCGGCCGTACCCGAGTTCATGTCCAGCGTGCCGTTGATGGTCACGCTGTTGAAGATGGAGGTGCCAGAGCCGGCGGTGACGTTGCCCGAAAGGTTGCCGGTGACGTTACCCGTGACATCTCCCGTCACGTCGCCGATCAAGTTTCCGGTGAATCCAGAGCTGGCCGAGACGGTCGTGAATGCGCCGCTTGAAGCGTTGGTGCCGCCAATCTGGGTGTTGTTTATTGAGCCGCCGGCGATGGTGACAGAAGAACCCAGATCGACTGCGCCGCTTGCCAACAGCGTGGTGAAGTTGCCGGCCGCGCGCGTGGTTGCGCCGATCGGGGTGCTGTCAAGCGTGCTGCCGGTGATGGCCAAGCCCTGCAGCGCAGAGGACGCCAAAAGCGCCGTGCCGGCCGCGTTGACCATGGCCACTTTGTAGCCGTTGCCCGCAAGCGTGGGCAGCTTGTTGAAGCCTGCAGTGACAAGATCCAGTTCAGCGCGCAGCGCGGCAGAGGAGCCTGGCGCGTTGGGCGCCGGGTAAGTCGCGTGGTTGTAAAAGCTGTTGCTCATTATCGAATTCCTCGCCGCAAGGTGTAGTGAACGATGATGCTGTTCACGGTGAAGGACTGAAGCAAGGCGGACACCGAAGAGATCCGAATGGCCATGTTTTCTGCCGTGCCATTGACATCAATTTCTGAAGGCGACATCTCGGTGCCGTCGAACACAAAGTTGTCCCAATTGAGGCTGTCCCAATAACCTGCGCGCAGGTCATTCTCATGTACGCCGTCGGCTGGCTGATCCAAGAACTGCGTGCGGTATCCCAGGTCGTAGCCGAACGCGAACTCGGCAAATGAGTCTCCAGTCATCTCGACGCTGGCCTTGCGGTAGCGCTTGAGCATCCGGGGCGACTTGGTGCTGTTGTAGACCAGGCTTATGTTGGCGGGGATGACCTCGCCATCAAACGATGTGCCGGCATCCAGGCGATAGACAAAGCCGTCGCTTGAGCCGAAAAACGATGTCTCGGCGCCGTCGACACTCTGGCCCTCGGACGTGCAGAGCACAGGGTTGGGGAACTGGACCGGCATCGCGCCCACGTAATTGCCGTTGGAGATCGTCAGGTACAGGCCGTAGCCGTCGCTGAAGAAGACGCGGTACTGGCCCTTCTCGCGGTTCACGATCGATGCGCTGGCCAGGTTCCTGCGCACCTGAATAAACGGGCGCAGGTTCATGGTGAGCGATGCGGTAGCGAAGTTGCCGAAGTTGAGCGTGGTGCCCAGGCCCATCACGCCGCGCTCGCTCAGGATGTAAGACTGGTCCAGGTTCTGGCCGGTGTGGGCGATGCCGCCGGTGCCGACGTTGAATGTCGACAGTGAAAAATCTTCTGAGCTGGTGCCGTACAAGACTGAGGTGTCGCTGCGGGTGTACACGGCGAGCGCGCCGCTGGACTGGTCGCCCGGCAGGGGCAGCAACTGCGAGATTGTGTCGTTCATCGCGATCTCGCCAGCCCCCAGCACCGGGTCCCATGTGTACGGTTCGCCGATCCCGGAGAACTGCAGTGAGTTGCCGAATGCGAGGAACAGGTGCTGCTTGTGGACGACGATGCGCGTGGGCACGTCGGGCGACATCGCGGTTGAGATCGGGACCATCACGAGGCCATCGAACTCAAAGGCCCGGTTCACGCCGTCGCACACGTACATCCGCTTGTTGTTCTGGCCGCCACCGAAGTTGGCGACCACGCCTTGGAAGCGTCCGCCTGGGGCCAGCGTGATCTGCACCGCGGCGCCGCCACCCACCGCCTTGGTGACACCGCCGACCTGCAGATTCTCGGCCGCCACAAAGGTGCCGGTCGAGGAACTCAGGATAAGGCGCCCTGCAGCCGTTCCAGCGCCCCATGTGCCCGACTGCAACACCACGCGCGATACGACGCCTGTGGCCCCGCTGGTTGCTCCGGTGACGGTCTGGCCGTCAAAGATCTCGCCGATACCACCGGTGAACGACAGCTCCCTGCCAAAGGAGACAGCCGTCCAGCCGGAGCCAGATGACTTGTGCATCACCGCGGCCGTGTCACTCGCATTGTTGCGCCAGGCGTAGACGTTACCGTTGAAGAACAGCACGCCCAGCACCGCGCCTAAGCCTGGCACTGCGGTGATGGATGTGCGGTATTCGGCCGCAGCCAGGGACTTGTAAGTGGCGTCTTGAAGGCCGTCAGCCACCGCTCCCGCGATGGCATCGATGGAGCCAACGACCGACGTCGAGACCACCAGTCCTTCGCCGATCAGAAAGGTTCCGACCTCGCGGGTGATTACGATGTCGCTGCCGCTGACAGCGATCACCTTGCCTGTTGCCGTTGAGGTGTAGCCGGTGACGGTGTTGCCTACCGCAACGCCACCGGTCAACGTGCAGGTCAGCACGTTGTAACGGGCATCAGACGGGTTGGGTCGACCGTCAAAGCGCTCGTATCCCGCGATACGGGTGTAGCCGCCGTTGAGTGAGCACTCGAAGTTGGCCGCCCGGCGGACGACCCCAGAAGTGAGTGACAGGGTGGGGGTGATCTGGTCCAGACCACCGACCATGCGGATCTGGTCGTATCGAACTTGGGGAAGTTGATCCATTGCCATGCCGTTCTGCCTCAGGCCAACGGGTTGCCAAGGTAGACGTCCGGCAATTGCTCGCGCTCGATCTGAGTCAGCAGCTTCTGGTATTCGATCTGGCCGCGGCTCAGAACCTCGGATGCCGCCTCGTACAGGCCATACGACTGCATGGCCTTGTAGACGATCAGGAGGTGGTACTCCTCCGGCATCTCAGGCACATCGGCGTCGGCCACCAAATTGGTCGCTCGCACCTGGTATTCGCCGGTGATGCTGTAGGTCTGGTCGGGGACCTGGCCCAGCATGATTGCCTTGCCGTTGGGTTTCTCCGCAAACACCACGGGGCGGCCTGGCACCTGCAGGTTAAACCGGTACGTGTTTCGAAATACTTGGTACTCCCACTCGACCAGCCACTGCTCATCTTGCAAGCCGATAGATGTGCGCTGCGAGCGGAACGTCTCCTTGTGCCAGAACCGTAGGTCGGTCATGGGTTGGCCGGTCAGCGTGTTTGTGAGCGCCGCAGGCAGGTATTCGCCTACGTTGGCAAGCGCGTCAAAACCAAACGGCTCTCGCATCCAGTTCCAGTTGTTGTGCAGGCCTTGGATCTCCACCCAAGCGGCGTTGGTCCAGCTCACCAGCAGACCGGCCATGCCAGTCTGATTGATGACCGAGGTCGGGCCTGTGCCACTGACGGCACACTCCTGACGCAGGCGTTGCACAAGCTGGAGGTAGTTCATGGGTGGATCAGGCTGGCTGCTGCAGGAGCTTCTTTAGCCAAGGCACGCCCTGCTTGGGGTTGGGATCGTTCATGACCTGGAAGGGGTACGTGAGGGACAACACGTTCTCCTCCTGGAAGCCCATGGAACCGTCGGGCGCCACGATCTTGCGCTGGCGCACGCGCGACTGCTTGGCGTTCGCAAGTACAGCAACGTGATACCTGCGCAGCATCGCAGTGTTGCCTCGCACCACCATGCGGTAGTCGCCGTTCACGTTCAGCTCGACGAAGGCCGCGTCGTTCTCGTTCTGGGGCTCGTTGAAGAACACCTCGAGTTCGTCGCGCATGAAAGACTCTTGGTCGATGGCGTCGGTGCTGAGCACACGGTCGGTATCGATCTCAATGCCCTTGCCGCTCTTGGCCTCGGCCATCGTCTCGACGCCGCCGACGATGTCGGTGTCGTGTGAGTCGAGGCCCTTCTTGCGTTCGTAACCGTTCACGCGATTGGTGGGGTTGGTCATGGGTCAGTCTCCGAAATGAAATTGGGGTGGGGCCACCCGTGGGCAGCCCCTGGCCGACTTAGGCAGTCAGCGGCATGGCTGGCACGCTGGCCAGGTTCAGGTACGTGGTGGTCACGCCAGACGCGCCCAGGGCGGTAGTGCCAGGGATGAACGACGTGTTGGCAGTCACGGCGATACGCACAGCGCCGAAGGGGCACTGGTTGAAGGGCGCGTCAGGGAAGTCCAGCGAAACGCGTCCGGCAGCCAAGTCGGCGGTGTTCACGATCTTGCCGGGGGTCACCGACACGGCGCCTGCGGCGTTCAAGGCCAGCAGATACAGGCGAGTCGCACCGCCCACGCCGCCGGTGAAGGCGCCGTTGACGGAGCCCACGCCCGTAGGAGCCTGGTACACGTCGGGACCGGTGTAGGCGATCGCGATGTTGTCAGTGATGGCCTTGCTGTAGAACTGACCGTCCAGGGCGAAGGGGATCGCGACGGTCGTCTTGATGGTGCCGGCGGTGGTGCCGTTGGCCAATGCGCCGCTGGCCAGCGCCATCGTGGCGCCGAAACTGTTGGAGAGGTTGTTAGACATGACGATTTCCTAAAAAAATGTTTTGTGGAGAAGACGGGGGCCGAAGCCCCCATTCATCACAGAGCCGAGGCGGCGCATTCAATTCTCACCATCCAGTTCTCATTCAGGCGCACAGCGTTCTTGTAGAAGTTCGCGCCGACATATCCAAACTGACCCATGGGGTTGGCGTGCGTGATCTGCTTTGCAGGCAGGTAGATCGGCTGGATCGCGTTCATGCCCTTGAGCGACACTTGGCCCCAGGCCTCCTGTGCCACCACCATGACGGGGTACACGTCGGCAGTGGTGCCGGTGGTGCCGCCGTTGGACAGGAACGTGCCCGCGGTGATCGTGCCGCCTGCTGCCAAGAACGGACGGAAGTAGGGGCTGGTCACGATGCGGAATCGCTCGACCGTGCCCACCTCGCGCTCATGCACGGGCTTCTGCGAGCCGTACTTGGCCACTGGCACGAAGCTCGACAGGTTACGGAAGTCGGCTTCCATGTCGGTGTGGATGAACACCAGGTAGCCCGGCTCAATTGCCGAGGTGTCGAAGTTGACGGAAGAGGCCAGCTTCTCGGTCACCAGTTGAGCGTGAGCGCTCTCGAGCTGACGTGCGGCCTGGCGCATCTTGTTCAGCGTGATGGCGGTGTTCACGGCCGTGCGGACGGTGCCGTTTGCAAAGACCACGTTGGTGCCGCCGCGGACCACACCGTAGGAGATCAGCTCCTCGATGGATGCCATGTGCTCGCCCACCAACTTGATCATGTCGCCGGGGATGTCGTCCTCGTACATGGCTTCGGCCTTGCTCGAGAGCTTCATCAGCACGCCGTACTGTTGCAGGGTGACCTGCACGTCCTGGTACGAGATGGTGCGCGAGCCGGGGGTAACACCCTCCTGCATCAGGTAGTTGCTGGTGGTGATGCTGGGCGCGCCGTTGGTGCCAGCGTCGATCGGCAGAGCGCGACGGAACACCACGGTGTCGGTCTTGTTCTGGGGGATCGGCTTCTGGGTGCCGAAGGTGGACAGCACCTTGATGGGCATGGCGTGCTTGAGCATCTCGCGCTCGGCCATGATGAGGTTCCGCGAAGGAACAGTGGAATACGTTTGCATGATTTAAGCCTTCTGTTTGTCAATCTGGTCTAGGTAAGCCCAGTACTCCTGCGGCGTCATGTCCTCGACGGCCTTGGCTCGAGTGTTCGAACCAGATCGCCCCGAGGGGATCGCTGCAGCAGACGCCAGGCGTTGCGTTCTTTGTGACGTGACTGAGGTCGATGCGTCTCCATGCAGATCCAGTAGGCGGACAGCGTCCTGCGGGCTATCGCTCGCCGCAAGCATCTGTACCTCTCTGGGTTGCCGCTGTAGCCACCCAACAAACTCAGGCGTCTGTACACGATCCTGCCAACCAGGGTGCCGAACCTCGACCGCCATCTCGCTGCGCAGACGGGAGATTTCCTCATAGCTCACACCGGGCTGCTGCGCTGGCTGCTGCGCTGCGATGCGCTGCTCCATTGCACTCAGCCGCTCGTTGAGCGCTGACTCCATCGCGTCCGCGAACTCGGGGTAGTCGCGTTTCAGGGCGTTCATCTGTTCGGGGTTGGCCTGCGCGGCGCGGATCTCTCCGGCTGTTGGCGCATCGCCCCCCCGTGCGGCGACCTGTTGAGCCGTCTGAACCTGTTGCTTCAGTTGGCTGCCAAGTCCACCGATGTGGCCCTCTGCATTCCTCAGGCGCTGCGTGACTTGGCCGAGCATGCTCTCCAGTCCCGTGATCTTGTCCATGAGCGCCTGCTCGCTCGACGGTGCCACCTCGTCGCCGACCTTGTTTGCATCGGCCTGGTAGGCGGGTGCGAAGTCAGCGGGGTTGGCCTGAGCGGGCTGCGGTTCTGGCGGATCCTCGTTGCTTGCTGACTCTGGCTGCGCGCGGCCCGAATCTTCAGCTTCAAGTTGATCCCAGATCTTCTGTGCTGCGTCCTGTTGGTTGGCTCTTTCCTGTACGTTCATCTCGGTGGTCGTCTCTCTTTTGGCCATCACTGGCCGGAGTCGCCGACGCTGAGGAGTTCTTCAGGGTCGACTGCTGGACTCAGGCTGGCTTCATCGGCCAGGCTGAGAATCTTGTTCAGCTCACTGATCCCACCTCGGATCAGGGCTGTTTTCTCTGGGCCAAACGACGGGTTGTCGTTCAGCTTGCGCAGCTCATCCACTCTGTCCTGAATGGTCTGCGCAAGCCGCTTCCACGCGGGGGTGCGGAAGTCTTCTGGTTTCAAGCCGGATCTCCGGAAATAAAAAAGGGCGCCCGGTTTAGGGGCGCCCTTGCAAATCAACTCATCAAAGTAGGGGGTCACCGATGGACACAGTGACCCGAGGCGGACTATATCATTGTGATAGCTTTACTGCAAGACCTGTCAGCGGTCTTTGGTTTAGTCGCCATCGATAGGCTCCTGAACAAGCACCAACCCCAGCCGGCCCAGCGCGGTGAATGGCTCCTGCTCAGTCACATCGGACACAGCAAACACGGCATCAACCTGCGCCAGCGTGACCTCCATGCCCGCAGCAGTGCAGGCCGCGTGAACGGCCTCGGGGTTGCCCGGCGTGCTGCCGGTCTGTGTCCATGCGCCGTCTTCGTCCTGCTCCCAGACTTGCTCGGGAACCATGAGGGCGAACTCGGGCGCGATCAGGCCCGCGCTGATCCAGTGCGTGGCTGGGCCTTCTGCTGTCGTTGCTAGGCCGGTTGTCCACATGCCAGCGCCTGCGGGCGAAAGGGTTGCGGCGATCTCGCGGGCTAGCGGTGTGACTGCGGCGGGTAGGATCAGGGTGCGGTAGGTGTCAGTCATTTTTTGTCTTTGATCCAAAACAAAACATCTGGCCGTGCTAAGCAAAAAGTTTCATTGTGCATAGTCATACGCTCACACCTAGACTTTGCGAGCCACCGGGCAATGAACACCGGAAGAATCTCTGTCCAGATTGAAAGCATCAGTAGGCTCCCGTCTTGCCGTTGACCCATGTCTCAGTCTGCGTGATCTGTGCCTCGGTCAGGGTTGGGCCGAAGCGGACGATCAGGCTGTGGATATTGCCATTTAGTCTGTTTGCGCCGTTGTATTGGCCGATGTTCATTGCCGCGCTTGAAAATACGCCAGTGCCCGCTGTGCTGGAGCCGGTAGACGCCTGCGCCGCCCCATTGAGGCGCAGCTTTATCTCGTCGTCAATTGCCGCCTGTGCGATGTCATATTGAATTGTTGACACAAACGTGGAGGGAACGGTCAGCGCAGAGGCTGCGGTTTGCAAGCCAGAGGTGGCACTGGTTGATCCTCTGCCGTATGCCTCAATTTGGCCTCCTCCGCCTGCGGATCTGAGCCAAAACAAGAACGACCCATTGTCGCCGACCGTTGCACCAAGGCCGACGACGCCGCCATAGTTGGCGTTTGATAGCGTCCGCACCCCAGCAAACACCTGAGCCTTATCGGTGCCCGGTGTAATCGTGCCGGTGACCATGCCGTCGTCGATGCCGTCGCAGCGGAGATAGTGGGGAAATCCGACCGTGTCGTAATCCGTTGCCGTGTTGACGCGCTGGTATGGCAGGGAGGCTTGGTTGGCTGGGACTAAGGAGGCGCCCCAGATGTAGATGCCGGAGGTGCCGTCGCCGGTTTGGCCGATCCTTGCTGGATAAGCAACAGACGATGTTATCGAGCCAGTAGTAAAAGAAATTCGATACCAACCACTGCCGTCGGGTTCGGCCACGGGCGAAATAAATCTTGAGGCATTGCCATTAGTAATTGCACCAGTTGTTAAATTGAAATCAAGAAATGCCCCGGTTTGCGCGCCATCTCTAAATCGGAGAATATTAAACTCTGCCGCTTTTGCGTAAAAAGATATTAAGTAGGGCACGCCGGCAATCAAAGAAATTGATTGGTACATGCCATTGCTACTAGGTTGGTTGGGGTCTGTGCCGTTTACAGCGACAAGCTTATCTGCCGTCATCGTCCCATCGGGTGCTATTGCGGCATTTGCGGTAATCGTGTGGGCGTTTTTAAACCAACTCCCATCATCAAACTGTTCAGTCTTAGTAAACATGTTCACCCGCGCACTCAGCACCGGCCTGCTCGTCGCAGTGGATTGCGTTGCGTGAGCGCCGTTGCCTGACTTATCCAACATTCTGCCGACAGGCTGCTCGACTGCTGTTACTGGCGTTGTGCCTGCTGCGTCTTGGTACATCGTGGCGGTGTCAATGGCCGTGAGTTCGCGGACGGAGATGTTGTCGATCAAGTAGGTAGTGTTTGCTGTCATTGAGTCGCTGCGCGAACCAACATATGTCGTGGTCGCAGTGGCTATGAAATTAACAACTAGCGTGCCATCTGAAGAAGGCGATTGCGAGTAATAGCTTGACCCATCGCCATTATTTGATACCCACAAAAAGCCGTTGGTCGCTGTCGTTCCTTTTTCGTATGTACCGCTAAAAACATACGTTTTACCTATTTCTGTAGATAGCGCCGCAGCAATCGTAATGCCGGCACTAGTAAAAGCATTTTTTGTGAATAATCCTTTGCCGGAACTGGCTACCAAAACCCCACCGCTTGCACTCCACCCCGTAGTGCCAGCCGAGAAATCCCCATTGCTCACCAGCTCCGGCCCCAGCGGGGTCATGTACCGATCAATGTCGCTCGGGTCGTACCATGCGCCGGGTTCCCCAGCGGCGAACAGTGAGGCGGGGGAGAACGAGAACGACGCTATTGCGCGTGCGATCGCACCCAGTTTTCCGAGTCTTAGCCCGAACATAGACTCACCCCGCAATCACTGCGACTTTGACGCTGCCGCCTGGCCTGACGGCCAGGTACTCGGTGCCGTCAATCGCAAGCCGCATGTTGCCCGTGGTTGCGGTCGGTTCGCTGGCAAAAGCCACATGGCACGCCGCATCGGTGTGCAGGCGAACCAGCGTCGTCTGCGCATTCAGCACGGCCGACTGAGCGCTCGTCTCGCCGATGGTGACCTTCTGCACAGTGATCGATGGCTCAACCGCGGCAGGCATGGTCTTGCCCATGGCGTCCACGCCCTCGGTTGAGTATTCGGTGATGTAGAGACTGGGCATGATTCAGGTCCTTTGAGAAAATCGAAGCGCGACCCCGCGCAGATGATAAAGCATTGTGATATTTGACGGCTAGATGCCGGAGCCCTGGCGCACCTTGATGGCAGCCTCGGCGTTGAAGAGTTGGCGATCGCTGTCGATCTTCACCAGCGCCAGGCGCTCCTTGGCGGCGATACCCTCGCGAGTTAGCGTCGCGTCTTGGTCAAGCTTGATCAGCGTCACATCGCGGTCGATGCTCGCCTCGGTCATGGCGATGTCGTACTCGCCCTGCTCGCGCTGCTGGTTGTAGGCGATCTGCTGCTGCTGCAGCTCGCGCACCGCCTTGTTGTCTTCGATCTTGGCCATGTCGACCTGGGCCTTGATCTGCGCGGCCTCGATGCGTGGGTCCTGCGCACCGCCCTGCTGGGCTGCGGCATCCATCTCCTGCTTCACCTGGTCCTCGGGCTTCATCATCTCCTCGGGGTTTGCCTTGAACGCCTTGAGGATCGCCTTCAGTTCCTCGCGCTCATTCAGGTGCGGGGTGTAGCGCGGGTTGTTGGTGATGCTGGCCAGGTTCAGCATGGCCTGGTTCTGGATGTCGCGCTCGACCAGCGCGGTGGAGCCACGGGCGTCGACCTCGAAGTCGCCCTTGATCTTGGTGTCCGGGTCATTGGCCATCTTCCAGTCGTAGTACCGGCCGATGTGGGGCTTGGTGACGTTGTCGTCGTACAGCTTCACGCGCTGGCGCAGCACCGCGTTGGCGTTGTTGAACAGCATGACCATGCCACCCACGGTCTCGGGCGCGCTGCCCTGCTCTCCACCCATGATCTGCGGCATGCTCGTCTCCATGTCGGCAAACGACATGGCGGCCTGGGCGATCGCGAGCAGCTCCTGCAGGTGCGAGTTGAACTCAAAGACGCTGAACGCCTGGCGCACGTCCTCAAGGTCGTCCTTGGCCAGCCAGATCTTGTTGGGCGTGATCTCGTAGCTGCCGTTTTGGGGGATGCACATCCCCTTCTTCATGACGATCTGGCCACCCAGCGAGGTCTTGCCGTTGTCCATCACCTGGCGCCAGGCGCTGTTGACCACCCGCTGCTGGTGCTCGAGTTCGTCCGGCATGCCGTAGCCGAACGGTGAGTCGTCGGCCTTGCGCCAGTTCCAGACGTCGATGGGCAGGGTCTTGTCGACCACCCATGAGTCCATCGCGCCAATGATCTTGTCGTTGACGATTATGAGCACGCCGAAGGTGACGTCGGTCAGCGGGTCGCCACCGGTGCGAGACGACAGCAGCTCCATCTCTTCAGGCTCGATCTCGCCGTGGTAGGTCCACATCTCGTAGGAGTCGTCGCGCACCTGGTCGCGCAGTACGCGGCCCTCGGCCACGCGCACCTTGGTGGCCGGGCAGCGCAGCACCTCGCGGATCGCGTCGGCGTCGTAGCCGGGCAGGCCGACCAGGCCGCGCAGTTCTTTTCGGTTGACGTTGCGGCGCAGGAAGAAGCCGCGGCCACGCTGGTGGTCGTTGCCGCAAGAAGGGTCAAAGAACGTGTCCCACGGGTCCCAGCGCATGCTGGCCGGCACGATCGACTCGTTGACCTGAAGCACCTGCGTGCCGTCGGCCTGCGGGATCCACACCTTGCTGGTCTGGCGCGCCGGGAACGGGCCGTACAGGACCATGGTGCCCAGGCGGATGCCGTCGTCCACGCCCTTGCGCGACTCGCCGTTGAACTTGCTCTCGGTCAGGCTGTCGTCGATTGACCGCTCCATGCCCTCGGCGGCCTCCTTGGCTGCCTCCATGATGGCCTTGGCCTCCTGGTCGGCGGTGAGCCCGGTGGGCTGGCCAGTGGCGGGGTCGACGGTCTGGGCCTGGTTGCCGACCATGCCGGCCATCTCGGGCAGCGGCGTGGGCTTGATGCCCCAGTTGCGGTCGTCCACCGGGAACAGGATCTCGCACATGCGGGCGATGGCCTGGTCGACCTTGGGGCGCACGATGTTGATGACCACCCGGGAGCGGTTGCCCTCTGCCACCTTGCGAGCCGGCGGGCCGTTGCGCAGCGTGTTCTCAAACTCACCGGTCGACCGGTTGTCGTTGCCGAAGTAGAGCTGAGCGTTCCTGCGCCAGCGCCTCTCGACGTCGCTGGTTGCGCGGTGCTGGACCCAGTCGTCGCGCATCTTGGTGAAGACGCCGTGGAGCTTCTCGACCTCTTGGCGGCTGCGCTGGTCGTACTGCTCCTGCGTCATGACGTCGTCGCCGACCATCATCGCGATCTCTGGGGGGAAGTCGTTTTGGTTCATGTGTCTTACTAGTAGCCGGTGACGGAGTCGAGAGCCTCCCAAGCAGCGTGATGCTGCGTCGGGACCTGCCAGTCGTCTTGTTTCTTGACCGGGTATGCGAACGTGAGCGCCAGGCTGTCGGCCCGGTCGGGTGACTTGATGCCCCGCTTCTTCGCGTCCTGCTTACTCTCAAGCAGCAGCTCGCCGCCCTTGTAGCCGTACTGCAGCGCCGTCAGGTCGGTTACCAGGTCGGAGTCGTTGGGGATCGAGGCACCGGCCTTGATCCACTCGCGCATGTCTCGCCACATGCGGGCGCGCAGGTTGTAGTGCTGGCCATCGGACATCCGCAGCGCGCTGTTGACGTCGACCACCATGTCGCCGTAGTCCCGGCGCAGGATGTCGGCCACGCCGGAGCCAATGCCGATCGTGTCAACTGCGATCTGGGCGACATCGCCGAGCTGGGCGCGAACCTCATCCTTGGCCCGGCCAGCAACATCAACCACATCCATGCCGCCGAAGACGATCTGGCGCAGTAGCACCCGGCCCTGGCGGAAGGTGAAGCAGGTCTTGTCATTGCCGAAGCGTGCGACGTCGATGCCCATGATCACGGGGCCTTGCGCCATCAGGTCAGCCGGACCCTTGCGGGCTGCAGCCTGGACCACGTCTCCGGTGATGTAGGCGTTGGCCACCGACGCCGTGTAGCTGCGGTCGACCTCTTGGGCAAGCACCACGGGGTCCAGGTTCTGGCGCTGTTTCTCGTACCACTTCTCGTCCTTGCGCGGGTCGTCGCGCCAGTCGAAGATGAACTTCTTGGTGCGCCCGTCATGTGCCTTGCGGTAGAACGGGTTGCCTGCGCCGTTGGGCGTGGACACGTAGATCCGGCAGTTGGATGTCTGCGACAGCGCGGCGTCCGCGGTGTCGGGGCGCTCGAGGAACGCGGCCTCATCCACGAAGTAGATCGACGTGCGGTTGCCGCGGCCGATGTTGTCACCCGCCTCGCCGGTGATAAAGGACCCGTTCTCCGGGTTCTGGATCTTCATGAACGGGGCGTGCTTCTGCGGGTCCCAGCCCTCTGGCTGAAACTCACGCGGCAGCAGGTTGACGAACTCGCGCACCTTCCAGAACAGGCTCGCCGGGTTGCCAATCTGGTCGACGTAGTTCTCCTTGCGTGAGCCGAAGCCCACCACGGTGCCCGTCTTGAAGATCATCATCCACGCGGCGAACGCCACGCACAGCCAGGACACACCGGCGTCGCGGCTTTTCTCGACCACGCCGTCCTCGCGCATCAGCCAGCGCTCGAGGCACCATTCGACGAACTCACGCTGCTTCGGGAACAGCACGAACGGCACCACCGTGCGCAGGCCCTTCTCAGCCAGGCGGGGATCAAAGGTCATGCCCCAGTCCGAAATCCAGTCTGCTGGGCGGCCGGCGTAGTAGTCGAGCAGGCGCGCGACGATCTCTGGCTTGTCCCGCATGCGCTCGAGTCGCTCGACCCGGGTCGCGAAGACCTGCTCGTAGTTGGGATTGATCCAGTCAAAGTCGTCCATTAGTCGCCCTTGATCAGCCGTTCGTAGGCCTGCTCGGCGGTCAGCGACAGGTCGGCCTTGATCTCGATGGCGCGGCCGTTGGCACCCGTGTGCTCGACCTTGGACTTGTCTCCGTAGGCCGAGGCGTGCAGCTTGCTGGCCACCTTCAGGTTGGTGTCGATGGCTGTGCGCAGGCCTGCAGCGTCGCCCAGGGACGCCGCCTGGCGGCCGTAGTCGAGTGCCGCGTCGACCAGGTTGTGGGCGCGCTCGATGCCGCTCATGGCGTACTGGTCTCGGGTCTCCTCGCTGTCCATCAGGATCTGGCGCAGCTTCCACCCGGCGACCGCGAACGGCAGGCTGTCGGCGATCGCCTGGAAAGACTCGCCCCAGACGTAGCGGTCGAAGACAGCTTCGGCCACGGCCAGCACCTCGCCCTTCAGCTTCTCAGCGGCAGTGCGCTCAGGCGCCTTGTGCAGAGCGGTGCCGTAGCGGCTGTCTGTGGTCTTGGGCTTGGCCATCGGGTGAGTTACTTGCTGGCTGTCTTGGCAGACTGGGTGAACGCCTTCTGCGTCGGCGCGCCGGCCTGGCCGGGGCTGCGCATGCGCTCGCCGGAGCCATTGGCGATGCGCTCACGCTTGGCAGCAATGTTGGCGTACAGCCCCTGCGAGGCTGCCCTGCCGATGATTCCCTTGCCCTGCATGAGCGTCTCCAGTGGGGTGGCCCCGCGGCATCTCGCCTCGGCTGGAGACGAACGCTTCGGCAAGAGCCGGAGGCCGAAAAAGAAAAAGCCCGCTCAAGGCGGGCTGTTGGTGGGCGCATTTGCCCGGGGTCGATATTACAGCATTGTGATACACGACGTCAATCGTCGATCGACTGCGGCAGGCGGGTGAGACCTTGTCGAGTGCAAAGCGTGAGGAACCTGATGGCCGCGTCGATCACCTCTTGCGTCGACTCCATGCCCCACTGGCTGCGCAGGTAGAGCACGCCGGCTGCCACCTCGGGCGCCATGTAAAAATTCACGCCCCGACCACCATTTTTTAGGCGCCACTTGCGCTGGCGCTCGACGTTGGTCATCGCGTCCTGCTTGCGCGAGCGGAACCCCTTCTTGGCGGTCAAGTTGCTCATGCTGCTGCGGCCTCGATCATCTGCTGGGAGCCTGGCAGCAGAGTGGCTTCGCCGCGGCGGATCACCCGCTTGGCCAGAGCGATCCCCCTGTCGAGCTGCGCACCGGTGATGTGCGGCATCAGCTCATCGTGCAGCTCCATCAGTACGTTGAGCGCCAGGATCTCGGGTCCGGTGGGCACGATGCGATGCACCTTGGCTGCCCGCACCGAAATGTCGATCAGCGCGCGCCGACCGGCTGCGATCTCGTCTGACAGCGGCGTGCATATTTCAAGCAGCCGGAAGGCCTCCATGATGTTGGCCATCGCGATCAACAGATCCATGTCGCCCTTGGTTGCTTGGCCATGGGTCAGGGCGTGCATGGCGCTGTGGTTCTTCAGCAGAATGTCGTTGTAGTAGCTGGCATGGGCCTGGCCTATGGGCGTGGCCGCCTCGATGGCGCGCTCGAAGGCATTGGTGTAGACCGGCTTCGGCTTGTACCGCTTGCGAGGTTTCTTGTTCGTGCTCATTTTTGGGCCGTTTTCACAGCGAGAGAGTCTGGCCTTGGGCAGGTCGGCGGTGGCACGACGACGCAGATAACGGCTGTCTGTGTGCGCCTTCCGGTTGTCGGGCTGACGACGATCTTCCAGCGATCCTCGTAGGCGTCAGGCATCTGCTTGATGGCGTTGTAGACGGCGGTCAGGCCAAGCCCTGTGAGTTGCACGATCTCGGGCCGGGTCAGTCCGTCGCTGTGCTCGCCTCGCAGCAGCCCCCGGATGATGACCTCGGCTCTCATGGCTTCTCACCCCTTGCACGAATCTCGTCGGCAGCGCCGTTGAGGATCGCAACCGATCCGGTGCCGGGTGTCTGCCTGCTTTCACACACCAGCGCACACCGCTCTCTCTCATGTGACATAGCTGCCTCAATCAGTACGGCAAAGCGATTGGTGTCGTCACCGTCGAACAGCGGCATGAAGCCTTTGCGCCAATCTAGGCCGCACTCTTTGACGAGTTCTCGCATCTGGTCTTGTGTCACTTCTCACCCCCGATCCCGTGGGCGGCTTCGATTGCGCGGCAAATCAGGGTAAATCGTGGCAATCCAGCCGCATAACCTGTTTCAAGGCGTAGCTGCTCAAGCTGTTCCTCACTCAGGGGCTGCTGCTGTGCTGGTGCTGGGTGGGCGGCTATGTGGCGCGCTTTAGCTTCATCAACCGCTGCGACTGCTGCATCCAGACGGATCAACTCGTCACCCGAATCGTTCTCTGTAATCATCTCGCTGTTGTAGAGGGCGTGCAGGTCGTCAATGATTTCGTCTGCCCAAGCCACAGCCTCCCCCTGCCTCTCGGCTGGCTGTGCGAGTGCTTCGATGACGTAGGCTTGCATCTGGTCATCTGTGAAGAGTGCGATACCGTCTGTGTGGTAATTCGGGCCGTCATGCGGCTCAGGCAGCGGCGGTAGTTTGATGCTCATGGTGTTTCCTTTACAGCTTGCAGATCAAGTACAGCGCCGCCAAAATCACGATTGGCATAAGGATGTGCGTACCGATTGTTTGAACCATTTCGATGCTCATGGTGTTTCCTTTTGCATTGCTGCGTCGATGGCTGCACTAAGATCGCGCACTTCTTTTCTGTTGCACGGCTCTCCGTGGCGCGAATCGACTAACACCGAGGCGCACTTTCTCAGCATTTCTCGCAGCGCTGCATTCTCAGCGTATGGGTCGTGCGTGTAAGGCACCTTGCCGTCAGCGTATCCGTTCGTGATGGCTTTGATTGGCGGGTAATGCTGAATGACACTCAGCGCTTCTTGTGCTGTCATGTGGGGCTTAGTCGCGTGGTGGTTTGCCCAACGCTCTACAAACTTCAAGTGTTTTGTCAGCGCTGCATTCTCAGCGGCAAGGAGGCGCAGTTCGGCGGCTGCACGTTGCGCTGTAAGTGTTCTGGAATACAGACCTTCAAGATCGTCGGCCAGTTGTTCGGGTGTCATTCGTCATCTCATTCGTCGGGATAGTCTGGGTCTCGGCTGTCCGGGTGGGCCAGCAGCGCCCACGTCTGCGCTTGCCGTGCCTTGCGTTCGGCCAGCAATTCCGCAATGTCATCGTCGTCAGTCACGTAAAGATCCAATACAAAAGTTTCGCAGCAAAAGTGGCGACAAAGCAGGCAACGCCAGTTGCGCCGATGGCGAGCACTGCGTCGGTTATCTGCTCGACTGGGCTAGACTCATCCGGTTCATTTCTGAGAGGGCAGTCGCGGCCTTGGTTGCAGTCGTTGTTGCAGCAGGTCATGCGTCCTCTCCTGAGAAGCGGGCAAGCACTGCGCGAACCAGAATCAGCTCGGGCATCGTGCTCAGGCCTGGGTGCTTGCGCCGCAACATTGCGTCCATGTTTGCAAGCACTGGCTCAACGGCGATGAGGGCGTCCAGCATCTGTGCGGTGATGTTGATCATGCTTGCCTCGCTTTCAGCATGGAGTCGGCCATTTCGTATGCGTCACCCGCAACCGATTCAAGGTCCGCTTGAATGCCGCCCTCTTGTCGATCAATCGCTTGGCATGGGTAAGCGGCCAACATGCTCTGCATAGCCTTCGCCGCGAAGTAGTCGCGCAGGGTCATTCCCAAGCTGCTCACAAGTTCATCAACACCAATCCGGTCACATGGAAAGGCTGGGCCGTCGCCGGGCGCGCTCATGACTGCACCTCCACCCGGCCGTCGCGCCAGGTGCGCTGGCCCATACGGCTGGGGATCTCTTCGTGATCCTGAGATCCTGGTCGCACAGGCACCCACTTCTCCTGGTGATTGCCGGCCGGCATGCTGCTGTTTGTGACCTGCCGGGGTGGCGTGACCTCGAGGCGTGTCTCTTTCATGGGATCGTCTCCATGTTCGTGCGAAATTGCACAGCAGATTATAGGCATTGTGATATTTTAGCCAAGCACTTCGTCGATATATTTCTCAAGCATTCGCCCGGCTTCGAGCACTAGCTCTCGATCGCCGTCTTTGCGCTCAAGCGTGCTGCGCGTCCAGGCCCTGTACTGCCTCGACAAAGCGCGATAGTGCTCTGTGTGGTGGAGCTGCAACCAGTCGACCGCGGCGGTCATGGCGCGCACTTCAGCGTGGCTGTAGCCTGTCACATCCTCGGCTTCGAAGGCAGACCCGACGGCCTTGGCGAACATGGGGCTGACGCTGGGGAATCCCAGGTCCTGCTGCACGTCACGCCATTCGCCAGCCGCCCACTGCCCGAGCAGATCATTGACCCAGTCTGGTTGCATCTTGATCATTTTTTAATGTCCCATCGCGGGTAGATCGGCGTATCGGTTGTAGCGCCAGGCAGTGGCCTGGCTGTCGATGCGCTGCCAGACAAGCTCGCGTTCCTCATCTGTCAGCTCGATCCAGCGGGCCACCTCGACGTACGTGCGACCGCAGCCTCGGCACTGCTCGTCGTACAAAGTGGTGCAGACAGCGATGCATGGGCTGTCTGGTCGTGTCATGCCAGCACCTCAACGGTCAGGCAGATCACGCCGCCTGGCAGCGCAGGCGTCCACTCAAAGGCCTCCCGGGTCAGCACCTTGTTGCTGTCGTCCGACCAAAATCCAGCCTTCGTCAGCGCATCAGCGACAACCTTGCGCACGTTGTCGACGTCCCTGGCCCGCTTGTCTGGCGGCGCCAGCAGCCAAGACACGCTCAGAGGACCGCCAAGCGGCTTGGAGGCTGTGAGGCTACCCATGCCCAAGCCGGCCACGGCCTGGCGAACCAGCACGTCGTAGGCCTCGGCCTCGGGCACCTTGTAGTGGCCACCGGAGCGCGTGTGCTTCGTCGCGTGGTTGCCGAGCACCTTCGGCCAGGGCAACTCAAACGAATAAGTTAGTGAACGCTCACTATCTAGCGTTATGGTAACTGGTTCCACATTATGAAATTTAGTGCTCATTGTTCTTGCTCCCTGCTGTTCTGTCTGGCTCCATCATTGTGATACTCCGACTGGCTTTTCGGGCTTCGTTTTTCATCTGCCACCCCCCTCTCGCCAGTCATCCGCCACCCTATAGGTGGTGGCGGATTGGCGGATGAAACGACCCGCCAGTCATCCGCCAGTTCATCCGCCAGTAACGACACTCCATAAGTTGTTGATTTCATTGAGTTTTTGCCGTAACGACAAATTCATCCGCCAGTCTTCCGCCAGCTCTTCTGCCTGGCGGATGAAACCCAAAAAAAGGGTTCTTCCGCCAGCCTTTTGGCGGATGAAATTCGGTCATTTTTAAGGCTCATCAGCATGCCTATTTGAGCCCTGGATCGCGACGAACCCGGTCATCGACAGGTGGTCGATCGCCTGCTCGGTCAGATACCAGCCGGCCTGACGACTGGATGCCTGCTCGGCCATCCCGAGGTCCTTCATGGCCTTCATGATCCGGCTCAGGCTTCGATCGCTGCAGCCCAGGCTGGCGGCCATGGGTGGTACGCCTGGCCACTTGGGGTACATGGCCTTGGCCACGTCCAGCGCGGTGAGGTCTGACCCGTTGGTCCTGCTCCCAACCTTGAAATCGAGCGGGTTGCCGTCGATCTCAAGGAATGCGCCGGTGATCTCGACGTCGCAGTCGTCTTTGATACCCAGATCAATCTGGGAGATCCTGAAGTGCCGGTCGGCCGGGATCTCAGCGTCTTTCATCTTGGTGACCTTCAGCTCGATGTGACCGGCCTGGCCTTTCACCCAGATCTCTTGATCCATGGCGCCCTTGAGCGCAGAGGAGCCGCGCGCGCGGTCCATGTCATGACCGCTGTGGTGGACTGTCATGACGTTGCACTGGTACGGCCGGCGGATGTATGTGTCCAGGTGCTCGATGAACCGCCCGGCGTCCTTCTGGGTGTTCTCGTCGCCGTCGCCAAAATTTCTGGCCAGCGTGTCTACGATGACAAGGGATGGCTGATGCCCGGTCTCCTTCACCAAACGCTCCACCTCGGCGGCCAGCCCCGCGGCTGCGTTCCCGTCCAGCAGCATGACAGCCCTGTTGGACTTGAACAGTGGCACGCTGTCGTCCAGCTTGACGCCACGGGCCTTCTGCCAGGCTGCAAAGCGGCGCGCCAAACCGTTGTGGCCTTCGCCCGCGATGTAAAACACAGCGCCCTTCCTCACCGGCATGCCGTGCCATGGTGTGCCGGTGGCCACGCAACATGCGATGTCGACGACGCAGAAGCTCTTGCCGCCGCCCGATGGGCCGAAGACCATGCTGAGCGCGTCGGTCTCCAAGTAGTTCTCCACCAGCCACTGAACCGACTTGATGTCTGATAGCAGGTCACTGACCTTGGTGAACAGCGGCCGCTCTTCCTTCTCCGGCCCGATCTCGCCGGTCTCCATGTTGATGACCATGGCCGTGTGCTTGGCCTGGGGGGCGAACTTCTCTTCGGCGCCACGCACGCACCGGGCAATGTCCTTGAACCGGTGCTCCCACCGGTCGTCCTTCGGGCCGGGGTAAGCTGACATCAGGCCGCGCAGCATGTTCGTGACAGACGCCGGGTGCGCGCCGGTGGAGATCATGCTGGCCGCGATGATGTTCAGCGGTTCATGGAAGTGACCCTGCATGACGGCGGTCACCGCGGCCTCAAGCTTCTCTTGTTGGGTGCCGCCCGGGCCAGCCAAGGGCGCCAGAGAGTTCGCGGTGGCGGACGCATTGCGCACCGAGTCCAGCTCCATCCCCACTGCCGCGCACGCATCGTCCAGGCTCAGCCGCACGTTCGGCCGCCAGGACAGCATGCGATGGCGGTGGTGGCCGGACGTCCTCGGCTTCTGGTTACATCCCACCGGCAGGCGCACGTAGCGCACCGAGTTGTTGCCGGAGATGTCCCCGCCGATGAATCCGCGCATCGTCATGGACTTGACGACCGCTGAGCACAGCGACTCGTCAGCGCAGTCCGGATCGTCGGCATCAAGCAGGTAGCCGGCTTGCGTCTTGCCTGGCGACGTCTCCAGCACCCAAGAAGGTGCCATGTACAGACTGTCCAGATCGACGTCGTCGACAACCAGCGCCAGCATGCGGGCGAAGGTGGACTTCCTGCGATGAAAGAGACCGTCGTCGCCCAGCTTGACGGCCGCAACAGAAAAGTATGTGTTGTAGTCCGCCCACTCATCACACATGCCCCGCTTGTGATCAGCCGGCGTGTAGACGTAGCCAGACCATCTCGCATCTTCGCTGTTTGGGTTGCCGTGGAAGCGGTTGACCCACAGACAAGCACCCTCCGGCGCAGCCTGCGCAAGCTCCGCCAAGAAGTCGGAGTTTGTGATCAGCATTGTGTCTGCATCGTTCATACCGCCCACACCCGGTGGCGAGGGCAGTCAATCGTCTCTCCCGCGGTGGCGGGTGACCGAGAAGCCATTGCGAACCTTTCAACGGAACCGAGGAAGAAGTGCACCGGCAGGAGGTGGTTCAGGTCTCTTTTCGGTCTGGGGAGCTACCCCTCGCCTAGCCGGGCTCAATATAGGCATTGTGATACTAGCAGAAAGAAGTAACCGCCTGTAAGTTGAACATGCCCTGATACTTCACGCGCGTTATACTTTGCGCCTAAAAATAGAGGGGTCTGCCTTGAGCTTCCCCCCCGTGAGATGTTCAATTCGAACCTGCTGTAGATGAGGGATTGCCCCGCGACTGCGCCAGTTTGAAATCGTGGGTTGGGTCACACCCAGTTCGCGTGATGCTGCGACCTGCGTACCAAAATGTCTGATCAACTTTTCGATTTTCATGTAGCTACTCGCTTTTTTTAAACTGACAAAATTATAACTGTTGTTAAGACAAAACAACAACACTAGGAAGGATTACTGTATGGACAGTCAGGTGGAGAGTAAACTAGACTCTGTGTTCTCAGAGTGGGCCACGCAAGTTTCCATAGGGGAAAGACTGCGATGGTTACTGGAGTACCGGGAGATGACGCAAGTGGCACTGGCGGAAAAAATAGATCGTACCCAGGCGAGTATCAGTAACGTGATCACGAACTCGACTAGGCGGCCCAACGCGGAGACGCTGCTGCGAATGGCGGCCGCACTACAGTGTTCTGCCGAGTGGCTGGTACGAGGCGAGGGTCAGCCTTTCGAAATAAGCACGGTCGGGCGCAAGCAAGAGAAGGAGCTGCTGGACTCATTCCGCCAGATGGACCTCAACGCTCAGTCGGCGCTTTTGGCTGCGGCGCACGCGATGAAGAAGTAGCCGTCTACACAACGGTGAATACAAAGCCCACACATGTTGTGGGTTTTTCTTTGCCTCTGGGTATAACAGTTGTGATATACTAAAAATCCTGCTTTGCGCTTGTTCACGCCATCGTTGTCGTGATAGTATTTCTACGTCGCAAGAAAAAGCGACACGGGTTTTGCAGCCCGAACAGTAGGCGCAAAGCAAGCCGCGCCACCCTCAGTGATGCGGCTTTTGTTTTTGCGCACATGCTCCGCTTATGGCGGGCCGTGTGGGGAGGGCGAAAGCCCTGCCGGGCCTACTGCCGGTCTGCAAACCCTGCACGGTCTGCCACCCTCGTTTTGCAGCGGGGGTGACAGGTTTTCAATCTGTCCAGTAGGAGCCCATCATGGCTGACACCCTCACCTTCCCCTTTGAATGTACAAACCTGCGCGCCACGCTGCGGCATGGCGAACCGTGGTTCGTTGCTGCTGATGTTCTGGCAGCACTGACCCTCGATCGCAAAGCAATGGAGCGCCTTGACGAGGACGAAAAGGGGGTGAGTTCAATTCACACCCTTGGCGGCCCGCAAGAAATGACAGTCATCAACGAGTCCGGCCTGTACAGCTTGATCCTCGGCAGCCGCAAGCCAGAAGCCAAACGCTTCAAGCGCTGGGTCACGCACGAGGTGCTGCCAGCCATCCGCAAGACCGGCAAGTACGATACCAAGCAGCGTTTCACGACCCCTGCCCTGCCTGCGCCTCGCAAGATCCGCAGCCGTGAAGACTTGTCCTTCACCAAGCGCAACGCCAAGGGCCACTTGGTCAACTGGGTCACCCCCAGCAACGTCGCTAACTGGCACGAGCGCTATGGCTTGGGCGAAGCCTATTTCGCAGAGGTCGTTGAGCTGGCTCGCTACAACCCCAAAGAAGCCTTCAACGCGCTGCGCTTTGCTGGCAGTGACATCGCGCTTGCAGGCGCCGAAACCGGCTACGCAGACGGTTTTTTTGAGCGCATGGCCCGGTGGGCTGTCGCTGCAATGCTGACCAAACCAGGCGGCGATCCACGCCTGCCCTTTGAAGTGCCAGCCCTTGGCATTGGCGCCACAAGCGCTGTCATCTTGTCGTAGCCACTTCGTCAAGCAAGGCCTGCATGAATTTGCAGGCCTGAACAAAGCTTGACGAACTTCACAATAGTGATATATTTCAGTCACTGGCCCGGCAGATTCCGGGACGAGACAAGGGGTCCAAGAATGCCTCAATACGGAACCACAAAAAAAGAATGCGATGCAGCCATCGCCAAACTCAAAGTTGCGGGGTTTGCCGCTTGGCTTACCCCGGTTGGGCATCACATGCTGTGGGTCAAGGCAGCAGAAGACTGCTTCAACATTTCGGTGCCCAACGTCGACGCTTTCATTAAGCGCGCAACCAACAACGCCGCCTCGACCTCGCTCCTCTGAAAGTATCACAATGCCCAACAGCTTCATTGCCCAGATTGAAACCCGCGTCGCGGGCATCCCCTGCCTGATCGGCGTCATCGACTACGTCTCGGTACCAGGTGACTCCCGGGCCGACAGCGACTGGGACTACTACGGTTACGTGGAGAGCGACTGGCAGCTCCTCGATCGCCGCGGCCGCCCCGCCGCCTGGCTCGAGCGCAAGCTCACTGACCAGGCCCGCAGCGACGTCGAGCAGGCCATCGCTAAAGCCATGAAGTGAACATCACAATGCCTTACCACCGATTGTTCAACTTCACGATCACGGCCATTTACCTGGCCGCCGTCGTCATTATCGCCCTCGACGTTTTTCTTTGGAGACCGTAATGCTCAAGCTCTTCGCCAGCATTTTTAGAAAACCAACAGCAGTGATGCTTGCCCGCCTGGAGCTGGAGGAGGCGCAGCGCAGCCTGCTTCAGGCCAAGAGCGCGGCCGAGTACGCCCGACGTTTGTCTGAATATCACCAGGACCGCCTGCGCCGACTGACCGCTTTCCTGAAGGCTGCCCACACCGAAAAAAATTCCAAGTAATTTTGAGAACGGTGTTGTCAAACTTCACAATGCCTATATAATCTCAACACTGACCCGGCAGTTTCCGGGGCGCATCCGAAAGGACAAAAGTCATGAAACGCACCATCACAACCAAGGTCTTCGCATTCGCCAGCCCTTACAACAGCATCAGCCCTGAGGCCCTGCGCAGCGGCGACATCGCCAACGAGCTGCTCTACAGCATTCACGATATGTCAAACACGCGGGGCTACATCCTCGTCGGATCCGGAACCGTTACCGTGGAGCTGGACGAGCCCAACGACGTGGCCGCCACCCAGGTGCAGGCCCTGCGCGAGCAGATCAAGGCAGTTGAGGCCGACGCCAAGAACAAAGTCGACCGCCTTCAGGACACGATCCGCAACTTGCAGTGCCTGACCTACGAAGCTGCTTAAGGAGCCACCATGCAAGCCATCACAATCACAGAACTCGTTGCCGCGCGCATCGCTGCCAAGCGTGAGGAGGAATCTGCAGTACAAACCCGCCGCGAGATCGACGAGCTGATCGCCGACCACCTGCGCCCCACCGACAAGCTCGAGGGCACGGTCTCCGAGAGGGCCGGCGAGTACAAAATCTCAGTGGCCTACAAGCTCTCGCGTTCCGTGTCCACAGAGGACCTGCAGAAGGTCTGGGACAAGCTGACCGTCGAGCAGCAGGGCGCATTCAAGTGGAAGGCCGACGTGTCGGTCTCGGCCCTGCGCAAACTGGACGACAAGGCCCTAGTCGCTGTCTCCAAGCTGATCACCAGCAAGCCTGCCACGCCCACCATCACCATCGAAGCTGTCTGAGGTATCACAATGGCTATCTCCCTCTCGTCCGTATCCCGCACGCGCCGCATTCGTGCGCCTAAAGTTGTCGTCGCCGGCCCCGGCAAGATCGGCAAGACGACCTTCGCATCGATGGCGCCCAACGCCATCGGCATCTTGACCGAGGACGGTGCCGACGCAGTCGACGCGCAGGCCTTCCCTCTGGCCAAGTCGCTGGTCGACGTCTACGAGTCCATCGGCGCGCTGCTCTCCGAGGACCACCAGTTCCAGACCTTGTTTTTGGACAGCGTGGACTGGCTTGAGCCGATGCTAAACCAGTACGTGTGTGACAAGAACGGCTGGAAAAACATCGAGGCGCCAGGCTTCGGCAAGGGCTACATCGAGGCCGCCGCTGAGTGGCGCAACCTGCTCAACGGCCTGGAGGCTTTGCGAGCCGAGAAGGGCATGGGGATCATCCTCATCGCCCACGACAAGATCCGCCGCGTCGAAGACCCGATGACCGAGGGCTATGACAGCCACGTCCTGAAGCTGCACGACCGCGCCTCGGGCTTGATCCTGGAATGGGCCGACGTCATCGGCTTCTGCGGCTACCGCATCTTCACCAGCAAGACCGACGCGGGCTACGGCAACAAGGAAACCAAGGCCACCACGACTGGCGAGCGCATCCTGCACGTCGAGCCCCACCCGGCCCACTGCGGCGGCAACCGCTTCGGCATGAAGAACATGCCGCTGGACTGGAATCAATTCGCAGCCTCCCTTGCGGAAGCGAACCACGCCTGAGCAGGCAGGGGCGCAAGCCTGCCTGAATATTCACAATGCCATCTTCATCCCGAAAGGACATTCATCATGGCGCAATTTACTTTTGACTCTTCGACCGTAGCACCCCGCGAGAACAACTACGAACTCCTGCCCATCGGCGACTATGTCGCCCAGGTCACAGAGTCGGAAATCGCCCCGCTCAAGTCCGGCAACGGCCAGTGCCTGAAGCTGACCGTGACGGTTCTGCAAGAGGGCTACAACGGCCGCAAGATCTTCTGCCGGCTCAACGTGCAGCACAGCAACGCGACTGCGGAGCAGATCGCTCAGCAGCAGCTCCGCGAGCTGTGCGACTCGATCGGTGTTGTCCGTATGCAGGACACCGTCGAGCTGCACAACAAGCCGTTCACAGCCCGTGTGAAGATCCGCAAGAGCACCGACCCGCAGTACAGCGACCAAAACGAGATCAGCGGCTTCAAGCCCGCTGGCGCCGTCTCCCGCCCTGCTCCGTTCACGGCACCCGCCCGCGCTCCGGCTGCCGCCAACGCACCGACAGTTGCCGCTGCCGGTGCCTCATCGCCACCGTGGGCCAGAAAGGCAGCCTGATTTTCGGGGCTGAAAGCGGATACGCGCGCTGGGGGATCCCGGCGATGCAACGCGGTGCAGCGAGTAGGCCCCACCCCATCAACCCAACCAAGAACCCATGAGCAACCCCATCCTCACCATCAAGATGACCAAGCCAGGTGTCGAGCTGGCGCTGCAAGCGCTGTCCGCCCTGCCCTACGCACAGAGCGCCGGCCTGATCAGCGAGATCGAGGCCCAGGCCAACTACCAGTTGCAGCAACTGCAAGCCGCTGAAGCCGCCGCCGAACCGGTGGTCGAAGCATCCACCCCGACCGAAGAGGTCATTCAAGACGAACCCGCACCATGAAAACCAGCATCTACGCAGTCCAAGGCCCAGACCATTTTCGCCTGGTCGAAGCCACAAGTAAGCAGGCAGCCCTGCGCCACGTCGCGCGCGACATCCTGACCGTCGAGCGAGCCACCCAGAAGACCCTGGTGGCCGCCATGCAAGACGGAGTGAAGGTCGAAGTGGCCGGCGCACAAGAGCCCGAGTCCCCGGACGCTGAGTGATCGGTGACTCCCCTGCGGGGGAGTCTGTAAAGGCGAGGGCCGGATAGACACTGCTATCGGCTCACCGTTGAAAGAACACGGACAAGTCGGCCCGACAGAAACGCCGGCCCTCACCTTTACAACGACAAGGAGAAATCCTATGGCAGCCCTGCCCGAGCCGATGCACACCACGGTCGCGAAGATCTACCAGGCCTACGAGGCCGACGCTGAAGAAGGCAACCGCCCGCACTTGGGCGCCAGCCTGATCGGCCACGCCTGCGAGCGCTACCTGTGGCTCACCTTCCGGTGGGTCGACAGCAAGCGCTTCCCTGGCCGCATGCTGCGCCTCTTCGAAACCGGCCAACTGGCCGAGGCCCGGTTCACGGCCAACTTGCGGCGCATCGGCGTCGAGATCCATGACACCACACCTGACGGCAAGCAGTGGCGCGTCTCCGACCTGGGTGGCCACTTCGGTGGGTCGATGGACGGTGCAGGCCGCGGGTTCGCCGAGGCGCCCAAGACCTGGGCGGTGGTCGAGTACAAGACCCATGGCGACAAGTCGTTCAACGACCTGGTGAAAAACAAGGTTCAGAAGGCCAAGCCCCAGCATTGGTTGCAGATGCAGACATACATGGGCTACACCGGCATGGACCGTGCGATGTACATGGCCGTAAACAAGAACACAGACGACCTGTACACCGAGTGGGTCCACTTCGACCCGGTGGAGTTTGCGAAGCTCAAGGCCCGCGCCGAGCGCGTGATCACGGCCAGCGAGCCGCCGCTGCGATGCAGCAACGACCCGAGCTGGTTCGTCTGCAAGATGTGCGACTTCCATGATCATTGCCACGGCGAGAAGGCGCCTGCAGTGAACTGCCGCACCTGCGCGCACAGCACCGCCGCACTGGATGGCGACGCACGCTGGAGCTGCTCTCATGTCAACCCCGACCCGAACGTCAGCAGCATCCCGATGGACATGCAGCGCAAGGGGTGCGGCCAGCACCGGTATATCCCCATCCTGCTCGAGAAGTTTGCGACGCAGTCGGACTATGTCAATGGTGATGTCGTCTACATCGACAGCACCGGCGCGACGTTCGCAAACGGGCAAGGGCCTGGTGCCTTGAACAGCCATGAGATCCGCGCCACCGAGAGCAAGTCGATGCTGGGTGCGGCCGCCGACATGAAGCGCCGGCTCGCCGCTCAGGACATAGACTGCAAGGTTGTTGCATGAATCACGCCGCCGCACAAGACGCTGCCGAATTGGGGATTGAGCGCGCAGGCGAGCACGCCGATCGCTGCTCTAGTGACTGGGTAGAGGAAGCCGCCGAGGCTTTGGGCTGGGCTGCCACCCAGCACCGCGGTGGGGCAGGCTTCACCATTGAGCAGTTGCGACAGCTATGCAGCGCGCTGCCAGAGCCGCCAGACCTGCGAGCCTGGGGTGCCGCCACGCGCCGCGCCACTCGGTTGGGCTACGTGATCAAGACTGACGGCTTTGCGCTGGCAGCCAGCTCCAACAACAGCCCGAAGCCCCTGTACACCCAAGGGGCGTGGAGATGCTGACCCCCCGCCCCTACCAGTCCCGGGTCGTTGACGACCTGTGGACCTACTTCAACACCCACCCTGACGGCAACCCGGTGGTCGAAGCGTGCGTTGGTGCCGGCAAGTCGATGATGGTGGCAATGATCGCGCAGCGCGCGATGCAGCAGTACCCAGGCACGCGCATCGTTGTCATTGTGCCCAGCAAGGAGCTGCTGGTGCAGAACGTGCAGGAACTCTACAGCGTGTGGCCAGCGGCCAGCGCCGGGGTCTATTCGGCCGCGGTGGGTCGCAAGCAGCTCGGCTACGACCTCACATACGCCACCATTGGCAGCATCTACAAGCAGGCGCACCGCATGGGCAGGATCGACCTAATCCTGGCCGACGAGTGCCACGGCATCGCGACGTCGGACACCGGCATGTGGCGCCAGCTTGTCTCGGACTTGCGCAGGTACGGCAGCCCCGCCCGGGTGGTGGGCCTGACCGGCACGCCCTTCCGCGGCACCGGTGTCTGGCTCACGCACGGCGACGCCCCCCTTTTCACCCACATCTGCAGCCGCGTGACCATCAAGGAGCTGCTCGAGCTGGGCTTCTTGTCGCCGCTGACCACGGTGCCCACGCAGACCCACATCGACACCAGCAGCGTGCGGACGGTGGCGGGGGACTACAACCTGCAGGACCTGGCCATGGTGTCCGACAAAGACGAGGTGGTGCAGGCCGCCTGCGACGAGATCGTGTCTCTGGGTGCGGCGCGCAAGAAGTGGCTGGTCTTCGCAGTCAACGTGGCGCACGCCGAGCACGTCTGCGCGGCCCTGCAGCAGCGCGGCGTGCCCACCGCGGTGGTGACAGGGGACACGCCTGCTGCGCAGCGTGACGGATCCATCGCCGACTACCGTGCCGGGCGCCTGCGCTGCTTGGTCAACGTGTCGGTGCTGACCACCGGCTTCAACGTGCGAGACATCGACTTCCTGGTGCTGCTGCGCGCGACCAAGAGCCCGGTGCTGTACGTCCAGATCCTGGGCAGAGCACTGCGCACCGCCGACGGCAAGGCCGACGCCCTGATCGCCGACTTCACCGACACGATCGCAACCCTGGGTCCGGTCGACGCTATCAAGGGGCGCGTGCCCACAGGCGGGCGCAAGGGCGAGGCGCCGACAAAGCTGTGCCCCGAGTGCGGCAACCCGAACCCAGCCAGCGCCACGCAGTGTGTGGAGTGCGGCTTTCAGTTCCCGCCACCCGAGCGCATCACCCACGGCACCCAGGCGTCCGCCGCCGCGGTGCTCAGCGGTCAGAAAGAGGAGATGTTCACCACCGTGCCGGTGGACGACGTGCGCTACCGCCTACACCGCAAGGAAGGCAGCCCGACCAGCCTGCGGGTTGAGTACTACAGCGGCATGCTGTGCCAGGCATCTGAATGGGTGTGCATGTCGCACAGCGGGTACGCGAGAAAGAAGGCAGAGGGCTGGTGGCGTGTGCGCTCGACGATCGACGCGATCCCGCCGAGCGCCGAGGACGCTATTGAATGGCTGCAATACAGCGACGCTGTCCTGCGCAAGCCCGCGGCAATCATCGTCAACAAGGCCGCCAAGTACCCGGCGATTGTTTCGTATCAATGGGAGAAAGAAGCAGCATGAGACCCGTAGAAATTCAAGTGAAGATCAGCATCGCCCGGCGTGAGATGGAGTACTGGCAGGGCGTGCTCAGTGACAGGTCCTGCAAAGAGTGCGAGCACGGCCTGAGCAGCAACTGGTGCAGCAAGCACGAAGCCTCGCCACCAAAGGAAGTCCAAGCCTCTGGCTGCGATGACTGGGCGTGGAATTGCATTCCATTTTGATAAAAGAAAAACATGAGCGCGAACGAGATCCAAGTGGCTGGCAGCCACTACAAAAGCCAAGCAATCCAGCCGTGGGACTACATCATCTCCAACGGAATCCCGTACATGGAGGGCAACGTCATCAAGTACGTCAGCCGATGGCGCGACAAGGGCGGCCTGGACGACCTCCGCAAGGCTCAGCACTATCTGCAGAAGCTGATTGAGACCGAGGAGGCAAAGCCTCACATCGACAGCCTTGGAGAAATTTAGTCACGCATGGATTATCATTATTGTTATACTTTTAACCATGTTTTCGGCACAATAACTTCACATGGATAATATAGACTTGACAGTGCGGTACATCAGGCTGCCGCGCTTTGAGCAGATCTCGGGCTACACGCAGAAAGCTGTGCGGCGCAAGATCGAAGAGGGCAAATGGATTGAGGGCATGCAATTCAGGCGAGCCCCCGATGGGCACATCTTGATTGACATGAAGGGGTATCAGAAATGGGTAGAGAAGGCGATGGCGTAGAGGTCAGGGGCACCAGCCTTCGAGTGCAGTTTGTCTATCAGGGCGTGACTGTCCGCGAGAGGCTTACGGTGAATGGCGAGTCCTTGCTGCCAACGCCGGCCAACCGCAAGTACGCCGCGCGCCTGGTCATTGAGATCAAGAAGCTGATCGCTCAGGAGCGCTTCGACTACGCTGAATATTTTCCCGACTCTCCCAAGGTTGCGAGCGTCAAGAAAGACCCATCACAGTTTGGCGCACTGGCCGATCTGTGGCTTGAGTCCAAGGGGCAAAAAGGCGCAGCGACCAAAGACCAGTACGGCACGGCCGTGCGGTTTTGGAAGAAGATGTTTGGTGCCACAACGCCCGTCAAGGATCTGGGCCACACGCTGGTGGCAGCCAAGATCGGAGGCTACCCGTGGCCTAGTGCCAAGACGCACAACAACTACATGATCGCCCTGCGCGGCACCTTTGGCCTGGAGTACCGCGGCGCGAAGGTCATCCTCAATCCCATGAACGGGATCACGAACTTGAAGATCATCAAGAAAAAGCCAGATCCGATGTCGGTGGAGGAGCGCGACAAGATCCTGGCTGACATGGCCAAGCGTTACGACGAGCGCATCTACGCCTACTTCCTGTGGCAGTTCTACACCGGCATGCGGCCGGAGGAGACGATCGCGCTGCGCTGGTCCGACGTGGACTGGAACGCCGAGACCGTGCGCGTGCAGCGCGTTCGAACTTTCCGCGGCAGCGAGACCGACGCAACAAAGACGCACACCGACCGCGATGTGGATCTCTTGCCCGAGGCTGTCCAAGCGCTCAACATAATGAAGAAGTACACGTACCTGCTTCGGGTTGACGAGCGCAGTGGCGACGACACGGCTGCGGACATTTTCCAGCGCCCGGCCTGGCATCCTGAAAAGGGATCCGGAGGCGGCAGGCCCAGCCCGGCGGGGCCATGGATGAGCGAGCGCGAGCAGAGGGACAGCTACTGGCGACCTACGCTGAAGCGCTTGAAGATGCGCTGGCGCACGGCATACAACTCACGCCACACTTTTGCGACGGTCGCACTGATGACTGGGGTTGCGCCGGCATACGTTGCTGACCAGCTCGGCCACAGCGTAAAGATGCTGCTCGACCGTTACGCCAAGTGGATTCCTGGCAACGATGGGAACTCCGCAAGGGACAAGCTGCGGGCCGCCCTGGCGGCGACAAAAACTTCACAACACAATAAGACGGGAAATGGCTTGTAACAGCTCAATATCCCACCAATATCCCACAGAGACCTTGAAAAATCGTAAGTCGTTGATTTCAAAAGGAAAATGTGGTAGGCGCGATTGGACTCGAACCAATCCTACAGGGGAATTGAGGGGTACGCAAGGGGTTGATTTCATAGAGGAATCCGCCCCGACCTCGCCCCTCAATTCCCCGTCAATATCCCACGCAATATCCCACAGCGTTACATTTCAGCCCGTTTTTTAGGCTAAATAAATATCACAATGATGATATTATCTTTTTACTTTTAGACCTCCAACCTCATCAACCCAACATCAAATGAGCTATCCAGAGACGCCCCAGCGCCGAACAGCAGTCACGCTGTCAGACATCAAAGACAAGGTCAAGAAGACCACCTATACCGTGCTGCCCGACGGCAAGACAACGATCTGCCAGCTCCACATGGAGAACGGCTACACGATCAACGGACACTCGGCGTGCGTTGATCCGGCCAACTACAACCAGGCGCTGGGCGAGCAGTACTCCTTTGAAGACGCCATCAAACAGGCCTGGCCGCTTGAGGGCTACCTGCTTTCCGAGGAGATCTTCAAGCGCGGGCCAGTCATAAAGTTCTACTCGATGGGGGACATGTCGACCTGCGCGATGCAGGATGATTTGATGTTGGGCGGCACTAGGTTTGTCGTGGCCATGCGCGACGGCTGCAGTTTTGAGGGCTTCATCAGCCCCAACTTCAATGGCGGCAGGGTGACCGCCATGGAGATCATCGCAAACGTCAACAGGCAGATTCTGGAAGGCGCTGAGGAATGAACTTCGTGTGCCCCCTCCCACCCATCAAAGTGTTCGTCAGGGCTGAATATCTGTACGACAACGAGCGCGGCCACGGTTACCTGGTCGAGGGCATCTGGTGCAGCGTCAAGAGCCACCGCGGCGAGGCCTTCCGCTGGGAGACCTATCTGCCAGAGTACGGCGCGCTGTACGACAAGCTTCCCATCAGTGCCTTCCTGTGGAAGCCGATTGATGGCGTGGACCTGCCGCTCGACTTCCTGCAGATCTGGGACAGCATGAGCTACTGGGTCACGGTGGTGGAGAAGCCGCTGATCAGCGGGCTGCGCGCCGAGTTCTTCGGCAAAGACAAGCAGACCCACCCAGGTGAGTACATGTTCACTCTCGACGGCTGCAACCCTGACCCCCGCATCCCTGACTTTGGCTTTGCTGAGACGGTTGATGAACACAAGAGCTTCAACCTGCTGAAGCTGGACAACGGACAGTTTGCGCTGCAGCCCAACAACCGATGCCGCTTCTTCGACCCGGCGTTCGTCCCCCAAGAGATGAAGTTCCCAGACTTCAAGGTTGCGACCGTCAAGTACACGGTCGAGAACAAGGCCAAGTGGCGCCTGGGCGACACCAGCACAGTGACCTATGACGATCGGAGCGAAACATGAGCACCACCTACGCCATTGCCAACGTCCAGCACAGCCTGCAGGCGCTGAAGGAAATGATCCCGCCCGAGAAGTGGAGCGAGACTCTGTTGCCCATCATCGCAGCACCTGGCTGGTGGATGACTGAACTGCGCACCGAGATGGGCATCCAGGAAGGCTACGAGCCCGAGTCGATCCACGGCTGCACGGTCATGCGCAACGACGAGGTGACCGAGCCCATGCTGATCGATCACGATGGGAAGATGTACCCTATCCTCCCGAAATGGCAGAGGGCCAAGGCGGCCGACACTGAAGGGGGTGAGGCATGAGCAAAGCATCAGTGACATTCGAAGACGCAGGCGACGAGGTGGGCGTCAGCGTGGACTTCGGACCCGATGGCGGGCAGGAGACCAGCGGCGCGCACCAGATGGCCATCTTGGCCGTGCATGGCCTGCAGCGCGAGCACCTGACAAACTACCACCGCACAGCCACCTGGCTCAAGGCCTGCGGGAAGGAGCCCAACCCGGAAGACCTGGTGGTCCAGATCGGCTGCCACATTGAGGAGCTGTGCGAGTTCTTGGGCGCATTGCGCACCGACAAAGAGGGCTACGCCAAGCTGCTTGAGCGCACCCGGGTCGACCTCGAGTGGTTCGCATCAAAGCTCAAGCGCCGGGAGCTGACGGTCTACATCCCCACGCACCTGCGCACCGACGCCTTGGACGCCCTGTGCGACGCCGAGGTGACCGGCAATGGCGTGGCCTACATGGCAGGCTTCGACAAGCCCGGGGCCGACTTAGCGGTGTTGGCCAGCAACGATGCCAAGCTGGTGGACGGCAAGCCGATGATCCTTGAGGGCGGCAAGATCGGCAAGCCCGAGGGCTGGAAGGCACCAGACCTGCGGTCGTTCGTATGACACCCCAAGATCGGCAGAAGACGCCGGCGTGGAAGGATTGGAAGCGGCGGTACGACGACGACAAGCGGCAGGGTCGCCGGGTCATGTTGGGCACCGTGCTACTTGTCGCTTGGATCGTGGGGACGCTGCTTTACGGTTCAATCACTGGAGAGATCAAGCTGTTCAATGACAACAAGTGCCGCAGCGAAGACTGCGAAGTTGAATAAAAAGAGGGCCGGCTGGCCCTCTTTCTACTTCTGCTCCTTCAGGCTGTTCAGGTACACACGATTGACCAACGTCGCCAGCTTGTCGCGCTGGACCCGAATCTGCTGGGTCAGCAGCTTCTTCTGTGGCTCTGGCATGTCGCTCTTGGCGATCGCGATCTCGTCCTTGCGCATGTCTGAGGTCGCTTTGTTGTAATCCTTGCTTGCCTCGGCCAGCATCATCATGCGCTTCTCTTCGCTGCCGATTTCTGGACTCAGGCCCAGCCTGAACTGAGCCTCAAGCTCTGCCACGGTGGTGCGGATCTTGCGCATGCGATCACTGGCGCCGCCGATGTTCGCGCCCTCGTCCACCTCGCCGTAGAACTTGTTGAGGAACGGAACCTTTCCGGCCTTGAGATCTTTCTCGTCGCTGGTCATGGAGACGATGGAGGAACCCACCTGCACGACAAACGTGCCCAGGCCACCGGTGGTGCCGCTGATCAGAGTCTTGATCGTGCCAGGTGCCACTGAAGTCTCAACCCCCATAATCTTGCCGGTCTTGGCATCGTTGCCACCGCCCAGCTCGTTCAAAGCCTTGGCGATCTTCTCCGGTATGGTGTTGATCTGCGAAGTGAACATGCGCGAAGAGTCTGGGCGCACATCAAAGGACGACTGTTCAGGGACCGATGGTCGTCCAAACGTATCTACCTCCTCAGTGAGTTGGTACGGCAGGTCAAAAATCGTGGGCAGGACAGCCAGCCAGACGCTGTTCTTGTCATCAAAGTCGATCGCACCCCCCAGCGGGTTGACCGAGCCGAAGAACACCGACGCCATGTGCTGGCTGGCCTTGAGCGGGGTCAGGCCGCGACGCGGATCCTGTGAGTTGCGGAACACGTCGGCCATCATGTAGCCCGCGTTGGGGAACACGTTGAAGCCGTACTGCACCGGTACCGTGAAGTACCGGCCACGCTTGCCCACGCGCTCGATGCCGTCCATCAGCGGCTCGCCCGGCGGGAGCATGAACACCAGGTTGCGCTCCTTCACGAAGCTAGGGATCTTGTCCCAGTAGG
>Ga0099846_1000059_pt1 | contig 38213 bp, 39 predicted proteins | sample CB_VirMetaG_FD_78180 | JGI IMG/M metagenome (GOLD analysis project Ga0099846, IMG submission 78180) | Freshwater to marine saline gradient viral communities from Chesapeake Bay - CB_1504_1 Viral MetaG | ecosystem: Environmental > Aquatic > Marine > Coastal | place: USA: Chesapeake Bay... | reverse complement strand
GATTGTAAAGCCCCGAAAACGAAACAGTCAGAATTTTAAAAAATGCCTACCACGCCCGGCGCGCCATTAATTTGTTTTTCGTATTTTTGCAAAAACTCAAAAGTCCGTGGATAGTAAAGATTTCAATTTAACCGGCGCGGCATTGGCGCGAATGTTTGGAGTTACCGCCAAGTCAATAAGGGACGCCCGCACAGACGGCCGCTTATCGGAGGGCGTTTCATGGGTGCCCGGCGCTGGTCCCGGCTTGGTCAGGTACAACGCCGCCGCCGCTCAGATCGAGTGGGACGCCAACGCGCAGGACGGGCGGCAAAAAATCTATCTGGCCGAAGGCGTCCGAACCGATGGGATAACAAAGTCGTCGACGTTCAACGACATTAAAAAAGCCCAGGCGCGCGTCGACCTGGAGCGCAAGACGCTGGAGTTACAAAAGACTAAGGGCATACTTGTCGAAAAGGCGCGCGTGTACGACGCCCTTTTCGAGTTCGCGCAAAAGGTACGCGGACGGGTCCGGGCGGTACCCGCGCGCATTGTCGACGATTTGCTGGCGTCGCCGGACCGCGTCGACGCGCTGCGCATCCTATCCGAAGCTCTCGACGAAGCCCTTAACGACCTGGCCGACGCCGACGACAAAAATCTTAAAATATGACCTGGGAAACGATCGTCGGCTTTTTGGATGGGCTCAGACCGCCGCGCAGGCTTAACCCTTCGGAGTGGGCCGACACACACCGGTATCTTTCCAGCGTCGCGGCGGCGGAGCCAGGCCGGTGGCGGACAAGCCGAACGCCGTACCTCCGCGAAATCATGGACCGCTTCGACCCGTACGACAAAACCGAAGAGGTTATTTTTATGAAGGGCGCGCAAATTGGCGCGTCGGAAACCGCCTTCAACGTCGTCGGTTACTTTGTCGACCTGGACCCGTGCCCAATTATGTACGTTATGCCCACCGAAGGGACGGCGAAGCGGAACAGCAAAATGAGGTTAGACCCGATGATAGAGGCGAGCCCGACGCTTAAAGACAAGATCGCGGACATTAAGAGCCGCGACAAAGGGAACACTATTTTACAAAAAGACTTCCCAGGCGGAACGCTTATTTTAGCGGGCGCCAACTCCGCCAGCGGTTTACGGTCCGTACCGGTGCGCGTGTTGTTGCTTGACGAGGTCGACGCGTTCCCGCAAGACCTGGACGGCGAAGGGTCGCCGGTCGATTTGGCTAAGGCCAGGACGCGGACGTTTGCCAATAAAAAGATTTTCCAACTTTCGACGCCGACAATGGAAGCAACGAGCAGGATAGCGGCGGAATTTTCCCAAACCGACCAAAGATTTTACTTTGTTAATTGCCCGTTTTGCGACCACGCGCAGCGCCTTGTCTGGGACAACGTGCGGTTTAACAAAGCCGACGACCCCGTAACGGATGCCACGTACCAATGTGAAGCCTGCGCGGAACACATAGCGGAGCGATTTAAACCCGGAATGTTGGCGCGCGGTACGTGGGTGCCGACGGCGGACGTCGACGCCCACACGCGAAAGGTAGGGTACCACCTTAGCAGCCTTTACAGCCCTTTGGGCTGGTACAGTTGGAGCGACGCGGCCAACGAATTTTTGAAGGCGACGCGTAAGAACGACCAAAACGCCCTTAAAGTTTTTGTTAACACTGTTTTGGGGGAAACGTGGAAAGAGAAAATACTGGTGCCTGAGTACGACCGCCTTTTCGAGCGGCGCGGCGGGTACCGCACGCGCGAAGTACCGCCGGGCGTGGCCATTCTTACCGCCGGTGCCGATGTTCAGGACGACCGCATCGAGGTGGAGGTCGTCGGATGGGGGGAAGGCTTGCGGTCGTGGTCCATCGACTACCGCGTATTACCCGGCAAGACGAGCGAGGCGCCCGTGTGGGATGACTTGCGGGCGCTGCTTAACGAAACCTTTGAACGGCCCGACGGGGCGCGCCTTGGCATCTACCGCATGGCGATAGATAGTGGGTACAACACGAACCACGTTTATCAGTTTTGCCGGACGGTAGGCGCGTCGCGCGCCGTGCCGATAAAAGGGCAAAGCGGTAGCACGCAAAGCGTAATGTTACGGCCGCCGCAAAGCGTCCACATAATGCAAAACGGACAGCGGACGGGCACCACGATGCTTTGGAACATCGGCGTGGATATTTTGAAGACCGAAATTTACGGCGCGCTAAACCTCTCCCTGGGCCCGGACGGCGACGACCCTGCTATGTATTGCCGGTTCCCTTCCGACTACGACGTAAGCTATTTTAAGATGCTTACGGCGGAGCGCCTGGTAGCGCGCAAAAACCCGCGCGGGTTCACGGCGTACAGTTGGGAGAAGCAGCAGGAACGCAACGAGGCGCTAGATTGTCGCGCATACGCCCGCGCAGCGGCCGCGATCGTCGGGGTTGACCGATGGGAGGCGGCGAACTGGAAAGCAGCGCAGGCGGCCGTATTTGCCCCACCAGCAGCGCGGCGCGAAGCGGCCACGGACGCCCCGAAGGCGAAGCGGCGCAAGTCAAATTTTTGGTAGTTCGACAAATCGTTACTACCTTAGCGCAAAATAAAAGCGCATGGAACCGATCTGGACGCAGGAAGACTACACCGAACTTGCCAAAGCATACGCGCAGGGAGTTAAAACGGTTCAATACTCCGACAAAATGGTAACGTACCGAAGCCTTGACGAAATGCGGCGTATCTTGTCAGATATGGCGGACGCTTTAGGATTGAGCGAAAACGCCGCCCGCCCGGCGGCATACGCAGGGCGAAACGTGGGTTGTTATGTTAGCGGCAAATAAATTACCCTATGGGATTGATTGATAAGATAATCGAGTTTGTATCACCCACCACCGCGTTACGGCGCGAGCAAGTGCGCTACGCGCTTGAGCAGGTGCGCGGGTACGATGCAGGCAGCCGGGGCAAACGCGCTAAAGGGTGGACTACGACCGGCGGGTCGGCCGACCGTGAAATTATCGGAGCGGGCGAAACGATACGCGCAAGGGCGCGCGACATGGTCCGTAATAACCCGTACGCCAATAAGTCGGCCACGGTCACCCGTACCGGCGTGGTCGGTCCGGGCGTCAAAATTTCGATTCGCAGCAAACGCGCCACGGACAACAAAAAAGCAAATGCCCTTTGGAAAGCCTGGGCGGAAACTACCGCCTGCGATTTCATGGGGCGTAAAAACTTTTATGTCATCCAACGACTTGTAATTAACGCGATCTACGTAGATGGCGAGGTCTTTATACGCCAGCGCCGCGACGCTTCGCGCGCCGTCCCTTTGCAATTACAAGTGTTGGAGGCTGATTATTTGGACACCGGCAAAAGCCACGCGCAAATGAGCGACGGCGGCCGCATCGACGCAGGCATCGAAACGGACCGCGACGGGCGCGTCGTGGCATATTGGTTATGGAACCAGCACCCGAACGACAACACGCACTGGCGGAGCCTTACCAGCAACCGCGTACCGGCCGACCAAATCTTACACGTTTACACGGAAGATCGGCCCGGCCAACTTCGCGGCGTGTCGAAAATGGCGTCTATGTTGTTCGCGCTGCGCGACTTTTCCGAGTACGAAGATGCGCAGCTAATACGGCAAAAAATCGCCGCTTGTTTTTCTATATTTGTGACGGGTGAAGGCGAAGTCAGACCGGGCGACCCGGAATTTGACGGGCTACCAATGGAACGTGTGGAGCCCGGAATGATAGAGTACCTGGCGCCGGGCAAAGGCATCCAATACGGAACGCCGCCAACGGTGGAAAATTACGACGAGTACAGCCGGGCGATACTGCGCGGCGCGGCGGCCGGTGCGGGCTTAACTTACGAAGCGTTCACGGGCGACCTATCAAACGTCAACTTTTCATCTGGCCGCATGGGTTGGATCGAGCAAAGCAGAAGTATTAAGGAATTGCAGGAGGACGTTATAATTTTGCAGCTATGCGCGCCGGTTTGGGATTGGTTCGTCAAGGCGGCCACGGTCGCGGGCCAACTTCGTGTTGGTGCCGAAATCGAAACAAGCTGGACGGCGCCGCGTCGCGAAATGATCGACCCCGTTAAGGAAACGAAAGCCCTTAACGATCTTATCCGCGCCGGGCTTACCAGTTGGCAGGACGTCGTTAGGGAGATGGGGGGCGACCCGGAAATACTCCGGGCCGAAATAGTGGCCGATATGGCGCTATTTGACAGCATAGGGGCGAAACCTACAATAGATCCGCGGTACGACCCAAAAAGAAACGACACAACGGGAACGCCCACCAAGGCGCCACCGGCAAACAATGTAAACGATGGCGGATAACAGCCAAACGACAGCAGCAGCAGCACACACGGACGGCACCGGGCAAATGGGGCCGCTACACGTCCGCGCGCTTTTTCGGTCTGAGACAATAAACGAAGAGGCCCGCACGGTAGAGGTAACATTCGCCACGGAAGAGCCCTATTTAAGGCAGTCTTACCGGGGCGCGTATTACGAAACTCTAAGCTTCAACCCCGCCCATGTACGTATGGGGCGCCTGCAAAGCGGCGCGCCACTGATCGACAACCACGAGTTCGCAAACAGCCGAACCGCCGATAGTGTTATCGGCGTGGTGGAAAGTGCGCGGATAGTTGGCAAAGAGGGCCGCGCGGTTGTGCGGTTTTCCAAGCGGGGAAACGCCGACGATCTTTTTAAGGACGTCGTCGACGGTATTTTACGCAATATTTCCGTGGGTTATCGCGTGTATGCGTACGAAATTACGGAATTTGAGGACAAACCCGACCAATATAAAGCGGTAGATTGGGAACCTTTCGAGGTGTCTATCGTTCCCGTTCCGGCGGATTACAAGGCGCAAGTTCGCAGCGGCGACAGCGCCGACACAAACAATGTTAACTTTTTAAAATCAGTTGTTCAAATGGAAGAGCAGAACACCCCGACCACGACACCAGTAGAGGTTCCCGTGGTTGAAACGCGCCAAGCGGCGCCCGTTCAAGCCCCCGCGACGACTACCCAACCAGCAGCCGCGACGGCTACGGACACGCGCAACGCGGCACAAATCGCCACGGACGAGCGCGCACGTATTCGACGCATCCAGGAACTCGCCCGCGTGGCCGGTACGCCTGAAAGCGTGGTTAACGGGTTAGTAGAAAGGGGCGTAAGCGTCGAAATGGCGCAAGACGAAATTACCCGCGTTTGGGCCGCTTCGGCCGCCCCTGCGCAAGACGGACGGACGCCCAGCGCGGCCGTAACCGGCGAAGCCGAAAGCGTAACCCGCGCGGCCGCGATCGAAAACGCCATTTTGCACCGTTCCGGCGTTGCGGGCGTAACGCTTCGCGACGACGCGCGGAATTTCCGCAACATGACCCTTTTGGACATGGCGCGCGAAGAGTTGACCGCTCGCGGCGTACAGGTCCGCGGATTATCGGCGATGGAAATTGCCCGTATGGTACTGACCCGTGGCGCCTACGGCGCGCACAGCACCAGCGATTTCGTGAATATCCTGGGCAACACTGTTAACCGGGCGTTGCAGGCCGCGTACCTGGAGGCTCCGCGCACGTTCCAGGCGTTCACCCGCCAGACCACAGCCAACGATTTCCGCGAAAAGACTACCGTACAGCTTTCCGGCATGATCGGAGGCTTTGAGGAAGTTCTGGAAGGTGGCGAGTACAAAGCTGGCAAGTTCACGGACAAGGCCGAAAGCTACGCCGTTAAGACTTACGGCAAGCTTATTACCATTACCCGCCAAGCCCTGATTAACGACGACCTGGGCGCGTTTAGCCGCATTCCCGCCGCAATGGCGGCCGAAGCTGCGCAACTGCAAAGCGATCTGGTTTATAGCATTCTGACGGGTAACCCGTTGATGGCGGACGGCTTCGCGCTTTTCAGCACGGAACACGCCAACCAGGCCGCGAGTGGTACCGCGTTGAGCACGACGTCTTTGTCGGCCGCCCGCGCTACGTTCCGCAAGCAAACCGGCCTTAATGGTCGTTACCTCAACCTGACGCCCACGTATTTGATCGTTGGCCCGGACCTGGAGGCTACCGCCTTGGCGATTTTGAACGGCCAAATGGTCGCCGATTCCGTCGGTAACGTAAACATCTGGAAAGGTGCCCTTACGTTGGTAGTGGACCCCCGCCTGGGTTCTGCTTGGTTCCTTTCCGCCACGCCTTCGACCGTCGACACGATCGAATACGCGTTTTTGTCTGGAGCCGGGGAACTGTACACCGAAACAATGGACGGGTTCCACGTCGACGGTATGCAGCTAAAGGCCCGCATGGACTTTGGTACCAAGGCGATCGACCACCGCGGACTTTATAAGAACGCCGGCGTTTAATCGCAAACGAACGAACGAACGAAACGCCGCCGCGCCTAACCGCGTGGCGGCCATTTATAAAAAATTGAAAAATTAGCAAAATGACTAATTACATTCAGCAGGGCCACGTTATCGACGTAGTGGCGCCCGTGGGCGGCTACACGAGCGGCGACCTGGTCGTCGTCGGTACCCTTGTCGGTATCGCAAACACCACCGTACTGGAGGGCGAAACTTGCGCTATTAGCGTTGAGGGCGTTTTCGAGATTCCGAAGCTTACCGGCGCGTTGAGCGTTGGCGCCAAGGTTTACAGCGACGCCGGCGCCGCCGTGGACACCACGAACACCGACACCCTGGTTGGTAAAGTGGTTGTTGCTGCTTTGAGCGGCGACGCCACGGTAAAAGTGCTTTTGGTAAACGCCTAAACAGCGTACAAAAACGACGTTATGCCCTCCTACTTCGATAGCCTACAAAAGCACGTGTTTAACCTCGCTAAAGGCCGTTTCGGCTTTACGGCAAGCTACACAAGCGCCGACGGGCTGGCGACGTGGGAGGGCATCGTTTTGTTTGGCAACCCGTCCGAAATGTACAAACTGGCCGGTATGCCATTTGAGCCTAACCGGTATACGATGGAATACCAAACCGGCGACTTACCCGGACTTTTGGAACGCGTACACGCGCGCCAAACCGACGAAAAGGTGACGGTCGACGGCGTGGAATATTACGTTACTTCGGTCGACGCGGTACACGACGGCGAAACGTTCCGCGCAAACTTAACCCCGTTCCTATAATGGCTACGACTTCGCTAAGTCACGACAGGCTGGAAGATGCGATCGCCGCAAGGCTTAGTGCCCTCATGCCCCTGGGCTATGAGGTTAAGACGTTGCCGGACACCGAGGCGGAATTGCAGCGCCCGGCGGGCTTTAAGCCCCGCGTTACGGTCGCCTATTCCGGTAGCAACTTCGGCGATGGGGCCGACAGCAAAAACCCGGCCGCCCACCTAACGGGCGCGGTCGCTCAGACCGAATTTTGCACCCTCGACGTAGTTTTCGAGGCGCAACGCCTGCGCGGCAATCGCGGGTACCACGAAGCCCTGCGCTTAGCTATGCGCTTGCTTTTAGGCTTTAAGCCGATCGGATGGTCGAAGCTAATGTTTCGGACCAACGAATTTAAGAACCACGCCGACGGCGTTTTTGTGTTCCACCTTGTCGTTACCTGCTACCGCTTTATAATGGAAGCGACCGACGACCAGGGCGCGCCGCTGAACCTTGACGGCACGACGGGCCAACCCGCCGAACCTTTGTTAACCGACGCTAATTTTACAATCGCCTGCTAATGTTTGATTACGTTAAAATATCGCAATTAGCGGCGACGGGTTTTGTAACCCACGACCACGTTTTCCTAATAGTTAGGGACGGCGTAACGGCGTTACGTTCGTGGGCTCAACTTGTCCCAACGGACCTATTAATTTTAGTTTCTGGAGGTGAAACAAAAACAACGGCTTTCGCAAATGTTACGGGCGCGCTTAGCGGCGGGATTCCGTCGGCACCCGCGCCAGACGTAGCGGGAACAGGCTTTAAAATATCGGAGTTACCCTATACGGTAAGCGTAAGCGGGGCGGACCTTTTCGCAGTATCGGACCCACTAAGCGAGGCCGCGGTATCGGCGGAATTTTTCGCGCTGCGCGAGGCTAAAATTAGACGCGTAAATTTCGACACAATAAACGCGCTATTATCGCCCGCAGTATTGCCCGCAGCGTCGGAGTACGGCGCGGTATACGCCAACGACGCGGCCGCCGCGCTTGGCGGCGTTTCGCCTTGCGGCCTCTACCGCATTACCCAGGGCAACGATTACGGGCTGGTATCGCCTTACGGGGCGCTGCTTATCCGCTTGCCTGGCCCGGCGTGCCTTGCAACGTACGACGACGACGCGGCCGCCGCCATTGGCGGCGTACCGGTTGGAGGCGTGTATAACGTTTCGATAGATAACCCGTACGGGATTATTAGCGCAGGCGGGCGGGGTATCGCAGTACGGACCGACGACGGACCGGTCGCGGAGTTTAAAGGTCCGTTTTTGAGCGACGCCACGGCGGCCACAGGCGGCGTTTTGGTGGGCGAGCCGTACCTGGTGGCGGGGGGGCACGAAATGGGAATTTTGAGCGGCGGCCGCACTTTAGCGGTTCGCGTACTTTAAAAAATAAAAACTAAAATAATGAATAAGACTTTTTTTGTCCTGGCTTTTATGCTTTTGGCCGTTTGGGCGTTCGCTCAGCCGACCCTACAAAACACAAGTATTGCGGTAAAAGCCGGAAACGACCAAACCGCAAAAATAGGCTTTCAGCCTTATTTTAGGTACGACACACTATCGCAGGTTCTGTACGTTTGGAAAGGTGGCGTTTTCGCTCCGATAGCCAACGGCGCAACGGTAGACGATATTTTCTCGCGAAATGACAGCCTATTCTATACGGTTTTTGGGGTCGAAAATTTTATAGCTAAACCGAGCGGATTTTCCGGCGCGTGGGACGACTTAACGGGCGTTCCTTTCGGCTTTGCAGACGGGGTAGATAATACCGACGACTGGAATATGCCAATTAGCCTAAACGGTATCGGTACGAGTACCAAAATGTTTTACCTGACCAACAACGTAGCGGCGACGCCTACGTTATTCGACCCGGCGGCGTATAGCAGTGTAGACCACGGCGACCTGATTAGTTTTTGTAACTTCTCTAGCACCGGCACTATTACTATAAGCCCGCCAGCGGGGTACACTATCGGAGGTAGTGGCAGCCTGCTTGTTAACGTTGGGGAGTGTTACGGCTTGCAAGTTGACAGCATTAATTCGCAGTATCGCATTATCGACAGTCCAGGCGGCGGAGGCGTAACTGACGGGGATAAAGGCGACGTTCTAATAAGCGGCGGCGCCTACACGGTAGAAGCATTGAGGGGACGAAACGTATCAGCCACGGCACCGACAGCCGACCAGGTTTTAAAATGGAATGTTGGCAGTAACGCATGGCTTCCCGCAAATGACCTAAACGACGGCACGGGTAGCACAGCTTTAAACGACCTTACTGACGTGACGGTATCTAGCCCGCTATTGGGGCAGGTGGTAAAAAACAATGGCGCGGGATTTGTAAACGATTACCCGCTAGGAATCGAATACCCATACCGACAAGTCTACAAAAAGGACATTGTAGCAGATAATAACATAACGACGATAACAGGCTTTAACGGCGGCGTAGTTTCTTACGATGGCGGCGAAGATGCCTTAAAAATTATCACAACATCAGCCGATAAAGGCGCAGAAATTCAATACACCCACGTCGCAAACCAAACCTATACCATTAGGCTTGATGTAAAAGACGCGGGTAATAACGGTTTGTCTGTTCTTTCTCAATGGGCGGTAGCAATCAGCACAACAATTACAGTGCCGGGTATTTATTACTTTGATTTTACGTCACCCGCAACGGCGGGAGCCTTTGGGAAAGAGGTTATACTAAAATCGTTGGGGGTTGACACATTTTTAATCAATCGGGTAGACATCTACGAACGTAAACCAGGAGACATACTAAATGCCCGCGAAATTGATACCCGCACAACTGCGGCTATTACGGCACAGTCACCCGCAATTGTAGCGCCGATTGTTCAGGCCGCTTTACCTGTCGCAACAGCATTGATGTATAGCAACGACTACGAAACAAATACAACGGGTACTGGCTGTTACTCATGTACAGGGGCAAGGGTTGCGGGAGCATATCAAACCACAACGACAAGCGGGAGTCAGGTCGTAGTAATCCAAGCAGGGCTATTAGGAAACCCTGTATATTTCATGCTTGAAATTGAGATTGAGAAAGTAGATAGTAATATAAGGATAGCATCAGTTTGGGCTGGGAATGCAAGTAATTCTACCTCAGCGACTATTACCGCATCCGGCAGGTACCGATTTCTGATGAAAAAATTGGTAACAGCCGGGGTTTCCTTTCTCGACGGCGTTTCTGTGTTCACCACAAACGGGGGTACAATAAGGATCAAAGACGTAATAATTACGGCTTTCCCCACTAATAACTTTGACGAATTTTTCCCCGCAACGACAACAATAACAGACGGCGTAAATGTTAGGTTAGGCTTGGGTTCAACCGTGACGGGTAGCGGTGCCGTCGGTATAGGTAGAAACGCAGCCGCAAACGACCAAGGGACAAGCATAGGCGACGGATCAACAACGACGCTAAATACATTCTTTGGGGCAGCAGGAGGACCAGAGCAAACCGCATACGGTGAAACCGCAAAGTCATGGGGCTGGCGAGCAACAGCAATAGGCGGTAATTCATTTGCAGGAACTACGAGTTCAACGGCACTTGGCGCGGGAACCGTCGCTTTGGGTGTTCACAGCGTCGCTTTAGGGCGGGGTGCTTATATACCCCGGCAGATAGGGCAGAATGTTGCAAAGTACACCAACACAGTAATAGGCGGCGACCTATCGCAGCACTTGCACATAGCTAATACATGGGGCCACCAGTTTGGAGGTACGCCAGCGGGTATTTCTATTTCCAGCTACGCCACACCCTCCACTAATTCGGTATATCTACACGGACACGACGCATTTGACGCACGGGAAGTATGCTGGCAAGTAGGCACAACTTATGCGCTAAACGACTTTGTGCAAGACGGCAACAAGGTCTATAAATCCTTGGTGGCTGGCAATGTTGGCAATACACCAGCCAGCAGCCCGGCGCAGTGGGTGTACGGTTACGACACCAGCGGCGGCTGTCAAAGCAGCTACAATGTAGACGGCGGCGACCTGGGATTAGTGGCAGGTATGCCAACAGGAACGGGGAACGGCGGCAGCGTGGTCATGTATGTGTCGGATGGTACAAACCAAGGCCAGAACGTAAAGCAAAATGTAAAGGCAGCACTAGAGATACGGAGCGACAACACCCTGGCAGATGGCACGTATTTATGGCTTTACGACGAAACAGCAAACACGTTAAAACGCGTAAAAATTGGCGCTGAAGGAACGGGACCGGGCGGTGTGGGGAAAATGCTTTATGTAGATTAGAGTAATATATTTGACCGCTTTAATTCCAATCCGCGCTAAAAAAAGAATTATGAAAACCTACACCGTAAGAAAGGACAATCTAATTTTCGCCCGTACGAACCTATCTGGCCCATCTTCGGTGCCAGAGGGTTCGAGGTAGAATTTGAATTTGTACCGGGCGGCTGGTCGTCGCCCGCTGAGTGGACCGTCGACGGCGTCCTGGACGCTGACCGGGGCGATTATCAAAAGCTGGCCGGTCTGACTAACTTCTTTTCAGGTAACGGTAGCAATACGGCGTTTACCGGATTTTTCCCAGGTGACGAGCCCGAAACGTGGGTTGTCGGCGCTTACGTGAACTACCCAGGCAGCGCGTTTAAGTTCGACCAAAAAAATACTATTGTTGTCCGGTCAGGCGATACCGGCGCGATCGTTTGCGCCTTTAGCGGAGGCAAGGCGCGGTATAAACTTATCGCCGGGTCGACTGTTAAAGAAACGTCTTTCGACTTTAGAAAGTCGCGGATTATGCGCCAGGCGGGTACCTTTGCGGGTGGGTCAAACAACAGCCCAGGCCCGTACGGCGGCGTCGCGATTAAAGATATGGCGGTCCGTATAGGCTTTAAGGTTACGCGCTAATCGCCAACACGTACAAGGCCACAAAGTTAAATTTATTATATTTGTGGCAAAAAATAACCCCATGGAAAACATACGCGACTTAATCGCGATTTATGCGGAGTACCAGGCGGAATTTAATATTTTGGCGGGAGCCGTGGCCGTCGCCGTTTTGGCGGGCACGCTAATAGTTTACCGCATCCGCGGGAGCCATTTACGGCGCGCCCTCGACGAGTGGAACAAGCTATTTGACGACCTTAACACGCGCGTTATGGATTTGTCGCGCGCGTTGATGGAAGTTCGCCAAGAGTTAATGTCCGCGCGCGACGAAGCGCAGCGGGCGAAGTTGGATAACGCCCTGCTTACGGAAGAGGTAGCGCGCTTACGGGCCCGCGTGGCGGAATTGGAGCGGAGAGAAAAGGAACTGGAGGCGGCGTTGAGCGCCGCAAAAGAGGCTATAAAATAACACTATAATGGTCGACGGAAACGTTTTGACGGAATTAGAGCGTACCAAACAAAAATTAGCCGACCTAATAGGCGCGGTAGATGGAGTATTGGGCAAACATAACCAAGCAATTTTTTTCACCAAAATAACCTATCCAGATATGGACATTAAAGCTAGCAAAGGCGCGACCGTACCGGTTGGCGCTTCGGACGCGCTACCGGTTAACGCCCTTGGCGTTACGGCGTTGAAGCGCGTAATTACCTACGTGGGCGCACAGATCAAAGGCGCCTATTTGATCGACAGCGACGGCGACGGCAAAAACAGTACGGCGGAATATTTGGCCTATGCGTTTTCTCTCATCCCTACGATTCCCGGAATTATCCCAGCGCTGCAAAACAGTACCGCCGAATTTCGCGACCTGACCAACGAAGAGATTTCCGAACTTGTCGACCACGTTTTACGTACCGACTTTTTGCCCGACGATCGCGACCGGGCGGAGCACTACGTTAAGGCGTTGTTTTACACGTTAAACGTTAGCAGGCTGTTTATCAAATTCAGCGTGGATTTTTTCGCCGGTAAGGACGTCGTTTTTAACCCTACCGAGGGTTTGATCTAACCGGGCTAAGCCTTTAAGCGATTGTAAAAAGTAGCGCCGATAGAATTAAAACGCTACCGGCGCTACTTTTTTATTATCTTAGCGCCTGAAAGTAACAAGTCGAAACGACTAATAACAAAAATATAAAGATATGGCATTTTTGCACGGGGCCGAAGTTATCGAGGCGAGCCAAGGCGTCCGCCCCATTAACGAGGCGCGCAGCGCGGTTATTGGCTTGGTGGGTACCGCGCCAAAAGGCCCGACTAACGCCCTAACGGTTATATCAACGCCACGCCAGGCCGTCGAAACTTTCGGCGAACAGGTGCCCGGCTTTACGATTCCCTCCGCCCTTGACAGCATTTTTGCGCAGGGAGGCGCGCGGGTTATCGTGGTTAACGTTTTCGACGTTGCCGACCACACCACCGCAGTAGCCGACGAAAGCCAAACCACGGCCGCCGGAAAGATCACCCTGGACTTTGCGCCGGTGGGTAACATCGTAGTAACTAACAGCGCAGGAACGACGACGTACGACGCGGGAACCCACTACGAAGTTAACGCCTTCGGGGTCGTTCGCATTCTGGACACTACGACCATACCCAATGGTACGGAGTTGCTGGTTGACTACGTTTACCTGGACGGCACGGCGATCACCGGCACCGTTGTAAACGGCTCCGCTACTTTGCCGCGTACGGGCATCGAATTGCTCGACGAAGCGGCGAGCGCGTTCGGCTATACGCCGCGCATCCTTATTGCGCCGCTATATAACGAGGTGGCCGCCGTGGCTACCAAATTGGCCGCTAAGGCGGAAAGCTACCGAGGTGTAACTATCCTGGACGCGCCAGCAGCTACTACGATTCCCGCCGCGATCGCAAGCCGGGGCGGAGCGTCTACCGTCTTACCTTACCAGGTGAGCGATAGGCGGGTTATCCTGACTTATCCGTACGTTAAGGCCGTCGACCAACTTGGCGCCACGGTTAACCGCCCTTATTCGCCTTACTTGGCTGGAGTTATGGCAGTTACCGACAATACCGAAGGGTACTGGAACAGCCCGAGCAACCGACAGATCAAAGGCACCCTGGGCCCGGTGGTCATGCTGACCGCTGGAATTAGCGACCCCAACAGCGACGTTAACCAGTTGAACGAACAAGGCATAGTAACCGTTTTTAATGCCTTCGGTACGGGCTTTCGCACGTGGGGCAACCGCTCCAGCGCGTGGCCGATCGAAACGACGGCCGACAATTTTATCGCCGTCCAACGCGTTAAGGATATTCTTAACGAAAGCGTCGAGGCCGCCATGCTGCCCTTTATCGACCGGCCGATTAACCAGGCGCTTATCGACGCTATCCGCGAAACGGTTAACGCGTTTATCCGTTCGCTTGTCGGCCGTGGCGCCCTCGTTGACGGCGTTTGCACGTACAACCCGGCGGACAATTCGCCCAGCGAAATTGCAGCGGGTCGCCTTGTTTTCGACATTAATTTTATGCCTCCGACACCTGCGGAGCGCATCACATTTAAAAGCTACTTAGACCAGTCGCTTTTAGCAAATATCGCGTAATGGCATCGACAATAAACAAAGTAAATAACGCGAACGTATACCTGGACGGCGGAACGCTGTTAGGAAAGGTTATGGAATTTACCTTACCGGACCTGACCAGCAAAACGTCTGAAAGTATGCCTTTGGGGCAAATCGGAACGTCGGAGCACTTCGCCGGGTTTGAAAAATTGGAAGGTACGCTTAAGTGGGCGTCCCTTTACAAAGAGGTTTACCTCCTTACCGCCAACCCGCTAAGCACCCACCAGGTACAACTGCGCGGAAACGTCGACGTTTACGACGCGACGGGTTTAGTGGAGCAAGTGCCCGCCGTGTGTTACCTTACGTGCACGTTTAAGAAAGTGCCTTTCGGTACTTTCAAGGCCCACGAAAACGTAGAACTGGAGAGCGAAATTTCCATTACTTCGGTAAAATTGGAGTACGACGGCGAATCGCTGGTTGAGTACGACGCGATCGCCAACATCTACAAGGTGGGCGGCGTTGACGTGTTAGCCACGTACCGCGCTAACCTCGGAATTTAAACAACGGGGCGGCGTTACGGCGCCGCCCTACCATATCACCCTAAAAATTAGATTATGCAAGACACAACAAACGGGCCTATCGCCCCGAAGGCCGAAAACATGGCCGTCGAATTTGACCTAACCGTCGGTAAAGAAACTTTTGCCGTCGGCATTATTGAGGCCAAAGGAAAGCACGTGACCCGCGCCCAGCAGATTATGGGAGGCGAAGAAACGCGATACTATCCCGCCCTCATGCACGTGGTTTGTCGCATCGGCGGCAAGGTTATGCCGATGGAATATTACGAAGAAATGCCAATGCACGCCTTTAGCGCGCTAATGGTCCGGCTGAACACTGAGGGGTTTACCGGATAGGGGAACCGGAAATAGTATTTTTGGCCCACTTTTGCGGGTTCAGCTATACCGAGATGATGGAAACGATACCAGCACGAACCCTTTACCGGTTACACGCCGAAGCCGTCAAACAATACAATAGAATAAACGCGGCGCCGTAAGGGCCGCGAAAATATCGCATAATCGAGAGATTACAATTTGTACCCCGCGCCGGTAAAAGGTGGCGGGGTTTTTTATGGCCGGAATTTCGTAAATTTGTCCTATGAGGAAAGTATTACAGGCGTCGATAATCTTATCGGCCGTCGACAAAGCGTCGAAGGTTGTAAACGGTATGGCGACCAACGCCACGCGGCGCCTCGACACGCTCCAGCGCGCGTCGTCGCGCGTGGCGGCAAAGTCCGGCCAATTCGCGCGCCAGGCCGCCGTACCTGCGGCGGTAATGGGGGCGGCGTTGGTCTACCCTATAAAGAAAGCGATCGACTTTGAGCAGGCAATAGCCAACGTCGGCGCCGTTAGCCGCGCATCTTCCGACGAACTTAAAGCGATGGCAGCGCAGGCGCGTAAGATGGGGGCGGCGACGCAATACACTGCCGTCGAAAGCGCCGACGCGATGGGGTTTTTAGCGATGGCGGGCTTTAACGCTAAGCAGGCAATCGACGCGCTACCGGGCACGCTCAACCTGGCGGCGGCGGGCAATACGGACCTGGCCCGCACGGCCGATATTGCGAGTAATATTCTTACCGGGTTCGGATTGGAGGCGCGCGATATGGGGCGCGCCGGTGACGTGCTTACGAATACGTTTACATCGTCTAACGTCACCCTGGAAATGTTGGGCCAAACCATGAAGTACGCCGCGCCTATTGCCACGGCTTTAGGCGTAGACCTTAACACGGTGGCCGGTATGGCTGGCAAGCTTGGCGACTCGGGCATCCAGGCCGATATGGCAGGAACGGCGCTAAGGTCGTCTTTACTCCGCCTATCTTCGCCGCTTGCTAAGGGCCGGAAAAGTTTAAGCGAGATAGGGGTATCTACCCTGGACGCCGCCGGAAACCTTCGGCCGATGCCTACAATTTTGGCGGAGATTGGCACGGCGGTTAAAAATTTACCGACCGGCAAACAGGCCGAAGTATTGAAAAACATCTTCGGCACGGAGGCCGCCAGCGCGGGCGCGGTACTGACTACACAAGCCCGGACCGGTGCCCTCCAGACCTATATCTCAACCCTGGGCAAAAGCGGGAGCGCCGAAGCCACGGCCGCCGCGCGCATGAACACGACCCAGGGCACGCTACTGAAATTAAAGTCGGCTACCGACGATCTGGCTATTTCGGTCGGGTCGCTGCTTTTGCCGGGCGTTACGGAATTAGCCACTAAGGCGGCGCTTATCGCTAACCGCATGGCCGCCTGGTCCGAAGCAAACCCCGCACTTAGCGCCGGTATTGCAAAATTCGCCATAGGACTAACCGCCGTTTTAGGCGTCGCGTCCGCCGTCGGTTTTGTGATTAGCGGAATATCTACGACCGTGGGCGTGCTTGCGCCTATCCTTTCCGCCGTCATTACCGGCGTCGGCGCGGCCGTTGCGGCCGTGGGCGCGGTGCCGATCGCAATAGGGGCCGCCATTGTCGGCGCGGCGCTCCTGATTTACAAGTATTGGGACAATATAAAAAGTTTCTTTGTCGGCGCATGGGATTTTATGAAGGCGGCGGGCGCGAAGATTCCCGAAATGCTGGCCGCCGGTATCCGCGCGTCGATAATGCTGCCTTTTAACGCGGGCAAAGCCGTCGTGCAAAAGGTCCGCGACCTGCTACCGTTTAGCCCGGCGAAGGTCGGGCCGCTGAAAGACCTCCACAAAATTAAGCTGGTCGAAACGATCGCCGCGACGATCAAACCCGCGCCGATGGTCGACGCGATGGCTGGCGCCGTGGGCACCTTCGCGAACAGCAGCCCGACGCCAAGCGCCGGCGCGGGCGGCCGTGGCGGCACCGTGAATTATAGCCCGGTTTTGAATTTCACCGGCGCGGTAACTGAGCAAACAAAAGCCGACTTTGCCGCGCAACTGCGCGCGCATAAGAACGACATCGAGCGCATATTGCGCGATATTGCCACGAACCAATTAAGAACTTCCTACTAATGCCATACACCCTCGGAAATATACGATTTACCGGTCAGTACGGGCCGAAGGCGCTAACGAGCCAACACGCCGCCCGGTACGCCAATACGGCGCTGGTGGGAGGCGGTACCGTATTGCAAAAGACCGGCGACGAGCCGGTAACCTTGGATTTTGAAGCCTATTTGCATTTTAGCTTTATCAACGTCGCCGCCGCCGTGCTTGCGTTTGAAACCGCCAAGGCGAGCGGCGCGGCGTTGCCGCTAAGCGACGACGAAGGCGGGCAATACGGCGACTACGTTATAACGTCTTACAGCGTCACCAGATCGCAGGCCAACCCGACCGGCGAAACGGTAGCCGCCACCGTGGCCGTGACGTTGTTGCAATACGTCGACCCGGACCCCGCCGGAACGGCATTAAGGGCTTCGGCGTCCAACGCCCTGGCGCTATCCGCTAACAACCCCATCCCCGCCGTGGTGGCCGCGCTACCGCTTACCGACCAGGGCCAGGTAGTGTCTACCACCTTGTCGGCAAACAGCGGAGTGACGGCCGCCGCCGTATTGGTCGACCAGGCCGCGATACCGGGCGCGGATAGCGTTTCTATCCTTAGCCGCGCCAGCGCCCTATATAGCGACGCGCGCCGCGCGATCGAAGCCACGGCCGCCAAGCTTACGGAAGCGCAAACCCTGGCGGGCCGCGTGCCCGGTATGCTGGAGGCCGCGCAGGCCGCCGCCCTTGTTTTCAGCAGCGCCGCCGAAGCGGCCGCCGCCGGGGACATCACCAACGCGAAGGCGCAAAGCGTTAACGCCGTCGCAAGTATTGCAGGCGTGGCCGCGATCGGCCGCCCGCTATTCGTTAACCAAATACTCCGCCGCTGATGGATTACATTAAGTACACAACCGAACAGGGCGAACGCTTCGACCAGATCGCGCAAAAACTATTCGGCGAACCCGGACGGTGGAAGGACGTAATTAACGCGAACCCCACATTGGCGCTGGTTAAAAACTTCGATGCGGGCGTCGTTATCCGGGTGCCTATTTTGCAAACCGCGACGCCTACCGGCGTGGCCGCAAACTTACCGCCGTGGAAACGATAACGCCCGAAATTACGATCGTCTACAATAAGCGAAACGTTACGGCCGACCTATTGCCGTACCTGGCCGCATTTGAATATTTGGACAACGCCACAGGCAAAAGCGACGAAGTGACGATACAACTAGCGGACCCCGCCGGGCTTTTTATTGGTGATTGGTACCCGGAAAAAGGCGACACGCTGGAAATTTATTTCGGGTTCGTCGGCAACATGGTACCGGCCGGGCTTTTTGAAATTGATCAGATCGAGGTAAGCGGCCAACCGTCGACCGTTTCGCTTATGGCGATAGCCGCGCCGACGTCGCGCGCGCTACGTACACGCCGAAGCGTCGCCCACGAAAATAGCAGCTTGCGCAAGATCGCCGAAAAGGTAGCGGAGCGCAACGGGCTAACCGTTACCGGACAAATCGACGAGGCGCTGGCCGTTCGTCGGGCTACACAAAACCGCGAAACGGATTTATCTTTTTTGTACAGATTGGCGAGAAAATACGGGTATGGGTTCAACGTTCGCGGCGCGGATTTGGTATTTTATTCGCTTTACGCCTTGGAGGGCGAAGCGGCAAAGAAAACGATCGACCTGGCCGACGTGGTAAGTTATGCCTTCCGGGCAAAGACCGCCGCCACGTACAAAAGCGCGCAGCTAAGTTATCACAACCCGGACACCCAGGAAATAGTCAGCTTTGAAAACGGCGAGGACACCCTGGCGTTTTTCACCGGCGCTTCGGCTACCCTGCCAACGCGAACGGCCGCGCCGGTAAGCGCGCAGCAGGAGGCGGTATTTTTTGAGAATGGCGAGGACACCCTGGCGTTTTTCACAGGTTCCGCCGACACGCTGCGCGTATACGAGAAGGCCAAAGACCCCGCCACGGCGGCGGCCGTTACGCGCGCGGCGCTATACGAAAAGAATACGCAAAAGGTGACCGGCGCGCTGGTCGTCGTTGGCGACGTAAATTTATTAGCCGGTAATAATATTGAGGTGACAGGCGCCGGTAAGTTTTCCGGCCGGTACCATATCGAAAGCAGCCGCCACACGATCACGCCGGCGGGCGGATATGGGACCAGCCTCGAAATAAAAAAAGTAGGTTGATATGTTAAAATTCGGGACCGTTTGCGCAACAGATCACCCCGCCGGACTTGTCCGCGTGGAATTAGACGACGACGCCCTGGTCAGCTATTGGCTTAGCCCGGCGCACCTTACGACGCGCAACGCGCGCGCCTTCGCGCCGCTGGCTATCGGTGAGCACGTCGCGTGCTTATTTGACGAAAACCTGGAGGACGGCGTCGTTTTGGGCGCGATATACTCCGCCGCCGACCGCCCCGAAGGCGACGCGGCGCGTACTTTTCTGGACTTCCTTAGCGGCGTTTCGGTAGAATACGACGCGGACGCGCAGGCGCTAATTATAACGAATAGCGCCGTTTCGGTAACCGTCGCCGACAATAAGGTAACGATAAGCCGAGGCGGCGACAGCCTTGGCGCGGCGTTGTCCGACCTTATCGACGCGATGGCGCTGGAAACACACACCAGCGCGGCGCCGGGGTCACCAACGACGCCGCCGCTAAACGCCGCAAGTTACACGGCAATTAAGACAAGGCTTTTAAATTTCCTCGGATAATGGCACGCATACAAGATATAATTTCGGCTAATTGGCAACTGAGCGCCGCCACGTTTGCGCAGGTCGTTGAAGGTGCGGACAGTTACAACCAAAGTATAATTTTGGCCGTAACGACGCGCCAAGGCTCAGACCCTTTCCGGCCGACCTTCGGCTCGGATATTTGGCAGTACATAGATAAGCCCATCAACGTGGCCGCGTCTGGCATCGTTCGCGCTATCCGTAACGCCGTAGCGTTGTGGGTGCCGGGCATTACGATAACGTCGCTGCGCTATTCTTACCAAGACAGTAACGGCGACCCGAACGGGCTACCGTCCGGGCTTCGGTTTGACCTTACCTGGCAACCCACAGGCGGCGCAAGTGCGGGCGACCTTAGCATATTATTAACGACGCAAAGCGCGGGCGGCGCGCCCGTTCCGGCGCTTATACGTATCTTGTCGACCGAAAGCGGCGCGGGCATAACGTCCGAAACCGGCCAATTTATCGCCCTAATTTAAACCTTACAGTATGCCAACCGCACCCACATTTATAGACACGGACGTCGATGCGATCGTCGCGCGGCTTGTTAGCAAGTACGAAGCCGACACCGGCCGCGCGTTGGAACCCGCCCAGGCGGAACGCCTCCTTATTAATATGGTCGCCTACGAGGTCAAGATCGTGCGCGAACAGTTGCAAGCAGCGGCGGAACAAATGCTGGTTAGTTTTGCGGTAGCGCCCGCGTTGGATTTCCTGGCGGAGTTGGTCGGCGTTGTCCGGCTACCGGCCGCCGGGGCGCTTACCAACGTGCTTTTTACCGTCGCGCCTTCGCATCCTGGCGTTTTGATTCCCGCTGGTACGCGCGTTGTGACCTCCGACGGACAGGTAATATTTAGGACGGTTGCCGATCTAACGATAACGAGCGGCAACACAACCGGGGCCGTGTCGGCGGTCGCAACGACTACCGGCGTGGCCGGTAACGATTACGCGATCGGCGACGTTTCCGGAATCCTCGACCCGTTGCCGTACCTTGTCAGCGTCGCGAACACGACCGTAACGGCAAGCGGCGCGGACGCCGAAACCGACGAAGCGTTACGCACCCGCGTAAAGTTGGCGCCGTCGGCGTTTAGCGTTGCGGGCCCGACTAACGCTTACAAATACTTCGCCCTCCAGGTATCGCCGACAATCATCGACGTGTCGGTACTTAGCAGCGTTCCGGGCACCGTCCAGGTTTACCCGTTGGTCACCGGCGGGATAGTGACCCCGGCGCCTATCCTTAGCGCCGTACTATCCGCCCTTAGCGCGGAGGACGTGCGGCCGTTAACCGACACTGTGACAGTACTTAGCCCTACGTTGGTCCCTTACGACATCGAAGTCGAAATAACGACGTACACGGACGCCGACGAGGCGCTGGTCGTGGCTCAGGCCACCGAAGCGTTAACCGCTTACGCCGCCGCGCGCGGTTCGGTTATCGGCCAGGACGTTAAGCGCAGCCAAATAACCGCCTTATCGGTCGGCACGTCAGGCAGCGTTTTCGACGTTACCGTCGTTGCGCCGGCGGTCGACGTCGTCGTCGACGGTACCGAGGTGCCGGTCGTTGGAACCATTACCGTAACCGTAACCGGCCAAACAAATGGATAACATAGCCAGCGCGCTAAGCGGCGCCAATCATATAACAGCGATAGGGCGCGCAGCAGGCGCCGAACTGGCGGAGGTACCGACCAACGGGTTACTAATGTACCTGGTGGACAGCGCGCCGGAAAGCGCCCTCTATCATTTGGCGGACCAGTTCGGCGTTCTTGGTTGGGCGGGTTGGCGCTTAGCCGCTACCGTGGCGGCGCGGCGCGCGCTGATAAAAAAGGCGATCGTGCTACACCGCAAAAAAGGCACCGTTTTCGCGATTAAGGAGGCGGTGCGCGCGGTAGGCTTCGATAGTGCGGAGATCCGGGAGGGCGTCGGCGTCGACTACGATGGTACGTACGTTTATGACGGTTCCATCACCTACGCTGGCGGGAATTGGGCGACCTTTCGCGTTACCGTGGCCGTGGGCGCCGACGTGTCGATAACGCCCGAATTGGCCGCCAATATGCGCGCCCTGATCGAAGAGTACAAAAACGCGCGTTCGCATCTTATCGACGTATCGTTTGCGATAAGCCTGGCGGACACGTTAAGCCCTTCGGAAATATTGGAGTACGACGATGGGCAGATCGTCGACCAACTTTTCCCCGGCGTCGATTATTCTGGCGAAGCGTTTTATAATGGCGCACAAACCTACAATAATGGCGCAGATATTGTAAATTTGCGGGTATACCGTAACGGAACACTCATAGAAAATGGATACTACTGATAAATTCGCGCCTAAAGGCGTCGTTAAGCTGGACATCTACAAAGATGGGGCGCTGGTTGAGGCTTACGAAGATCGTAACCTTATCGTATTGTCGGGCCGTAACGCCGTCGCGGCGTTAATCGGTGCGGCTACCGCCGGTAAGGCCGTCGACCGTTACGCCGTCGGCACGAACGGCGCGGAAACCGTGCTAACCGATACGGCGATCACCGCGCCGTTCAATAAGGCCGTGGCGGGCATTACGTACCCGTCGGGCGCGGTTCAATTCTCTTTTACTTTGGAATTGGCGGAAAACAACGGCGTAACTATTCGCGAGTTCGGTCTGCTTTGCGTCGACGGTACGCTTTTCGCGCGCATCGTTCGCGCGCCTATCATCAAAGACAATACGGTCCGTATCGAAGGGACCTGGACAATAACCTTTTAAAGCCCTACAATAATGGCAAACCTGACAGAAAGCGCAGTTTACGAAGCGGGCATATACCAGTTGGAAACGACCGACCCCGTTATCGGTGGACCGAGCGGAATTTCTAACCTCCAGGCCAAACAGTTGGCGAACCGCACAAAATACATTTACGATATTTTGGCCGCAGGTGGCGTTGGCGCCGAGGCGCTGGAGTTTTCCGGCGATCTCAACACGCTAAAGGCGCCCGGCTTTGTGTTGGTGCGCAGCACGGCCACTAACAAACCGATTTCTGGTTTGGGGCATCTTATCGTAACCGGGCGGCAATCCGTGCCGGAACTTGCGAACGTGCCGGGTGCGGTACAAATGTTCCTGAGCCAACAGGTCAACCAAATATTTTTCCGGTTCCTTGCGGGCACGACATGGACGGCGTGGTTTGGCTTGCAGACCACCACGGCCGCCGATACCGCTTCGCAAATGTTCACCGGGATGGTCGGGTATTTCCCGACAGCAGCAGCGCCGAACGGCTGGCTACCGGCCAACGGAGCGCAGGTTAGCCGGACCACTTACGCGGCGCTATTCGCCCGCATCGGCACGACGTCCGGCACGGGTAACGGCACGACGACGTTTACCTTACCGGACCTTCGCGGGTTGTTCGTTCGCGGACTTGACGACGGGCGCGGCATCGACCCGGCGCGCACCCTTGCGACATACCAGCCGCACGTTACCGCGCTCAAAGCGCATACACACAACTACGACAAAGCGGTCGTTTCGGCGACCCGCTACGTTAACGACCTTGGTGTCGGCAACGGGTCGCCCGTTACGCTCGTAAATTCATTTACCCCCACCGCAAGCAGCAGCAGCGCCGAAGTACCGGGCAACCCGGACAACGTAGCTTTACTAGCTTGCATAAAATACTAACAGCATGGTAACGATATACCACTACGACGAGAAAACCGGGCACTACATCGGCCAGGGCGTTGCGCCAAGCAACCCCGCCGAACCAAGCGCCCCACTATTGCCCGCGCACAGCACGACCGTACCGCCACCATCTGGCCCGGTACGATTTGACCCCGTGGTCGGCGATTGGCTCGCAGCAGGCGACGCCAAGGCCGCGCCCGTTGTGGCCGTGGTGCCAGAAGTAGAAACAAAGACAGCGCCGCCAAACGCGGGCCCCGAAAAGGTACAGGCAGCGGAGCAACCTAGCGAGCGCCCCACCAAGGGCCGCAAGTCGCGGCGGCGGTAAATAGTGGGATTTTTAGGGTTTTTGGGGGTCCGGTGCGTTTAGGCGCGCCGGGCTTTTTTAGTTAAGGAAATGTTAAAATTTACGTAAAGCTTGCAATAGTGTAAAGTTGCCCGTATATTTACACTATCAACTAACAAAGGCCACCGGCCGCAAAAACTGCGAAGATGAATACGATTAATAAATACAATATAGCCACGTTTGCCGAACGCCTTTTGTCTGAAATGGGTGGTGACGCTTTGGAAATTTGCACTGGCGATTGCGCCACCTTTGCAAAGAAGATGCAAGAACAGTTTGGCGGCGTAATCAAATACACCCCTTCTTTTGAGCTGCTTGACGAAATTAATGGCCGAGCCCAAGAAGAAAGTACCGAGTTTTTGCGGCGCGACCCTTCTCACTGCTGGGTAGAGATTGACGGCGTGTTTTTTGACGCTTTTGATACCGATGGCGTGGAAGACGAAAATTACCTGCAATTTGTTGAGAAGGTATAAATTCTAACAGGCCACGGCCGCAAAAACAGACAGCATGAGCGCTTTTGACTATGCGAAAGAAGCAGCCGAGCGCATGGCCCGGCTAGATTTTAACGAAGGGGAGCCTATCGACCCCACCAAGTACGGCGCCATAGAAATAAGCGCCTGGGCGGGATGGTATCGCGACGAGTATGCCAGACAGGTCGATCTAACCGGCCAGGGCGAAAATGATCGCCCACAAAGTCAAAAGGATAGCGGCGGCGATAAGGCAGCCCAGGCGGCGGTCGGACGCTTCGACGTCGGCCGATAAGTTTTCAAGTGGGTTTTTGTCGTTTTTCATTTTTTTTACTGCAAAGCTAAACGTTTTTTCGTAGTTTTGCAAAAAAGTTGAGAAATGACAAAAGCCCAAATAGCCGAAGCCCTGGCCGCCGTTTACGACCCGCTGGAGGAAATAGACCGGCGCGCGATAGAACTAAACGTAAAAATTACTGACCTTGCGCGCATTAGCGGCGTGCACTATGCGACGATCTACCGCTGGTTCCGACAGCCGCCCGCCGCGCTGGAAACAACGCGCCGCATTATTGCCGTCCTGGACTTAATCGAGGCGGAGCAAATTAGAAATCATGAAACGAATAATTTACGCCCTGGCGCTAATGTTAGCGTCGGGGAACCTGGCAACGACTAACGCGCCGCTTAACCGCTACGAACTGAGCGAGCCAGAATCGATCGACACGACGATCGACGACGCGTTCGACCTGCTTAAAGAGTTGGAAGGCTTCGCGCCGGTCGCAAAGTGGGACGTTAACGCCTGGCGCAACGGCCACGGCACTAAGGCCGCTTACCGTGGCGAAGCGATTACCAAAGCGGAGGCGGGCCGAAGGGCGCGCCAAACCTTCGACAAATGCCTGGCGGAACTGCGCGCCGATTACCCAGAACTTAATAGCCGCGCAGCGGGCGCCCTGGCGTCGATGCTTTATAACGTGGGGTCGTTCGGGCCCGAACTTCGCGCAGCTATCCGCGCCGGGCACCCCGAAAAAATAGCGCGCATTATGGCGCGTTACGTTAAGGTCGGCGGCGCCGTCAACAAAGGCGTAAAGGCGCGGCGCGCGCGGGAAATAACTTTCTTACTTGGCGCGGGCCAAAAATAAAAAGTTAAATATTCGCTATTTATTCGCAGAATTGCGAAAAGCGTTTATCTTTGCCTTATAATTACAAACCTTTAATTTTTCCGATTATGCAAGTAACAGTAATTTTCAGCACCGAAAGCGAAAGCGACCGCGCCGCCTTGGCGCGACTTTTCAGCGGCGTTGGCAATCGCGAAAGCGCCCTCGGCCTAACTATCCGCACGCACGCCGACGACCCGGTCGTAAAGGCCCACTTCGACATCAACGCCGCGAAGGACGCCGCCGCGCAGGCGGCCCGCGAAAGGGCCGTTACCTTGGAGGCCGACCATATCGCCGTAGAAACAAAAGCGGCGGCCGTAAAAGCCGACCGCAAAGCCAAGGCCAAACGCGACGAGCAGCCCGAACCCGAAACAACCACCGAGCAGCCCGAACCCGAAACAGCCGACGAACAGCCAGAACCCGAAGCGACAAAAGAGGCCGTTATGGCCCTGGCCGTTAAGGCCGTAACGATGGGTAAGCGCGAGGCCGTGGTCGCGAAGCTTAAAGAGTTCGGCGCCGCCGCGACCTCGTCGCTCGCTCCGAAGCATTACGCGCCTATGCTTGCATTCCTTACCGACTTAACCGGCGCCAAGTGAGCGCGCCGGACCACGGCGAACGCGCACACGCCAAACTGAGCGCGTCGGGCGCTTCGCGTTGGTTAGCGTGTACGCCTTCGGCCAACCTGGAGGCGGCGCTACCGGACAAGACCAGCGACTTCGCCCGCGAAGGCACCCTGGCCCACGAACTGGCGGAGGTAGAACTGGCCGCCGTTATCGGCGGCGAAGGCATTAAGGCCCGCAAATACGAAGCGGCGCGACGCAAGATCAAAAAGTCGGAATTTTACGCCGCCGATATGCCTGGATATGTGGGCCGTTACGTCGATTACGTACTGGAGCGTTTGGCCGCCGCGCGGGAGGTAGACCGCCATGCCTTTATTATGCTGGAGGCCCGGCTTAATTTCGGGCACGTGGTACCTGGCGGGTTCGGTAGCGGTGACGCCGTTATCGTCTGCGCGGAGCGGGTCGAAATTATAGATTTAAAGTACGGGCGCGGCGTAAAGGTAAGCGCGCAGGATAACCCGCAGTTACGCTTATATGGCATCGGCGCCCTGGCGTTAGCGGAGGCCGTACAAGGCACCCCGCCCGCCGTCCTGCTTACGATCGTACAGCCGCGCCTATACCACCAGGAAACCGAAGCCCTGACGCCCGAAGCCCTAAACGCCTGGGCGGCCGAAACCGTAAAGCCGCGCGCCGACCTGGCGGCGGCCGGAAAGGGCGAATTTGTTACCGGCGACCACTGCCAATTTTGCCGCGCGGCCGCGACGTGTCGCGCCTTGGCGGACAAAATGCTTGACCTGGCGCGCCTGGACTTCGCGCCTGATTGGACGCTTAGCCCCGACGAACTGCGCGAAGTTTTCGAGGCGTTGCCGAAGCTTACCGCCTGGGCCAAATCGGTAGCCGACTATTTGCAAGCCGAAGCCCTGGCGGGCCGACCGCTGCCCGGCTATAAGCTTGTTTTGGGTCGCGGCCGCCGGTCGTGGTCCGACGAAAAAGGGGCAATCGCCGCCCTGCGCGCAGCGGGCGTTAAGCGCCCTGATTACATGGCGTCAAAGCTTAAAGGGCTTGGCGACGTTTCGGCGCTGATGTCTAAGGACGATTTCGAGGAAAAGCTGGGCCCGTATATTGCAAAGACAACCGGCGCGCCGGTATTGGTCCCCGAAGAGGACCCGCGCGAGCCGTACGGTTTGGCTTCGGCCGGACAAGATTTTAACGAACCAATTATTTAATAACGCTTTTAATTTTCGATTATGTCTAACAAGATCACGACCGGCGTTGTCCGGTTTTCATTCCCGCGCGTGTTCACACCCGAAGCGCGCAACGAAGGCGACAAAGAGAAATACTCTATCGTCTTGCTTATCCCGAAAGACGACGCCGCAACGGTGGCCGCCATTGAAAAAGCCATTGAGGCCGCTTTCCGCGAAGGCATAGCCACCACGTTTAAGGGCAAAGAGCCTAAAAACTGGAAAACACCACTTCGCGACGGCGACACGGACCGCGACGACTACGAAGAATTTACCGGCTGCTATTTTATCAACGCATCGACCGTACGTAAGCCAACGGTCGTAGACGCCAATACGCAACTTATCCTGGACCCTTCGGAGATTTACTCAGGATGCTACGGCCGTGTAAGCCTTAATTTCTATACCTACGATTTCCAGGGTAACAAAGGGGTAGGTGCCGGGCTTAACAACGTCCAGAAAATCAGCGACGGCGAGCGCCTGGGCGGTGACGGAGGCAGCAGCGCCGCCGACGATTTCGCGCAGCCGGTCGTCTAAACCCATATCCCCCCGTTTTGCTTTTTACACATACGGCCGCGCAACCCAGCGCGGCCGTTTTAACCAACCTCCGAAAATGCGGCACCTCCACATAGATATAGAAACATACTCCAGCGTCGACCTGCCAAAGTGCGGCGTACACAAATACGCCGCTTCGGTTGACTTCGAGATATTACTTTTCGCTTACGCCTTCGACGACGCGCCGGTTAGCGTTGTCGACCTGACCACCGGCGCGAAAATTCCCGACCACGTCGTCGATGCGATGCTAGACGACAACATCTTAAAATTCGCGCACAACGCCACGTTTGAGCGCGTTTGTCTGCGCGCCGTTGGCGTCGAAGTGCCCGCGGCGCAATGGTATTGCACCGCTGCAAAGGCGCGGTATTGCGGTTTGCCTGGCAGCCTTGGCGACGCCTCGAAAGCGTTGGCCCTGGGCGAAAACGGTAAGAGCGCAGCCGGAAAGGCGCTTATTCGCTACTTTTGCATTCCGTGCAAGCCCACCAAGACGAACGGCGGACGCCTGCGCAACCTACCGACCGACGCGCCGGAAAAGTGGGCTGACTTCGCGGCGTACTGCGCGCAGGACGTCGAGGCGGAGCGACACCTGGCGAAGCGCCTGGAGGGCTACGAAATACCACAATGGGAGCGCGACCTATACGCGACCGACCAAAAGATTAACGACCGGGGCGTACTTATCGACGTGGACCTGGCCGAAAGAGCGACCGCGACGGACGTGGTAAACGGCGGGCGATTGTCCGCCGAAATGACCCGTATTAGCGGCGTTAAGAACCCAAACAGCCCCGCACAACTTAAAGCGTGGATTACTGAGGCCACCGGCGCAACCGTTAAGGGACTAGCCAAAGCCGACGTCGAAAACCTGCTTTTGGAGGTTGGCGCGGGCGCTGTTAGGGACGTGTTAGAACTTCGGCAAAAGGCCGCTAAAAGCAGCGTCAAAAAATACGCGGCGATGATACAAGGCGCGGGAGCGGACCACCGGGCCCGCGGGCTTTTTCAGTTTTACGGCGCTTCGCGGACCGGGCGATGGGCCGGTCGGCGCATCCAATTGCAAAATTTACCGCGAAACTATATGCGCAACCTCGACGCCGCGCGGCGCCTTGTCCGTGACGGGCACGTCGAGGACGTCGGTACAATTTACGACGACGTTGGCGACGTCTTATCGCAATTGGTCCGCACCGCCCTAATACCTTCACCCGGCCAGGCGTTTGTCGTTTCGGACTTTTCCGCGATCGAAGCGCGGGTAATTGCCTGGCTTGCGCGCGAAGCGTGGCGAATGGAAGTTTTCCGCACGCACGGCAAAATTTACGAGGCTTCGGCGTCGAAAATGTTTAACGTACCGATAGAAAGCGTAACAAAAGGGAGCGACCTACGTAGTAAGGGAAAGGTAGCGGAGTTGGCCCTGGGGTACCAGGGCGCCGTCGGTGCGCTCAAAGCGATGGGAGGCGAAAAGATGGGACTTAACGAGGCGGAAATGTCCGGTATTGTTAAGCGTTGGCGCAAGGCGAACCCCGCAATAGTGCAGCTTTGGTACGACACCGACGACGCCGCGCAGCGGGCGATAAGGGTGCGCGGCAAAAAGACCGCGACGAAATGCGGGCGCGTGACGTTTTTATACGACGGCGTGGCGCTTATCGTAACGCTACCAAGCGGTCGCGCCCTCCACTACCGCGCGCCGAAGATCGCCGACGGTCGTTTCGGTACCGTGATAAAGTACCAAGGCGTCGACCAGAAAACGAGCAAATGGGGGAGGGTTGAAACTTACGGCGGAAAACTGGTAGAAAATATTGTGCAAGCTATCGCCCGCGACCTTTTGGCTTATTCTATAATCGCCCTGGACGCTAACGGCTTCGACGTCGTCGGTCACGTTCACGACGAGGTTATCGTCGAAGTGGCAAAAGAAACGTCCGATTTTCAGCTTGAAATAGTGGAGGAAATAATGGGCCAGGCGCCGCCTTGGGCATCCGACCTTCCGCTTGGCGCCGATGGGTACGTAACGAACTATTACAAAAAAGACTGAGCCGTGAACGACTACAATAAAACCAAATTAGGGCATTTTGTCCTATCCGCTACAATCGCGGTTTTGACTACCTTAGCGATTTACCACACGGGCCCGCTTGTTGGGCTACTGTTAACCGCCGGTTTGCTTCTTGGAACGTGGCTAACCTGGCCCAAATTGTAAAACATGAAAATCATTGTCGAGGACGTTTTATTATTCTAAACCCGGCCAACACGGCCACAAATTAGCAGCCATGAAAATTTTATTTTTCCTTTGCGCCCTTGCGGCGTGTGGCGCCGTATCGGCGCAAGATTACAACATCTATTTCGCCGACAACGGTGACGCCGTTTTGATGGACGCTAACCGCGTCGACGACGTCGAAACCTCCGCCGCTACGATCGACCAGGCGCGCCTGCTTGCGTCCGTTGGGAACGCGCTGCGCGGGTTCACCCAAAGCATTAAGACCGACGAAATGGCGCTTCTGCGCGCGGCGTCGCCTATCGGTTTGCATTTTACCTTTTTGGGTGAAACGGCATCTATTTACTTAGACCGCGATTTGCAATACTTCGCCTGGCGCGTCGAATTTTCTAACCGCGAATGCAACACTCAGGCGAACCGGTATATTACCGCCGTCGACGCCGTTCGTTTTTGGATGGTTGCCACCTTTTCGGGCGGACTTTAAACATTTTCGATTATGCAATACATGGGGAGCAAACGACTTCTAGCAAAGCACATTTTACCCTGGATAGAGGCGGAGCGCAAGCCAGGCCAGTGGTATGTTGAGCCGTTCGTAGGCGGCGCGAATATGCTGGAGCACGTACCGGGGCCGCGCATCGGCGCCGACAGCAACGCCTATTTAATAGCGTTATGGCAGGCGCTACAAAGCGGCTGGACACCGCCGGACCACGTAACAAAAGCGGAGTACGACGCCCTTCGCGCTTCGCCCGACGTGAACCCGGTACTGGCCGCGTGGGCTGGGTTTTGTTGTTCCTTCGGGGCAAAGTGGTTTGGCGGTTGGGTTAGCGATAACCTCGAGAACAGCAGCTATAAAGCGGGAGGCCGTCGGTACGAAAATTACCAGCAGGCCGCAAAGCGCGGAGCGGCGAAGCAGCTAGAAAAGCTAAAAAACGTTCTTTTCGTTTGCGCGCCTTATTACGCTTTAGAACTACCGCCGCGCAGCTACATTTATTGCGACCCTCCTTACAAAGGCACGACCGCCTATAAAAACGCGTTCGATAGCGACGCCTTTTACCAGTGGGTCCGGGAAAAGAGCGGCGAAGGGCATACCGTTATTTTTTCGGAGTACTCCGCGCCGCCTGACTTTTTACAACTTTGGGAGCGCCCACACAAAACGAACCTGGACAAAAACGGCGAAGCCCGTACCGAACGACTATTTACTTATATCTAACCGATTAACGATTATGCGCGAAATAAATATTGCCGTTGGGCATAAGGCCACATCGACGAACTGGAAAAACGAAAAGACCACATGGCCCGCCTTCGCCGATCGCCTGGCCGCGCCTATCCGCACCGGCGAAACGTTGGCGCAATACGCGAAGGCTTCGCCCGAAGATCGCGCGAAAATCAAGGACGTCGGCGGCTACGTTGGCGGCTACGTACGTGGCGGCCGACGTAAGCCCGAAAACATTACCTTTCGTTCCCTGGTAACCTTAGACCTGGACTTCGCCACGGCGGACGTTTGGGCTGTGTTTACCACTTTGTACGACTGCGCGGCCGTCCTACATCAAACGCACAGCCACACGCAGGATAAGCCGAAATACCGGCTTATCCTGCCCTTAGACCGCGATATAAGCAGCGACGAATATAGCGCGATCGCGCGGCGCATAGCGGGCGACGTAGGTATCGACCTGTTCGACCCTACCGGGTTCCAACCGTACCGCCTAATGTTTTGGCCCGCCGTGTCGGTCGATGCGGTTTATTATTACCAACGGCAAGACGGCGACTTACTGAGCGCCGACGCCGTGCTCGGTACCTACGTAGATTGGACCGACGCGGCCGCGTGGCCGACCAGTCAGGCGCAAAACGACGAAACGCGCGACCGGGCGAAAAAGCAAAAAGACCCCCTCGAAAAACCAGGCATAGTTGGCGCGTTTTGCCGCGCCTATTCGATAAGCGAAGCGATCGACGCGTACCTTGACGGCGCCTATCTGGCGGTATCGGATAGCCGCTATACTTTTACCGGCGGGTCGACGTCCGGCGGCGTGGTGACCTACGAAGATAAGTTTTCGTACAGCCACCACGGCACCGACCCCGCCGGTGGCGAATTGTGTAACGCCTTCGACCTCGTACGCCTCCACCGCTTCGGTCACCTATCGAAAGGCGACAGCCAGCGCGAAATGGAAGCCCTAGCGACCGGCGACGCCACGGTTAAGCGGCTGTTAATGGAAGAGCGGACCGCCAAGGCGGCGGATGACTTCGCGATCACCGACGGCGCACCCGCACCGGTGCCCGAAGGCGAGCCGATCGACGTCGCCTGGGCCGAAGCGTTGGAGGTCGACGCGAAAGGGCGTTACCTATCGAGCGCGCTGAACATCGACCTAATTTTACGCAACGACCCGAACCTTAAAGACAAATTTAAATTTAACGATTTCGATCAGAAACGGTATGTTTTGCCGCCCGTGCCGTGGCGCGGCGGCGCCTTCGGTCCGGTGCAAAACGTCGACTTTTCCGGGCTCCGAAATTACCTGGAAAGGGCGTACGGTATACGGTCGAATGGCACGATCGACGACAGCGTCGCGATAGTTTACAACGCCAACAGTTTCCACCCCGTGCGCGACTACCTTAACGCCGCTGCGAAAGCGTGGGACGGCGTTAAACGTATCGACACGCTATTAATAGATTTCCTTGGCGCCGACGATACCCTTTACACGCGCGAAGCAATTAGAAAAATGTTGCTTGGCGGCGTGGCGCGTATCTTTCGGCCTGGTTGCAAGTTCGACCTGATGCTCACCATCGTCGGCGCGCAGGGCGACGGTAAAAGTACGTTTGTTCGCAAGCTTGGCGGCGCGTGGTTTTCAGACAGTTTTAACACGTTGAAAGGTAAGGAGGCTTTCGAGCAGCTACAAGGCGCCTGGGTCGTCGAAGTGGCGGAGTTAGCCGGTTTGGCGTCGCGCGAAGTCGAATCCGTTAAGCACTATCTTACCAAGCAATACGACACCTACCGCCCCGCGTTCGGGCACGTCGTCGAAACGTACCAGCGACAGTGCGTGTTTTTCGGGACCACGAATAGTGGTAATTTCCTAAAGGACGCCACGGGCAACCGCCGATTTTTGCCGGTGGACGTAGACCGGCGCCGCGCGACCCTAAGCCCGTTTACCGATATGACCCCCGATTTCGTCGCGCAGGTGTGGGGCGAAGCCGTGGCGGCGTACCGCGCAGGCGAAACGACGTACTTATCGGCGGAGGGCGAAGCGTTGGCGAAGTTAGAGCAGTATTTACACCAGGAAGGCGACGAGCGGACCGGGCTTATTTTGGCTTACCTGGAGCGCGCTACGCCAGACGGTTGGGAGGACTTAGATATTTACGACCGCCGCGCTTTTTTGGATAGCGCCGACCGGGGCACGCACCGCCGCCACGAGGTCAGTGTCGCAGAAATTTGGTGCGAATGCTTAGCGCAGGATAAAAACGATATGAGCAGGTATAAGACGAAGGATATTAACAACATTCTTCGCGGGCTGGAAGGTTGGGAAGCCGCCGCGTCGGTCCGCAACTTTCCGATATATGGAAAGCAGCGGTATTACCGGCGTAAAAGTTAAGGAAACGTTAAAATTCTGTAAAAGCTTGCAATAGTGTAAAGTTGCCCGTAGATTTGACCTATCAACTAACAAAGGCCACGGCCGCAAATTTTAAGGTGATGACAACAACAGCAGCAGAAATAAAGGTCGGACAGGTTATAAAGTTTGCGAATCTTTGGGGCGAGGTCACCGCCTCCCCAAAACAAAGCGACTACGCGGCTAACGAGGTAGATATTTTGGTTAGCGTGCCAGTTACAAAAATTCGCCGCCGCGAAGGCGTGCAGACTATACCCGCGCACAACACGACATTTAGTTACCGGAAAATGACGAAAGTACAAACTAAATAACAACAAACCAGGGCGCTACGATCGTAGCGCCCTCCAACCCTTAATAATATGCGATATTTGAAAAAAGATCTTATCCAATGGCTGCGCGACAACCAGGGCGAACTGATCGCCGACGCGGCCGACAAAGCCTGGCGCGACGACGACAGCTATAAAACCTTAGCCGATGCCCTCGAAAGCGGGTTTAACTGGACTAAAACGCCCGGCGTATCGTTGGCTTATTGGCGACGCCTGCACGCGCATTTGATGGTTAAAGCGCGGCAAATTACCGAAGCCCAAACGTTTAGCCGCCTTAGCCGCCAAGGCCAAACGGGCGAAATTAACGTGTACCATGTGGGCGACGCCCTGGCCGGAAAAGGTGAAACGTTCGCGCAGCAGCTAAAGCAAATGCGCGCGGAGTTGGAAAAGATGGAAACCGCCAGGCGCGACGCCTTAGCGGCCGAAAACGCCCGGCTTACCGAGGCGCTGGCCGTTGCGCAGGACGCGAAAATCGACGCGGACGGACTGGCGGAGCGGTACAAAAGCAGGTACAAGTGGGTAGTCAAGCAGCGCGATTACGCTCTGGCCGAAGTCGCCCGGCTGCAAGGCTTAGCGGCCGCACCGCCCACGATGCTTGAGCGCACCCGTGACAAAATCGCGGAGTTGTGCGGCGCGGACGTAGCGCAGGCGTTTTACGAGGCCGCGATGGCGCAAATCCCGGAACGGATAGCGGGCGCGCAAAATTCAGAAGGTTTTGTAGAGTGCCTTTGTAGGGCTTTTACCTGGTCAGAAACGGAGGTGCCAGATATGTACACCGCGCCAGGATATTACGCTTTTTGGGAGCGCCTAAAGTATGAACTAGAGGACGCCGAAGCATGAAAGAGGCCGCAATAGAAAAGCGTCTGGTCGATGCGTTCAAAAAGCGCGGCGGCTGGGCGCTAAAGCTACCAACGTCCCTTGTGCGCGGTTTGCCTGATCGCCTTTGTTTGCCTGGCGGCGGACGTGCCTACTTCGTAGAACTGAAAGCGCCCGGCAAGGCGCCACGGCGCGACCAACTTTTTATACACAAACGCCTGGAGGCTTTAGGCTTTTCGGTTTTTATCATCGACACGCCCGAAGGGGTCGACGATTTCGTCGGGGCCGTGTTCAACCCTTTGTAAAATGGTACATATTTTCAACAACGCCGGGCAACTACTAATATCCGTAACGAAAGCGTTTTTCCTTCGGTGGCCCGCGTCTATCGTCGCCACGATCGTAGAAAGTGGAAACGACCCTAACGACGTAGAAACCGTAACGGAATGCTGAACGAAACTAATCTCCACCCTTACCAGCGCCACGGCGTTGAACACCTAACAACCAACCCCGTGTCTGGGCTTTTCCTTGACATGGGGTTGGGCTGAGGCAAAACGGTAACAACCTTAACGGCAATTCGGTACCTAACGCACCACCTGATAATCGGTCGCGTGCTGGTCGTGGCGCCTAAACGCGTGGTCGAAAACGTCTGGCACGCCGAAATAGCCAACTGGTCCCACCTGCGCGGGCTAACGTATAGCCGCGTCATAGGCACTGAGCCGCAACGGCGGCACGCCCTCAACAAACCCGCTGACGTGTACCTGGTTAGTCGGGACAACGTCGCCTGGTTGGTGGGCTTTTACGGCGGTAAGCGCGTGCCGTTCGATATGTTGGTCATTGACGAAAGCAGCAGTTTCAAAAACCCTAAAGCCGTTCGGTTTAAGGCGCTAAAGCAGGTTTTAGACTGCTTCGCCCGCGTCGTTATCCTGACCGGTACGCCCGCGCCCAACGGTCTGGAGGATCTTTGGAGCCAAATTTATTTGCTGGACCGGGGCAAAAGGCTAGGTAAGTACATATCGCACTACCGCGAGGATTATTTTAGAAAAGGCTTCGGCCAATTCTCAAAATTTGAGATTCGCGAAGGCGCGCACGCTCGTATTTCGGAAAGGATCGGCGATATAGTGCTGAGCATGAAAGCCGCCGATTATCTGGACTTACCGGGCCGCGTTAACAACTTTATTAACGTCGATTTCCCGCCCGCGCTTCGCAAAAAGTACGACGATTTCGCCCGCGAGCACGTCCTGGAGGCGCTGAGCGCAGCGGGCGAAAGCGGCGAAATTAGCGCAGCCAACGCGGCCGCCCTGACTAACAAACTTTTGCAATTCGCCAACGGCGCCGTATACGACGAAAACCGAAACGTCCACGAAATACACGCCTTAAAGTTGGACGTATTAGAGGAAATTATCGAAGGTGCGCAGGGGCGCCCCGTGTTGGTCGCTTATACGTTTATTCACGACCTTAACCGCATCCTCGCCCGGTTCAAAAAGTACGGGCCGCGTCACATCAAAGAAAAGGGCATCGTCGACGCATGGAACGCGGGCGAAGTGCCTATTTTGTTGATGCACCCCGCAAGCGGAGGCCACGGATTGAACCTGCAAAAAGGCGGGAGCCTGGCCGTTTGGTTTGGTCAGACCTGGAGCCTGGAGTTATACCAACAGTTCAACGCGCGCCTGGACCGCCAAGGCCAGACCGACGTCGTGGTGATCAATCACATCGTCGCGCCGGGAACAATCGACGACGACGTCGTAAAGGCGCAAGGACGCAAAGAGGCCGATCAGGACGCCCTAATGACCAGCGTTAAGGCGCTAATTGCCCGGTACACGTAAAACGTTAAGGAAACGTTAAAATTTATAAAAAGCTTGCAATAGTGTAAAGAGCGCCTTATCTTTACACTATCAACTAACAAGGGCGATTTTGCCCGCATCACCCGCTAAATTTAAGGGTTATGAAGTGTTCAGCAGTTTTCACGGGAATGGGTTTGGTTAAGGTTCCGGTAGCGCGTAAAGGTCGCGTAATGATTCGCGTAACCGAGGCTTTTATAAGCCGCTTTACCGCTGAATGGGCCGCGCAGGGCTTACCTAACAACCGGGGCTGCGGCTACTTTGTAGCGGGTAACATCCTTCAAGCCTGGGGATAGTTAGCGGCTAATATTTACCGCCAGCGGCAAACAGTCGCTGGCGATCACCTTTTAAAATTACCTACTATGTTTGACTTTAAAATTCCGCTTGTCCCCGCCGAAACTGCCATAGTTGACGCTAACCTTGACTACGTACATCGGTATGTAATTAGCCGCTGCGGCCGTGACGCAATACTCGGAGTTAAAAGGGTGTACGCCCGCGCGGCAATAGCGTCTATATCTTTGAATTTAGAGCCTTTCAGGTCATATTTGCTAAACCCCTCGGCTGACATAATAAACTGTTAGCCTTAAAAAACCCAGGGCGCTACGATCGTAGCGCCCTCCAACCTTTAATAATATGAAATTACATTTAGTTTGCGGGACAAACCCGCTGCGCGAAGTTTTAAGCAGCGTCTTGGTTTGCCGCGACGTTTGCGTCGCCACGGATGCGCACGCCCTCGCCGTGTACCCGACGCGCGAAATATTCGATGCCGATTTTATCGCAGGCATTCCCGACCTTGGCGTACTTATCCATCGCGAAGATTGGCCGAAGATCACCAAGGCCAGAACGGCCGTATATTGGAAAGACGGCCTTTTTATCGCCTACATTCAAAGCGGCAAACGCGCGGCGTTTATCGAGGCGGAGGCGAACGAACACCCGCGCCCAAAAGACGCGCCAGAAGGTTACGCGCCTAAAACGAAATACCCCGACTGGCGGCATCTTGTCCCGACGGTGAGCCCCGACACGGTCGCGCGCAACATCAACGTAAACGCTAAAATTCTGCTTAATTTGCAGGACGCGCTAGGACTAGCCGCCGTTTCGGTAAATGCTCCAAAGAGCGCCAGCGGGCCTATGTTTGTGCAGTCAACAAGCGAACAGGACGAAGAGCACGTCGGGCAATACGGTATAATCATGCCTATTGTGTCGGACAGGTAAACGTTAAGGAAACGTTAAAATTCTGTAAAAGATCACAATAGTGTAAAGTTTCCCGTAGATTTGACCTATCAACTAACAAGGGCACGGAAGCCCGCAAAACTTCGGCTTTATGGAAAATTT
>Ga0099846_1000044_pt1 | contig 41798 bp, 41 predicted proteins | sample CB_VirMetaG_FD_78180 | JGI IMG/M metagenome (GOLD analysis project Ga0099846, IMG submission 78180) | Freshwater to marine saline gradient viral communities from Chesapeake Bay - CB_1504_1 Viral MetaG | ecosystem: Environmental > Aquatic > Marine > Coastal | place: USA: Chesapeake Bay... | reverse complement strand
TTGCGACGCTTGGGTGACTACGTCTTCCACGCTGTCGCCCGCATCGTAATCCACCCCCAGCACTTGGCAACTGGCAAATAAGCCTTCGACGCGGCGCCTCCTCCTCCAGTCAGGGCATATGTTGAATACAAAGGGCGACCATGTCTGGCCTCGGGCGATGGCGCGAGCCAGTTGTTTCGGTGTCACCTCGGCCGTATCGGTCCCCAGGCGTGCGCCTAGAACGCGGGCTTCGGTCTTAGGGTTCCCGTACTTGTCGCGCTCTTTACGGTACTGGATGGTGGTGCTGGGCTTGTGGTCCCAGCCTTCGGAGTCAAGGGATACGGTGGCTGTTGCGGTCATGGGCATGTGTGGGTGTTAATGGGCACTGTAGCACGGCGTACTACATCCGGGCAGGGTCGTAACCGGGTGAGTACAGGTAATCCGCTTTACACCGGACCGACTTATCGCTGATCGATTTGATTTCGACCGGGTCGGTCAACGTCCCCATAAGTTCGTTGGCCAACTTATAGATTTTGTTCCGCTCCCCTCTCACCATTTCCCATGTACGTACAATGTGAGAGGCTTTCTTGGACATCGAGAATCCGTCGCGCAACGTCAGCGCTGTGAACACGCTTTCGATCGCAAGCGCCAAGTCTTTGTCCGACTTATAGTTATTGAATATGTCGTAGGCTTTGTCAACACTTGTAATCAGCATCTTCCGCTGTGCCCAGTACGGATGGGCCTGGTCACGTTTTGTCCCCTCCCAGTGCGCTTTCATATTCCGACGAAGATTGTTGGCTGACATATCAATCATTATGAATCTGGTGGCTTCGAGCACAGTAGCAAGCGATCCGAGTGTGAGTTCGGGAAGATAGTTGCCTTGTCCCTTCTGATCCCGGATCGCAAAAGCGAGCATGCAGAACCGCAAGAAACACTCTAGCGCGTTTTTGTGGATTTGGATGCGAAGATATGGCAGCAATTGCTCACTGTGGAAGTGAACGTCGACGCCCGAATTGACTTTGTCCAAAAAGAAGTCGGTACAGTCTCGCATGATCCGCATAAACAGGGTCATTTCGTCGACGTCGTACTTTTTACACAGGTACTTGATGTTCGCTACCGGGTGGATGTCACGGCCAGCCTCCGCTGACATGTCTTCTTGTTCGAATGCGCGGTATGTTGATATGAGGGCGAGGCGGCTGATGGCACCAGAGTCAAGGCTGTAGGAAATCTCTGACCGTACCTCATTACAGTTCGCAATGATCACGGTGTTCGACACCACCTCGATGGCATCGGTACCTTTGTTTTCGACTTTCTCCGTCCCCCCAGTGACAACGGACTTGAAGCTATGTGATTTCAACAACCTTTCCAACGAGTCCATGGTCAAGTCATCGTTGTACGCCAAGTGCGAACTGATCACAGCACCCTGGTTGAATCTGGACCCGAAATCGCCGAAATTCACCACATTGTACCCGCAGTACTGCATAGCACGCATCACACCATTCAAGATGGTGGTTTTGCCTACACCTGGCTCGCCTACAATGATTCCGGCCTTGCGGAAACCGTGTTTGATTGGTGTGTCGGTCCCGGGGTGGACGTTGCCGTTCCGTCCAACACATGCCCGACCGATAATGAGCTTAAACATTTCCGCTTCGGCCGGAGGAAAAATAGTAATAATGTCCTCGAACTTCAAGTCGCGAATTTGTTTCTTAAACCACTCAAGTTCGGGCACATAGGCATACACATTGTTTAAGGTTTTGGCCCGGAACTCATTCTCTACGCTCGAAGGGCTGTAGGCGATACCAAGGTTGTATGTGCCTCCACCCATCTTTTTGTGGCGCAACGCCTTAAGGTTTTCGACCCCCAACACATAATCCGTCACTTCACAAGAGCGGCCGGACCGGTACACAAAAAGCGGCAATATGAAATCGCGGTAGTCCGGATCCATCCGGAGTTCGCCCTCATTACCAATAAGCTCGTTCTGAATAAGTTCGAGCGTTGTTTCCGATGCCGGCACCAGGTATTCAAACCAATCCGGGAACACAAGACCCTTTGGGCTCGTGGCATTGTTGATACCGGCTGGCGTAAACCGCTCGTACAGGTCGTGGAACGAGGTCAGTTTCGAGTCCAGATTCACTCTCAAAAAGAAGCCATGCCCTTCCAACATCGATGTGACCTCGGCGTACTTGGCTGCCGGGCCTTTAGGTTTCAGGACCTTGTCCGATTCGTTCTCAGCCATCCGCTTTTGCACCGTAACGCAGCAGAGTGGCCTTGTAGTCTTTGCGAGATACTTTGAGCGCTTTCAGGAGGCCAGGGTCGTAGTTCGGATCCTCTGACTTGCGTTTCTCCTCAAGTTCTTTGATCCTCACCCTAGCAGCATCGTCGTCTGTAGCCACTTTAGCACATTTCACGAAGTCGGCATCGAGTTCGAGGTTGACACAGTATTTTTTGTTGAGGCCCCGGAGTCCCGGATTCAGCGCTTCGCGGCGTTCGCGCCGTGACCGTTCGGAGTAGGTGACGATGTCGTGGAGCGTGGGGGGCGGAATCTCGGGCAAGAACATGCCGATCCCAGATAAGAATCGGGCCGACCGTTCCAGGTGGTCGCGACGATTAGATACTGATGTATTGGCCATCAATTCCTGTAACCGGCTCTCCTCATCCGGCGTCCAGCCCCATACCGAATCTTCATCATATAGATCGAAGAAGCGTAGCGGTGTACCAGGCAAGAGGTTATCTCCGGCATCGCCGACCTCCACCTTGACAGTGTACGTCTCCCGTGCGCTACTGATTTGTAGTTTCTCCTTCCTCAAATAGTAGTCACACACTTCAGATTCGGTGCGGATCCGGGGTAGCCAGGGTCCGGTATTACACCAGACAGTCTTGTGTTCATCAGAGACCAGGCCTTGCCAATCCCCGTCTACGGTCGACAACAGCACGTAACGATCTAGGGCCGGGTCGGTGCGTTGGATACGAGCTATTTTACCCGCAATATCATCAGCTTCGTACCCCGGCTTATCAAAAAAGTTGAATGTCGACCCGGGAGACCGGATGTACTTGTAGCCCTCATCCAGGACGAGTGGGAACAATGATGGCTTATCCGGTCTCCCGCCTTTATACTCGGGCATGCCAAGCTTGTGAGCCTCTTGGCTTCGCCAGTAGCCGAAAACGCCCGTGTCAGCGAACTCTATCTTATGGTCGTCAACAACGATAGCGGTGAAATCGCGATACGGGAGAGAATCGATGCCACGGTTGAGCCGATACGCCCACAACGCCTTGATAACCGTCCGGATCTTAGATTCGTCGCCTTCGGCAAGGTGCTCTACGGATTCGGCAAATCCGTTCACGATGTGGGCATAGACCTTGAAATCGATTACAACCAAGGGAAGATGGGTGCTGGCATCGAGTTCGGATTCAAGCCATTGTTCTTTTAGGTCAGGGAGCATAGTACGGATGTTCTTATGCCCCCGATTCTATCACGTTCCTAGGAACTTTGCGCTCAGTACGCGTTGTGCGCGAACAAACTTCCGGATCGGGTAATTCACGATCACGGCCCACTCCAGGAGGGGGCGGATTTTCATCTCGGTGAGGGGAAGGTCGAGGCTAGGGTCGGATCCGGACACAAAGAATTTCTCGCCGTCCCGGGCAACAACCAGCACGTCGACATCCTTGTCAAACCGTATTGGTTTCTGGAGTTTCTCGATCATCGGCCCTTGTAACCTTTTTCGTGGATACGCCCGATTTGAGGGTCGGCTTCTGTTGCCACCTTGGGCAGTTCACGCTCAAATGAGGTGTCGGGGCCAGTGGGTTCACCCTTTTTGTCCTTATCGTTCCGGTATTGCCTCTGGATCGAACGTTGCGACATAATAATGCCACTTTGGCTCGGTGCACATAGCCCATCTTTGGTGCTGTTAGTACCTATGGGGCAAGGGGTACCAGGGGCGATGCGTTTACCACCTGGCGCTACGCGCCAGCTCATGGCCGCCTTGGGGCCATCGTCGCCAAACGACACCTTGGTCGAGGCGTTTTCGTGTGAGCCCGGGTCGCCAAGGCTCGGCATCTTGACTTCGCTTTGCCCGATCGGGGTGCCAGATACCCAATTAGACTGGGGAGCGACGCCCCAGTCTTTAGGTTTTTCGTAATGATTGGTCATCGCCAGTAGCGTTCTACCTAGCTTTCAACGCTCCAAGCATGGCGTGGACGATACTGCTGTCGCTCTCGCCCAACTTATCCGAGATGATTCCTGCGCCGACGGCCACAAAGTCCTCGGCCCGGACCTGGTGAGGGGGCAATTGCTTGTAGAGGTCGACGCTACGTTTGGCGACCTCTTCTACCGCAGGTGGGAGCAAGGTATCGAGGGGAGTTGTTGTTTTGGTCTCGGCGATATCCGGACTCCAGCGGGAAGTCACGTAGCGCGTCAACTTACGGACCTCATCGGCCGTGAGCGTGTTGTCACGCAACGCTTCAATAACGGTACCGGCAATCACACGAACCTCGGAATTGCCATACTGCTCCATACGTCCGTACTTGAGCCAGAAGCCGTCCAGGGCGTTGAAGACGCCGGCAATGTACTCGGTGTCGAAGTTATGCCGACTCAGAAGGTGGCGGTTGGCGAGGTTGGCAACGAAAGCGTAGATACGGTCAAGGATTCCGACTCGTTCGAGGGTGTTGAAAGTGAATTGCATCATGGTGGTAGGGGGGTATTTCCTTGTAATATTGTAGCACGTTTATGAATAGAATGCATACTGCGACCACTCTGAGTCGGTTGTTCGTTGGACGATCTCGATTACTTTGGGTAAAGGCGGGCGTGGTTTACGCCGAAGACGGAGGCCTACTTGTTCGGGAGTTTTACTCCCCTTTCTGGTGTTGCAGGTGTTGCACGCAATAGTGAGATTTTCCCATTGGTCGGAACCTCCGCGACAGCGTGGAATCACATGGTCGATGGTGAGGTTTCTCGTACTACCACAGTACTGACAGGTGTGATTGTCCCGCCGATAGATCGCAGCTTTGGTTGGCTTTTCCTTTGCGGTACGAGAAAGTGGCAGCGGAACGTAACTATTTAACCGTATCACCCGTCCAGATACCGGCCTCGCCTTGCCCTTCAGAACCAGAACAATCGCCCTTTTACCCAACACAATATTGACCGGTGTGTAATCAAAATTCAGCACAAGAATGTGTTCAAGAGGGCTGCACGCGATCACCTATACCTCCACAGAATTTACATTCTACCACTATTGCGGCGGGTGTTATTTTGTCCGGATTCCTGTGGTCGACACGTTCTATTATGGTGAAGCCCCGCCCGCGACAATACGGACAGGGCGTGCTGTGGTAATCCGGATTGAGGGACTGCCGGAGACGCATCACATTCCGGTCGAGCCGAATCCGCCCGTGGTACGACCCGTAACGTCGAATACGGATTCGTTAGTGGTCGATTGACTTCCAGTCTGGTCGAATACCATCTCGCACAATCCCTGGGCGATACGGGAGCCGTGAGTAAATACGTGATAGCTGTCACCGTTGTTGGTCAGCGACACCCTCACCCAGTCTTGGTAACCCGCATCAATGATGCCGGGCGAATTCGTCACCACAATGCGATGTTTATGAGCGAGGCCGGACCGGGGTACGATTTTGTATACAGGCAACAACGAACTCCAAGGGAAATTGAGATTCTTGAGATTTGGCAGGATAATCTTGAATCCGCTACTTACCAGGACGGTGTCCCCGGGTGCAAGTAGGACGCCACCCTCGCATTCGTCGAGAACAGTGAGGAAGTCGGATTCCGACTCTGAGGTAAAGATTTCACCATCAATATAGAGTCGGGTGCCGTGGCGCAGAGTATCGGACTCAAATTCCCTATAGAAGTCGATAGCTACGTCCCGATCGTATTCGTCCTTGACATGGGCGCGGATATCCGCGCCCGCATCTTCGTGGGGGTGAGAGACTTGGGGGACGAATTGCTCGTCACCAGGACGAACGTAGAAAAGCGGAGCGATCACAGCGGTAATAGGGCTTCGATTCTATTGTAACACGGTTATCACCCTTGGCACGCAAGGCATTCACCGTATTTGTCTGTCTCGTCGGAGGATCCGAGCAGTTTTGCGACGCCCTCGTACCCTCCTTCGACATGCTTACCGTTCAACCACACTTGGGGCACGGTGGTGTACGGCCAATCGGAGTCGGCGATGGAGCTACGGTCCATTTCCTGGATGACGTAGCCTTTGGATACGAGCAGGTCTTTGACTTTCACGCACCAAGGACAGTCGGGCTTGGTGACAACCAGGGCGGCGTTGCCGGATTGTTGCGATTTTGACTGTGATTTCTTGACCTGGAGCGAACTTGACTTGAGGTAGTACAAGGACTTGACTCCTGCCTTCCACGCCGACAAATGCAACCGCATCAGGTAGTCGGCTGGCGCCTCGGGGTCAACGAACAAGTTCAAGGATTGGCCCTGACAGACGTGGGACTGACGATCAGCGGCCTGCTTGATCAACTCGAACTGATCGATCTCTCGCGCCGTCTTAAAAACGTCTTTGGCATGCGGGCTCAGGAAGTCGAGGTGTTGAACAGAACCCCGCTCTTTTAAGATGCTATCCCAGACATCTTGAGTGTTATGGCCAATCGCCTCCAGGTGGCGTTCGAGGTACGGGTTGCGGCGGACAAACGTCCCTTTCGCGTTGCTGGCGACAAACAGATTGGCGGTAAGCGGTTCGATACCTTCGGACACAGCGCCGCATATTACGGAGTTCGTCTTCGTTGGGGCGATAGCGGTCCTGGTTGCATGGCGTACACCGTTTCCTTCACACCACTCCGGTTCACCGTACTCTCTCGCCATATCTTGCGACGCCTTTAGAGTCATGTCGTCAATCCAGCCATGTACCTCCGTGTTCAGCGATCTCGCACCTCTCGATGCGAAGGAGAGGCCACGAGATTGATACAGGGCATGTAGGCCCATTGTTCCGAGTCCGAGAGAGCGTGATTTCCGAGCAAATCTTACCGCTCTTCCCATAGAAGCGATTCTCTCAGCTTTGTGGATGAACTCTTCGACTACAGCGTCGAGGAAGTAGATACCCAATTCAGGTACGGTTTTCCCCGTTACCGAGCCTTTCCAGTATCTCCACTCGTCATATTTTGCCAGATTCAGAGAACTCAGAACACAGACGAACGTATGGTTTTCGTCAGAAGGCAGGAAGATCTCCGAGCAGAGATTGGAGAAAAGAATGGAGAGATTACGCTGCTTAAAGCAGTCAGGCTTGTTATTGTCAGCGTTATCGATGAAAATGATGTAAGGAGATCCGGAAATCATCCTGCACTTAAGAACTTCGCCGAAGATGAATTGCTTCTTGCCGTCCTGATCATTGAAGATCATGTCCATAAGCCACTCGTTAGTTACTGTGACAGCAAGATTAGAGTCGATAAAGTTTCTCGGATCGCCCTGGCTATGGTCTTTCGATCTCAGTGCATCCATGAGATCTGGATGATCGATGGGAAGATAGAGGGCAAACGATCCGCGTCTCGTGTTACCTTGAGACACCGTCGCCGCAGTACGATCGTATAGACGCATCCAGTCAACAATGGAGCCGGACTTACCACCCCCCCTGATCGGAGAACCGCTGGGGCGTAGGTGCCCAAAGTAGCTGCCTACACCACCACCATTTTTGCTCAGAGCGGCGACCTCTTTCAGGTGGCTGAAGATGCTGTTGGTGTCGTCGGAAATAGAGTGGCTGTAGCAGTTGTGTACAACAACTCCTTGAGCTACAAAACTATGGTCGTCGGCAACTTCGATGTCCCACACAGTAGTTTCTCGATTCTGCCTTTCAAGCTTAAATGAACGAGACAAGCCATAACCAGCGGGGCAACTTTTGGGTAAGTTTACCCAGAAACAACCATGATCTTCATAGTTTAAGTCTTTTTCTTCGTTCCTATTTTTGTGGTATGTGGCAATATTACGAGCTAGAGAGGGAAACCTGCCGAGCAGGTGAGCCATATACCAAAGCTGATAGGCGAGCTTTTCGTTAGCTATACCCATAGTAACAATCTCCCCATTGTATCTTAGGGAGCCATCTCCAATGATAAAGCCATCCAAAAATGCTTTTAGGGTTTCATCAGGTTGTTCAAAAAACCAGTCCGGAATAGTCTTTACTTTACAACCCTTGCCAAACTCTTCATCAAAGAAAGACTGAAGATATTTGTTATGAATTTTTGCATGAGCATGCTCGTGACCCCTATTATTAGAGTAGATATCTTTAGTGCCCTTTAGGCCAAATTTATCTTCAGCTATTTTAAGCCAACGGTCAAGGTGTTCTTCTTCGTCCCAACCCATAGAAATTCCGATGGTGCCTCTGTCTGTAGTATGGCCTTCAGCAAACCATAATCCAAGCCACCAAGCCAGATCAAGATCAAGATAGCAGTTAGGGATTTCTTTCCCCTTAAAGCAGCCAGATCCTTTGCAAAGCTGGGATGAACCTTTATTATATCTTTGGCTCCCAATTTTAAATTCAAAAACCTTTCTACGGTCTCTCCTGCGAAATACACTGGTGATAGGTTCAATGACGATTTGATGAGACTTAGGGTTTAAATCCTCGACTTTAACCCAACCTTCGCTGGTAAGGATTGGGTGGTTTCCGGTTACGTTTAGGTTATAACGTCCACGGTTGCTAACTGACAGTCTATAAAGATCTCCAGTTGTCTGACGAGACCATTTATTAAGAACGGGCTTCCAGTTTCCGAGGTGGGTTAACACGAGATCGCCAATTTCTAGATCCTGGATTTCTTTGAAACCATTGGGAGTGTGAATACGGGTACCAGTCTCCAAGCAGCTTACCGGTAACCCTCTACTCGTACCAAAATTGCTCAGAACCGGACTAGCACCGCCCATGTAGCCGCGCCAGAACATCTCCATGATGTCCGTACCGATTCCCGGGTATTTAAGATATTTTTCCGCTGCCATTGCACAGCGTTTCCACATATCGCGCGGAGTCTCGCCAGGGAGTAAATACCCTTTGCTCACTGTCTGCTGAGCTTCTTCACCAAACCAGTCAGGCTTGATGAGGAGATTGTTGGTGTCGAATGGGGTCATTGTCTTTAAATAAGGGTGCAAAAATCCGTCCGTCTCTGGGACGGTGTGGTGGTGTGTAAGTAATTATACTTACTTTTTCAGGGTGGTCGGCTGATCACTGGCCTTTCTTCCACTCCGCTCCGGTGTCCATCAATCCGTCGTCCCAGGCATCCTCAACGTTCCGGCTCCGGTCGCACCAGTACAAATTAGATAACCTGTTATCGGGCTTACCGTCCCTCCCCGTGGGCTTTTTATGGCACACCACGATGTGGTCGCCACGGGGTTTCTCGGGTCCATAAAGTTCCATCACCATCTGGTGGAGGAATGGCTCTTCACGGTACGGGACACCATTGCGTTCCCAGGTCAAATTGACACGAAATTTGCCACGGTCGTCGGATCTAGGTTTACGGTACTTAGCAGCACCATTTTGCTGCACTCTGCGTACACGACCCATATCACTCACTTGGTACGGAGAGTCTTTCCACCGTTTCCACTGTTCTCGTTTCGCATCATCCGGGTCGAGCTGAGGGACCTCCTCGAAGGATTCGACAACTTCGTTGTCACCCGTATTATTGACGCTCCAGCCATCCGGAACATTAATGTTGACATCCATCATCTCAGATGTCCCACGCATCGAGAGGGGAGTGAACGTAACGTTCGCGGTTCACGCGGCGTTTGTGTGCAAGTTCAAGCAACCTGTCTGCGCGGCCCGGCTCGGTGATTAGACAAACCGTGCCATGTTCCTTACGCATGTAGTTCGTGTCCTTATCTACTTTGTTGGTGTTTTTCATACTGGAGTTTGGAGAAGTGATATGTGGACCAGGCAAGCTCGGGGTCGATGAAGGTCCGGATCCCACGTTCCGTATGCACTATCCATGGTCCGTTGGGCTCTTGGCGGTGCGGTTTAGGATACGGATACGCGGGAGACATGGCGTTACACGAGTGTGAGATCGAGGGCTGAGAGGTCGACTGACATCCAATCCTGTGAGGGTTTGGCGATGTACGCTGATCCGTCCTTCGCCTGAGAGAAGAAGTCGGAGTTAGTTTGACCTCGCACCATTGGATCAAACCATGCTGAGATGTTGGTTGCCAGAAGACGCTCCTGGTCGGTCATCGGAATGATGAGGTCGAGGCCCAGGGCGGCAAGACGGTTATTGGCCCGCAATTTGATGTAAGCCTTGAGGTCGTCGAGAGCGATAGGGATAGCAGAGTTATCAATCTTATCAAAGATATTCTCCAAGAAGCTGTATTCGTTTCCGATAACAGTGTAGAATCCGGCAAGAATCTCTTCGATTTCGTCGTTGGTGATGCCGGTTTCGTTGATCAACTCTTTGAAGAGTTCGCACCCCCCATCGCTGTGGCAGTTACCGGTTACGGAGATAAGGCCATCACGACGAATCAGGAACGCCTGCGTAGGGACCTTGAAACAGAAGACGTCGATTGGTTCGTCAAGGGAGATATATTCCTTGTTGGAGTGACGACCGTAGACCACATCTTCTTTCTTGAGGTAGATGCGATACTGGCGGCAGAATTTTTTCCACCGTGTATCATCTTGGGTAAAGATATGACCATAGTATCCACTTAGTCCGGCCACGGTCTGGACGAATTCGACGTTTCGCTTCTCTTTGGAGGAGTAGTAAATGGTGTCGACAGTCTCGTACGGCTTATGGCCATCCCACTGGAGCACTTCTTCAAGGAAACCTTTGGGGATTTCGTTAAAACTGTAAACTTCGTCGAAGAATTTACAACGGTAATTAAGATATTCATCGGGAATAATTACAGAGAAATGAGCGTACCCGTTTTTGTCAAGTCTGTACTCATTAAATTTAAAGCCGTAGTCTTTCTTAAGTTCAGACAAATTATCTCTCAATTTGTTGATTTTCCTTTCTCGTTTTAACCTAAATCCTACTTCGCGTTTGCTTGGCTTTTGCCGGATAAATCCGTCCGCCTGCAAGGCAATCATGAACCGGTCAAGAGCGTTAATCTCTCGTGCATCTTTTAGGTATCCTGACACCGGGATGTAACTCTGCCTCGCACTCCACTTCTCAGCGGTTGTTTTACGAAGCTCCATATCACCCTCTTTGTAATCAACGATGGTGTGATCAGGGGTGACATATTGACTGAATCGGCGATCTTTTGAGATTTCATACATCTCATCAGATTGTTTCTGGATGTATGCCGTAGGGTTGACGAAGGATATGGATTTGGTGATCGGGTCGAATTGAGCGACTTGATCAGATTCGTTGTAGTCGGACATTTTCTTCCAACCACTAGGGGTGAGAAACTCCGTGTCACCGTCCACACACGCTTCGTCTTTTTGACTCCATGATATGATCTGAGCCAAACCCTTCATTCTTCCAGTCTTGTTAAATGCTAAAAGCAACGCAAAGGACGCAAAAAGCGACACGCCCTCGCCCGCACCTGAGAACACTGCAAGTGATACTTTCTCCGAGCTACATTCTGTAAAGAAACGCTCTACTTTCTGCTGCGCAGCAGGATCGGATAGGAAGGCTTCGAATTCGTTGATGCCCAGGGTGTCGCTGAGATGGTTATAGGCCTGCGCATGAATCTGCTCGAAGAAGCTGAAGGCTCGGGCCATAGCCAGGACTTCGGGTTTCGGAAACTTCCGACACACCACATCACCCCAATACTCCGAGATTCCCATTTCCATGACCGTGAACCCTCTAAGCACCCCAGCAATAAGGTCACGCTCGCTTTGGGTGAGGTTTTGCTGCCAATCGACAACATCGGATCCCATAGCGACCTCCTCAGGGCGCCACACAGAGGCCACCGCCTTTTTGTAGAATTCGAAAAACTCAGGGTAATCAAATCCACTGGCCTTTTTGTAGACCATGGGGGTATGGGACAGGATCGACATTGGGGACGAAGGGGTCGTTATGACATATTAGCAGATTTTATCGCCAATGGTGCATTGGTCGTAGGCGCGGTACTCGTGGCCACGGTACGTGAACCAGCGTGTCGCGTCGCAGTGGATCTGGTTCCACCACCGGACGAAGTCGGCTTTGTGCTGGTCGGTATCATAGCGAACACCACGGTAAGTGGCGACGTGTTCAATCGTAGACATTTGGAAGTGCAGGGGTTTCGGGGTAGCGTTCACGCAACTGAGCAAGAGCGGAATCCGGCAACGTGGCGGACAGGGTACGGAACACATCACCGACTGCGCTGGTACGATCCGGCTTCATCCCAGACTTGTACTGTTTGCCTTCTTTGAAGTTGGGTACCACGCCATAGTATTTCTCGGACTTGATATCCTGGACCACGTAGTATTTGCGGCCCTGGGCCATACCGTCCTCGGTCACAATGTGACCCACGGGCAGATCGATAGTGCCAGTGTCGCCCGGATCTTTTGAGTCGCGTTCCGGCCGGTAGTCGTCTGTGCCGCCATAGGATCCGTGGCCCCCAGTCACTTTAGCCGGACCACGCCCACTATCCGCAGCGACATAGTCGCTATGATACTCATCTTCACCACCCGCCGAACCCGTAGGGTTCGAAGGGATATCGTTGGGTCCCGTACCGAACTTGGCTTCGCCGAATTCGTATGTTACAGATTCCGGATTCAGTGATTTCCAACCGTAAGGGGCGTCCATTTACTCATTGCGTCGTCTAATTAGCTTTCAACACAAGAAAGGGGAGAGGATAACCCCCCTCCCCACTAATCGCCGAAGCCGATCAGAAGTTCAGATCCAAAGCCTCGTCGCTAATCTCCTCTTGCTGGGAGAGGATGAGCGAACAACGCATGCGGACCTTGCCCTCGTCGTTTACGGAACGCTCCTTGATGTGGAGGGTTGCCGGCTTCTCGGTCGAGATCTCGGGCTGAGTGCTGAGCAGGGGACGCAGTGATGCGTGTGCCCAGGTCTCGGCGGTCTCCCCCTCAACAGGGTAGTTAGCCAGGACAATACGGTAACTGGTACCGTATTTGGTCTCACAGGCCCGGGACGACACGACCTCATAGCTCACACCTTCTTCAAGGTTGCGGAAGTCGATCTCGTGGTCGGCACGTTGCAGGTTGCTGCTGCCTTTGGCGGTTACCTCCTGGATCAGGGAGAGGATATCCTCTCCCTTGTTCTTTTTCATCATGGCGTTGAGCGCCTTGATTTCAGGAGGATTCTGCCAATCCACGAACCGCACCGCCAGGGGCAGTACGACTTGCCCGGATCCGTCTTCTTCGTCGACCGAGACCATAACGGCCGGGTCATTGCCACGACCGCTGAAGTTGAATTCAGAGAATTCGGCCTCCAGGGTGACGGGCTGGCCGTTAATATCAACGGTGAGCCCCTCTTTACCAAGGGACACCGGGATGTAGCGGTCTCCCCACTGGATATAGGCGGAGCCGGAGGTGGTACCTTCGACACCGTCAGAGCCAGCCTTCAGGATCGGGCCGAAAAGACGGCTGTAGACACCGTCCTCTGCCTTGATCAGGAAGGTATTGGATTCCAGGGGCAATTCCTCACCGGTCAGGGCAAGGAAGACCTTGTCCAGATCCCGACGCATCGTTTTCGGGAGGTTCGCATTAGGAAGGGAGGTGTACGCACCCGAGTACTCGCGCCCTGCAAGGGGGGCGAGGTCGGGGGAAGCCGTACCTACATCAATAGTCTTGACCGTAAACGCTGTTGCTGTTGCCATTAGGTTAGTTCTCACTAAGATTTGGGCGAGAGGGGGAGCGAGCTTCCCCTGATCACCGTCATTAGTGTAGCACAGCGGGATGGGTGTGTGCGGGTTTCAGGGTTTCTTAAGGTTTTGGCGTGCCAGGTACGCCTGCGCCTCGATACGAATCCGGTAGAGCTGAGTCGAGAACGGGTTAAGGGGGCAGAGCGGAGGGATATACAGGACCAGGACGCCACGCCACCATACCGCCCGCTCAAACGGGCATTTGGCGGGAATGGCGGCCACCCACTTTTTCGCCAATTCGGCTGTCCAGGCATCCGGTTCAAGGCCTGGCAGGTCGAATTTCGGGAGAAAGGATGTCAATCGGCCCCACCAGGCGGGGGGACGTACCCTCTTACTCAGGGTCGGAGATGGAGTTGCCATTGGCAAGCCATTCTTTCAGTAAAATGTCAGCATAGATCTCTTCACTACCATCGTTTGGGTAGATGGCAAAGCGGGATCCGTCATTAAAGGTCAAGTCTACTAGAGAGTGGGTTCCGTCGTGATAAGTCGCGGAGGTAATTTTCAAATCCATACTAGTGTTTGGTGATCAGGATTAGGCCGTGGGCCGGATGTTCGTTTACAGTGTTGCTTCCGTATTGCTGGTATAGATAGAAGATCTCATTGAGTCCGGGGCCCAAAGATCTGGCCCATTGAGACCCGACTGTACCATTGGCAGAAATGGTTTCGCCGTAAAAAGCGTCGGACGGAGGTCCACTGGTAGTGTTAATACCAGGAGCGACATAAACAACAGAGTCGTTATCTGGGTGATTTGAATAAATATCTAGGAAAGCGGTTGCTAGACTACTGCCGGCCGATACATAGCTGATGCGAGGGGGTACGCTGTACCCACCAGGAGTACCCCACCCACTAGTAGGGGAATTCCAGCTAGATCCAAAGAAGTACCGGGAAGATGTATCGTAGAGGTTATAGGCGTTTGCTAGATAGATTCGAGGGTAGACCGCACTATTACTAGCAGTAATTACACCTCCAAGGTCAATAGTTGAGGTGCCAGCGGAAACAGTACGAACTACTCCTACAAATCTGTGGGTTGGGGTATTAGCCTTACACGCAATACCATTCTGCATCAGTCTAGTTGGAGGAGTGTTGTTCCCTGTCCAAGGGACAAAATCGACGTTAAGAAGAGGAGCAGAGGGTGTGCCATCATTATACAAATAGATATCGTAGTTGACTTCTGTAGAGGTGCAGGCGGCCAAGGAGAAAGAAACAATGTTGCTAAATCCAGCTACAGTTGTCCAGCTCAGAGTATCAGTATCGTACAAAGAGATTTCGTTTCCGTTCCAAGGGTGGAGGAACAAGTTCGTGCTGTTGAGCTGGTTACTATCTGGTACGGCTGAGGTTGAGCTTAGGCTGAGTCTGAGATTTACAACACCCTTAATTGCGTTATTAAGACCCCTGTAAGCGAATTCGTCGCTCAAGTCTTTAGGGGTAATAGCTACTTTGTCGGAAGTAGGGTCTGGGTTTTGTCCGGCAGCAGAACGAATAACCTCCGGCTTGGCAAACTGTACCAAACCAGCCTTATCTCTGTTTGCGTATACGGATGGAGGATTGATGCTAGCCGTGATATCTCCCGTGGATAAAGATTTAAATTCAGTATCAGCTTCAAAAAATATTTGGGTGCCGCGACCCATTATCAGCTTAGACCCATCCTGCATCAGCAGGGTGTTCCGGACAATGACGTTACCAAGGACCTGGTTGGTGAGATTATCCTGTTCGGAGTCGGATGTCAAAGGAATCGCGAATTGCTCGCCGGACCTAAGGTCAAAGACCGTCGTACCGATGTAATAGCTACCTTCCTCGTTCATGCCGGTCGCGTATACTCGTCCACCACCCTCCTCGACGATAATCTTCCCAAGAGCAAAATCTTGTTCGAGAGGTTCGCCTTGGAACGTCGGGAATGCCGTATCGTAGTTCAGGTAGCCAGTCCATTCCCAGGTATGGCCGGAGGCACGGATTACAGATGGTCGGCGGAGACCGATTCTGAAGCCGGTTGTGGTGACACTGGCTGAAGTCTTGATGGTAATCGGTGCAACCGATGGTCCCAGCGCCGCACTGTAATGGACACCGGCTCGAGCCTGCATAGCCTGCAACGCGATCTTTGTGATACTTTCAGATGGATCTTCGGTCAGCTCGGGGTAATCGTTATCAATTCCCGGGTAATGGTTACCAGTGAAGACATTGCGGGCCTGGGAGCCCTGAGTCAAATAGGTTACGTATTGGCCGGGGAACTCAACGTTCTGGCTACCGGGCCGGAACACTTCGTCGTAGGTCCGGACTTGGGTGATGGTTAGCGGGTCGAGACGAAGTTCGTTGGAGTCGTTGAGGGGGTAGCCAGAGACTCCCTCTTGCTTTTCCATGATGTAATAGGGCTGCGGACGCCGAATTCCACGCTCCTTAACATATCCATCCAGCACGACCCTATATACCCTGTCATCCGCTTTACGCTTGTCTGTCGCACGGATGATTTTTACGGCCGACTTGTCGAACATAAAGTCAAGGGTGGCATAAACTGCGTCGTTGCCGGTAGGGTTGGTGATTAGTTTGTACCTAAACGCATAATCGAAACCCTTTAGCAGGTAGCCGTCACCGTCGGTGTCAGTGGTTTCTTCGACAATACTGGAAGTAGTTACAGGTATGTACCAAGAGCCACTACCTGTAACTAGGTTTCCAGATCCATCATAATCCTGAGGAGAAGGGTCCCAAACGAAAATTTTTGACCGATCATCAAGGTTACTGAAGCCCGTGGTTGTAGAGTCCGGATTCTTCAGATCCCCAGAATATAGAATAGAGTTACCCAGTTCGTCAAAACCGCTAACGTAGATACGTTTTCTATTCTCTCTGGTAGGGCCACCGGCTAATTCCCATACTCCGTCCGATACCTTTTTGGTGTAAGAAAATTGACCAAAAGCAATATCTGATGCCGAGGGTGGAGAACTCAGGGTGAAAGGAGAGGCTATATTTGAGTTTTGAACATAAACTCTAATTGTTTCTGGCGCCTCATCTGATGGAGTTTTATTGACAACTGTATAAGCCAGCGTCTTATTGTAATCAATTTCTGCACCAGTGTTGATTTCGGTATCCTCAAGGGTAGGAGGACGTCCATCAGCCAGTGTGCTGTACGATAAAGGTAGGGGCGGAATAATCTGAGTAATTCGGGTTCCGCTGTAACCAGGTTCCGTAGTCGCTTCGTCTTGGCTGAACGATTTGGCCTTGTAGCCAATACCACGCAGCGAGATATCACCGAAATCGGAACAGGAGTTCGTGATTGACAGGTCGGCGCCGGATTCGGACACAAAGTGGTCGCTGTTGCCAATGACGAAGACCGACACGATCTGGATCGTGGCGTCGTTGCTACCACGCATACCAAAACTGCGGTACTTGAATTCGTCAGTCGTACAAGTTTTGTACTGTTTACCAGTTCCGGATTCCTTGCTGGTCGGTGGGTCTTGGAAATAGGTGGTAGGCTGGAAACAGTTCGGGTCGGTTTGTAGCGATACCTGAGTGAAATTGGCAGTCACCATAGACTTAAAGCCGCTGACCCGGCCACCTTCGGCCCACAAACCGTTGAGGCCGAAGATACTCCGGACCGAGCAGTTAAATACGTAGGGGGACGAGGACCGGGTGCTGTTGATGTCGGGCAGCGGAAGGATCGAGCCGTCCGTGTCACGGATACGTGTCGCGCCGGGGTACGCGACTGGGGCGTTGGCGCGGCTATCGCCACCGTCTACTAATAGTCCGGTTTGGTTTTCTTGGATGTCCTGTGCGCGGTTGGCCTTATTCTGAGGGATCGTTGCAACAATGGCGGTTTCGGCCGGAATCGCCTCAAGGCCTTCAGACCCCCAACCATCAATATCCCGGAACAGACTGTTAAGTCGACTATAATATGACGATTCGCTACCGCTGCCGTTAATTTCCTCTTGGGAAGCGAACGTCACCGATGTGACAGTGTTGTGGCTACGGGCGTATTGTGGGTTATCGGTGAATGTAAGTAGCGAGACGTAAGTGCCACCGGTCACCTTAAAGATCGCAGTACGCTTGTCTTGCGGATCGTTCTGGACCGGAGTGAGTTCCGGTACGTACATCGGACGAATACGCACTTTGCGGAGGTCGGTGCCGTCGATCGAGATACCGCGTGGGACAATGAGTCCGCCGGTTTGCGGGTTAACAGCAGCAAGGTTGTCGTAATAGAGTTCATCGCTGATATTAAACGACCCCTTTACGTACTCAAGAGTAACTACCCAATAGCTGCTAGAGGATGAGATTTTTTCAATTCGTGCAATGTTACCTACACCACCCGACTGACTATAAAGTACGCGGCCGAGATTCAATTCTTTAGGGGGTTGAGTCGAAATTGTATCGCCTACATCGATAGTAAGGTGGGTTACTCGGTCCCCTTGTGAAACGCTACCGACACTGTAGCCGGTATCGATACGTTGCACTAGCCCGGTTTCATCGGTGATGGTAAGGTTGGCGAAAGAACCGGGACTATTATCAACATAGTAGTCGCCCGGTGCAAGTTCGATCATTACTCTATCGTAACGGTCGTTTGCCTGTCCTGAACGACGCGATTCGCGCACGGCCTCGATCAACGCCCGTTCGAGGGTACGGAAGGGTCGGCGCGGATCTCCGCCTGCGTTACCCACAGAGTCGTCACCGATACTGGGATCAACAAAGATGGTGTTTCGGGTTGTGGATATGATACTCGCAGTACCATCACGGTCACAACGTGGTGCGTTGCCTACAGGTATGAGACCGCCGGTACCATTCGCGTACAACGCAACGGTGTTGTTGTATACGCGGTAACACTTTCCGAGAGTCGGATCAGCCTGGGATGGTTCGAAGCTGTACGTACCAGAGCTGGGATCAGGATAACGGGCAGGCAACAGTGCACCATCGGGACACTCGATGGCTGTGCGATCACCGATATACTCACGGCCCCCACAGGACAAGAAACTCCCCAGGATAGGATTACACTCAGTTCCTGGTGCCTGCTCGAACTTCCATTGGCCCGTAGCGGCGTGGTAAAACAACTCCAGATGGGCATCGCGAATGTTGACAATCCAGTCGTCACTGGAATTGTTAAGTAGCTCGCCGGATACCGAGTTTTGTCGGATAATCAGCGGGAAGCGGTCGAACGTGCCGCTGATGTCCACTACCGCAATACGGTCGGAATCGACCGGGGATTCGGGGAGAGTGAGGACGATACTGCCATTGCTGGTATCAGCAATGACTCGATCCCAAATCGCAGCGGTATAGGTACTGTTGCTGATGATGGGAGTGTTTGTCAGGTTTTGCGGATACGTGTTTAGGTTGCCGACAAACGTATTCGGTCTAAGGTCGATGTAACCGGTTCCAACCACCTCGCCGGAGGCGGGGTCGGTTGCCAGGCCATCTCCAGATGAGTTAAGGGTGATTTTGGCCAGCGGCACGTGGGGGTTCGTAACACTCGGCAATGCGCTACCGATTGATACGGTAATCGGGGCGGTCTGGTTCTCAAGTACGTAGAGATATGAGACACTGTCCGCACCACCCAGGATCTGAACAAGCTGACGAGCCCATGAGATGGGGTTGCCATCACGGCCAACCATGGTGCCAGCTTCAACGGTTACACCGATCCCACCCTCAGCCGCAGGACGGGTCGAGGGTACACCGGGTACTACTACCTGTGATGTGGTCCCATCCCAGCCCAGCACAATGCCATCGTGTGCCGTGCGGCCCAGCGCCGTCTCCTGGTCTACACGTGGATCAGCAATCTCCCAGTCCTTGATCCGGTCACGTTGACGAATCTGCCAACCGGCTTCATCACCTGCGTTAGGGTTACCGTAGTAATCGGTGCGGGTATTGCCCGTGAAAAGGTGGGATTTTTGTACCTCGTTGAGGTATGCACTACTTACGGCTTTACCGTTCTCAAATACGATGCGATCCACAGTAACAATTGTCTTTCTATATGGCTTTCAACGTATTATTCACGGTGTGCGGTACCAGATAACACGTCCTAACCACTTCGGACTCGGCCCGAAGGTACATAACTCGACGAGGACGAGGGCTCCGGTCGCTGCGTAGTTGCTAGGGTCAGTTCCGGCACCCCAATCGACATCGTAATCAAAGTATGTGGTAAACGATGTGCCCGGTGTGCCAACAAACCTCATCAGGATGCGCAACTCTCTGTAGAATCCGGCAGGGGTATCATTAGGGTTAGGTACGGGCACCGGGAGGTTGTCCGGATTCGTGACATCGAGATCCAGGTAGTTACCTGAAAAAAGGTTGGTGTTGATGGGACGGTTGACACACGCCCCGCCTAGTTCGATGGGGTTTCCTGTTACGTCAGCGACCCACACCCTACCGTCGGTCGAATTCGTGATCAACTCCCCTTCGGCACCATCTCCAATGAACGGCTCCTCACCCGGTAGCGATGTTGTCAGTGTCTGTACCGTTGCCTCCATGGCAAATTTAACTCCTACTAAAGGGCTTTCAACGTTGAAAGCAGGTTAGGAGGAACGCAGTGTGGCAACGTATCTTACCGATTCTTGGTCAACCGTCTCAGGTCTTGCTGCGGTAGCTTATGGGTCGGCAACCCGTTACCCGGAGGTAAAGAATCAGGTAAAAGGTATATTGGGTCCCATGCTGCCATCAACAATTATCGAGGAAAGACTGGATCCGGATACGTTTGTATCTGTTCTGCAGTCCGAATACGGCCATGGCGAAAAATTTGCGAGGTATATTGATTCTCAGGGCGACAGCCTTAATATTGTTGCGGAAAAGATCCGCACCGATGTGATTCAGGCCTACAACAAGATCGCTACATACGAAACATCACTGACCGACATACTGAGCTATGTGGCTGAGTCGACCGGTATGGATCCGCAACGTGTTAAAAACAACCTCGAAGCCTCTATTCCCGACCTCGGCCTGGTGTCCCGTCTCGCAACTAGCGGGCCGGTCAATAAACTGGATAAGTTGCCTGCCGGAACCCGCATCGAGTTGAGCGATAACGTTGAGTTAGATCGTGATGGTAATGGAATCAAACTGACAACGGGCTACTTGACGCCGGCAGACTATTTCTCCGAGATAGCGTACCCGGGCATGGGCGGCACCAGCGAGAACCTTCCCGACAGCTTACTCGAATCTATCAGACAAGGGTACAGTGGATACGCCACCCTTCAACCACTCGATGAGGTGTTGCGTACTGGGATTGCCGACATCGTATCCACAAACGACATCCGCAACATCAACAACGTGTCTCGATCAGTTGCCGGTCTGGGTACTACGGATCTGGTACGCGACGTTAGCCGTATTGGCTCTTTGAGCGACGCTGATTTGGCCATGTACGAGTTCGATCTTACCAGCCTGGTTGTGGACATCAACGGATACACCGTGTATGACCCCTTGACTGATTCAAGCGGTGACTATCTCGATCCTCGTCTCCTGCCCGACTACGAATCCACAAACAACGATCCGGGCAACGGTTTACCGGTATCCTCACGACCGCGTTCCAGCACATTTACATAATGGCCACAGAAATCTTCGGACCACTACTTCCGCTCCAACTTGACAGCAGGAATGTCAATGACATTGTCCGAGCTATTCAGTCACGTATCCATATTGAGTCGGGTGGTCAGCTAACCGATTTCACGCCAGCCTCACCCCTAGCGGCAATTAGTGAGGGTCAAGGGTTCGCTCAAGCCGAGCTACTGTATTACCTGAACGCGATGCCTGAAGCCATCACTATTCAGTGGTTGCGTTCCTTAGGGGTGCAGAGGCGAATTGGATCGAGAGCGCTGGTACAGGTGACTTTTTTCAAAGTACCTGGCTACACCCGGCCCGTAACAATCCCATCCGGTGTTCGCGTTTTCGCTGGTAGCGGCCAAGCCTATGTTCTTCGGGACCAAGTAACGATCACAGGCGACAGCGCCACAGTGACTGCGCAGTCTGAGAGGTGGGGGACCGTGTACAACGTGCCGTCTGGGTCGATTAACCGGATCGAACGTAACTTTCTCGGGCTCGATACTTTGACTAATGCGTCGCCGGCCACAGGCGGAACCGACCTGGAGACGATCGACGAAATGAAGCTGAGGGCGTTCGAGCTGTTTGGGAGACGTAACCTTACATCGAGGCTGGATTTTGAGCGCGAAGTCCAAGCCGTAGCGCCCGAAGCGACGCTGGTACGAGTGATGTCATACGAGGAGAGGTTTGGTGAAGACTCTAGGGGGGTGTTTGTTGTCGCCGGGGGAGATGACGGCTCAGCTTTGGAGGCGACAACCCAGTCATTGTTGTTGACGTCGTTGCGTGATCGCGTTCCGCTGGATGTGAAAGTGTATCTGGCCTCGCCCACTATCATCCCTGTCGAAGTAGTAATTAGTGTGCAGTGGGACCCGAGGGTGACAACCACGTTCACGGACACATTAGCAGAGAATTTGAAAAATACCATGCTCGATCTTGTGTCACCACAGTCCATCGGATTGGGTAACGACCTGCTTCACACCAGTGTGCTACGCCCTGTCTTGGAGCAGGACTTTGTTATCGATGTGCCGGTCTTAGATATTAAAGAGATGGTTCTTGATCCGGAGATTACAGGTGCGACGGATGGGATTTGTGGGAGATTTGTTGGCACGGAAAACGAAACCTTGGGTACGTGTGACTATGCGTATGGTCAGGTAGTTGATAAGACGTCGACCACCCCGCTGGTATCGCCTAACTCAACGTCCAGCTACCGCCTGTACCGTGCCATCGTATCATTGACCTCGATTATCGACTTTAGCACACTAACGTATACCTACGATAACCTATATGATATCGTCTAATAGTACTTGGGATCGCGAAGCGGCGAAACCTACCGTATCTCCGGCTTTCAGCCGTGGCGTAGCTAGGGTTGTTTATGAATTCGGTAACAGACGCTCGCAAAAAATATTCAGCCACCGCCTAGGAAGTATTACTTTTCAGGATAAGCTCGGTACCGAATTGACCGAGAGCAGGGATGATGTAATTAAACAGACGTACGGCCAACGTAGCGTCAATGGGTACAGGTACAAATCAGTATCGCACAGCCACATCTTGCCTACGCTACTGGACAGAGATCTCGATATATACGGTCACGGGACACCGGTCAAAGGTGGATACGAAAACTGCGCATTGATCGGTGCTACGTGTGCTGATGGTTCGGATACTCGTTGTGCGGTGGGGAAATGTGTCTATGGGAGTCTGAGCCAAGTATCCGGTGACAAGTGGCGATACGACTCCTACACGGTGCCGGAGATTTATTACTTCGTGTACGGTACTGAATCTGTCACCTTGAGATCTATAATGAGGGGAGAGTTTAAGTTGCCGGCAGGTGCTGGAACGGTCGATGTGAACAAGCCGGCCAGCCTATCTGCCACCGTCTACTTACCACCCAAGACATATACGACCGAGACCTTTGTCCGCAGAGTCGTCGTAGCGTATCATGATACTGGCGATGTAAGAGCCCTGACCGATTCTGTCGATAATTTTGTCAGGGCGTTACTTGGTAGGAATTATGCAGAGGTGCCCGTAGAAGCTGAAATCAGAGATCGCGTCCTGGGTGCAGTGAAATCCGTATTACCCGCCCCCTGGCACACGGTTGTCGACGAACAAATAGACGTGGTGTGGAGACAACGGTACGAAGGCGCCGACCTGACCAATCGTGACTTTATGGTTGCGTGTTATGGAGTGTTGACCACTTTGTATGAAAGTGGGCTGCAGGTTGCGTTGAGTGGGATCAAGGCGTCGCGGGTTAATGTCGACAATAGGGCTGGGCGTCCTGTGTATGGGCGTTTGCCAGGTGTGTCCGGGGCGTATAATGATGAGGGGCAAGATACAGTTGCTAAGTGGCTGACAGCCGGATCAGATACTGAGTTGTCCGGTAGTAAATACCTCATCGATACGTTCTACAGGAACTATTTGGACCCAGATACATGTTACCCACTGAATCTGGACTGGCTGGCACAGCACTACGGGTTCACGAGCAATCTGTGGGATAATAGTTGGCCGGCCAGGGTAAAGCGCACCCTGCTACAAAATGCGCACGTCAACAGGGTAACTGGTTCCTTATGGACCACGGATCCCGACCAGGATACTCTACGTGAGATTGATTTTGCATGGATTGAACGCAGCGCGGTTGATACGGTTACGGGCGAGGTTTCTTTGGCATACAGATACAGCGGTAAAGAGTATGATGCGGTGTCCGGTCTCACAACAATTTCCACCAGTAACAACCTTGTTATCGATTCTAGCGCTTGGCAAGGTGTGTTACCTTCTCGCGGATCGATGGTGACCTTACTATTTATGTTCTGGGTATTCGGAATCAAAGCCCACACCCCCTCCGAGCTACGTTACAACTCCAGCGATAACACCTATGTTGTGCGTAGCGGATTACGTAGTAACGAGTCCGTGGCCCCCGTAAACACTCCGTACGTTGTGGATGTTTTGAAAGTCGGTAGCGATACTGACGCGGAGGTGGGAACTTATCCCAACCAGCTAATCGCCGACATAGGGACGTGCCAAGATAAGACCTCAGCCAACACCGTTGTAATCCGGATGCCCTTTTACTATAATAGAAATGGCAGGAGTTGGGACGCTGCAAGCCGGATTGTCGAGAACTACGTGCCATCGACATCGATTAAGAGGTTACAATATGCTTATGCTGCGGCCGATCTTTTGGTGGCCGATGACGTATTCTTTGAACCCGTATTGTAATGGCAGCCGACTTCATCAAAACCATTGCGGCAATGCACCAGGCCCAGACCCGGGTCGTAGAAGCTCTTGGGGTGCCGTATGCCGACCCGTTCAACGAAGAAGCCACTATCGCCGATGTAAATGATCCTGAGAAACTCGGCAGGGTCAAGGTCACAACCCGGGACGGGATTACTTCAGATACCTGGATACCTGTTTCCGGGTCAAGCAGCGGGACGCTGAGTGCGAGATACATTGGTGCGCAAGTGTTGGTCGGGAAGACCGATGGGAGATCGGAGAATATGTATGTGATCGGGATCACTCGTAGCGATCCGGGGATTGGAATTAATGGTCATCCTATCCAGCTCCCGATTATCGATGAGAGCATGGCGGTCTGGAATGCTTCGACCGATGCGGGAATGAAGTGTAATCAGGGTAATTCGGGTAGGATGTACGTCCTCAGTAACGAGATGAACGAAGATGTGGTGGTGTGTTTACGCCGTACCAGTAATCAGACGGGGTCGAAACCTTCGTGGGCGTGGAAATCTATTACGAGCGGGTTGTGGGTAGAGAAGGGGTTTAATCCGGGAAACGAAAGCACACCGGCTATTACGCAGGCGCAGAGGGGGAATCCAGGCATACCTGAGTGCACCGAATCTCAGTTGGGCGAGGTTCATGAATTCACCGAAGACCGTGGATTCCGCACCACAACGGTAGTTTGTAGACGAGACGAGAACAAAGACTTTACCTGGATGCCGATCAGTGCGCCGCCAGTGTTTTTCAGGTCCGCGTTGCCCACGTGTACCGAAAAAGTCCATGGCATGGAGGCAGTTATTGATAATGGTGGGAATTCTGAATTTGTTGTTTGTCAACGGTACCAAGGCAAGATGTTGTGGGTGCAGCATGGGAAGCGTCTGCCTCATAAGTTTTACAGAAAAGACCCTCCTCTAAGTCGTATTCAGTTCACGACAGCATTTAATGATATCGAGGCTCTAGCAGAGACACCTTTGATATCTAATGACTATGATTGGGCTGCAGCCAGTGACATTGTAACGACCACATTCGATGCGACTATAGGCTCTATCGACATCACTGGTACAGATCCAAGGCTCAAAGAACTGCTGAAGGTGGCAGGAATGGTTCCTGCTACAGCGTTTGATGGGGCGCAGGCAATGAGACTGGTGGCCGCTGAGGCGTTGTTGAAGAAGACAGGTATACCTGTGGATACATTAACTCAACTCATTCGGGCCGAACTGGATAGCGACGGTGTATTAACGCAATCTACGGCTCAGATTCTTGCCGGGGTTGGTAGTGCGGCTGATGCCTTGGTAAACGGGGTCGTTGGTGGCGATATCGACGATGCGTTACAGCAAATCGGTACAAGTACATTGCGGAATGCGTTACTTTCCCTAGAGCCGCGTACGGCTTCGGTAATGACCGGATTAATGTCTGGTGGTGTTATGGGAGCTGTAGACAGTGCGGTAGCTGTGGGCCTCGATAAGTTGCCGGACGAAGTGAATCGGTATGTGTCACCGGTATTAGGTATCGCAAAGAATCTACTGTTGTCTGACTATCCCGCTTCGCTTGATCGTATCCTTAATACGGCGGCGGGCGGTGGACTTTTAGGGGCGATTACGAGCACGATTAACAGCTCGCTGAAAAATAATATCGTCTCTCCTCAGTTACTAAGTACACTGGCTACTTCGTTGGCCGATGGAGGCCTAGGAGAGATCCCCAAACTCTTCGGCTCCCTCTCCAACCTCGATTCGATTGTCAAAATGCCGGTTGAATTGGGATCTTTGCCGGTCCTAGCATCAACTGCCCTCGGTGTTGTCGGTCAGATCGGTGCGGCTCAGAAGTTACTGGGTGAAGGGGGGTTAGGTATTGCTGGAGTTGACGCACTATTGGGGGACGGCTTCAACGCGGCTGCTACGATCGCGAGCGGGGTAAGTGGTCTAGCTAGTGTGTTCGGGAACGGAGGCGGATGCGTAGACCCCTGCAACCCTGCATGCCGTAAAATTTCACATGGGGAAGATAGCGATGGAAACAATCTTCTTAGGAAGTGCGGATCTTCTACCGCGACAAATGCAAATACTTATTCTTCGGCAGCTAACCTTCCGATTCCCAACAACATGGGTTCTATTGCTAAAGATCTGGGTCTTACGCATACAGGTCTCGGCAACCCTTTGGTGGCCAATAACCCCAGAAATCTGGGTGAATCTCTTGGGATTGAGAGGATTGGGAACACAGGAGAACCATTTTTCCGTGGACGTTTTGCTGATCAGATCGAAAGTCTGCTAGAGCAAGCGTATTCGTACGAAGCACTGTCGAAGGGGTTAAAAGCTGCGGATAACAACATCACCCGTATCGAGTCGGTAGAGAAGAAACTGATCGACTCCCTATATAATCTACTTGGGTCTATTATGTATGACCGGAAGTCGAGCGGGTTACAGACCGCCATTATACCTAGCCTCATCAGAGATGTTAGAGAGAACTCTCAGGCGATTAGGGATCTTTACAAGTTTACCCGTAGGCTCGATGACGTTAAGAATGGGGGCACGGCTGGGGTTAATGTTACCAGCCGACTTGCCGCATCGTTTCAAAATATTCCTGATCTTAATAATTTGCTACGTATTAATAGGCGTGAGGCACTAAAGGTGTTACGCGGTGGGGTTATTCCAGCTCACCGGGAGTGGAAGACGATGGATCCTGGAAATAACGGATACAAACCCGGTGGTATCGGAAACTACGATAGCACCATACCAGATCCGTACCCCAACGAGCGTACGTTGTTTGATCGGGATAGGGTGCTGGCCATTAGCGCGGAAGCGAAGCTGGGCGATAACTCACCTCCGGTAGAAAGGACTTTGCTCGATATGGCTCTGTCGCCCGACCAGGTCGATGCGATTAGGGCGTTGCCGTCTATGGGTGAAAGCTCACTATACGATGCTGTCACAGGTCGGGAGGGCCAGAGCAGTTGTGAATAAAAAGGAGTTAGCCAAAGAAAAAGAATTGGTCGTTGAGATGACCGAGGATATTGAGAAACTAACCTCTGAGCAAAAAACTGAGCTTTTAAGGTTGAAATGTCGTACTGAATTCGTATCTTATGCTAAGTTCATTACCCGTAGTGTAGGCAGCAGTAGTGTATTCGAACCATATAAGGTCCACGAGCTTATTTGTGAATACGCGCAGCGCATTTGCGATGGAGAAGAGGGGTACAAAAGAACAACAATTTCACTACCCCCTAGAACCGGCAAGAGCATGCTGATCTCCAAAATCATGCCCTCTTGGCAGCTAGGACGCAGTCCAACTGCTCAGTTTATTATGGCTAGTTACGCCCTCAAATTGAGTCAAGAATCCAGTAGAGCCATACTTAATTTCGTGACAAGCGAAGCCCATCAGTGGGTATTTCCTGAGTGTACGGTCCTAGAAAAGAACTCGAATCTTAAAACTATACGCTCTGAGCAAGGTGGGATTATCATGTCGGCTTCTGCTGGAGCTGGTGTTACGGGTTTTGGTTTTGGGGTGATTAGTGAGGAAGATTTGCCCGGTATCGGAATCCTGGACGACCTTTTAGAGGACGGTAATTCCGCTCAAGTTCTTGACTCAACTTACTCTTGGGCTACCACGCAGTTCCTCACCAGGGGTCTTCCTAACAACTGTGTTGCCAGTATTGGTACCAGATTCCACAAAGAAGACGTGATCGGTAGATTGCTTGCCAGTGATCCAGATGGGTGGCTTGAGTTGAATGTGCCGGCCCTTTGCTTGGATGAAGAAAACGACCCCTTGGGAAGGAAACTTGGTGAATCCCATTGGCCAGAGTTTTTCCCAGTCAAAGCCTTAGAGTCAATCAGGAAACAGGACGAAAAGACGTTTAACACACTGTACCTAGGCCGTCCTCAGGGTGAAAGTGGGGCGTTGTTTAAGGACTTTTGGTTTGAGTACCATGATAAGAATAAACAAAACTACGAATACGTGTTTGCCACAGCGGATACGGCTTTGAAAAAAGAGGAGATAAACGACCCGTCGGTTATTTGCATATTTGGTGTTGTCAAGAAGACACGTAAACTCCATTTGTTGCATGTGTACCAAGAGCGCATGGAGTTTCCAGAACTGCTTAAGGCGATGCCTGTGTGGTTGAAACTTTGGAGGGTCAGAGCTTTGTATGTCGAAAGCAGGGCGTCGGGGTTGCCCTTGCTCCAGATGCTGCGAAAAGAGCTTCAGATTGCTGTCAAGGAAGTTGTACCTACCAAGGACAAGATCCTAAGGGCCAACGAAGTGGCTCCTGTTGCCGAAGACGGACGCGTATCGATCTACTCAGAAATTCCGAATCTCGGTGACCTAATGACCGAGCTTTGTGCGTTTCCTTATGCAAAACATGATGATTTTGTTGATAGCTTCTGTATGGGGCTCAAGATCTACCGTGACGAAATTATGGGATCAGCTAAGACGGTACATGGTGGGAGCCGGATTCACCTGCCGACTACAAATTACAGCGGTGGGCAACAACGGATGACAAGTCGTCTAGGCCGAGGTTCACTAAAGACTTCGTATTTGTAGGAAAAATGTGCTATAATACATGCGTATGTGTTACAACGGAGGACAATGAGTTCTGAATTCAAGTACCGAGTAGTATTTTTCACGCAAAAGGGGTGTCCAGCCTGCGAAGCCATGCGCACCGTGTGGTCAAAGGTTGCTGGAGAAGTGGCCGAAGAGTATCCAGAGCTTCGTGTGGGTTGGGGAATGTTTGACGTCCTTGAAGATAACTGGGAGTTCCTTGAGTCTCTGGTTCCTGGCGAGTCGGGCCAAGGTACACCGGAGTTTGCCGTATTCGATGCAGAGTGTAACCTCGTAGCGTTCAATGGCGAGGGCATTATGGCGGCCAGTCAGCTTAAAGATTTTGTACTAACGTCCATTCGCAATTATTGATGGAACTTAATTCTAAGAACAAGGGTAGACGGACCGAATACGAGATTACTCGTGACCGTCACATCAGGGAGAATATGTGGAAAGCATCGCACGCCGCTCGCAAGGTGTCGATGTTCAGCGGCCTATCCTTCGAAGAGCTTAGGTCTGTGGCCTTAGAAGCGATGGTCAAACTGTATGAGCGGTGGGATCCGAGTAAAGCGAACTTCAGTACGTGGTTGAACAGGTCGTTAACGTTCCAGGTACTTAATTATCTGCGCGATCACTCCCGGATGATTAAAATGCCGCGTCTGTATGCGGATACGTACTTGAAGATACGAAAAATCATTGGTGATAACCCTGACATCTCGGATGAAGATGTGGCCCGCAAGACCGGCCTGGATACCTATGTAATCGGTGAGACCCGTAAGGCGTATCAGATCCAGTACCTGGAGATCAACGAGGATACCGAGATGCCTGTTGACGGCATTGACCTCGAAGAGGACTCGCTCCAACGGATGTTTGATGATTACAAGGGAACGTTGGAGAGGTTGGCGGATCTGCCGGAATCTGAATACGAATTCTTGGTTGATGTTTACATTCACAAACGGGCATCATCGACCATTGCCCGCAAGAATCCGGGCGTGAATACGGCCGAAAAGGTGCGTGAACGTACCCAAGAAATCCTATCAAAGGTGTTGTCGGAAGAATGCCAGCTCGATATGTGACTGTTGCAGGGCAACAGTATAATAAGAGGCAGTACGGGGAGCGATGGTCGGGTATAGTGTCCGGTTATGAGACTGGCGTTACCTTGTCCCCGGGCGATACTGCGTTTCTCACCGAGTCGGTGACCGGTATTACCCGGTTCGCGAAGATTATGGCGCGAGGGAGGGTTACGTTTCGTATTGTCCAGAAGACGTTTAATGGCCGGAGGGTCAAAGGGGTGGCTATGGTCACGCCCGGATCTGGACACGAAGTGTGGATCGGGAAGCAGGTAGTAATGAAAGCGTTGTTTCCGCCCACTAACGCGCCCGATCCGGCCAAAGAGAATCGGCGCCAAGTGTTGCGGGCGTTACGGGACATTATCGAACCGCAGATCAGGCAGTATCGCAACCAGTTCTCGGGGAAGTCGGTCATCAAGTCGTCGTTGACGGGCAAACCTATATTTGGTGCGTACCACGTTGATCACGTATACCCATTCATACGACTTGTCGAGGAATGGTGCAGGGAGAACGGCTACGATCTAGAGACGATACCTGTCCAGTGTCGTGGTATGGATTGTCGCCTCCAGTCGACAGATATGGCCGAGAGCTGGTTCGATTATCATGCGTTCCATGCCGAATTCCAGGTCCTCGATGCGTCAGAGAACACCTCAAAAGGGGCTCGATATTTTGGAAGGGGGAAACAGTTCCCCGAATAGCCGAGCCGCTGCGTTAGCCAAGATGTCACCGATCTGCGTATCACTCCGCGCGATGCGGTTGAGCCAGGGTTGATCCGGGTCGGGTGTGTCTCTGTACCCAGATACCATTGTGTACACGGGCTTCGTTTCACGCCCCGTATACATAACGGAACGATCCTCGGCATACCTCCGTCGCAAGTAGCGAATCACGGGTGAGTCAGGACCCTGCTGCTCCAGCTCAATTTCTAACGCCCTCAACGAACTCTGCAGGGCGCTGAACAGCTTCTCGCCCTGGTTGTCGCTACTGATTTCGACCGTTACCGCACCGACGGAGCGAACGTACTGAGAAATGTTGTGCGTAACTTCACGCGTATACGCCTCGGTAACCGCCCTAAGGAATTCGACACGTGCTGATTCGGCTACCTGCGAAACAGCTTCGCGCTTCATTATGTTGCGAGCGGAATCCTGGATGACGTCTTTGATGAAGAGGGAGAGCAGAGATTTGACCAGCATCAGTCATTAATTCTTTGGCATTTAAGTCCAGGATGTATCTTACCTGCCTCAATAGACCTCTCCGGTACTTTTCCGGACCCCCTCTCGTAGTACTCATTCCACAAAGATGCAGCTTCTTCTGGAGACTTAGCTTTATTCATTGCTGCCACTACTCCTGGGTTTACGTCTTTACCATTAGTTATCTCTTTTATCATAAATCTCATTTCGCAATCTAATGTGCTATTTTCTCCACAAAAACTTCTAATATTATCTTTCCTACTATAGCACCATTGTGCTATGCCATATCCTGGACTTTTGTCCCTAGTACATCCTTGCCCAGGGTTTGCTAAATTGTGCCTATTTGCCCTAATTCCAGACTCGATTTGAAAGTTACCTAAGACACCAGCATATGCAAATGGGTTAGTAATTCCTGCTTGTTTTAAGGCACCCATTACCTGATTCATGGTAGAAGTTGACGATTTTAGGTAGTCTCCCTCGTAAACACATTGTGAATTAGGGAAGCTACCAGATACACTCGGGTCCCCGTCCCTCCCAATATTCAAGAAGTTCTGTATATCCTGTGCCTCTTTACAGAATACTTCGCAGGAATTCTTTCCATCCTTAAGTTTCCAGCACAGATCTCCGAGGGACCGGATATACCCATAATAGTCCTTGGTGTATTCGAATTCGCTCGTGGACTGAAACGCGCGGACATAGTCCTCGAACGTGGGGACTTGAATCTTGGCGGTGGTATTACCCCAGTCTGTTACACCAGTCAACGATACGCGCAGATCACCTTGACCCCACGAGTAACGGACATTCTTCACGAACCACTTAGAGAATCTGCCGGCAATCCAGATCCCCGGGTCGATATCGGTCGGCCTACCTTTCTCTATCCACTCATCGTACCTAGTGACCAGTGACAGGACTGTGCGGCCCGGAACAATCCGAAGGGCCCGTGGAATACCCCGGAATTCGGTCTGAATCTCAGCACCAGTGGTAGCAGGAGCTGTTTGGACGCCTGTACCGTACCTAGATCCGCTTTTCGCGCCTACCGCTGCGTTGTTTACGGTCCCTGGTGCCAAGTGGGCAAGGATCATCTGGCCCTCGGGCGTATCGATGTAGACGTGGTTGCCAAAGTAGTCACCGCAATCATTTTTATCATCACTCTCAACAGTACATTTAGTCTCGGCAACCTTATTCAGTGTAGCACCGTTTATCAGATAGATGGGAGCGCGATCGTTACCATTAATGTCGACACCTTTGTGTGTACCTGTAGGTCTCACTTCTCCATGCAGTGAATCCACATTACCAGCCACATCAACATACTTTTTTACCATATCAATGTCGATAAATCTCCCATCTACCCATTGGACATGAAGGTGTGCGCCAGTACTTCTCCCCGTACTACCGACCCTGCCGACAAAAATTCCCCTTTCACCCTGAGCGGGAGACGAGGGTGATTGCGGATTGCCGGTCTCCTCCAATCCGATCTTTTTTCTCTCCTCGTCGGTCAGCTTTTTGACCGGGACGGCATATTTCCATACAATACTTGGGGATATGGTAATCTGACTTACCGTACTTATAGATCCTGGTATATAAAAACGTACGAACTCCGGCCTCTCTGCGGTGGCGGTACCGAGTTTCTGGTTCATCTTGACCTCAGTGCCGGGGGTGATATTGTCTTCAATGGTTGCCAAATTAACAGTCTCCTGATAGATCGGCTTATTCCTGCACTTGTTGTTTTGACCGCAAAACCGTAAGAAGTAGTTAGTGGCGATCACAACACGGCCATTATCCTTAGACAGCGACCCTTGTACCGTACCATCCAGCAGGGCGATGGGCTCGTTACCTGTTACCGAGATCCCGTACATATTGATCTTTTTCGCTCTTTTCGTGGTCACCTCGGGGCCACCACCTTCCCAAATCAACTGTGAGTTGGTGTATGCATCGCTGAGGCGTTTGTCCAAGGGACCAAATTGCCCATTGAACGAAACGAGGTCGGTGCGGGCTTTTTCGAATTTGGCCTTTCGGCGTTGCGGATAAATATTGTCGATCGTGACGGTCTCATCTTCACCCAAGGCGTCTTTGCTGTAGTTGTAGCCGAGCCCGCGATACGTATCGTATTCAGCGTTCGCATTCAGCAAGTTGCGATCCACTTGTCCAGAGAGTTCGTAACCCTCGTAAAGGCCTTTGCCCAGATAAAACACTGAGCAGCCTTGGTTAATATTGGCCCGTGTACACAACGATATTTTGTTTACGTATTCTTTGATAGGTAATGCTTGATACGTGCCGCCTACGCTGTTTACGTATTTGCTAATGACCTCTTCGGCCGTAACATTCTTCTCCTTGAAAGAGCGAGGCATTAGGTAAGTTTTTACGCTTTCTTCGCCCGTCGGGTCGGTGCAGAACGTGACACGGTGATCGAACTCTTGTTCGATAATGGTCTTGAGATTATTTTCTAGTGTCTCGTTCTCCTTTAGCTGGAAGTTCGATAAGGTTTGGTTGAACGCAACCATCTGGGGCTGTACTCCCAACAAAGTTACTTGGGGATACGAGCGGCCATGGGTAATCCGGAAGCTCTGTAACCGAAAATATGTATCCAGCGCGAACTTGGTGCCCGCCACCTCGTACCAAAGTGTTGCCCGGATATGGGCAAAGCTGCCGAACAGTGATTTGTGTAGATTAGGGTCCTCGATCTCAGGAAAAGGTCGACACTTGCCCGAGGCGGGTTCTTCTCCTTCTTGGCAGGCCGGCAACATAATATGGTTCGCTGCCGCCTGGCTCACATTCCCATACGCCGCCGCACTATCAAACAGTGCTGCCCAGGCGACACCGGTCATATACGGGTCGGTCAGCGTCACCTGGAGTGTCGAATCGCTGAGGGCACTGGTGAAATGAGAAATCTCGGTCTGATACTCGAGATTCATGCCGGTAATGTTCGAGCGCCAAGACAGATTGATCGAGGCGTTCGATACCTGTTTTTCGTGAAAAACGATTAGCCGGCTACTCGCATAGGGGCGATAGGCTACAGTACACCGGCAGCGATATAGGCTGTGCACTCGTCACCAGATCAGTTAATTGAGTTGACGATGGCGGTGCCGCCGGATCCGGTCGACAATTCTTGTCCAGCAACGCTGTCGTCGATGGTCAGGGTGATTACGTCGCCAACGGCGAATCCGTCACCGCCATCGGTGATTGCGGTTAGTGCGGTGATCACGCCGCCGGCAATGGTGGCTTCGATTACGGCGTCAGCGTACTGGCCCGGGTCGGTCTGGTCGCCAAGGGCGAGGGTGCCAAGGAACACAACACCGACTTCGTCTCCATCGGCCCCATCAACAGTGTAGCCGCTACCGCCATCGTCCAGAGTCAGGGTGACAATCGGACCCACAGGGGTGACGCCATCGACAATAGAGGACAGCGTAACACTCAGGTTATATACCGCAACCATGAAGTGAAAGTCCTCCTCCCCGGCGATACCTACGTACCGTGTGACGTTGACTAACTGATCGTTGAGGGCGTTGGCGTAGGGGTCGGTGGGTACATCAGGGTTATTGACAAGAGCATCGACAATGAGTTCGAGGGTGCCGTAGGCGAACTTTTTAGCCTCGAAACCCATGGTCGGGCCACAACCGATAAACTGGTTGAGCAGGGCGGTGCGGGCGGCCGGAGTGTTAGCGCCGGTATTGTATTCCAGCACGAGTTTGTTGGTCAGCACGGTGCTGAGGAAAGTTTGCAGCTCAAGTTTATAATTGAACTGCATGCCGACTAATTTCTTGAGTGTGGCAGACATGGTGGGAATCGACCCTGTAATCAAATGTATCTCATATAGCTTTCAACGGGTTGCTACGCGATCCGGACCTTAAGAACGCTGCCTGTGCGATACATCCCACCTATGGCGACGGCCGGGTCGGCCGCTGCGGCTGCTGCGTCGTCGGCGAACTCGCGCAAACCCGTGAAATCAATACGGGAGAACTCGATGGTTGTGGTTTCGTTCACCTTCCGACACACACCATCCGACCCGATATAGTACAGTTCCTCCAGAGGTTCGTTCAGAAACAGTTCGCCACGCTTCGCCGCGCTCGCATCGTTGTCGTACAGGCCTTGGACGTAAGCTTTGTTATGGGTGATGTCAGCGGTGAACCGAACACCCCAGCGCGGGAGGGGAACTGTCATGTCGATGTGAGCGTGTATATCTATAGTGCTTTCAACTCCGTACCATGCTAATATGGAGGTGTTACGCCATCTATTATGGAGTCCATTGTTGTGCTGGGTGCCGACCGGGTCGGCAAGACCACTGTGACCGGTAATACGTTTCGACTACTGAGAGGGTACGGCCTCAACGCTATGCTCGCTCACTTCGGTGCGGTGAGTCACAAAGCTCACTCTCCCACGCAGCAATTTACCGATTTCGTCCGGGGTGTTGACACTATTGGTACGGATTACCTGCTGTTCGATCGTTTCGTGTCGGACACCCTTTTCTACGAGCCGTACCGGTACCAGTTGCCTCCTATTCCTGTCCATTGTGCGAGAGAGGCCGAATCTGTGTTGATCGAGGCATCGGAACGGGTCGATGTGGTTGTGATCCGTCACCCGTGGGATGAGAGTATGGCACAGCGTCATCGCCAGGAGATCTCCAAGCTGTGGCCAGGTTGCTCGGCATATTGGCTTGACGCGCAATTAAGAAAAAGAAAGCTGGAACACGAGATGTATTATGAGTTTACGGAACGCTATTTGAGGGATGATACCCTAATACCTGCCTCCCGTATCCACTATGTGGACGGTGATCTATACGGTGACGACTACGATCTCAGCTACATTGACTCTCTGGAGTTGAAAGCATAGTAGGAAGGATACGGACAGATCAGTGTGAACCACGGTCCCTGCCAACTTCTATGGGCGTTGTGTACTTTGTACATTGCGCCCATTTTTTGTATCTAAACAACTTACATGGCAAAAGCACGCACCCGCAAGGATAAGGTCACTGAAGCCTCGATCCCCGGATATGAGGAGATCGCCTATGGTATCCCAGCGTCACGTGGAGACGGTATCCATCAAGTGCATCCGATGAATGAGAACCAAAAGGTGGCTATGGGCTACTTGCGGAGCAAGACGTTGACGATTCTTACGGGTCCTCCAGGAACAGCAAAAACGTTGTTGTCGGTATACGTTGCATGCGAACGCCTTCAGAAACGCCAGATTGACAAGATTTACTATGTGAAGCCTATTGTTGATACTCCGGGTGAGAAAGGTATTGGTTATTTGCCTGGCTCGGAGATGGAAAAACTTGAGCCACATCTGGCGTCCCTACGGGACGCGTTGAGTGTGTTCATGGCCAAAGGGAAGGCGGATTACCTGATTGACAAGAAGATTGTCGAATTCTTACCCATTGAGCACTTACGGGGTCGCTCACTTCACCGGTGTATGATTATCGCCGACGAGATGCAGAATGCCACAGCGCACAGTGTGCTTACGATCTTGACGCGTCTTGGGGACCACAGCAATATTGCGTTACTCGGGGACGTTGTGCAAAGGGATCTTGCGAACCGTTTCGGCAAGGACGGCCTTAGCGATGCCGCTAAAAGGTTACATGGTCTGCCCGACTACGTTGGGCACGTGGAGTTCGGATTCGACGACATTACCCGATCCGAATTCGTGAAGTCGGTTATTTACGCGTACGCCGATCTATACGAAGGAAATTAATACTACGGTGTGCGGCGGGTCCGGGTTGTGGGGGGTTTACTGCCTACCCCGGACTGTACTCCTGAAGGTACGAAAAGTGCCGCTGCAAACATCCAACGGTCAACACACTGGTTGGGAGAACGTGGCCCCACTGCCCAGTTCGGAACCTCACAAGATGCTATGAAGGTGAGACAGAAAATTATCTGGCATACCAGGAATATCGTACCTTCCGCAAAGTTGACTTTTTTATTCAACACTGAAATTACTTATCCCCCCATGTTGCTTTCAACATCGCTAGTTTTAGTGTCAAGGTGTGTTAAGTCCGAACAGCTCCTTCAATTCGGCCACGGTCAAGCCAGCAGCTTCGAGCTTCTGCTCAGTGGTGAGCACTGGAGGGGCAGGTGGCTCGGGAGCAGGTTCGGGGGTGTTGCCTTCATCGAGCCAGGCTAGATAGGCGGCGTAGTCGGTGTTGGCGGGGTCAGGAGGGATGAACGCTCCGTCAGTGGTGCGGAGGATCATGTTGCCGGTGGTGAGTTGATAGGTCATGGATCAAAGCTCCGCTGAAAGAGCGACATTGGCGACGTAATAACCCGTAGATGCTCCAAGGGATGCCTGTGTTGCCACCCATCCCTTGGTTGTAGTAAAAGGAGAGCTGGGAGCGATGTTTCCCAAAGAGAATGCGATTGAAGGAGCAGCTCTCTTGGTTACTGCGAAAGGCGCACCCCACGAGCGATATTGAGAATCGTTGGAGATAGTAAATCCATATAAAGCGTTAAACTCTTGTCGCTCGTAATACCTTTGACACAACGCCAGCTCCTGCCCGTAGCTCCTGCGTTCAAACGGTGTGGCGACGGTGCCCACTTCAAGCTGCGCCAGTGAGAATGTACCGCTGCTAAATCGCACAGTTGCATTGGTGCCACCCGTCAGTGTCACCTGCCCGCCGTTTGTCACAGAACTGCCGTCAACTGTTGCTGTCGCGGTGCCCGTCCAGCTCAGCGTGTAGGTACCGCTAAGAATGTTGAGCCCTTCAATCACTTGCTCAACACCGCCGGCTGGTGCGGTGACAGTGCGAACGTTGGCGCTGTCTGTCCATGTGATTGCCTCCCCAGATGTGACAACACGCCAGCGGTCCAGCGTGTACTGATTTGCCCCGCTCGTTGCAGTGCCGGAAACATAGTCGCGCTGATTGATGATTGGGTTGCCGTTGATCAGCAGGTTGCGCATCCCAGCGAGTGGTCCGCCGTTGAGGCTGCTGACTTGAGCTGCGGCACTGCCATCAGCAGCAAGCACGATGGCTGGAGATGCCGCTGAGGTGTGTTGAAGGTTAGTTGTTTTTAAGGTGCTCATGGTGTTACCTCAGCGGAAGATGGCGACATTTACATCGTCGTAGTCATTTAACGACGCAGCAGTGCTAAATGTTCTTGCGGGGCAAGATGATGCGCTTTTGCCAGAAAAGGCGCTAACACTTCCGTACACTTGTGACGTTACTAGAGATGAATAATTCGCATCCGGCATCGCCGTCGTGAAGTTCACCGTGTAGTTCCCAGTTCCGTTATCCGTAATACTGCTTACATTACCGCTTTCACGAATCGCAACCGTTCCAGTGCCGTTAAAGTTCACCCACGCACGGCAGGAATAAATCGGAGCACTACCACTAGCATTTGTGGCACTTTTTACCTGCGTGGTGAGATCACTCACGTCGGTAATAATGTTGCCACCCGTCCCAGGCAGCGTGAAGGTCTGATCACCAGCTACTGCCGGTGCAGCGACCTCGGAATAACCAGAGGTACTGCCGTTTAGTCGAAGTCCCATTACGCCACCTCCAGGGCTGCTTTGATTTCATCAGGGGTAGCAGCAGCATCAATCGCATCCTGCACCTCGGCGTACTTGTCGCGGATGGCTTGGCGAGCAGCTTCGGCCTCAGCAGCGTCTACGCCGGGGATCTGCTTGGCGATCACCTCGTCATACGGGGCGAACTCTTCAGCACGCTTGGCGCGGCGCATGTCGTGACCCAACGCCTTGCACTTCTCTAGATCGTGCTCCACGCAGCAGTCGCCCATCACCCATGCGTTGCGGAAGGTGCGGTCGCTGGGGATATCAGAGGCATCGACGATTTCGTAGGCGACACCCTCGGGCACGTCTTTCTTGGCGACTTCTTCGATGCTCAGTTCACCCGTTGGGATGATTACGCTGACGCCGCCTTCGGCGTTCTGGAAAATGATCCGTTGGTTAGTCATGGTAGTCATTGGAGTGGTTGAAGGTTAGCGGAAGAAAACAACGGAAGTCTGTGCGTCATCGGTGGCTGTTGAAGATACACTAACACACCTAATTGAGCAAGATGCTGCAGTAAATGCCGCTTCCGGATTTATGCTTCTAACTGCAGTAGTTGAACCAGCATTACCAGTAGAAGCAGTCATCGTGTAGTTGCCATCTGGTAACGCTGCTGTAAAGTTGACTGTAAAAAGACCTACACCATTATCCGTAATCGAACTCACGTTGTAGCTAGCACGGATCGCCACGGTGCCAGTGCCGTCGAAGTTGACCCAGGCTTTGCAAAGCTGCCCTTGTTCCGTGCTGCCGATCTTCCCGAAGGTGACGGCATTATTTGCCAGCACATCGGTATCGACCACACCGTCAGGTATGCCACCGACGCTGATGCCGGTGATGGTTCCAGATCCGTTGATTGCGACTGCCATGGTGCCTCCTTAGACGATCACCCAGGATTGCCCAGAGGGCACAGTGACCGTTACTCCGCTGTTGATCGTGACAGGTCCGGCACTCACGGCGTTTTTGTTGGTACTCAGTGTGTAATCTGTTGTCACTGTGTTATCGTTTTCAAGAAATACAAAATCATTTCCACCCCCTACTGCACCTCCACCGGGTTTAACAAAACTCAGGTTACCGTTGCCGTCGGTAATAAGGACGTAATTAGATTGTCCGTCTGTTGAAGGCAGACTCCAAGTAACACTACCAGGTAATACGTCTGGAGATTTAATTCTAAGGTGGTTATTACCACTAAGGTCTTTTAAATGTACAGAGTCTTGATAAGACCCGAGGCTAGAGACTCTAAACTTACTTACACCATTGATTTTAAAATCAACCAAGTTACCAGTAAACCCGTCGGGGGCATTAAGCCCTAACCCGGTTCCAGAAACAGACTCTATAAGGTTATCATCAGCACTGTAAAGTACGGTTTTTTCTGGTATGTATCTCATTACACTGAATAAGTAGTTAAGGGTCTGTGAAGTGTGTAAGACATTACAACGTCTAGTACGTTAGAGCTTGCATTGTCATGCCAGACATAGAGGCTATCCCCCTCTTTCAGGGTAACTTTGTTTCCATTAATTACATCATAAGAGGTATTTACTTTTAAAAGTAAGCCATTCAACAACGATGCACTTGTGGATCCATTGATTATTTTTGCCGAAATTGAAAGAGAAGCCCCCGACTTGTTACACAATATCAACGATGTTACAAGGGCGAAAACCTTTTGGTAGTCTTCAGGGGTCCCGGTCGTAGTTGGCACGGTAATTAGAAGTCCCTCTTCCGCACCTTCAACATTAGTAGGAGAAGAGAGCTTGTTTGTGGATACGTTTGACGGTAAGAACATGACGAATCAGGACCAGATCATTGAATTGATAAACAAAGAAGCATGGATTCCTACAGCATCTGCTCTGCGAACTGGCGAATAAGCAGTTTCAGGGCTAGACTCAATCTCTATAGCGTTTCTGGATAAGATTAGGGGGATTTCAGATCCAAAACCATCCTGAAGGCGCCCTTGATCCCTCAGACTCATATTCCCAGTGCGCTGATTTGGAATATATTCGATCGGTACTCCGTCGGTATCAGGTTGACCCGTCACTGTAGTCAGAATGACGTTACTAAAGGTCTTGGATATGTCCAGAGTCCTTATTTCTTGAGCCATACGGGAAAGTCTAGTTTGGTTCTTCTGTAAAGCTTTCAACGAAAAAAAAAAGCAGTATGCCTCCCAATGTGCTATAATTTCGGTGAAAGCCCTGATACAGGGCGTTAACCCTCTGTTGCTTACTACCGTTATGGAAATGAACAAGAAAAGCCTCGCTGCTCTGATCGATGCGTATGCTGATGCTAAGGCGTCGCGCAATCAACACCTTGTAAACACAATGGTCGCACAGCTTGAGCAGGCACTGGATACGGTATTCGCCAGCGAAGCTGGCGCACCTGATACCGAAGCCAAAGAATTCTGATGTCTACGTCCCCCTCGATCTACGTACTCCGTAAAGATACGGACCCGGTTCCGTCGCGCGATAGCGTCGCCTCCGGCGATGTCGTTATAATGGCAAGCGGTGACGTACTGGTGTACACCGGATCGATGTGGGACTTGTTGCCTGGGCGCTACGTGAGTATCGATGAACTTAAGGAATTCGTTACTTACGTGGCGTCTGGGTGGCCTGAGGATCCGGACGTGGCGCGAGCGGATATGGAGGGCCGGGTGCCGGCTCTGTTTCTGAGTCGGATGGTTGATACGGTTAAGAGGTTGTCGGTTTAGAAATTAGGGAACGGTGCAGGGGGAAGGCTGAAGTTACTGGTGTAACGGGCGATGCCTGGGGTGACGCGATATTCGTCGATGTAGGCGTTAAGGTCTCGCGTAGTATCGGTAGATTTCCATTTGCCGATAAACAGTTCATGGCCTGAACCCCCGTTTACTGAGTTTGTCCCAACAGTTACGCTGGCAACTTGAATTCCTTCCCGAAAAAGCAAGAGACTTGAACCATTCCTAACTCCCGCAAAGTGCATCCAAGCACCGCTCGTCATGGCTGATGGATCTGTAGCAATATACCCACTTGGGGTTGGGTCGAAATATACACCAAAACTCATTTTATTTGAATTTGTTAGTTCAAAAAAACAAGCCTCTGTATTCCCATTTATATAGCTGTATAT
>Ga0099846_1000034_pt1 | contig 45591 bp, 67 predicted proteins | sample CB_VirMetaG_FD_78180 | JGI IMG/M metagenome (GOLD analysis project Ga0099846, IMG submission 78180) | Freshwater to marine saline gradient viral communities from Chesapeake Bay - CB_1504_1 Viral MetaG | ecosystem: Environmental > Aquatic > Marine > Coastal | place: USA: Chesapeake Bay... | reverse complement strand
CGGCGGAGGCGGCGGCGGCGGCGTAGGCGGTATCCGCATCAACGATCTTTGGTAGCGAACGCAACTTCTCCGCGTCGACCCCTCGCCCGCAGGCATCCATAGCCATCGGCGCCCAGACGCGAACCGCGTTATCGGCAACCACGAACGCTCGCGACCGCATCAGGTCTATGCCTTGCGCAGTACCGATCGGCGCCATGATGTGAGGACCAATGACGCGCTCTCGCTCGGAATCCGACGGCAGCATGTCGTTGAGCCGGATACACAGCGTCCGGATAACAGGATCTACGCACTCCGGGTGATCGGACCATTCGTAGCCTGCGTAGTAGGAGATGGCCGACATCCAGCAGGCCCCGGTTTCGATGCTTCCAGCACCTTTGACTAATCGCATCAGGTTACCTCGTGAAGAAAGTGGCGGCGGGCAGCTCCCGGAAGGGAAGAGAGCAAGGGAGCGTTACCGCTGGGTCATTGGGTGTATGCGTGCCCGCCGCCGTGTAAAAAAGCGCATGGCGACCACCTGCCCCAAGTCGCCATGCGCGGACAACAGACTCGCCAGCTGTTGCCCCAGATGAAAACCCGTGGCTGCCCGTTGCAGCAGTTGGTCGTAGCCACAGCGAAGCAGGGCGCTGGGCGGTCAGCCCGTGGCCCTTCTCTCTCAGGCCACGCCCACCACGGGGAGCCGGACGATCCGGCGAATGCTGGTGGTCTCCGATTTTCGGGCGGTTGACAGATCCGATCTCGGATCGCTCGATTGCCGAACAGCTACGGAGAAAGGCAACCCGACCGACGCCATGCCAGCGCCGGTCGGTTGCGGTCAGAAAGCCATCAAACGAGAGACAGCAACGTTCCCCATGCGAAACTTTCTGACGGATACGCAAGGCCGCAGCAGCAGATATGCGCGCGGCGAGTTTGGTCGATGGCATGGGGACTCCGTGGTTGCTGTCACACGCGCAAGATGCCAACCCGCCTGCGCATTGTCAACCCGAATCCGGTGTACGTATTGCGAAAACAACCCGCTTCGGGGTAGTTCTAGGTTGGTCGCGGGCGGCTGGGCACCGTCTGCGCTCCACAACCAGGAGCTAACATGGAAGAGTTGAAGACATTCGCCGAGACGTTGCGCCGTCTCCGATCCTCGCGCGGGCTATCGCAAGCGCAGCTTGCCAAGGAGAGTGGTATACCGCAGGCGTCAATATCTCGATGGGAGACCGGCGCCGAGCCTGGACTGCTCTCGATCCGGCAGCTTGCGCAATTCTTCCAAGTATCATGTGACGCGCTCTGCGGGTTGTCGTCGCCACCAGACTCGCTCCGCGCAGGCAACTGGCTGATCGACCTCGACGCACTCGAGGATTGGCGCGCAACCAAGTCAAGGGCCGGGGAGGCGTGGGCAGTCGCGATACCTGATCGCTACCGGATCGTCACAAGCTCGGAGTACCAGAAACTACGCAGCGAAGCTTACAACAGGGGCAAGAGGTGAACCATGAGAGTCGAACTACTACCAAAACGGCAACGCAAAGCCACTGCCGTCGCTCGAAGCGCACTTGCCATATCTGGCGCTGGCCTACTGCTGCTGTCGTGCGGATTCACAAGCGGAGCATGGTGGAACCAGCGACAGGCGGAGGGGAGCACCATCTGCGGGCGCGCGTGCCTGCCGTCAGCTGACGAAGTCGTCGCCAAGCAGATCATGGCGCGGCTGTACGAGGATTCCGCGCTGACCATCGCATCGCTGCGCGAAGAGGCGAAGCGGGACGACATTCGCGGAGTGAGCGCGCGCGGCTACCTGCACAAGATGCGGGATCGAATCGGCAAGTGATCCTAGATCACGATCGTCGACAGGCCAGGGGCGGTGCCTCCTGTGACCTTGACCGTATCCGCATTGTCGGGCGCCGTAACGGTGACATTGCCGTCAGCGTCGGTCGTCACCGTGGAGCTTCCACCGGGGAACCAAGTAACCGTCAACGTTTGCGGGTTGGTACCGTTGTAGTGAATAGTAGCGGCCTTTCCGCGCTCTACTGGGTCCGGGCTGATTGTGATCTGGTCTGCCATCTTTCCTCCGAAAACTCGATTATACCATGCCTACCGTCAAGCGTAACCCCATCCCGTCGCTCCTGTCGGTCCTGATCCTTGCTGCATGTGGCGGCGGTGGCGGATCTGATTCTGGAAGCGTGCAACCGATCGGCGGCGCGCTGGCTTCGGTCGCAGGCCGCGCCTACATTTACGGCGACGGGTCAGTCGGCGAGATGTCTCTGAGGGTGGCGCCGGATTCTTCGGACGGCATCACGCTGGACGCATGGGTCGACCTGGCCGACGGGCGGACGTTCGCTGCCCGCCTCTACGAAGACATGGCGCCGCCGTCCACGCCATTCACGGCCACGGACATCGAGGCGGTGTTGATCATCGAGATCACCTTTACCGCCAACTGGGCGTGGTCTTGGCTCGCGATGCGTGACGACGGCGCAAGGCTCGACTACGGGCTAGACGCGCTCGGCGGCAACGTGGTGTTCCCAGAGCCTCCGCCAGGTCTGCCGATCTCGAACTACACCGCAGCCAGCTACTGGCAGTAGTCGGCTACGCAGCAGCCTTGGTGCTGTGTTTGATTCGCGACAGCACACGGCTGACGACGGTCCCGCCGGCAGCAGATCCAGAACCCACCAGGTAGACTTCCTCGCGGCTTGGCATCGCTGCCAACTGCTCCTTGGCCGCCCCGATGCCGTCCGCAAAGGTAGCCGACTGCGTAGCGACTGACGCTTTGAACTGCGCGATGGCGTCAGCGATGATCCCGACAGCCTGAGCGGTCGCCGATACTGTGCCGTCGATGGTGGTTGCGGTAGTCGCCAGCTTGGCCTGCATCTCCGGCGATAGCAGCGGTTGCAGTTCATGCACAAACGCGCCAGCAGCTCCGATGATCGCGGTCGTGACCGCAGCCGTCTCGGCAGGCGTGGCGCATGATGCCATGGTGAAACAAAGGACGGTGACAGCCAACAAGATCAAGTTGGCCCGGTTAAAGATCGCTTCTGTCATGTTATCCAAGTGCGGCTACTGCCGCGTTGTGTCGCGCAATCCAAGCGTCGAGCGTTTCGCCGTCCTGGCGAGTCGTCGATACAGTGATCTTGCGCGTGCCTACGGTGACTTCTTCGGTGAATGTTTGCATAGTCAGTTGTCGTTCGTGCATCCCCGAAACCACGTCGGCGATGCCGCGATCGAGTCGGGTCAGTTGGTTGCTGGCGAAGACGCCAACGATGGTGAGGACGGCAAGGACGCCGAGCGTAAGCGGGGAAACGAAGTCGCGCATACCATGACTAGTTGCCCTTCTTAAGGGCGGCTTCGACCACGGTAAGGCGTCGCTCAATTCCGATGATGATGGAATCGAGCACGGCCAGCGACCTGTCCGACTTGACGATCTGCGACGTGTTGCGCTCAATGGCCTGCTTGACCTCTTTGAGCGTCTCTGTAGCTAGCAACAGGTTGCTATTGAGGTTGGCCATGTAGGCGACCGCGCCCAGCACGGAGACGAGCATCGTCCAGAGAATGCCTAGACTGATCTTCTTGTCTACGGTGATGGTCATCGGTGTTGCGTTCTTGGTGGTCATCTAACGAAGCTCGACAATGATTGCGGACACGGATGGATCGGCGGAGCCGTTGCCACCGATCTGCATCACTGAGACGTATAGGTCGTCAGCGATCGCGTCGGATGTGATAGTGATCCAGCCTGAGTCTTTATGGCCGGTCGAGAACATGGTAGTGCTGACCTCGGTCGAGCCTATGTCGCTGTAGTCGCCAGCTGTAGCCGAGTAGCTGGTCGAATACATGGCGACCAGGCGGGGAGTGTTCTCGGATGCGCTCGCAGCTTCCACTAGGCTCTGCAACCGGACCTGCGTGCATCCAGAGCAGTCGACCAGCTGCACGTTGCGCGCACTGCCGGCTAGGAAGTCGATGGCCGACGCTTGATCGGTCAGCGTCAGCGCGGAGTCAGGGGCAACGTGGAAATTAAGCCGGATCGTCTGCGAGCGTGGTGCATACAGTCGTAGCTTGCCGTCGCTGTCTCGAGTGACCTCAACCTCGCTGCCCGTCGACGAGCCGACAGTGTTGGCGAAGTCGCCAGCCAAGACGACCAGAGGCGTTTCGGTTTGGATGATCGGCATCCTAGATTTCCTCCAAGATGCTCGGGCTGTCGCCAAACTCGCCCAGCTGCACGACATCGACCCAGAAGGTTTCGGCGGCGCTTGGCGTGTAGCCGTCTGCGGTCTGCTCTGCGGCCGTGTAGGTGACCCACTTGTCGCGCAGGGTCACGCTTCCGCTGCCTTGCGCAGTGATGGTCTTCGAGCGCAGTAGCGTTGCACCGGTTGGGTCGTAGATGTCGAAGCGGTACGCCTCGAACGGCTCGTCCATTGGGTGTGGCGGTTGCGTGCCGAGCGGCAGAACCGATCTGGACCAGTGCGCGTCGACCTCAAGCCGTGCGTCATATGGGCTGGCGCCAATGGTCTTGGTGACGCTGCGCACCGGAAGCGGCCTAGCATTGCGCCATGTGGCGGTGCTTGGGCTTGCCGTGGCGTTGTCGATGCTCTCGCCGAACGGGACGAACTTATACGCCAGCGACGTTGGCAGGATCGAGCCAGAGAACTCGCGGAAGTAGACGTTATCTTGCGACGGGTGCAACATCACCAGCTGGGCGCCCGCGAACCTGTCAACGGATGTCGTTCCGCGCAGGCCGCGCAGCCATCCGCCGAGCGTGTAGTTGCGGTCTCCATTCGGCGTCACTGTCGTGAATGCTGCAATCTCGACCTCGGAACCGTCGTAGATGGCCACCCAGTTCTTTCCTGCCTCGGCCTCGGCTTGGGTTGCCGCCTCGATTGCGGTGTCGCCCTCGTATGCGAACGTCACGTCTACCGTCTGAGCGCGCACAGTGACCGTAGTCGTCCCATAGACCTCGGAAGCGGTCTGCGCCGACAGAGTCCCCTCGAGTGATGCCACGGCAGCCTGTGAGCTGACCACGTCCAGCAGTTGGTAACTCGCCCCGTCAACCGACTCGTAGATCGCAGCGCCAGCCCAGTTGGCGCCTCCGCCCTCCGCGCAGATGGCGAACTTGATGCCGGGAGACACCGTCTCGCTATTGCGCACGCCTGGCGCGTCGATGGCGACAATGCGCAGCAATGCCGGCGTAAGCACGATCGGCGTCGGCAATCCCGCGCCCGTCTGCACGGGGCTACCTGTGACCTCCAGGTCAACGTCTTCGGCAATTGCCGTGATCGCAACGCGGAAGTCCGCGCCGATGTCGCGTTGTATGACCCGGCAGCGGATGTCCTCGCCGCTGTCCGTCGTGAACGTAAGCAGGTCGTTCTCTAGCAGGTCCAGGTATGCGGCCGGCAGCGTGAACCGATACTTGGTGCGGTTGATCCAGCTGCGCCGCAGGACAGTGGCTGCCAGGTTGCGTGCTTCCTTGCGGGTTAGCACGATGTTGCTTAGGTCAAGCTCTTGCTCATTCTTGTGGCTGACTCCTGACGGGCCGCGCAAACCGAAGTGCTGGTAACCGTCTGCATATTGGTTGTCAGGGTCTTGGTGGCGCACGCCGACGCTTGTCGGCAACTCTTCTTCGGATTGGTCTTCAACGGTGACTTTGTTGTCGATCCGCTGCTCGCCATCGACGATGCAGCCCATGTCCGAGAACGCGGCACCGTTCTCGATCTGCACAACGTCTGCGTTGTCGATCGTGAATAGTGCAATGGTCCCGTCGCGCTCCTGGCCGACGATCTGGCCGGCTACTAGCATCGGCTGCATCGCCGTCAGCGCAGGGACTGCGCCGCGAAGATACATGCCGTTGAATGTCTTCTGCGGCATCCCGCTGGTTTCGATTGCAGAGTATGGAACGCCACCGCGTTGGAGCACAAATTGGGCGGCCTCGCTCCATGTGTATGCGACATCCGGCTCAATCAGTGCCTCCAACGAGTAGGGGAGTTGATCGCCGAACTGAGTTGCAAAGAACTGATCGAGCGCCTGGTACGAGACCCCGCGCCACGCCGGGATTCGCCCGGTTCCCTTGTCCGCTACAACTAGCGGATGCTCGCCTTGCGACTCCGCGCCGTTGTAGAAGTTCGACTCCGGGTCGTAGTCTGGTGGGAAGATGCCTTGGCTGAATAGGTTCTGAGTGATGAACTCGATCGTCATCGGCTTCGTGGTCGAGACGCTCTCGTAGAGCGTGGCGCCAGGTAGCGTGCCAGACACATTCACCATCGTGAGGCCGTTCGCCGTAGACGATGTGACGCGCCATGTGTTCGATGCTGCGATCTCTGTAGCGGATGACTGTTGCTTGACGTTCCTCACGCGAACGATGTTTCCAGGTCCGAATACATCAGTTCGGAGTCCTCCTCCTGGGTCGAGGAAGTCGAGTCTGGCGACGGCGCCGATGACCTGCACCTGTGCATACTGCGCTGGGTCGGTGAGCAGCATCGCGTCGTTCACCTTGACCAGCGATGCTGGCGAGAAGGTGGTGCCGCCGCTGTAGACCGATGGGTTGATGCTTTGGTTGTCGCGAGGGGCCAAGTCGATGTAGCTCGGCACACCTGGAACGTGGTCGGTTACACCGAGAACCTCAAAGTAGGTCTGGTTGAACTCATCCGGCCCTGACTCGTGGACGAAGTCGGATGCGATGGCAAAGTCTCCGACCTGGAACCGATCAAAAAAGCTCGGCTCCTCGCTCGATGCGGTCTCGACGATCAGTCTGGCGCCAAGAGATCCTGCCGCACTGTAGGAGACGGACATCTCGCTCGTCGTGACGCCGCTCACGTTGCGGGTCTTGTAGAGGATCAGCTTTCCGTTCCCGACGAGCTGTAGGAGCGAGCTTGTTCGCCTGTCGTTCAGGCTGACGAGTGCGTCGATGTAGACCCGTCGTAGGACAGTGCTTGTCCCACCCTTGACGCCTGTAGCCTGCGACTCTCTGACCTTGCGGTTCTGCCACAGCACATGCGTAGGGACTCTGCACCGTCTTCCAACGGCAGCGATTCTTGGGGCGCCAGACTCGTTGCTACCGACCGGCACGCCTTGCAGGATCGGCGGCCTGGCTGCTCCGCGCCCCTTGCCAGCCAATGCCGGATAGACATACGTCGAGTCGATGTATGCGGCAGCGATTCCAACGATCCAACCAACGTATGGGACCGATGCAAAGGCTCCTCCTGCTGTAAGTCCTGATGCTGCTGCTGACGCCATCTATGCAACCCCCCTGATGTTCCAGCGTCGAGCGACGCGGCGGTCGAAGACCGTCTGGCATACCTGGCGGCGCCCGTGACCCCACGCATGGATGACCAATTGCTGCCCGCACTCGTTGACGCCTGACGGAATCACGATGTGACGTGCTTGGCTTCCAACGAATACCTGCCACAGATGCCCGCCAGATTCTACCTCGTCGCAATATGCAGCGAGACCGTTGGCCATGTCTTCTGCGCTCGGCAGCGCGTTGTATGTCCGCGTCGACTCCAATCCCATGCCGAGCATGTTGCAAGCAGCCCAGGGCAAACCAACGCAGTCGATCGCCTTACCAGGAGTCCTGCCCATATGCACCACTGGCGTGCCGATGCAGCTCCGCACCGCACCAAGGAAGTCTTCGAGTGCGATCATGCGGAATCGTCCACCGGTTCGATGATCTGCACGCTAGACGGGGCGAATGGGTCTCCCCCGAAGTTGAGTTGGTTCGCAAAGCTGATGCGGCAAGTCGTTAGAAGCCCGTCGCACCCTGGACGAAGAATGCCCCACGCTCCAACCTCGATCGTTGCCGGGGTCGGGATCAGCAGGTCGATTTGCCTATTGCTGTGAACGTGGCTCACGATAGGCGAAACGGTCCCGGCGATACTCGAAGCCTCCGTGAACCCGTACAGTCCAGGCGTTGCCGATGCGCTGTCGATCTCCTCGAACGTGACCACTGTGGCTGTGTTGCCCGTGACAAGGGCGTCAGCATGGACGAGGCCGCCAGCATCAACGATCAGCAGATACTTGCCTACGTGCTCATCGGTGGTCCACGATGCAGCCGAGTCAGTCAGCGTCGTGGTCGTGAGCCCGGTCCATGGCTCGCCAGACGTGGATGGTCCGTATACCCACTCGACCGATCCGTCGCGGTAGAAGTTGTCCAGGAACGTCGTTCCAGTTGCCGGGTTGTTGGTCGGGAAGTTGTTCTGCCAAAACTCGAAGCTGCGGCGCCCGTCGATGACGGTCTTGACCTGCGCCAAGAACTCCCATTGCGAGATGTCCTTCTTGCATGTCGTCGGGTCGCCAAGTTCGTAGGTGCAGTTGGTGGTAAAAGATCCACCGAACCTGCCCGCGCTCGGTCGCTGGAGACTCTGCGAACGGCCCTCCATAGTCCCAATGAACGTCGACCCATCGCGCACGATGCTGCGTATCCACTTGCGATGCCGGGCGAACACGACCCACGGATACTGCCAGTCAATGACTGCGATCCGCACTTCTGCGCCTCGGTATCTGTTTGCGTCGAGCTGCGGCAAGGTGATCGTCTCGCCGTCGATTGATCCGACAACCTCTTGGTTGCCGCTACGGAATGCTGCCTCGCGACGGTCGGCCGACATGCTTCCGAAGCTGATTGGCGAGTAGACCTCGCCATCGAATGTCAACTCTCGGTCGTGGTCCGTCAGCAGCAGTGGTGGGAGCGAGATCGGAACGACCTTGATCATGTGGCATAGGCGCTTACCGCGAGCCATGCGTAGTTCGTCGAGCGCGATGCGTCCTGGCCGTGATGTCACAGCGTCACCTCTGCGCCGTCGATAGTCCCGGCGACGGTCTTGGTCAGAGATCCAAGCGCGCTAGTAACTACAGCGATGGCGTTTCCGGCAGATCCGCCAACCGCACTGCCGTTGCTTGAGACGTTCCCGTTAGACCCAGCCGCGCCGCCGATGCCGCCATAGTATGCGCCAGCGACTACGCCACCGTATCCAGGTGCTTGGACGCCACCAACGCCACCTGTCGAGCTTGGGTTTTGCGAGTAGCCGCCAAAGCTCAGTTCGTATCCTGCGCCGCCGCCTCCTCCACCGCCTGGAGCACTGCCGCTGGCTGCGACTGAGGCATCACCAGCGCCACCACCGCCACCACCCTGGATCTTGCCGTAGTTGACCAGGATCGTTGGAACCTCGACCAACAACGCAGGACCGCCGTCATCTCCGTCTGACGGAAGTCCTGCGATCGGTGCGCCTGCCCCGCCTGCGCCACCCTTCCCACAGATGAACGCGCCTACGCCAATATTGAGTTGGAGTGTCGATCCGGCAGGGAAAACGCCAGTGCTGAGCGCGTATTCGCTGGTCGATGTCGATCCGATGAGCGCAATGCTTGACCCAGGAGAGACGAACAGCCCGGCAGTGACATTCGCCGGGCCAATGCCGGTGTATCCCTGTTGGTTGCACAACTCGCGGATGCTTACGTTTGTGCCAGACTGTAAGCTGATAACGAACGGCTCGCCGACGTTCGGGATGCCAGCACCGGACTCCACTGCACCAGCAGTCTTGCGGTAGATCCAGATGCCCTGCACGGTGCCGCTGTCTTGCAGGATTACCTGCAACGCCTCGTCCACCGCGATCGTCGTCACGGTCGAACCAAGCACGTCCTTGAGCGTCAGCGCGTGCGCACCGAAGTTGATGATCGTGAACGTCGGCTCTCCGCCGACTGCTTGCGGACACAGCGCCGCGATGGGCAGAACAACATTCAGCCCGGATACTCCTGGCCGCAGGATGTGCATACGCACTGCGCCAGGCACGCCGGACGGCAGCGGCAGGTTGTAGTCAGAGACCGGGACCAGGTCGACTGCGCCACCGAAGTGCTCATCCATCGCGGTGCGCGCCATCAGTAGACCACCCATGTGCTGGTAGTCGAACTGCGCACAAGGCCGACGAAGTTGGACGCGCCCGCTGCGATCGGGGAGCCAATGGCGACGCCTAGCTCGTCACGGATCTGGACTGTCCCAGCGGCGCCAGCCGGCACGTTAACCGTGAAGATGTGTCCGCTCGGGATTCGGGCAACAGATGGCAGAAATGCGCTGATCGTTGTCGTTGCTGCGATGGTGTGCAGTCGACCATCGTTCATCGTTAGCGCAACGTCCTGGCCAGCGTCTAGCCAGTATCGACCTCCGCCAGCGTTCCAACGCTCGGGCGTCTCGACCTCAGACAGCACCTCGATGCAGCCCATGTCAGGGAAACTCCACGTCTGGAAGGCATCGGCTTGCATGGATGCCCACTCGTCAAACGCCTTTGTGAAGCGCACGGGCACATCGAACTCGCAGCCAGCCGTAATCACTGCGTTGAGGATCGGCGCGACAGCGAAGACAACCTGGCCGTCTCCGGTCACCGTAAAGCTCGTCGTTGCCACACCGGTGAGCGCGGCTACCACGGTCCCGTCAACAGGAAGCGTCAGCACTCGCGGGTATGGCGCGTCGCCAGAAGCATCGTAGAGCTTGAGCAGCTGGAATGTGGTCGTGGTCCCGTCGCCGATGCCGATGATCTGGTCTGCGTTGCTCGGCGCGCTGGTGCCATCCTCGGCGGTGGTGTAGTCGCTCCAGTCCTTGAGCCGGAAGCTGTGTAGCGAACCACGGCGGCCGAGCGCGAACGCCTTGAGCGCCTTGGCCTCTGCCTCGGTCTGCAACTCCTTGCGGATGGTGAACCGATGGCGCCCTTGCGCCTGGCGAGCAATGCGATACTCGTGGCCGCTCGCGGACTCCTGCACGATGGTCTGAAACCCGGCGCCTGCCACGCTCTGGTATTGGATGCCGCTTGGCAGGGATACGTCGTGGAATGCCATTACTGCGGGCGTAGTTGGATGTTGCTGCCGCCTGGTGGCGGCGTGTCTGCTGCCACCTGGGCGCCGGTCTTGCCGAACCCAGCCGATGCAGCCCCGAAGATGTTCGCGAACGTCTGCCGCGATGCTGCTCGACTAAAGTCGAGGACGAGCGAGGCAAGTGCCTGGCGTGCGCTCTGCGTGCCGCTGGCCACGTTGAAGAATGCGTCGCCGATGGTCGCGCCGAACTCGCGGCCCGTCTGGACTAGTTCGTCCATGGCGCGCTGCGCTTCCTCGATGTTTCGGTTTCGGATGGCTGCGTCGATCTGTGCGCGCTCCGCAGGCGATTGGCGGATCAGGTCTCCGGCTGTGCTTGGGCCGCCGAAGTTCACGTCGAACTGGTTCGGGCCGAGTGCGCCTTGGCCGAACACGAGCGAGCCGCCTTGGCGCTGCGTCTGCCGGAACTGCGCAATGCGCTGGTTCTCGATGTCCTGAGCGTTGCGCGGTCCAGGGTAGAAGTTCGGCGATCCACCGAACTGCGAGCCGAATAGCCCACCACCGAACGCGACTGACGATCCAGGTGCGGACCCGCTAGACGCGGTCACCTGCGCGCTGATGTCCTTGTAGATCTGGCGCAGGATGGCTGCCGCTGCCGTGTTCGTAATCTTCTGGGCGCTGCCTTGGCTCGGGTCGAAGTTGACGAATGCACCGCCGCGAAAGGCTGCGCTCTCGACTTGCGGTTGCGTCAATCCAGCTTGCTTGCGCAGATCGCTGATTGATGTCGTTCCGTATGCTGGCTGCTTGAGGTAGCCGCCGACCAGGCTCTCGAGCGACGACAGTTCGCCGCCTCGGTTGTTCGATATGCCAAGGAAGTCCTTCACCTGGCTGCCGAGCCTTGCGTCCTTGATCGCCTTACCGAGTCGATCCCATTCGTCGGCGGTCTCTTTGGTTTCCTTGCCGAATAGCCCCATGGCCGTCGCAGCGCCCGCTAGAATGGTCGCGATCGTCAGCAACGGGTTCGCCTTGATGATGGCGCCCAGCTTCGAGAACGCGCCGCCTGCCGCGCCTGTGGCCGACGAGACGGCAGCCATGTCCGCAGACAGGCGCCCGATGTCTAGCAGCGCCTGCGATGCAGCGAACGTGGCCATGCCGAGGTTCGCACTCTTGAAGCCGTCGCCGATGCTGACCAGGCCACGAGTGACCGACAGGCCGCCGCCGGTCGCAGCGAATGCAGCCGACAGGTTGTTGCCGGATGCCTGGGCAGTGGTGCCCATCCGCTTGACGGATGACTCAGCCTGCTGCGCCTTCTTCGCGGTTTGGTCGAGTGCCCGGTCTGCGTCGGTCAGTCCTTGCCTGATCCCTCTCGCGTCCACTCCCAGCTCCAGAACTGGCATCAGGCTTGCTCCTTTGCTTCGCCATCTCGGCTAGCCAGACGACATCCAGTTGATGCAGCAGCCGACAGAAGCGCAGCCGCTCCTCGCCGTGACGATCGTGGTCCTCTGCATAGCGGGACAACTCCGACCACGGAATGCCAGACGGACTCATTCCGACTGGTCTGCTCATGTGGAGTGTGTTCCATGCTTGCCATATGGGTGTCAGGTCTTCAAACAGTCTTGGCGGATCTGGGATGTCGACGAATGCCTTGCCGCGCTTGGCCAGCCACTCGGCGCGCCTACGGGCGAAGTTGCCGTCCTTGCTGTGCCGTAGGTTCCACAGCAGAACGTCTACGAGTTTCCCGCTGCTTCCGCCTCCTGCGCTGCGAGTGTTGCTTGACGGTGGCCGGCTGCCGCAAGGCAGAAGTCGAGGAGGAACTTCCACTCGCGCTGCACGAGCAACTCGGTGGCTTTCTCTTCGGTCCAGATGACCGCCTCACCGTTCACCGTGATGTTCTGCCAGCCGCGCAGGATCTTCTTCGCAACCGCTGTCCCGGTGATCTTGTTCATCAACGAGTCACGCTCGGAGTCGCTGAGATCGCCGCCGCGCAGCTTCGTCAAGTGTGGCTCGCGCTCACGCTCCGACTGCCGCTCGAATGCGTAGCCGCTTGGGACGATCAGCAGGGCCGCGTCGTCGTCCTTCGGCTTGTCGACGGGGTTGCCGATCAGTTCCCCGCCTTCCATGCGAACGACCCACCACGCGCCCTTGTCGAGCTTCTGCGTGTCCACCTTGATGCCTGAAAGCTCAAGCATCAATCCCACCTCTGCAAGCGGGCGGTGCATAGCTCGACTGGGTCTTTGATGGCCGTGGCCGCCAGGTCGACCAGCACGTCGGTGTTGCTGCCACTGACATCTGCGCCGGCATCGGAGAACTTGACCTGGGGCAGCGAGAGCGAGTAGCCCTTGGCGTTCTCGTCCTCGGCAACGAACCAGATGTCCGTGGACGTGTTTCCTGCGTAAGCCTCCAACGCGGTGAAGTCTTCGAGGTAGGCGGTGATGCGGCCACTGGCACCGAACTCGCCGAAGCGCATCGACTGAGCACCTAGCGCGCCGATCTGAGTCCTTGGCGATGCGTTGTTGGAGAATGCCATGTTGATCGACTTGGCGACGTATGCAGCACCTCCCGACCGAATCTCAGGGATGCCGATTGAGTCGAGCACTGGCGCGACGGTTGGGTCCGTGTAGGTGGCGCCAGTGATGAACACGTCGGTTGAGACGGCAGAGTTGACGAACGTCGAGCTGGCTGCCTGAATCGAGAAGTTCGCGGTGGTGATCGCCTCGTCGGCAACAGTCAGGTCCATCGAGTCGATGACACAGCCCGTGAACAGTCGCGCCTTCTGGTTATCTAGGTATGCAACCTCGATCGTGTAGTACTTCTGCGTGGTGCCGTTCTTGAGTCGTGCGCCGCGAGTGACGCTCATGTCGCCGGTTGCGTCCCCGGTGAAGTTCGCGTCGGCCTCGACAGTGATCAGTTCCTCTGCAACGGCAGTGACCTTGAAGTATCCAAGGTCTGCGGCCAGCCCCTCGGTGGTCTTGACGATGTCGCCGACCTCGATCCCGTCAGTGACGAACTCTGCACCAGACTTCGAAATGGTCTTGGTTCCGGCGACTGTCGTGACTCCCAACTCAGTGAATGCGGCTGTCTCTGTCGCAGCGAAAGCGCCGCGAATCATCAACTCCAGCCCCTCGGTCGTCGGCGAGTAGGTCAACTCCATCGGGATGCCACCACCACCAGACTTGCTCAGGCGGATGATGTCCTGCAAGTTGCGATCGTTGTTGATCGTCCGCGACTGCTGATAGCCGATGCGGTCGCGCAGGCTGACGCCCGTCGTGGCCAGGACTTGGAAGGCAGGAGTCGCTGGCGTGACGCCGAATGTTGACTCCTCAACGATGGATACTCTGATCCTGTTACTGTCGCTCATGGTGTCACCACGTCGGCGCGGAAGGGGATTCGCACGGTGCGCCGGCACCATGCTTCGTCTTGCTCTGCCACGCCGAGAACAGACGGCGAAGGCGTAAAGGTGATGTCGGGGTCGGCGATGCGCTGCCCCTGGAATGCTGCGATGACCAAGTCGGCGATAGCGAGCACGGCCGCGTCACCCTTGGCGATCGGCGAGAACAACAGCGCGGTTGCCGATCCGACCGACCTGTGGCGAACCTGCCCCATGCTGACTTGGCTCGTGCCGTCGATCTGCACCGAGAAGCGGCACCATGACTGCACGCGGCCAGATGGCTCGGGCGCGTTGTCGTGGATGACCCGCAGAGATTGCGGCGTCGCGACCTCGGTATCGAACCGGTTGCGAACAGCGGTCAGGATGTCGGCGAAGCTCACTGCACCCTCGCATACTTGGCGGAGATGGCTGCGACCGCTTGCGCGACCATGCCTCGCGGCGCCTGCTTGGACCACCCGTTCTCCAGCCTGAACATGTATGGCAGCGGGTTGCCGATGTAGGCGATCGTTGGAGACTTGATACTTGCGGCTACGTCGTAGCCGATCCGCAGAGCCTCTGACCCGTTCGCGTCTACGCCTGACAGCGGCCGGGAGCTTGATGCGCCGATGGTCACCTGCCAGTTCTTTCGAGCGTGGCCACCCACGTAGCCCCTCGGAAGCGGCTCTCCACTACCTGCTGCGCGACCTTCTCGGCCCGCCCTGCGCCGTCGCAGGATGTTGGCCTTCCACTTGGTGTGGTTGCCTACCGGCGTGGCCTGCACGATCAACGTCAACGCCTCGGCGACGATGGTTCGCTGCACCTCCGCAACGCGAGCCGGAACCGTCTCCTTGATCCACTTGCTGATGTCCAGGCCGAAGCCTCGTGCGTCAGTCATCGCCGATCTCCCCCACGTCGACCTGATAGGCCAGCGCAACGCCCTGTAGCTCGTAGGTCGTGGTTGCGATGATTGCGAACGTGCGCGCGCCGAACTCGATTCGGTGCCCATTGCTCGGCGCGACCGCCAAGCCGCTGGCCGCCATGTAGAACGTCCCCGTGACAGTCGTAGCGGCCCCAGTCGCTGCATATCGCTTTGCTTCGTCGACTGGCCCCACAAGCGTCACGGAGACAGATGTCGGAACTTCGGTCACTTCACCCGCTTCGTATGTGCCATTGGGAACGACAAGCGTTGCCGATGCGCCGAACCGCGTGATTGCGGCAAGCGTCTTCGTTGCAAGCTTGTCGGTCAGAGCGGTCACCGGGTGATCCTCACCATCGACTTGCTCGATGAGTAGGACAGCAGACCGCGCAGCTTGCTCTCGACGATCGGGAAGCGTGGATGTGTCCCCTGCTGACCGGCGAACGACTCGCTGACCGAGATCGGCCCGATCGAGAACGACGACGACGAGATGTTGTCAGTCCCAGCGGCAAGGTCAGGCCGGAGGCTGATGCCGGACAGGTGACGGATGGCAAGCTCTGCGCAAGCCTCTTGCAGCCGGCGCGGGATTACGTCGCTGTTGTATTGAAGGTTGCTGTCAGAGTCGACGGCGCCCATGCGCGGCCAGGTCAATGCCTGCGTCAGCGTCAAGACAGTGCCGCGCCACGATCCGCCGTGGACATCGTCCAGATATGCGGTGCCCTCGCGCAAAGCGTTCTGCTTCTCGATCGTGGTAGCTCCCGTCCATGTTGCCGGGTTGCTGCGCGTCGCGAAGTAGCTATCGCCGAATGCGACGGTGGCGTAGCTGTTCGCATCCGTTGCCCCGCTCCCGGCTTCGACGGTGAAGGCGGCGGAACTAGACAGGGTCGACGTTGTCGTATCTGTCTCGCCTTCATCGCTGTTCAGTGCGATCAGCGTCTCGGCAAGCTGCCTGCCGATCTGCAAGTTGGCCTCGCCGCTCCAGTGGATGTTGTCGCGCTTGAGCCGGAAGCCGGTGTCCGCAGATACCGCGAACTTGGCGTCCGTCGTGGCTAGCTGCGCAACAGCCGCCCGGACGGTCGACCGATCCGCAAACGTGCCTCGAGTGCTGTATCCGCCCTCGTCGACATGCTTCGGGATCTCCTGCATCGCGACCGAGAGCGAACCCTCTGAGCGCGTCTGGAACGTCTCGCGCCATGCGGCGACCGTATCCGCCAGCTTCGTAGCGAATGCCGCAGCGGCGGTGGACGACATCACGTCGTTGTCACCTAGCAGCGCGGCAACACCACGAACGTCTAGCGTCCTCGATAGCTGCGAGTAGACCTTGGCGATGACCTCGGACCACCACGTCTTAGTGTCGCTCCACAGGCTATCTGTGAGCGTGATGTCAAACGACTCGATGCCTATGTCGTCTTGACCTTCGACAGTGAGTGATGCGCCACCCTGCGCAACCTTGAGCAGCAGCACGCCGTTCGGGTGTTCCTCTGCCAGCCGAGCCAGGAAAGTGCAGCTAGGTCCAGCGTATCCGCTTGCCGGAGCACCGTTGGCGTTGTCGTTGGCAGTTACGTCGTATAGCTCGATCGTCTCGTTGTCGCCGTTGTAGACCCACTGGTCCTGCCTGACCGTGCCAGGACTCGGGCCAAGCAACTCTTCCGACCCTTCCGCGACGATGAAGTTCAACTCGATCTGCCCGACTGCTTGCGAGTCGCCGAGCATGATGTATGTGGCGATGCCGGTTCCTGGCGCCACAGTCGGTGCAGCTGCGTGATAAGCCTCGATCGCGTTTGCGATCTGCACGCCATGCGTCAGAACTGACGGCACGTCGTATCCGGTCGCGTCTGTCAGCAATGCCGGGTTCAGGGCGTTTGCGTCAATCAGCCGGACGTAGTCGTCGCTGCCATCGCCGGGGTCGGTGTTGGCCATGACCCGCGTCCACTGGCGCACAGTCTCGGCCAATGGGCCGCCACCTACGCTGTAGAGGTGCGAGACGTTGCCGATCTCCGCGTGCGGGTTGACGAGGAAGATGGGGACAGTGGTTCCGAACTTGGCTCGGATCTGCGTCAGGACCAGGAACAGCTGGCCGAAGTAACTCTCGTTGTCGAGTTGGATGTCCTCGTGGGCGAAGTCGAGAACGATGCCTTTGATGTCGGCTGTGTCCGCGTCATAGGCCAACTCCGCCTTGTCCCACTCGGCTACGAATGATGTCCATGCAGTGCCACCGGTAACCATCTGCGCGATGCCGGTATCGAAAGCCTGTTTGAAGACCCGGAAGTAGGGCGACGTTGGATACAGCTCGTTGAGCCGCTCCATGAGCTTGATCGACGGGCCGAAGTTGCCAGGGGTAGACTGGAACCAGTTATCACCCAGCGTGCCCTTGTTCTGCCCGATCGTCGGGTTGTAGCCAGAGCGCACTGGGTTGTATCGGCGCCATGCACCTGTGGCGATGTGCATCACGTCGCCGGCAGACGGGGCAACCGGCAGCGCAGGCGTGATCGTGATGGCCGTGGCCGTATGACTGGCGATCGTTCGCTCGAGTCCAGCAGGCGCCAGGGCTGCGTTGGATGTCTCGTCGAAGTAGACCTTCTTGCCGGTCAAGTCGCCGGCGAACGCGGCGCCGGTCAAGGTGAACGTGGTAGTGGTCGGCGATGGCGATGCAGCGACGACGAACTGCCCAGTTGTCGCGTTGGCGCCTTCCGATCCTGGCGTGCCAGACTTGCCATCCCACCAGACCTTGGCCGTGGAGTCGTTGCCGACATCCAGCGTCAGCTTGGGATCGCCCAGGCCGGTGAGGAACAGGTCCGCAGGCGACAGCGGCAGCCCCGCCGTGAGCGGGTATCCTGGCTGCGGTGTGACCGTGGCAGTGGTGCCGGTGATCGTCTCGCTACCCAGGTAGATGATGGTCGGGATCGCTGCCACTGGTCGCCTCGCGCTGGAGTCAATGCGACGCGGCCGGATGAGGCAGCCGCGTCACGAGGAAGATCACTCGGGGTTAGCCGAGGATCTTGACGATGCCTTCGCTGCGAACTGCCTTGACGCCCCAGAGCGCGCTGACAACCCACAGGTCTTGCATCCATCCGCGCATCGTTTCGAGCCGCACGGCCAATCCAGATACCGGGTCAACGAGCGTGTCGGTCATCGCATTGGCGTCACTGGCAGGCAGCGGGCGCGATGCGAATGCAATCGCGTCCGAGGTAAACGCGAGGTTCGCCACGTGGTCGTTGTTGACCGTGATCGCATTGCCGGTCGGAATGGCATTCACCAAGCCGGGGCTATTGATCGTGACCGTGCCAGCGCCGCCCGTGTATGCCTCTGCAACCACGTACTTGTTCGCCGTGTCAGCAGCGAACGAGATCACGTCGCCAGCAACGAGCGCCCCGGTGCCAGTCTGGACCACGATCGACGTTGCCCCAGCAGCCTGAATGCCATTGGTGACGTAGCCAGATCCGACACCCTTGGTATGGGTTGGGATGTTCTGGTTCTGCCACCACTGCGAGCCAACGCGGCGGTTGCCGTCGAAGGTGCCGTTGGTCATGGCTTGGTAGTCACCAACAAACTGGCTGTTCGCGAACTCGGGGAGGGCGATCAGGTTGGCTTCCGCGTCTGCATCGAACAGAACGTGGCGGCCTTCCTTCTCTACCTTGTTGCGGTTCAGGATCTTGTTCGCCTGGACAGCGAGGATCGCTGACGCGAAGGGAGTGGTCCCGGATGTTCCGGTAGCAGCGCCAGCGCCTTGGCTGCCAGCGGTGAGGATCGACACGTCGATCGCATCCACGAGCGTGGACATCGCCTTCGAAAGCACCTTCGGCATGTTGCCCTCACGCACGTCAAACTTGTCCTTATCAGACAGTTGGAACGTGACGTACTTCCAGTTGGCCATCTCGACATCGACAGCCGTTGGCGTCATGTCTGGAGGCGTTGGAGGAGTGACGCCTGGGGTTACGTCGCTGACCGTCATGGACGGCGTCATCGGAACGCTGATCTTCTGGCCCTTCTGGGCAGACAGCGCCGAGTATTCCGACGTGAGCAGACGAGGAGTGACGCTGTTGGCCCGAAGCGGGTTCAGCATCAACGTGAAGAGATCCTCGTAAAGCGAGGAGAGGTTGTTCGCCAATTGTCTAGAACCGGCAGCGATCGTTGGCTGTCCGGTCTCCAAGGGGTGCGTTTTCCGCAGACCACCCCTTGGTGGCGCCAACCATCAGCTAACTGCTCAATTCGATGACCGGAGCGGGACGGATCCCGGTGCGGTGAGCGACAAGAGCAAGACTGACAACCGGCAACATCCTGTGCGAGTCCTTATCGGAGTGGCACAGGTGCGCGGGCCGCTTGGCGCCTGGCTTATCCAGGGCGAAACCTCGCGGCTGATGGCTTTTTACTACTCGGGTTCGGTCCTGTCAACCGTATCCGAGTTGCTGCGGCGACGCTTCGGCGCCTTTGGTCGGCGGCGAAACCCGTGAGCTATCCGCCCGTTCGGGAACGTCCAGTTGCCAACGTGGTCCCATTCTTCGGCCATGCCTTCGCCGATATTGCCCTGGTCTTCCATTAAGACCATGACGCCGATGTCTTCTTCGCCATCGGCCTCGTCATCGCACTTGAGAGCGACAAGGCACTGGCCGAGACGGTTCATGCGCATATCAATGACCTGCGCCCCCTTTGGCGCGCTGATCTCGAACGTCTGCGCGTCACCTGGGAATGCTCTGGTTTCGATTCTCATTGCACCCACTCCGCTTCGCCTCGGCTGACTTCTTCGACGGCTTTGATCTTCTGCTCCGCCGATAGCTCGCTGCGTCGGTATTGCTTCTTGCCGCCTGGGCGACCGCCAGGCCGTGCGCTCCCGCCCTCACCACCTTCGAACAAGTAGGGATGCGTGGCCACCAGCTTGTCGACCCACGAATCAACCGTCAGATCGTTGCTCTTGTCATCAAGCATCGGCTCGCGTGGGGTCAGGTCGTCAAACGTGTCGTTGACCTTGAAGACCCGGTCTGCGTGCAGGAGCAGGCTTTCCCGCGCCCCGCTGCGCAACCTGAGCTTCTTGCCCTCGACAACGGAGAGCACGCGATCCTTGAGGGCCGCTTGGCTCAGGTGCGAGAACTCCTTCTCCTTCGTGGCATTCCATGCCTTTCGCTCGGCATCCAACGCAGCCTTCTCGCGCTCCTTGTTTGCCTCGAACTGCTTGCGAAGAGACTCGTTGCGCTCTCCTTCCGTTTGGCTTTTCTCCCACACCTCGCGCATCTTCGGGGCTGCCTCTGGGTCGATGCCTTCGAATGCAGCAAGCTTCGCCTCTAGCTCTTCGCGCTTCTGACGCTCGGCTGCCTTCTCGGCCTGGATGTGGTCGAGTCGACCCTTAAGCGATGCCAGTTGCCTGCTGAGGTCTGGCTGCTGTGGTTCTGCCGTTTGCGCCGAGTCGGCGACTTGCTCTTCTGTGTCCGTCATATATCAGCCCCTCTCGGCCTCGTTCTGTTGTGCCTGGCGCCACTTCGAGATCAGTTCCTCGAATGCGGTAGCCAAGTCGTGTGCTTGTTGTGTGTGCTGACCTTGGACCACGATCACGGTGTATGGACTGCCGCCGTGCGTCTCGTCGGTGGCGAATGTGATCTCGATGCCCTGCTGCTGCATCAGCGCGGCCAGCGTGCGCAGGTGCTCTGATGGCAGGCATTGGGCGAACTCGTTGGGGTCGGTCACTGCGCGGATTGCTCCCCCCAGCCTTGTGGTTGCTCGCCAGTTGCGAACGCCACCGTGACACCGTAACGATCACCTTCAGGCCATAGCACGAATGCGAAGCTGCACCATTCGGCGTCTTCTGCATCGGTCCTTGGAAAGCTGATCACGGATGACGCCGCGCCCATTCCTAGCCCTGTGCGAAGTTCCACGAACGGCCGACGCCCCTTGCGATCCCATACTGCGAAGACATCCGCAGCGACTGGATAGTCGCATTCCTCGATCGTGACGGGTCGGAAGTATTCCTCTGGCTCCGCCGGGCGGCCGAATGGTGATCCGTCATCGCGGCTTCGCCAATCGACGATGAATCGCTCGGTGATCTCGATGAGTTTGGCGGTGTGGATGCTCATGGCTTCGGAGGCGGCGGCAGCGGCATCCAGTGGGTGACGTAGCAACTACTGGCAGGGTATATGTCTGTGGTGTCCCAGCCTCCATCCTCGTCACGACTTGTCACGGCCATGCTCCCGATATCGAGCATAACGAGTACGTCGCAGCATTCCTCGGGAAGCCTCACAGAAACCGGGATCCAACAGAGCGCGTGAACGTCATGCGCTTGACCTTTGCCTGTCCCGAGTCCGCTGACCGGATCACCGTCAGACATAGATGCGCTGTTCCCGTTAAACTCGGTCATGCCCCTAGATCCTATCCAACCGCCGCAGTTCCGCCAACGTGAGCGGCTGGAGATCGCGCCCGAGCATCTGCTTTAGCGTGATCTTGCCTGCTCGCCATGCCTCCGCCTTGGTCTTGCCGAGCACCGTGTTTTGCTCGCTGATCGACTGCGTGGCCAGCCATGACTCGTAGTCGGTAGCGGCAGGCACCTGCCCGTCGATACTGGCGCGGGTGCCGATCGGCTTGCCACGGAAGTCGGGGACTGCCACAGATCGGCAGTTGGGGTGCAGAGGGGGCATCGGCCCTTCGCCAACCAGGAACGACTTTCCGTCATTGGCCGCGCACTGCACCGTGGTCTTGCTGTCCAGAGTGGCCAGGAACCGCCAATGCGTGACGCCCAACTCCTGGAACGTCTCGCCGCGAGCCTGCGCGCTGGCTGACGTGGCCGCAGTGCGAACCAGCGTGCCGACTGCCTGAGTGCTCGCGTCCAGAACACCGGCCTGTGTCCGCGTCCCACGGATGCTGCCGACGATCTGGTCCACCGTCTGGCCCTGCTGCATTCCTTGCGTGATCCGTTGCCGGACTGCATCGCCGGTCGGCTGCACCAGCATCTTGCGAAACCATCGCTCGGTGTCGTCGCCAAGCCACGGGCGCCGGACCTCCTGGCCTGCTGGTGTGGTCGGGACAGGCTCGCCAAGCGTCTTGGCTGCGTTCTCCGCCACGAAGTCGACCTCGCCCTGTCCGATGTCTCGCATCCGTTGCTCGGTCAGCAGACGAACGCTGGCGACGCCCTGCTCGATGATGGCCTCCGCCTCGCGGATGATCTGGGCCAGCTCGGGGAAGTTGGCCGGGGTAACGTCCTGTCCGCGTGGGTCGAATCCTGCCAGCCCACCGGCAATGGCGCGGATCAGCGGCTCGGCAACTTCCATGCGGAACCGCTGCGCAGCCTCGATCTGGATGCCGCGCACCGCGCGCGCCACCAGCACGTCATGCCGGTAGAACCGTTGCAGGAACTCGCCCGCGCTTTGCCGCAGCTTGGCGCGGATGTCGGCGCGGTTTGCCGCTGACAGTTGTCCGGGGATGCCGGTCACTGTGCGGCTTCCTCCTCATCTTCATCCTCGACGGGATCTTCCTCGGCATCCTCGACAGGCTCCGCCTCGGGATCCTCTTCGATCGCGGCATCCTCGTCGTCGCCCATCGGAACGCCTGCGCCGAACGCTCCACCGTCACCGGATGCCTGCATCGGAGCACCGCCGAGGTTCGCACCAGCCTGCTGGAATGCCATCATCTGCAACTCGGACGCCACCACCTTCTGCTCGTAGACCTTGTCGGCTTCGGCAGCCAGGTCGACGCCCTCGAGCATCCCGAGCATCTGGATCTGCTCCAGGTATGTCGCGGTGCTGATGCGCCCCATACCCACGTCAGCCTGCAACATGGCAGCGATCGCATCCGGCTTCTGGATCATGGCACCCTTGCGGATGCGGTCGCGCTCTTCGTCGTCGGTGACGCCTGGTTGCAGCATCTCGCCGCGCCGCAGGTTGTAGCTGTAGGTCTCCCAACTGATGGCGCCCTCCTGCAACGACTGGGTCAGCGAAGCCAGCTCGGCCGGGTCCATGCGGCTGCTGTCGAAGTCCGTGGCCAGTTCGTAGCGCACGGCTGCCAGTTGGTCGGTGCTCTCGAACGAAGGATACTGCCACGACAGGTAGCGTTGGATCGCTCGCGTCATCGCCTCACTGACGTTGTGCGCGATGGTCGCCAGGATGCTGCGGTCGCCTGACTGTCGCAGCCGCACGGTGCCCATAGCCTCGGCCTGGTTCGGCTGCTCCTCTAGCATCCTTGCACCAAGGACTGCTGCTTGCCGCTCCTTGTCGCGCTGTCCTTCGGCTAGGTGGTTCAGGCCAGCGCCGGAGAACTCCAGGTACTGCACGTTGGCGCCGGTCTGCGACGTAGCCCATGCGTATCCGCACCCGATGACGAACTGCGCACCCTCGGGCGCCTCGAAGCCAGACATCCATGGTTGCGGGATCGCGGTCAGGTGGCGGCCCCACTCCAGGTCGGCAGCGCCTCGGTAGTGCGCCAAGACGCAGTTGGCCAGCGCGAGCATCGGCGGATTTTCGTTTTTGGCTGTGATGCCACCGAGCGCGTTGACGATGTCGCAGGGGATCTCGTTCCAGAAGCGTCCGCCGTTCTTGGTCGGCACTTTGATCTCGTGCGGGAAGTCGCCGTAGCTCGATGCGACCTTGCCCGGCTTGCCCTCCTCTTCGCGCCAGATCTCCTGCCAGTAGATCGGCTGATCCGTGGGCGCTCCCGCAAAGCCCTCGAACCCTGCAACGCCTTCCCAGTGCTCGGGGATCATGCCCAGCCGAAGGATCAGCAGCTGCGGGTATTCCTTGACCGCCAACCCCATCTTGTCGTCGGGATCCTGCTCCTCGTAGGTCTGCGCGATCGCGACGCGGGTCAGCGTGCGGCGCCCGTCGATCTCTTCCTCGGCCCAGTGTCGAACATCCTCCGCAGGGAACTGCACGACGTAGGGACGCCCTTCGGGATCCGCCCCCTTGTCGACCATCAGCGCGTATCGGCCAACGGTCACAGCGTCCTCGACCTGCGACATCGTCAGCGCCTTGGCGCCCTCGTAGTTGATGCCGAGCGCGTCCTTGATGTCGGTCAGGTCAGCATCTGGCACGCCCTCGATACTGGGATCCTTCCGCATGACAGCGCCCACAAGACCCTGCACCGTGCGACTGGCGGCACCGTAGAAGCTCGCCCGCGTGATGTAGTTCTCGTAACTCTCCTGCGCGTATCGGTCGCCAGCCTCCTGCGATGCTAGGCGTGGCAGGTATGTGGTGGTAGCAGACTTGACGACCTCTTCGCCTGCAACGACATCGCGGACCTTGGTCCAGAGCGGGATCAATGCCCGATATGCTTCGTGAGACTGAATCATTGACGGAACTCCAATAGCCGTGCGGCCACTCGGTCGACGGGGAACAGATAGGCGATCGGGTAGCCAAAGGCGTCCAACAGGTGGCCCATAGCCTTCTGCGATTGCTTGTGGCTGTCCTTGTGCGTGTTCGCTAGCAAGTAGCTGCGCAGCTTCCGGCACTCTGGCGAGATGGTCACCTTGCCGTTACGAAGCCCGCCGTTGACAGCGTTGATGCGGTCCACAATGGCTGGGTTGGATGGCCGACATTGCAGCGAGAACCCTGCTTTGCGTAGATACGCATGGGCGGACATGCCCTTGTTTCCGGCGTGCGATCGCTGCGCACCGCTGGCATCTGGGTAGATCTTGCGAACGCTAGGATGATCGTTGCGGATGTCTTGCGCGCACTCCTCGGCGTCGCTGTCGAACTTCTCATACTCGGCGACGAAGTGGATGCGGTCACCGCTTCGCCAGAACACCAGATACGCCATCGGATCGACGTTGAAGTCCATCCCGACGCAAAGCTCTGCATGGGCTGGCATCGGGCAGTCAACGACATGGATGGTCGAGTCGAAGCTGTGATACACACGCCCCTGAGACATGTTGACGAACAGGCCATGGCGGTACGCCTTCAATGCCTCGGGGTCGTAGGCAGCCTCCATGCGTGCGACGTAGTCAGGGGACAGCGCACGATTGGCGTCGGTGCTGGCCTGCACGAAGCCCACGTTTTGCTTGACACCCTTCTCGCCCTCGCACAACTCATATCCCCAACCAACCACGCCTTCCGGTGTGCCCGTCAAGCCGATCTCGCGCAGCTTGGCCAGTGGATGCCGGACGCGGGCAATCACCTGCTTGTAAACGTCCTCGTGCTGGATGAACGGCTCGTCGATGTATGCGGCTGCCATGTTCGGCCCTTTGAGCCTAGCTGGCTTCTCGCCGCTGTAGCACTTGATGGTTGCGACTGCTCGACGGTTCGTGATGTTGAACGTGTATGGCGTCTTCTTGAGCAGCCGGAAGCGCATATACTTCTCGCCACTGCATCTCCCATCGAGAAGTTCGTTGATCGTCTCGACTACCGTGGCCTCTGCCATCGGGTAGGTCGGCGACACCGTCATCACGGGGACAGGCGAATTGCGCAGAGCGGTGTAGATGGTGCGCTTGCCCAGCGTCATCGTCTTGCCGCCGCCGTAGCCCGTCACTAGCGCCTTGATGAAGTTGGGCATGTCCCACCACTTGCGCTGATGCTCCCACATGCCACCGCGCACGACGGCGCCAGATGCGTCCAGCTCCGGCTCATCCATGCGCCAGAAGTCCTGGCTAGGCGGTGTGGCTATAGCGGTCAATTACTCGAACCTCGGATCTGGCTCGATGTTGTCGACATCTTCGGATGCTGGCTCACGTTTGGCCCACCTATCAGGCCAGCGTCGTTCGAGCATCCATGCGGCGGCGGTCCAGTGCTTTTCGGTGTGTCGGAGGATCTTGCCGTGGAATCCACTTTCCGCCTGCGCTTCTGCCTTTTCTAGGGCCGTAACAAAGTCAGGGTTGCGCATCTTGTGCATACGCATCGCATCTGCGCTCACGCCGTGCATCTGTGCAGCGCGATCCGGCCACACTCCAAGCGCCACGGTGCGAAGGATGGCGTCGATGTTCTCGTCCGTCATCTCGGTGCGCGGTCGGCCCACCTTGGCGGGCTTCTTCTTCGCTTTGCGCTTACTAGCCACGCACCGCCTGCTTGCCTGTTAGGTTCTCCCACCGCTTGACGATCACGTCGCAGTATGCGGGGCTGATCTCCATGCCGTAGCACTTTCGGCCCAGTTGTTCGGCGGCGATCAGCGTGGTGCCGGATCCGAGGAATACGTCTAGGACCAGCGCCGCGCCTCTGGTTGTCTTCTCGATTGCCTCGGCAGCCAAGGCAACTGGCTTTTGCGTTGGGTGAACATATCTCGCCGCAGCGTCCTTGCCGAATGACCATACGCTGCCGATGCGCTTGCCGCACAACTCTGATCCACGATGGAAAACCATCGCCACCTCGTAATCAGTCGAGAAAGTTCGCTTTAGGTCGCCAATGCCTCCTCCGCCTTTGTGCCACACTACCAAGTTGCTCATGTCGCCAATCTGGCTTACGGCTTCGGTCCACTCTGTTAGCACCCTCCAAGTCGTCCAGATAAACACCCATCCGCTGCTATGAGACATGGCTGGCGCAACCCACTCCGTAGCGATCGCATCATCTCCATCAATGACGGCGAACTTGGCAGACTTCGTGCGCATGTTCGACTGGTAGCTGATCCCATATGGAGGATCGGTGAACACTAGCGATGCAACACCACCAGCCATCAGCCTGCCAACATCCTCCGCTTTGGCAGAATCACCACAAAGCAACCGATGCTCGCCAAGCAGCCACAGGTCGCCAGGCTTCGTCACAGGCTCATCAGGAACAGGCGGTGCCTCATCCTCGACGATGTCGGTAGGCTCCAGCCCTGACATCAACTGGCGCATGTCCTTCTCGTCAAACGCCAGCGAGTTGCGCGTCTCGTCGTCCATGCCGTCGAGCAGGCTAGCAAGCGTCTCGTCGTCCCATTCCGCTAGCTCGCCCGTTCGATTGTCGGCGATGGCGAACTGCGATGCGGTGGCGTTGTCCTCGTCGATGACGACTGCCGCCAGGTGAGTCCATCCAAGCGCCTTGGCGGCCTCTAGCGTGCCGTTACCAGCGCGGACAATCATCCCCTCGCTCTGCACCACGATCGGCTTGCGTTGCCCGAACTTGTGCAGCGATGCCTTGATGGCGTCTAGGTTCTTCTGCCCGTGCTTGCGTGCGTTGGCCGGGTCCGGCGTCAAGTCGGCTATAGGAACCGACAGGTGCTCGATCTGTTTGGCTATCAAGCAAGCACCCCCATATCAGCCAGCTTGGCCCGCGTCGCAGCAGCCAGCCGGACTCGCAGCGTGGCGTGTTCGCAGCAAATCGACTCTGCATAGTCCAAGACTTCCTTGTTGCTGGCGTCCATGTGCAGCTTGTCGAGTAGCAGCTCTACCACGTGGTAGCGCAGCCCGTCGATAGTCTCGCAGATGGATTCCCAAGCCTCGTTGGCTTGCAGTGGCGTAACGATGCAGTCGACCTCGAAGATCGAGAACTGCTGCGGCTCCTGGTCTTGGTAGGCCATGCGGCCTCCTAGCGGTGCTTGTAGTAGATGTGCGTGACCGTCGCCGTGGTGTCCGTTGACCACACCTTGATGCAGGTCTGCGGCCAGATGCCTGCGGGCACGTTCGGCACGATGGTCTCGTAGCCGCTCGGGTCGGTGATCTTGACGTTGCCCGCAACGCTGATGTGCAGCGCGTCTGCTGGCGGGTCGAGAAGCGTCGTGTCGGATGGGGTGATCTCGCGCAACTTCTGCGCGGAGCCTGCTTGATCGTATACGCCTGACATTGGTATCTCCGGGGTTGGTTTGCTTGGTGCTTCGGTTGTGTTGTGCGCGGCTAGACGCCTGGCGGAACCCATGACCCGCCGCCGTTTGCGACTTGGTCCCAGATCTGTAGCGCCTCGGCGTGGTATGGCTCGTGGCGAAGGATCGTTGCGATGCCGGGGACCGCCCACGAGTGGTCGAACCATCCGGTGCGATGCGCCCCCTTGCCCTCGACGTATTCGGCTGCCGGCAGAACCGTGCCATCCGTGTAGCCGACGTTGTCCCAGAAGATCCAGCGCCCGTTGGGTTGCTTGCGCCATGCGTGGGCGATGACTGCCTTGGCTGCTGCGAGTGCCAGGTCTCTGCCACCCTTGCCGCCGATGATGGTGCAGGCCAGGTCCAGACCGTAAGCGCCTAGCGACTGCTGCCAGAACATGGTGCCGCGCTGGTAGCCGTCAAGGTCAGCGGTGATGCTCTCATCGGCGCGACTGTCCCAGATGCCACCAGGCAGCCCGGACAACTCCGGCACGTAGACCTTCTCGACGCGATCGACCCAGCGATCGGCCACCTTGTCCGCCAGTTCGCGGTTCGCCAGCCCCTCGTAGAGATGCACGGCCACCATGCCCGCATAGCCGACAGATCGGGCAGCGTCGCAGTGTGATGTCGACAGGCTGCGGTCGATGGTCTCGCCGGCAAGGAAGCTCGTGGCTTGGTGCTCGAGCAACCTTTGGAGCATCGGGCAACCGTAGATGCGGGCAGCTGCGGCGAGCGTGCCTAGCAGCCAGTGCTCCCGATCTGGGCCGAACCAGTTGCCGGGCGCATCCCATGCGGCCAAGTCTCGCTTCTTGCCGAGCCGGTCAGGGCTTAGACGGTGCGGTCGGCTGCTCCAGAAGAACATGCCGGGGTGCGCGGCCAGGTCGAGCGGTGCGCCGCTGTCCTCGTAGTGATGGCACGGGCGCTGGGCATACTTGCACGCGCTCAGGTAGGCGACATGTTCGGCTCCGGCTCCACCGGGCAGCAACGACTCCCCGCGCACAAATAGCTGGTCCTCCTGGCTGCCTGTCTGGCTGCTGGTGGGCGCAATGCCGACGACCGGGTATCCGTAGTCGTGCAGGCGATCGACTGCGCCACGCCAGTGCTGGCGGCTCCACGCCATCGGGTCGAAGCCTGGAGCGTATTGCGGGTTGCCGTCCGGCAGCAGGCGATGGAGCGCGGCGCATCCGATGAGGCCACCAGCCTGCATCTTCCAACTCGCGCCTTGCTTGGCGGTCGAGTGGCTAGGCCAGAACACCGAGAACGGGAGCGCGTTGCCTTGCCCATCAGCTACCGGCTTGGCGTCTGCGAGCGGTTGCCAGATCTCTCGCCCCTCGACGTAGACGATGCCGTTGCCAAACTCCAACTTGATGGCTGGGGCTTGCGTGAGCAGCTTGTCGGTTCGCGGCGTGCTGTGGACCGTCAGGATGCGACCCTCTGCCCATGGCTGGCCGGGGTATTGCGTCAACCAGACTTCCGAGACCATCTCGCCGTGCCGCAGGCGCATGTGGGCGACGTATGCTGGGCCGTCCGTCTTGATGTCGAGCACCGGCAGCGTCAGCCCGTTGAGCTTGATCGGCCCGCCGAACCAGCTCATGCCGTTGGGCGGTTCCGGCGCCCAGTCCCACGGGCGCGACTCGGTCATGTCCAGCGACCTGCGCTCGCCCGGCTGTAGCTCAACGTGGACGTGGATGGCCCGAGTGTCTTTGCCGGTGCTGTTGCCCAGGACATACCTGGCGCCTTCGACCTGGCCAGCCTTGTGCGGCGGCATCCAGTCGATGTTGCGGCGGACCCATCCAACGAACGGGTGCGCGCCATGGTTTGCTAGGGCGATGCGCACGGCTAAACGTCGGTTATCGCGCCCGTTGTCGCGTCAAAGTCTACGGTGAAAGTCTCGCCAACCGGGAGCGAGACCGTGCTGCCATAGTCGAAGAAACCGATAAGCGGGCCGTCGGTAGCCGTGGCGTTGTAAACGATGGCATAGCGGAAGTCAGCCATACCCGCGCTAGCAGATGTGAACACTACGTCCGCCAGGACGAGCTTGTATACACCGCTGGTCTGCGCGCTGCTCGAAACCGTGATGGTCTCGCCGCCTGCGGTGTAGCCGTTGCCTGCTGCAATCTCTGTGATGTCGGCGAGCACGCTGTCTGTGACCACTGGCGAGACGTTGCTTAGTGCGACCTTGAGCGTGTGCCCGCCTACCGAGAGATTGTGGACGCCGTGCGCCTTGTCTTCGACGAACTGATAGAACTTCTGGAATGTTGTCATGGGTTAGATACCGATGCCGATGCCAAGTGAGAGGCGCTGCGCCCCGGAACCAGAGACGACGGCGCCAGAACTGACGGCCAGCGCCGCTGGATGGAACGTTGTCGCGAACTCGCCGTGCCCAGCGAACAACGTCACTGATGCCCCGATGTAGTCCAGCACCGCTGCGTATTTGACATACTGCGTCAACGGTTCGGGAGAGAACGTGCCGAACGGAAGGTGCCCGAAGTCACCGTCCTTGCCGTTGCCTCGTGGTTGGTCGAGCGTGAAGACGCAGAACCCCTGGACTCCTAGGTCTTCTAGGCCCTGGAGGTATGTCGCATACGCAGACCCCATCTCGGGGACGTTCTGCATCGTCAGCAGATACGCTCGCAGTGCAGCATCGCTAGCGACTGCTGGCGCGTAGTGCTGGCCGCCCTCGTAGAGAACGATCGGCAGCCCGTAGCCTAGATCAATGTGGCTTTGGACGTAGCCGAGCGATACCTCGATCGCCTTCGCTACCCCGTTGACTTCCGTCGAGTCGGCTGCGGTGTAGTCACTGAAGAATTGCTCCGTCGTTCTAGTTTGATGCCACGCGCTCTGTGCGCTTGACGTTGCACCACCGAAGTAAGGCGCAATCGACAGGATGTCAACGACCCCCACAGCGGCGCTGCTCTCGGCCAGCATCATCTGGTCGCACAACCAGCTATTGGCTGCCTGAGATGCCAGCACGCGCTGCATCTTGGTGCCCTGCGTCAATCCCGCAGTGTGCATAAGCGCCCAACACTCACGACTGCGGCGGATCGTATACCATAGTCGCTGGATTGTTACCGACTCCGCGGGCCAGATCAGAGCACCCTGGTCGCCGACATACGTTGTCTGCTGGAAGACTCCGTTCCAGGTTTCATTGCTGTATTCGACGTATACCGTGCCGTCACAATCCAGGAGCTTCGTCGCTGCTGCTGTGACTGCTGCGTCTGTGGCTTGGTGGGGGATGCAATACCACATATCGCAACCGAGCTTGTTGGCCAGCGCGACACATACCTCGATGGGCACGCCATAGTCCCCGCCCCAGTAGAGGTAAGACTGTGGTCGTAGCGTGTCGGTCGTCGTCGAGTTCTTTGTCGCCAGCCAGTTCATGAACCGGAGCAACGGGCGGCCTGTAACCTGCGCGACAAACGTAGGATGGAACAACTCGCCACCATCGCTTGCCGTGACGTGATCCTCGTGGACCATCGTCATGTAGGTAGGCGGAGTCACTATCGCGGTGATGCGTAGCTGCAACCCCGAAGCGCCGTCGCTCGTGAACTCCCAGACACCTGGACTGGTTTCGGTGAGCCCCGTCCCGCCCGTGACGGTGAACGTCATGTCGCCATCAGTGCGGAACACGTAGGTTCCCGATGGCCATTCCGAGTCCTCATCACTGCTTGTGATGACGTAAACGATCTCTTGGTTCGACAGCACCGACTGCGGGTAGCCGTTTGCGTCGACCGTCACTTCGCGCCCGTCAGCCCAGATGTTCGGGCTGATTTGCCGCGACACCGGAGCAATGATGGATTTCATCATGTCCAAGAACGGCCGGCAACCAGCGTAGTAGTTGATCGGCGACATGTTCCAGCCGATGTCCATCGTGCCGCCTAGCGGCGGGCTAGCCGATGCAACTTCGTAGGCTCCAGCGTCCTCAGAGGCGTCGCGAGCGGTGCCAACAATGTCCGTTGCGGGCATCGTCGCCGTCGAGCAATACCCCAGCGCCAGGTTATTGGCATGATCTACTAGCGTGTAGTCGCCCGATGCCGATGCAGTGAACGATACCTCGCCAGCCCCAGGCGTTCCGCTCGCGTTGAACGTCGTTGAGAACGTGCAGTTGGTCTCCGTATCGAATCCAGGGGTGGCCGATCCAAGGATGCAGTCAACCAGTGCAGTCGTATAGGTAGCTGCGCCGCCCTCAGTCATCGCCGTCGAGCTAACCAGAAGGCACCCAGCAAACTCGATGTCGTAGGTCAGCGGAGTAGCGCGACCGAACGAAGTCAGGGAACAAGGCGTCCCGTCGATGGTGCAGCCCCTCGCTCGCACTACTAGATCGCCGCTCTGTGATGCCAGAGCGATCGGGATATACGTGGAGTCGTTGCCGTAGAATACGCAGTTCTCGAAGGTCAGCGTTGAGGTGAACGTGCCCATGGTCTGGGCGTGGCTGATGCCGTTGGCTGTGACCGCAGGTGCGCTGTGGAAGCTGCAATTCCTGATGGTCGCATCCCGATTCTCGGTGATAGTCCCATCGGTGCGGAAGCTGCGGTTGAAGCTGCCCAGCGTTGACTGGTCGAACTCGATACCCTCGATCAGCAAGCTGGTCGCGCCGGTTGCCCCGTTCGTCAGGCGAGCACCTGTCATCGTGACGCTGCCGAAGCCGTCTTGTGCGACGACCTCGACGATGACGCCAGCGGTCCAGCCGCTCAGCGTGACGACGAGATCGGTAGAGTAGCTGCCAGCAAGGATCTCCAGACGCTCCGTGTCACCGCTGGCCGCTGCCGTATTCCGGGCCGTATTCCAGGCTAATATGGTTGCGTAGTCTCCGCCGGAGCCGAGCGTGCTGGTGGTAGTCGTTGGCATCGGCTCGCAGTATACCCGATTCCGGGTTGCGCAACACCGTGCCTACTCGGTTTCGGGTGCGCCTAGTTCCTGCTTGGTGTAGTCGTCCAGGGTTGGACTATCCGGGATCCATGGATTCACCATCTCTTCCGTGGCTCTTTCCTCGGCTGCCATCCACGCCTTGCGGATGGCGGTTTCCTTACCATCTCGGATCAATTCAGCCATAAATTGGCTCGGCTTTCGACCCGGCTTGAGCATTCCCCTGTTGGCCATGTCTAAGCGTAGAGCGTCCAGGTCTGCCGGAGCACCGGCGACAATCAGACAGTTATGGATCGTCTCCAGTAGGTTGGCCTTGTCCTCGCGGAGTTTGCGAATCTCCTCCACCAACCCAGCGTCAACCGCATCACCCGGCTGGCATCCGATAGGCTTGAGTCCCAGCGCCTTGCGGGCTTCCTGAATGACCTTGAGGTTGGCGGCGTCGGAGTCGCGCAGCTTGGCGATCTCGGCCTCAGCGAACATGGCCATCATCCCAGGCCCCCACGCAACGATCGGTGTGCCAGGCGACGGCGGGAAGTCGATCGCCTCCAAGAACCACTGGTGGGCGCGCGCTTCGACCGTGTCACCTTTGACTGGTTTGCGGTTCATCACTTGCCCTCATCGTTGCCAACAGCGGCGTCGTAGGCGGTGATCGCTGACGAGATAGACTTCTCCCGCTCGATGGGGCAGCGTTCGTAATCACGCGCCGCCTCCACCAGCGCGAGAATGGCGGGCGTCGCGTTGCGCATGGCAATTATGAAGTCGCGATCCTTCTGGTGGATGATGCCGCCAGCCTCATGGTCGTAGTTTCCGGCCACTGAAGCTCCGTACTTTCCCGCATCTAGCGTTGTGATCTCGTGACCGTTCGCGCACCACGAATAACCAACATCGAACGCATACGGGTCGTCTTGATGAACCCACGGCCCCGGCGTCGTGGCGTCGTGCAGCTTCTTCAGGTTATCCATTACTTTCCCCCCAGTTCACGCTTGCTTTCAGGCTTGGTTGATATGTAGACGCGCACGATGCGAGCCTCTGGCGACGGCTTCGATGGTAGGCATGATCTATCAGGCTCCGCAAACCTGCAAAGCACCCAATCCCCTCGATGATCCAGAATTGCCCAACTGTATGCGAATGATTGCTTAATCCTCGCCATTACTTTCCACCCAGTGCGCGGCGGCACAGTTCGGCGAGAGCGTCAACGATCACCTCGTGGTCGACATCCGTATACTGGAAGTCCCCACTGGCCAGACACAGGACAGCTGCGAGCGAATCTGTGTCCTTATGCACGCCAGCTCCCTTGCCAGGAGGGTTGGCGAGCAGGGCGTCGATTTTGGCAAGTGCTTGCTCTTCGGTGCAGTCTCCTGTCTCGCGAATCCAGTCGGCGAACGCCCGCAGCTTCTCATCCCACCGCTCGGCGCCGTTGCTCTGCATCTCGGCCACAGCCTCCTCGGCAATCTCGGCGCGTTCTTCGGTGGCGGCTACGTCCTTGCGTAGTTCGCGGATAACGTCGACCGCGACGGAACAAGCCTCGACGATGCCGACCCATTCGCTAACAGGCGCCTCCAGCCGTAGCGTGCGCTTGGCTTCGTCTTGCAGCGTGCGTAGAGAGCGCAGATCCGCCTCAACCTCATCGGCTCGGTCGGAGCGCATATCCAAGGTCTCCTGAATCGTATTAACATCGGCCTCAGCCTTCTCGGCGCGGGCTACGGCTTCGTTGCGCTCGGGCCGCAAGACTAGCAGGCCGTGGTCAGCCTCATCGCGCTCGGCAGTCACTAAGGCAAGCTCCTTGCGGAGCTCCCTGATCTCAGCCTCGGCCAAATCGGCTCTGGCGACAGCATCCTTGTATTCGCCGACCAACTCCGTAACGCCATCCACCAAGTCGCATGTTGGCTTCCATCGGTTGAGGTGCTGTATGGCTTCTTCGATCTCCTCGCGCATCTCCTCGACCTCGCTCGGCCCCCGCGCTTCCTCGGCCTTAACGGCTACATATAGATCGTTCACGGCAGACAAGTGATCGCATTCCGGCCCCGTCTTTGCGAATGCGGGGCTGGTCATCCAAACCGTTCTTGCCGCCTCCAGCAACGCGCTCGACGCACGCGGCTCGGGCTCTAGCTCGCTTACCTCTGCTAGCGCGTTCAGAATCAACGCAACGTCAGTGCCTGTCGCGCCCGCCAACCCATCGCCAGGTAGACGCCTAATGTCCCACCCGCCGATCGCGTTCATGATGGCCCGGAACATCGGGTGCTCCTGGGTCTCTGTCGGTATCACCGCTGTGTATGGGCATGGCGTGTAGGGGATCGACGCACGCGGCTCCTTGTTCGGCTTCAGGTGAATGACGTCATCGACCTGAGTCGCCTGCACGCCGTCCAACACGCAGCCGTGCATGTAGGAAGCTGGCAGCGGTGTGGCTTTGGTTAGGGAGCGGATAATCTCAAAACCCGACTCGGTAGGGTTCCTGTCGTTCTTGAGAATCCACTCCATGTAGGCCACAGACCGGTCAATCAGGTCTTTGCTTGCGTAGTTGGTCACTTTCCACCCTCCTGCAATTCCATCCGCATCCGAGCCAGCGTCAGCAAGTATTGCCCACTGCGCCCCATCCTCGCTTCTGCCTTTCGGCGCAGGTAGATGATGGTCGAATGGTCTCGCCCACCGAGCATGAGTCCGATCTTCTCAAGGCTCAACCCGCACGCGAGCAGCAGATGCACAGCAATGCAGCGGGCATCCGACACTCGTGCAGTGCGCCCCTTGCCAATCAGCTCCCACATCTCGACGCCGCAGTGGCGATCAATGATGCCCCACACTCTGGCAGGGTTAGCCAGTATCGGCTCGGGTCGCGCATTCAGCGACAGTGGTTTGAAGCACCCGTTTCGCGCCATCTTCCTAAGCCTGACGGCTCTCTCTGGCCTGTTGGGCAATTTCGCGGCTAGTTTCATCGTCTGGTTTCCCGTTGGTCCATGCGTCTATGCGGTTCTGAATCTCCTGCCGCTCCCACACGGTTGCGGCCCTCCACTTGGCATCAATGAGCCGAGCGATGATCAGAGTCCTGGCCTGTTCGTCGGCTAGGTCTGTGGTTGACTTGCGGCCAGGAACAGACCACGACTTGTCTCTGCGCTTCGGGTGCCAGCTGCCAGCCAACTCGGCGCGACGCTTGTTCGCTTCGCGCTTGCATTGGCGGCACTGGCCATTCCCGTAGCGTCCGTAGACTTCATAGCTGTGACCATTCCTGCAATGTGTGTTGCCGCTCAAAACGGCACGTCCCCGTAATCCGGCTCCGCCTCCTGGCTGACCTGCGCCGGCCTTCCTCCGCCACGTCGATCCCCGGTGCTCTCCGGCGATCCGTCGCGCCCACCGACAAACTCGAACCTGTCGACGACCACCTCAAGCTTGTTGCGCTTGGCGCCGCTCTGCTTGTCCTCCCAACTCGAATACTCAAGCCTACCCTCGACCAACAGGCCGCTGCCGCGCTTACAGTATTCGTTGAGCACCTCAGCCGTGCGACCGAATGCGGCCAGGTCGACGAAGCATGTCTCCTCCTTGACCTCGCCAGTGCTCTTGTTGGTCTGCTTGCGGTTGATAGCCATGCCCATCTTGGCGATGGCCATACCTCCCTGGGTGTATTTCAGTTCGATGTCTCGGGTCAGGTTGCCCATCAAGATGACTTTGTTGAAGTTGCTCATATCTAGCTGGCCTCCCTGGCCTTCGGTGTGATGCCTAGCTCCTGCTGCCTTTCGCGATAGCAAGCCACGGCGGTTTCCTTGTCGACACCCTGGAATCGGGTTGCCTTGATGCGTTCGGCGACAGCTTGCAGGCTGGCCGGCGTCTTCGTCTGCCGGATCGCAGCAACTGCGAACTCGACTGAGTCGAATGGCTCCAGCTTCTTCGCTGGCTTGCGCCCCTCTGCTCCTCGCGTTGCCCTCGCCCCGTCATCGTCATCGTCAGAAGGCGCGACGCCGCATATCGCAGCGAGCGCATATCGTCTGGCATAGGTGATCGCAGAACCCATCGCCTGCGGGTCGTTGGCTTTCACGGTCAACACGGGGCATCGACTCTCCACGCTTCCGCCTGCGACATGCGTGAGCACGGTGCGCACAAACATCCGGTCGCCATCAAAGTCGATGGCCTGAGTCATGGTTATCTCCGCATCCTGAAGAGCTGGCCGAACCGCCTCGCATATGCCGCGCAGCGATACAAACTTGCTATTGAAGTGCGGGTTGCTCGCATCCTTCATCGGGTCAACCATCTGCCTCTGCGCTTGCAGCAGGGCCTTGTGGAACTCTGCGGTGCTCATAGCGGGAAGTCCTCAGCGTCGTCGGTGTCCTCGGTCTCGTAGACTTCTTCCGTCCACGTTGCCGACATTGGCAGCTCGATCTCGACAAACTGATCCGGCGTGCTAGGCCAGAAGTTTGTGCGCTCAGCAACGGCGATGCCCTCGCACGTGTTCTCGTTCTCCATCTCCAGATGATCGCAATCATCGGTGCTCAGTTGCAGCAACCAGACTCGAAGACCTTGTGGCGGCTTCGGCGCGATAACGACCAGGCGAGCACCCTTGATGCTGTAGCCGTTGGCGTTGAGTCCCGCGCGGCAACCAGCTCCCTGGTTAAGCCATCCGTTCTTCTGCGCCATATAGGTCAGCGTTCGCAAGTCCTTGGTTGCCTCGACAGACACCTTGAGGTCGTACGTCCATTCGTCGGTGAACCAGTCGGGTCGACACTTGCGCCGAACTCCGGTTACCGGGCACGTCCAGAACACCGTGACCTCCTTGCCTTCTGCGGCAGCGAATGATTCGGCTGCGGCAGCCTTGGCAAAGAACGCTGAGCGCACGGCTTCGATCTGCTGGTATTCAGCGGCGCTAATGATGGTGCGGCCCTCCGCTTCCCATTGCGCCTTGATCTCTTTGTTGGCCTTGCTCTGGAAGGTCATACCCTCCGGCTTGACGGCAACTTGAGCCTCGAACAATTCTGGCGTGAGGATCGCGCAGTGGGCTGACTTGCCGATCCGTGTCGCCTCGGTGTCGCCGTTCTCGTCGCGGTGCTCGCGCTTCCACTTCATCATTGCGGGAAGCCCATGGCGAAACTCGCGCAGGTCGCTGTTGCCGTAGCCTGGATGATTCAGGTAGTCGGCGAACGGCATGTCGTAATGGATGCCGGACGTGATTATCTCGGTCGTGGTCATTAGAACCCCCAAAGGAAAGCGGTGTAGATGAAGAGGACCAGCAGCACGCAGCCGCCGATCTCTTCCATGATGTCGAGACCCGTGCGCGTCGGCTTCATCGGAAGCCACCGGCCCAGGTAGTCGCGTTGTTGGCGGCGGCGGCTCATTCGTCCCCCTCCCGGCTCTCGTCGAGAGCGATCTCGACATGGTTCAGCGCGCTAGATGCGTGCGACATGTGCGCTCTGGCTTCGAAGTAGGCCGAAGCGCCGAGTCGGCTATCCATGTAGCTAGCTCGAATCTTGGCATCGAGCGCACGGATAGCAAGTTTGAGTCGCATAGCTTCGGATTGCAGGGCGTAGCGTGAAGCAGCCATCGTTAATCTCCCTGGTAGCGGCGCTCGTTCGGGCCGTGGTAGTAGGATTCCGGGCCGGTCATGCCAGCATACGGGTTCGGGTCGCAATACTGCTCGACTACCGCTGGCGAGCCACCGCAGACGCGGGCGCATTCCTCGCGGGACTGCTCGGCCTCGCTGCGAGTCGCGTGCGGGCCTGACCATCTCCCCTGCCCGTTGAGGCTGCCGCCATGGAACACGAAGAACTCGGTGGCTCCCTTCTGATCTCTGCTTTGCATCTATGTCCTTTCTGTTCGGCTTCGCGAAGTGCGTCGCCTCTTGTCTGCCAGGAAGCTATCGGCAGTTCTGCTAGTTGTCAACACAGCAATGCTAGATTTATTCGGCAGCACTGCCTACGATGAGCACATGAACTTTGACGATCTGTTGCAACGCCTGCGCCCTGCTACCTATGCCGAAATTGCGGATCAATGCGGGCTGTCACTGCGCGCCCTGTCGGATCTGCGCGCCGGACGGGTATCGGAGCCAAGGCGAGCGACTGCTATCGCTCTCGCCTTGGCGTTAGGCTGCTCGCGCCCGAAAGTGCTACGCGCCATCCGAGCTAGCTATAACGCAGCGCACAGATAGGCCGCACAGTCACCGCAAGCGCGGCCTTTTGGTGTCCACCTACGAGCACACTGAGCAGAAGGGCTAGCACTCGCCAGGCTCCGGCGTCTTTGGCACCCACTCAAAGCACCAGTCGTCGTCAAAGCTATGCGGCCAGACAGCGCCGCCCCCGTTCGGAACGTCTGCGGTTGGCGCGTTCTTGCGGCACTGACCTTCTGCATACCGACCGATCCGGTCCCACGCCGCGCACGTCTCGCATGTTTTGTCGGTCATAGCGTCATCGACTCCCTTTTGATCACTAGGTCTTGCAGACTCTTTGCTGCGGTGGCGATGAACACACTCCCCACGTCACGGCGGAACGAATCGCAAAACTTCTCCCTATCTGGCCCAAAGTAAAGGATGGCATGGCCATCGTCTGGAGTGCCTGCTCGTGTCCCCCAGAACTTTATCCTACCCCTGGTGAAGCATACGGCATTTGCCGTGTCCATAAGTGGCGTGAAGTACTTTGCAGTGATGGTTCTAGTTGCAGCTAGGGCGCACATGCTGCTAACTCTTCCTGATGCTAGCTCATGTGCTATCTTGGCAGCCCAAGATGCCCAGTCACTGAATGGAGGGTTTACCCATACATTCCCATGCCATCGCTGCGTCAGTCCATTTGTCGCCAAAGTATAGAAGGTTTCTGCCTTCACTACTTGATTGGCAATAAAGTGGCTGGCTGGGTCCGTGTCGATTGACCCCATTGCAGTTCTTGCTGCCTCGATAATGACTTCGCTTGTGTAGAAGTCGTCGATTGTAATCCTCCTTGGGAGCAAGTCATGCTTAGCAAACCCCGGCAAAACGCTCAAATCCCTTGGCTTCGTTCTTCCTTCATGTGATGGCATCCAGTGTTCTGGGTCCATCAATGGTACAGAATCTCTGAATGAGTCGTCATCCTCTGGGACAACTACGTAGCTCAGGTCGCGGAGCCAACGGATGTAGCCAATCAGGTCCTCGCTTGCTTGGAACGTCTCCTTTTGGATGCGGATGTCATCGAAATGACGATGTATAGCCAACTCGTCTGCGTCAGAATCTGCCCTGATTTCGCAAAGCTCCTGCACGTCTGGAGTATGCCCGTCTAATGCTGGGGCCTGGTGCTGCTTTAGCCTCGTCCCTCTCGACTGCCTTGACTTCCCAATCTTGATGACATCATCGCCAACAGCCAGGAAGTAAATCCACAGCGGCTTGCTCTCTTTAGGACTCATCGACACCACCCACCAAGAGGGTTCACTTCGGCAGCAGTCACCACCTCTTTAGCCGGAAGGTTCGCCGCTTTGGTGACTCGGAAACGCATGTGAGCCACAAGCCTTGGGTCGTCAGCGATGAGTCTCCGAGCAATGTATGCCCGGTAGTTGTTGTTGATTTTGAAGTCTTCGTCACCGCCTCGAAGAGTCATCTCCCACCTCACTCGCTCCGCCAATAGGCCGATGCCAAACATGCGGCCAAGAGAACGCAACTGCTCTGCAAATCCAGCAAAGTGCTTCATCGCCTCTGGGTTGCTATCAATCCATCGGTTAGCGCGCTCCCGCAACGTCTCTAACTCGCCATCCATCACGCACCACCCGTAACTGTCTCGGCTAACTCCAGCTTACCGAGCATGTCCGCGCCAACCTTCTTAGCTTTCGTCGAGAAGCTGTATCGGTGCGATGGATGCAGCCTCACCTCGTCAAACACGCCAGCATCGACAAGGCGCTTGCAGTGCATTCTTGCTGTCCGTGGAGCAACCTTCGCCGCTTTGGCAACCTCGTTAGCCGATAGCCACTTGCCTGAGTTGCGCACCACGAGGAACGCTCGCAGCAGTTGCGCACTCACCTGAGTTTCTTCGCTTGTCATATGCGGCCACTATGCCACACATGCTCGCCAGATAAAACCCACTAGTCGACAAATCTTTCCCGCAGCACCCAAGCCACCGCCACCGCCAGCGCCGCCTTCTGGTGCCCACCCACGAGCACGCCGATAGCCCCCGGCGGTTCCACCTCGACGCCCTTATTGCGTTTGGCCTTCTTGTCGCTGCCCTCGCCGTGTATCAGCTTGAGCGCAGCCCACGCCGTCGAGTCGTTCTTGACGGTGACCTCGCCCAGCGTCGCCTTGCCCAAGATGCTCTTTACCTCGTAGCGCGGCATCGAGTAGGCGCGCGGCCACTTCGCCTCGGCCCATGCGGCTAGGCGTCCGAACGTGATACCACACGCCACCATCTCTGGCCTAGTAACCCCCTGTCCGACTGGCTTTTCCTGCACCACTACGTCTATGCGCCCGACACTGGCCGGGATGTCGTGGCGGTGCTCGGGGAACTCGCCGCCCGCGATGGCTCGCCGCTGTTCGGAGTCGTAGACGCACCAGCCGGTGACATTACCCGGATCAATGCCCAAGACAATCACTTAGCCACCTCGTCCTGCGACATCAGCGTCACGAGCCGGACGAATGCGTCCATATCCACGTCGATGCACACTCGCCCCTCTCCTGTACCGTAGGCGTGATGGTCGAACAGCAGCTTACGGACGGCGGCCACGATGTCGGCTGGCTTGGTGTGGCTCACGGCTGCACCTCTTCGTTGCCTACATTGGCGTCGTAGGCGGCTAGTGCTTCAACAAGCGCCAGGTAGTTCTTAGCCGTCAAGCTGGGCGACTCGACCACGTCGCGCACAGCCTCCACCAGCGCGAGGATGGCGGGCGTCGCGTTGCGCATGGTGGCGATGAGGTTTGCGTCGGCGCACCATCGACCCATGCCCTGCATACCACGGCTAGCGACGAAATGCGGTCCTGCTATGTGATGGTCAATAACGACGCGCTCACTACGGCACACCTGACCACCAGGACCAGGCGGCGTAACGTCCGCTCTCCACGGCCCCGGCGTCGCGGCCTCGTGTAGCTTCTTGAGGTTGTCCATTACCGCGCCCTCCGATGGCTTTCCCAGTCGCAGGCCATCACCTGCCCACCATTCTCGCGCAACCTATCCCAGACTGCTTCACCGAGGAACCCACGCAACTCCTTGCCGCTGAGGTTCGAGACGATGACGGTTGGTTTGCCCTCGTTGTAGCGGGCGTTGAGGATGTGGAAAACCTGCATGTGCTCGTAGTTCGAGTCCGTCTGCCGTGCCACCTCATCGAGGACTAGCAGATCCGGCGCAACGAAAGCTTCGACTGCCTGCCGTTCGGTCTCCTCGGGTTCTTTCCCATACGTTGCCTTTATACGGCCCAACATGCCCATCACAGTCGCATATCGTCCGGTAGCGCCCTTTGCCATAGCCGCACGGAGAACGGCGACTGCAAGGTGCGTCTTGCCGCTCCCAGGGCTTCCTGAGAGCACAAGGCATCGGCCATCAGCCATGACACCTTCGAAGGCGCTAGCGTAGTCTTTGGCTGCCTGTAGGACTTGCCGCTGCTTCTGCACGCCAGCGACAAAGGAGTCGAGCGAACATTCCGTGTATCGGGCTGGGATCTCTGCCTCCTTGCACCGCAGACTAGCGATACGCTGGGAAGCAGATAGGCCACCTAGCGCCATGGCCTCGGCCTCGTTGGCCTCCATCTGCAACTTGGCATCGCACGTCGGGCAAGATCCCCAGAACGGCTGGAGGTAGCTATAGCGCCGGGGGTTCGCCGGCATCGGGTCGAGCGCCCACATGTGAGCTTCGTAGGCCCCGTGCTGGTCGCAGGTTCGTTCCTCGGTCTGAATCGCAACGTGCTTGCGGGGCGTGTGCAGCGTCTTGGTCATTAGTCATCCATCCCTGTATCTGAGTAGTCCTTGAGCCGGGTGTCGTGTGGCATGTGCCCACGGTTGCCGTTTGGTGATGTCTTGGACTTCGAGAATCTGTCTTGAAGCCATTCAGCTTTGAAGCCGCGCCATTCGTTGCTGGCGGATTCCTCGATCGCTTGCGCTAGCGTCAACCCAGCCTTCTTGGCCTCGCTGTCCATCCTGGCCATGACCGTCGGGGTCACCGCCCCGAACTTCTTGGCCTTGCGGACTGACAGCCAGTCTTTCCAGACTTGCTCGGGCACAGACTCCGGCCGCTCAATGACAAGCGCAGGCTTGCGCTCTCCCCCCTTGGGGGGCTGGGGGGGGTGTTCTGTATTCATCTCCATCTCCATCTCCGTGGGCTTATCCTGCTCACGCTCGCTTACGCCATGCTTACTAGATGCTGACGCCTGCTTACGTCGCCACTCAGCCTGTGCCTTTCGGTTCTGTTGGCGTCGATCTTCCTCTCGGCGGATGGCTACGTACTTTTGCCATGTGGGCATCGAGTAGAGGAAGTTCCCTTCCTTAATCAGCCGCCGCCCCTCGTGCTCTGGCGATCGGCTGTCTGGATCAGGAGAGCACAGCACCTCAATTGCGGCGTCGACCTCTTCGGCCGAGCAACCAAGGATGGTCGCCAGGATGCGAGAGTTTAGCTCTACGATCCCAGGCGGCTTGCTTGTGGAAATGCAGTAGGTCCAGACTGCGAAAACGGTCGGGCCGATTCCGACCATGGACCCCGTAAACATCGACTCGAATACCTTACCGTAAGCCATGGACGCTTACGCTAGCTTACGCGCTATCGCACGTCAACACCTGCGACAGCGGTTTCCAGTTTGGAAACAACTCGCCGAACCATCAGGGCACAAAAAAGCCCCGCCGAGCGCATCACCCGACGAGGCATTCCACCGGCAAAGAGCCGGGGTAGCTAGATAAGCGCCCAGTAGGCCCAGAACACCAGCGCCCAGCCGGCGATCGCGAGCATGACCACCGGCAACAAGTGCCGTAGGCGCGGAGGCGGCTCGTGGTCGCCCCAGTCGTCGTCGCTATCGTCATTCGCTAACGGCCTGTATCGCCCTGCATCAAGCTCGGCGACCCTGACCGGGTCAGTGATCTCGGTGTAATGTCCTTCACCGTCATAGCTCATCCAACGATTGCCCCAAACGATTCCATGCACAATCACCTTTGCAGTATCAGCCTTGCGGGCCTTGAGACGCTTGCGGCGGCGGGATGAGCGGCTCACGGCTGCACCTCGTCGTAATGCTCCGGCTCGATCTCGGTGACATCACACCCAAGGATCTTCGTTGTGTTTCGATACATGGCACCGCTCTTCCTTATCTGTTGGCAGGTTAGAAGGAGCGATCCGATGTCGTTCTTTGATTTCGGCGAATAGAGCATCCCCACCCCCAAGACCACGTATCGATTGCTTCTATCCCTAACGACCGTTTTGCCAGTCTCGATACCAAGGCTGCACGAGACATGGTAGGCCAGATGATGCCGAGCCTTAGAGTGTTCTCTCGCGGCTTCGGCCTCTCGCTGATTAGCAGCCTTCAACTCGGCAACTAAAGCGTCGAACTTATGGTTTGAGTCTTTCACGGCTGCACCTCGTCGTCGGTGACAAAGCGGAACTCGTGCCACCCTGGGCCGATGCCGTAGTTCTCCATGTGCTCGCCAATCTCCTGCTTGGTAAGCGGGTCAAGATGTAACCAGTGCCATTTCCCGTCGATCTGCTCGGATCCAACAACGGCGCTAGAGCCTTCTTCGGCATGTGGACCAGGCAACCCTGGTAGATCCACAGTAGCCACGACGTAGCGGGAGGATTCGGTAGCGAGATCAAAGGAGACGGTAAACAACTCGCCGTTGCGGAATGCGAATGTCCTCACGGCTGCACCTCGTCGAGCTTGGATAGGGCCTTGTTGCACCCGAAGCCGGGCAGGTGCCCATACATGGATATGATTGTGACGCACCCATTAATCACGCAACGTCCACCGAGACTTCCAAGCTCGGACGCCTTCGCATACTTGCCGCACTGAGGGCACTTGCGTCCACCTTCGGTTGCCATCCAGAGCATCATGCCCATTTGCGGTTGATCGGTGGCGCTCACGGCTGCACCTCGTCGAGCTTGGCTAGAGAGACTCTCAGGTAGGCTCTACGCTCATCAACGAACGACGAGAACGGAGATCCAGCATCCACCTCAGATAAGTATCTTCGCGCAGCCTCGACTACCGCGAGCAGGTCTGGCAGCGCGTTGACGGCAGCGGCGATCAGCTTCAAGTTCTGAGGGTTTCGATGTGCCGGTGGGCATGTGCTGCAAACTTTCGCCCATCGCTCGCCGTCATGTGGACCGTGGATCTCGTAGTAGTCGCGGCTCCCATCCATCTTGAGGCTTCCGCGACCCTCGCAGACCCACGGGAGTGGCGTCGCAGCGGCCAACAACTCTTCTAGGCGGCTAGGCATCGGTGGCCTCCTTTTCGACGACCTCGCCACAACGGCAGCGCCGCGAGCCATCCTTGAAGTCGAGCACTAGGTGCATGTCGCCGCACTGCTCGGCAGGCGTGCACACACCTCGCTGCGCTTCTTCCTCCGCGACCACCTGCGCATACGTCACGTTGTAGCCGATAGCTTCTCGACGGCTGTATATCGCCCAGCAACGTTCACATACTGGCATCGGTGGCCTCCTTGGCGTTCCAGTCGTGGCAACTCTCATTGGAATAGGTCCACCGAGATCCGGTGCCGGAATGGCTTTGTTCGGACGAGTTAGGCGACAGGCAGTCCCCACGGTGGTTATCGCTGCCAGCAGGTCGCCAGTAAGCGCAGTGTTGGCAAATCTCAGGCATCGCTGGCCTCCTCCCGCTCCCGACGCGGCTTGCGGTCCTCGTCCTGCGTCTTGACTTGGCCCGTTTGCGCATCATGGGTGCCAGGCACGTAGTCGCGGCGATACCCGCCAGGGCACACGGGGCCGGGGCCGACGTGGCGGTGATGCGGGCTGTGGCAGATGGTGCAGCGGGTCATCGCGGTAACTCGCATAGCTGTCGGACCTGTGGGACTTCGACGCGCTCACCCATCGTGCAGAGGCGGAGAATGAGCGGGAGGACAAGTCGTTCGGCGTAGGCGGCGTAGGCGGCGTCGGCGGCGGCGGAGGCGGCGTAGGCGG
>Ga0099846_1000027_pt1 | contig 47077 bp, 39 predicted proteins | sample CB_VirMetaG_FD_78180 | JGI IMG/M metagenome (GOLD analysis project Ga0099846, IMG submission 78180) | Freshwater to marine saline gradient viral communities from Chesapeake Bay - CB_1504_1 Viral MetaG | ecosystem: Environmental > Aquatic > Marine > Coastal | place: USA: Chesapeake Bay... | reverse complement strand
GTTAGCAATCTGATAGATGTAAGTAACGTCTAGTGGTTGTCCACGATCTGGAAGAGGAATTTTTGCCATGAGAAAATTATACCACTAGAGGGTGGTAATCACCAAATCGTACATTCTAAATGGGTATCCAGTAAATGATCCAAAACCTGTTGGAGTTCCCGTTAAGTTTATTCTGTTTGTATCTAATAAAGCATCATTTTTGGTGGGGTACATGGCAATTTTATAATAGTCAATAGTTCTTGTGTAATAGGTAACGCCATTAGTCAATCCTCCAATTGGGGTTGCTGATGTATATAATCCTGGAGTTCCTGTGCTAGACCCATGCCCTTCAGGAAAAATAAAGATATCATTCACCAGATCTAGTGTAGAAGCGTCTTGAGGAAACGTTGCTGTTTTTTCATATCTAGAGATTGGTCTACCAGGTCGATAAACTTCTGCATAAAGATACTTTGGAGTTATGTCTGTGATAATACCAGTTGATGGGTTTGTGTATGGATATGTTGGAGGTACTACTATATTCAATGATGTTGAAGCAATTCTTTCTTTGTAGATCCACTCACTTGGAGTCGAACCTCCTGATCCCGCCCACCTTATCCATAAATCATAATGAAGAAGTTCTCCGATATTAAGAGCAAGGCTATCACTATTTCTGTATATTGTTACAGAGTCCCACACAATATTTACCAAAGAAGATCCAACCTTTTCCATTTTTATGCTTCCTGGAATTTCTCTTGTTCCTCTTTCAAAGAAAATTTCTGGATCAACATTGTAGATAGGGGACCACGCAGAAAGGTTGTTTCTGTCTTCTGATATAAGTCTAAACCTAATTGGATACTTTGGATTATAGATGTTTGGGTCTGGAAATTGTTCCCTTGGAACAATAAGTTTCTTTGACATTAAGATACCCCTAGCGAAAACCTAAAATCTATATAGTTGTTGGTGTTTGTTAATTTAATAATAGGAGTGCCATCCCCACGAATAACAGAATATCCAGACATTTTGTAAGTAGGATTCTCTAAAGTATTGTCAATTCTGAATCCATCAAGGGCGAGATAGTGTACATCTGATTCAGAGTCATCTGCTTTTGTTATTTGAACAAAAACTCTACATAATCTAACTTGTGATGAACTAAAATCTGATGATGTATAAAATCTTGTGTATGGAAGGGTTGTTAAAGCATCTTCATTGCTGTAATCAATATTTTGAGAAATTTCCCATTCAGATACACGATAACGATTATTCTCAAAAGTAGATCCAGGAATATAAATCTGTGCCTTGGCAAACCCACCAGTTGTATTTACCTCATTCATAAAGAATTCCATAACAACTTTAACATCCTTTATTGTCTCTAATGGTGTTGCAGTTTTATCTACCAAAGAGAATGCAAGTTTTAAAAGATCTGCCGAATTGTTTCCAGTTATATTAAAACTGATATCATTTAGGTGAACGTGTTCTCCCTCTACCGTCCAATCTCCTTCTAAACTATCATACGTTATTGTTGACAAGTCTCCTCTAACCATTAGAGTTCTATTTAGATGGCGTGGTCCTTCTTTCCTTGTTTTACGAGTATTGGTTTGAAATAGTGGATCGCTAGTAGTAGCGTAAAATACTTTTTCAGTTGCCTGAATGTCTGTTGTCGTTGTGGTGCCATTAAATCCTAAATTTGTATTCAAAGGTGGGTCACTAATTGAATTCCCATGCAATTGCCAAGATTGAGTAAAGTTAAATATCATTCTGCTGTCATATTGCGTAGCAAGGCTGTTACCCGCTGCTGACCAAATTCCCACCTCTGATATTTCATACCTACTTTCTGTTGGAAGTTCAGCAGTTAAAGATAATTTTGTTCTTGAAACAATTGCTGAGCCTGAAGGAGATAAGGTAACCGCAGGATCGATTGTTATGAAGGTTGTCTTGTTGTAAGTAAAGCCTATTTGATTTCCACCAATATCAAATATTATACTGGTAACCCTATGCTGACCATCTAGTTCTGGATCAACACTGGAAACTATTACAGACTCACCCGCAACAATATTATTATAAACTGATGTTGTCAAGGAAACTATATTTGAAATCACCTTCTTTGAAGTAATTAGGTATGTTTCTGAATCGTCTACAAATCCTTTTGAAGAAATTGGAACACGAGTCATCTCAAAATCCATTCTCTGTTTCCCATAGGTGTTATTTGGTAATGGATCGTTTGAGTCCAATGGTACTGCTCCGCAACCAATGGATAGGTGAGTGGCATAGGTCGGAACCTGACCAAGCAGGTATTTTGAAATGAGTTCTTTTCCGTCGTTTGTGATCATACGTCCTCTACCAAGTCAATTGTACCATTCGTTAAAATCTGAACCTGAATTTCTTCACTGTCTTGCACTGAGTCTATTTCTATGACAAGATTGCCATCATCGTCAAAATAGGGGTCTGAAATCCCTCTAAGAGATAGGTCAATCGCAAATCTTGAAAAATAATCCATTGCTAGAGATGTTGAAACTATGTTATTTGGATTAAACTCTCTTCTTACCGTTGAAAGATTTTTAATTGGTTCATAAATAACATTTTGGCCATCAATCAAATCATACCTAGATATATTAGAAAGTTCTGTGGCACCTATATCCTCAAACAAAAGATCCGTAATTAACGCAATCTCTATTGATTCATCATCAAATTGGATTATATCGCTTGGAGCAACCTTAAAGTTTTTACTTACCGTTGTCATTGGCCTAAATGATGGAAGTATCGGTGCAGCAGGTGGAGGTGGAGAGGGTGTTGATGCCGTTGCAGGAGCAGGTGCAGGTGAACTATACTTAGACCACCAATCCCTTGCCTCAAGCGCTCTCTGTCTAACAGCAGCGTCTGTATGTCCTTTACCTCGTGACCAAATATCAGACTCTGCCTTTAATGCTGCTTCTACATCTGCATAACTCCCAAAACTCATTCTATACCTCCGCTAAGTGAACAGTAGTTGATGTTTGCCCACTATCCCTTGAGTATTCTATATTATAGACTACAAATCTTGTTTCTGGGCTACAGATAATATTTATGCTTTCATCGTTATAGTTAACTTGAACAATGTCTCCCAATTGCAAGTGGGGGACTCCAAAGGCTGATATACCCACAGTCTTCCTTGGGTGAATTATCTTTTTAACTATCCAATCCATCATTGATTCTGCGGCTGCATCAGTTTGCACATATTGTGTTTCAATAGAAAACTCATTGTTTCCATATTTGTTTCTGCTATTTAAAACATCTGTATACAATCTCTGATAATCTGCTGCATCAGTTCCACCAGAATATAACTGTTCTGCAAAATTACTATTCTTATTAAAAAAGTCATCTACCTTTAATGAGTGTGTGGTATTTTGTGTAAATGCAATTCCTAAAATTCTCAAATAGTTTCCTGTTGTATCATCTAGGTTTAGGTTTTTGTCAATAGCATTAAAGATAAGAAACTCTGCCCCATAAGATCCAGCCATAAATCCTGACACAGTATATCCTCTTACTCTGTTTAGAGTTTCAGCAAGTTTTGCATAAAGAGCGGGATATGCGCGATCATACCGAATGTTAAAGTAAGCAGCCTCGCGCATGATTGTTCCAAACTCTTCGTAGTACATACTGTACTTTGGTGGATTCTCAGAACTAATTCCAGACAAATATGTATTTTGAATCATTCCACTGATTGCATATTTTTTAATTGCCTCAGACTCTGTAATTAATTCGTCACCGAATATCTTTGAGATTGGCAATTGCAATGCTCTTGCAGTATTTTCTGCAAAGTTGTCTGATAAAGCATAAATATTTTCAAACATTACGCGAGAAGAACCACGAACAAATAACGCTACATTGTTGTATTGTGGCAATGGGCTTGTGTCGTTTACAACAGCAATTTGCTTGTTATTGAGATACAAGAAGAATTGACGAGTTGTTCCAATATCCAAATATTCTGCGGAAAGATCGTATACGGTAGTTTTCTCTGAAGTTGTCAGTCTTGATTGACTTGTAAACTTTCCATCATCAACCAAGATATCAGTAATACCTCTCCAAAGAACTTCTGGGATGGCAATCTTGTTGACTCCTGTGACAAGTCCAATTGGGTCAAGATCGGACTCTGCTATCGTTCCTGAAGATATCGTATTAAACTGAATGGTTCTTGGAGTTACGGCTGTTATTTCCCAAAGTCCGTTTAGTGTAGAATCAATATCTGAAACAACTATCTGCTCCCCCACATCAAGAGAATGATCTCTTAAAGTAGTTAGCGTAACTAAAGTTCCAGTCCTTTGCTTTTTAATAATGTCTGCGGTATTGGAACCAGAGACAATTTTATAGAAAAATATATTTGAAATTAAAGTGTCGCTGTCAATAACCCTTTTAACTGTTCCACCATTAGAAGATGTTGTTGACAAAACTACATATGTAGCGGCTCCAGTTGCATCAGTTACAGTTCCTGGGTCTGTAGTAGAGAATACAGTGAAAGATTTTTCATTGGCTGATTCAACAATAGCCCCTGATAGATTGTATCCAGATGGCGCAAGACCAGAGATATTAACTATCATTCCTGACCTAAAGTTATTTGATGCAGTGTATGTTATTGTCCAAGAAGATCCTGATCCAGTTCTAGATACTCCCGTTATATTTGCAGTTGTAAAGTCTGGTTGTTTAATACTGTAAGTAAACTGCTTTCTATCTGTTGAAATAGCGGTTACCGCGTACTCCCCATTAATTGAGGTAGGACGAGTCTTTCTGTTGTCATCAACTGCTCCACTAATAATAACAATTGTTCCAACCTCAAAGTCGTGTTGAGTATCAAGTGATACAGTCACCAAATTGTTTACCACTGTGATTATTGGACTCTTAGTTATTTGATAAGAACTATAGTTTGAGTTATTGGTATAAGAAGAAACATTGCTTTGGCTTAATGCAGCAATTTCAAAATAATACCCAACGTTGGTATCTTTATTTAATCCAAAGGCTATACCTCCACTACCACCCTTAATAGAAACTTGCTTGCTAGGATCTCCTGATGAAAGTTCGCTGGGAGAGTAAATTGTAAACGCTCCAAGAGATGTTTGATCTTGGTTTGTAGCAGACTCAATTTTTCCAATTATCCTAAGCCTTGTTCCAAAATGCTTATACGGTTTATCCAATGATTTGTAGGCATATGTCACAAACTCTGCTGGATCTATTTCTGAAGGAATGTCTGGTCCGTTGAACACTAATGCTGAAGTCTGTACAGATCCAGATCTGGCAGTCTTGTAATAATTAACATCATTCTCTGTAATGTTTGTGTTAGCCATAAAGTTTTTAATTATTCCATTTCTGGTTGACTTGATGGCATAAGACTGTGATGTGTAGGGTCTGCCACTTATCGTCTTAGAGTTTCCAGCCTCTTCAATTCCAGTATTTTTAGGATAAGATATTGTTCTATTTGTATTAAATAAATATTCTTTGGAATTTTGAATAGATCCCCTTACATTCGTGTCACTGATCCATGGAGAGTTATCATCAAGTCCAGATGGGTGATCAACAATTTCTGTTCCAAATTGTCCACGACCATGCTCCTGAACAACATCATTTTGCACACTTGCAAATATCCTAACCCTGCCCGTAGGATACATCTTTCCATTAAACCTCAAGTCTGCAAAATACTTTTGATATTCTTGATTGTTTTTTACCCAAACATTTCCCACACCAGCAACAGAGTACTCAGAAGCATCGTATCGAATTACCTCTCCATTTGAATAAAAGTAACCTGAATAATTGCCCAACCAGTATACACTCTCTCCAAAATCTATTACGTTGTTAACAATAGTTCCATCAACAACTTCTGGAATGCTATCTGTTAGTCTAGTCTTAAGAGGCATGGCTGCTAAAGAATATCCTGAAGCCTCTGTTGCAGCCTCATTAACGGTCTTTGTAGACTGTTGACCAGCAACTTCCCACAACAATACTGGCTTATAAACAAATGTCTTGTAATCATCTATGTATGGGGCTTGAGCAATTGAACCAATAGATTTTTGAATATACCTTGTTGTGTAATTTATCTCTCCACCGTTATATACAAGTTTGTCTTGAGAAGAAATATTCATAATGTTTGGCAAGGCAGTTTTTGACCCCACCAACTCTTCTTGTCCATAGAATACTAAATCTGTTTCTCTTTGTTGTTCAGATGGCAAAATGTAATCTTTTGACATTACGACAAGATTATTGTATTCATCAAAAAACATTGCACTCTGAGAGGATATTGCTAATTGTTGCAACGTTTCTGCTATGTTCTGATCTGGTCCAACAAAAAAGAATGGAATGATTAACTCTTCCTCTCCTTCTGTTCTTTTAAATATGTAGTTGCTAAATCCAATGTTGTCAAGCAATACCATTACTGCGTAACTTAAAGAGACATTCGTAAGAAGAAGTTCTGGAGATTTCTTTGATTCAAAAAAATAAAATAAGTCTCTGAGTTCCATGGATATTGTGGCAGCGCCATCACTTACTTGTGGAATTCTCTCAGAATACAAAGTCTTGATTGGAATATAATAATCATAGTCATTAATATTTTTAACAATATCGTAAAACAAAAATTTTATTTTACTGTTTGAGTATTGACTTATGATGCTTCCTGTTCCAGTTTCTAGATTGAATAGGTTGTTCTCGTTAAATGAAAGGTCATCATCAAAAATAGTTATACTTCCCGTTGAGGCCAAAAGATTCCCTGTTGGCATAGAATATGTTCCAAGGTCTGACAAAGTTTTCCTTACGGAAAAATTAGAAGCCTTCTCTGTAATGTCTGAGACAAGTCTTGGTGAAAGTTCTATCAGGTCAAAGGTGGAGTTAACCTTGTTCATTGTGTCCACAACAACCCTTAGACCCTTGGTAAACTGGAATTCTCTGAAAACCTTTTCACCATTGTCTATAAAATAATCTGGATTTGAAAGTTTTTTGACAACATTGGTGTTTTTGGTAATTTCTATTTCTGACAAATTCCACCCATACTCAGGAGAGAACGCTTGCCATGCTGCGCCATCAGAGATATAGAGGACTCCCATGTCTGTTTCAGAAGTCTTATATAAGTAGGCATAGCCATAAGGAGCAAGTTCTGGTCTCATGGTGATAGAGGATATCTCTCCTGCAAAGGTAAATACATCTTGGAATAGAGTAGGTATTGTTAATCCATACTCAATCTCCACATGACCGTCTGAAGATATTATAGGCAATCCGTTTGACCTAGTATCGTTTTCGTCAAAGGAAATAATCTCTACCCAGTTATTTTCACTGTCTAAAGATTGAATTGCCCATCTTTTTGGAATTGTTTTGTTTGATTCTCCGTAAAGAGGGTCTGCAACATTGGTATTGTTTCCAACTCTATAAGGTCCGTTATCTACTGTACCCACATTTGTTTGTACTTTAACAACCACCCTATTGGCAGGAACAGATTCTTTATAAACAACAAAAGGTGCTGAGTCATAGATGTAATAGGATTGATTGGCCGTTCCAGTTCCTGAATTTAACGCTATTCCAAACTCTATAGTGCTTCCATCTTCAACTTCTGTTCTATATGAAGTCCAATACTTAAACTCATCGTATCGTGAGGACATGTAGTACCTTGGACGACTAGAACTTAGACTATCCACATATTGGTTGTATCCAGAAGAAGTTCCAACAATTCCTAGGTAAAGAAGTTTATTTATTCCTGACCTTGGTCTGTTTTGCTTAAAACAATCATCAAGTGAATATAGGAGATTCATTTTTCTTTTAGGAGCAATATAAAAGGCTGGATCATTGCTGTCATCAAATCCTGCATTGATTATAATGTCTGAATCTGTTGCACCTGTATAGAATCCTCCAAGATCTTCTGGTTCGTATAAAGATCTGATTACACCGTATTTTGGATCTGTTGTTCCAGGCCTATATCTATAGTTTCCAACTTTTTCAATATTGTATGATTGATTTAAGTTCCATTCAACAAATACTGCTTGTTGATTATCAATGGTGTGTGAATAGGTGAGGGCATCCTCAAGGCTGTCCGACTTAAACATTAGACTTCTTCCAGACTAACGCTAACTGTCCAAAGATCGTGATTAGAACCGCCTCGCTTTTCAATGCTGTAGTCAAATCCTGAAAAGTACATTAGCCTTACGTCATTGTAAACTCCTAGATTCTGAAAAGACTGATCGGTTACTTGTCCAGCAACCTTAAATGAGTTGCTATTAAATTTATCATATCCTAGATACACATAGAACGGTCCAGAATGATTTTCATACCAATCAAGTAGTTCTACTCCTCCTGCTCCACCGTCAACTGTATATTCTGTATCTCCAAGATTCATTATTGATTTTCCAGAACTGTCAAAAATAACGTTTCTTGAAAAAGATCTTGAAGGTAGTCTATTCCAACTAACAGAAAGAGAAACTTTATCTGCAATATGATAAGATCTCATAGTTCCATTTATCATTCTTTGACGAGATTCAATCCTTTGTTGGTTTATGCTCATTTCTGCACGATTATGATCTGAGCAAATAATAAAATCTTCTTTTTCTAAACCTTCTGGAATTCTAACACCCTCAGTAATTGTTCCAGAGTTATCTGACCAAAGCATTGCTTGTGGCCTAGAATATTTTTTTCTACCAGAAATATAGGTGGCAGTACTAGTTGGGTTACTGGGATTAATATCCATTGATTCTCCTAATAGAACTGCTCTCAATACTCTTAATCTTAGTCATTACCTTGTAAGCAATTTCATCTGCGCTAGCATTTGGCTGATTAACAGGAACGCTAATACTATATGTATTATACACTGGAGCGACAATGCTTGTATTGTTGGATGGTGCTTCAACGTTGGTTGATGGAGAATCCGTGTTATACCTTGGCATACTGAAAGATCCCTGATTAATTTTTTCAAACATTCCCACCCCATATTTTTTAACCATTGACTTACGGACAATAAATTCTCCTGGGGTTAGAGTTGATCGAACAGAATCTCTCGCTCCATCTCCTGATATAAACCCTCCTGCATAATTATTTTCAAGTGATGCTGTTCCAGAATCTACTGCGCCTTGAACAGCAGAAGTTCTTATTGCTTCAACATCTGCTTGGAATTTACCATAATCAAACTCTCCTGTTTCATCCAAGTAGTCTTTATAGTTTATCCCAGTAATTTTACTAAACTCTCCTTTTGCAGCATATGAAAGATTTTGCTTGGCTGTTTTATTTGCATCAGCGATTGCATTACCAACTCCCACCCATGTGTCATAAAGACCTTCTGCAAGTATTCTGGCTCCATCAATTTGCTTAAGATGTGCATTCATTCTTTCATTTTGCTTTTCATAAGCCTCAAGGGTCTTTCCTTGATACTTCAAATGATCTTTGTCGTAGGAAAGTTGTAGGTTAGAAGAACTAAGCCTATCCGTCCATTGAGTATTAACGCTTTTCAATGGTCCAATAAGATCCTTTTGAATTCTAAGAATCTCTCCACTGTTTTCCCAAATTTTATCAGTATGTTCTTTAATTGATTTATCAATCTTATCAATTTCAGTTTTCCAAGTAAGAGTTTCTTGATTCTTCTGCCAAATTTTATCTTCTAAATCATAGATGAGCAATCCTGTTTGATAGTTTTGCTGATTAATTTGCCACAACTGATCTTCAATCTGTGTCCTGCTCATTCCACTTTCTCCACGCAATCCACTTACCTGATTGTCTCTTGCAGTGGTTAAAGCATCTCTAGCATCAACCATAGCCTGCTGTGCTTGTTGATCTTGCATCTCTTGAGCAGCGGCGGCTGCGGCGTAAACATCTCCAGTTGAAAGTGCTCTAGAAATATCAAGTTGTGATCTTTGTGATTGAAGAATTCTGTTATTGATAGACTCAACCTCATCAAGAGCGTCCATCCTTTTGTCATACGTTGCGTTAATGTCTTCTTCTGCCTTGCCAATGAGGTCTAATTCATGGTTGAGCAAATCAGCCTGATGATTTCTTTGAGAGATTTCCTTGTTGAGTGAATCTATAGACTTTTGCCATCCATTAATATATTCTTGAGCAGCATCAATCTTGTCCTGCCATTGCTTCTTCTCTCTTTCATGCTCCTGAACCAATCTCTGTTCTTGAGCATTCATATCTTCATATTGATTAATTTGTTGATCATATTGAGAGATAAGAATATTATTCTTGTCAATAATGTCTTGTGCGGCTTCTTTTGTTGTTCCAAATTGTGCTTCGAATGCTGCTGCGGATTCATCCTCTAGTCTAAGTTGATCTGGAGCAAACTGTGACTTAATGGCATCTAGTGCTTCGTCTGCTTGCTGCGTAATAAATTCAAATGGGTTCATGGCATATGCTTCCTGCTGCATTTGCTTTTGTTGTTTTCTTGCTTCAGTAAAGAAGTTTTGTACAGCAACGTCACCCTTTTTAACAGCATCTGTGTATTGAGCCATCAATCCTGCATCCCCACCAATGTACTCAATTAGACCTTGTTCCACCCCTTGCCCTCGTGCTGCACCGATGAAGGCTATATTCCTTCTTCTTTCTGCAAACTCTATAGCCTTTTCGGTAGCAGAGGCAGCCGCCTGTTCTTTAATTGTTGACTTTTCTATTGAGGTTATGTAGGAGTCTAGAGCCTTCTTTGCCTTTTTAGATCCTGATGCAGCCTTGTCTAATAATGTAATATACTCTTCTGTTTTTCTTGCATCTCCTATTATTTCAGAAATTGCTTCTCCTGAAACCCCCCTAGAAGACAAATCTCCTGTAACTTTTTGCTGACTTCTAGCAGCCTTTCTTCTGTCTTGCCCAGCGCTTAACGTTCCAGAAATGCTTGCTGCCATATATCTGTCTTGAAGTTTTCTTCCTGACTCGTCAAGTCTCCCACCCTTGCCTGTCATTTTATTAAGAACCTTGTTGGCTTCTTTAGGGTCCATATTCATTAATTCTTCAGCAAGTAATGGATTTAATCCTGCCTTACGAATCTTGTCGTCAATTCCATCAGACATTTTGAGTATGTTAAAGAAGTCATACTTTGCCTTCATCAAATCCTTTAACTTTGCTCCAGAATCTGCAAACCTTTTAATTTGAAGAATAATCCCAGACTTAAAGTCTTTAAATGGTGTCGCCTTCGTTCCACCGCCTCCGCCATTCTCTTCATCCTCATCGTCTACCTTAGGAGTTTTTCCACCGCCACCACCGTACCCACCACCTGCTGCTGCTGTTCCTGCTCCTGCCATCATTAATGAGGCAGCAGCGACCATCGCTTGACCTTCTGCTATTAGTGCTGGAGAACTCATCGCCTTACCAGCGACAACAAGTTGATCTCCCTTATCCTTTAGGTCTTGCGCCATGATGCTTGCAGATATAACTTTAACTAATTCTGCGGGAGGAAGCACCATAACTTCCGCTTCAGTGATTCCCGCTGCTTTCGCAATTTCTGGAATTTGTTTTTTAATTTGTTGTGGAGTTATTTCAACACCCTCTGCGTCTACCATTTTGGTTACTACAGAGATTACTCTTTCAAGTTTTTGCTCTTTGCTTGTAGCCTTATTTATTGAATTTATCTCTTTGGCATACTTCTTTAAACTTCCTGCAAATGAGTCTGTTGCATTTGCTGCTGCTTGGATACCCTTGACCCCACCTTGAGATAGAAGACTAACTACATCAATTTCCATTCCTTGAAGTTGTTCTATTTGATCTCTAAATTCTTGCAACTCTTGTACTGGCATATCTCCAAGTTCAACAGCGACGGACTTATAAATTTCTGGAGGAAGTTCTGATATTTGATTAAGAACTTCTCCGTAAGCAATAATTTGCTCTGGCTTCTTTCCCTCAATCTTTGTGTTAAACACAGTCAGAATTTCTGGATTTTCTGCGAGTCTTGCGGATATTATATTGATCTCATTGGCTGCCTTTAAGTCTCCTTCAGATTGTAATCTAACTACAGTCTCTATAATATTTTGAGCAGAACCTGCTTTATTCTCTTCTGCTGATTGCAAGGCTTGCAAGGCTACAGGATCAATCCTTCCAGTTTGCAAGTCTACAAGCCAACGTACCTCAAACTCTTCTGCCTCCTCATTGGTTCTAAGTCTGTTCCCTGTTGCACGATAATATGCTGTTCCTAGTGAACCTCCGCCTGGACTAAACCTAGTTTCATCTGAAAGCAGCGCTCTGGCATCTTTTATGCCTGCTTCTTGTACTGCATTTCTTGAAGAGGTCATTCTTTCCGCTCTTCCTTTTACGTCACCAAGGAGTGCTTGATAATCAACTTCTCTTCTAGACTTTTCTTCATCAATTTTCTTTTCTTCTAAGTTTGCAAGTTGACGAGCGGCAATTCTTTTTTGAATTTCAAGTTCTTCTTTTTTCGTTGCATCTTCTTCTGCTTTAATCTTTTTGTCAATTTCTGCAACAACCTCTTCTTGCTTCATTATCTGATCATCATATGTTGACAGAATTGATTGGGTGTTTGCTAGAACAGCCTCAAAGAACGCTATCTCTTTTCTTACCATTTCATCGTAGTCTCCAGAAATAATTCTTCCCAAGAAATTATCTTCTATTCCGCTGTAATTCGCTGCTGCACGGTCGGCTTCACGCCTCAGTTGATCTTCGTCTGACTCAATGTTTGCTTGAATAGTAGCAGAAATCTTTAGAGGGCTTCTTGTAATATCATCTCCATTTGGAGCAAGAATCTTATCAATTTGTGCAATAATGTTTGCAGTAAGGTCTTCTCTACCAAGCGCTTCTGACATTGCTGCCGCTACAGACTTTGCTTGCTTTACACCCATTGCTCCACTAATTACTGATTGAGATAGTTGTGTTGCAAGGTTTCTTGCAAAGCCTGAGGCATTTTGCTCCAATACCTTCTTTGCCTCTGTTTGCATTTGCTGCCCTTGCTCTGATGCAACAAAATCTCTTCCAACACTTTGCTCTCTTGCAGAAAGTCCTGTAATTTTTTTTGTTTCTTTTTGTTTACGCTTTTCTGCCAAAGTGGTGTTACCAAGTGCTTTAGCAAATTCTGCTTGCTCTTGAGCACTTGTTGTCATTGCGTCTGCATATTCTTTTCCAGCAGCAATATTGTTATCCATGCCTTTCTTTAAAAGAACTGCTGCAATAGAGATAGCAGCAACAGGAGCAACTATTGATGCAAGGGCTGTTGCGCTGACTCCCATTGCACCAGCAAGAAGAACGCCCCCTGACTTAACACCTCCCATTAATGGTCCTGCCATGCTTGCACCCATCATCCCCATGCCAAGCATGTTTGCATCCATTCCTGCAAACTTTCCTTCAGAATCTTGTGCCATAAACGGAATCATAGATGCCATTCCGATCATTCCACCAGCGCGACCTATACCGCGAGAAACGCTTTTCTTTCTTTGTGCTCTTTTTTGTGATCTTTTTTCATTGTCCTCTTGTATTTTTCTTTGTTTTTCTGCTAAAATTATTTGTTCGTTAGCCAATCTTTTTTGCTCAAGGGACGCGGCTTGTGCAGCGGCTTGCGACTGTTTTCTTTGTTGTGCAGCAACAATCTTTGCTTGCTTCTTTTGACTTTCCTCAAGTTTACGCAAAGTTCTCGTTCTTTGAGTTGGATCTGTCATCCCTCCGCCAACAAGAACATCGTCGTTTCTGATATCTCTTCTTAGTTGAGACATTTCTGATTTATAAGCCTCTTTTGCAGATTGACCAAGAATTCTTCCAGATTGTGCAGCGATTGGCTGTGAACGCTTTGCCCCAATCAAGGCTCCCTTAGCAGCATCGTCCATAATCTTTGCAAATTCTTCTGAGGGACTTTTAACCTTTAAAGATTGTTTTGCTCCCATAACGGCTGCTGCTGTTGTTGATTGACCAGCCTTGGCTAGTTTTCCATAACGTTCTGGTCTAAAGGTTCCGCTTGATTTTGACTTTCTTCCAAGTACCGCTCCGCTAGATGAAAGGTATCTGGTTTCTTTAGCCGTGACAGATTTTGATGCTTTTCCTTGTCGAACCAGCGCTTCCGCTTGAGATTCATTCATAGAAACTGAAACTTGACCAATTGTTTTTGACGCTTGATCCGCTGATCTTGCAACTTTTCCAATTGATGTATTTGCATTTTTGTATTGACTAATAAGTTTTTTTGTTTCTGCTTCAAGAATTTCATCTGTGACAATTGCGTTCTTCATAACGTCTGCGCGACCATTGATGTTTTGACCAAGTTCTATTTCAAACTGACTCAGGGCTTTAAGATCATCTGCTCCTTCTGAAACAAATCCACCAAACTTTTCCAATGAGGGAAGGAGTCTACTTCCTTTAGAAGACCATTCTCTGTTAAAGTCGGAAACTGCTGCTCCAGTTTGTAATTGTGTATTTAAGGTTTGAGAAAGGTCTGCGGTAAGGCCACTATACTCTTTAACAAATCCAGCAGTTTCTGGATCATTTGCAACGGAAAGCAATCTTTGTGCAGTTACAGACTTACCGCCTTCTCCTCTACCAGTTCTACTTTCTAGGAATGACTTTCCTGATTCAGAAAGATCTTTTCTGCTTGTTAGGTGAGCAGCAGCACGACCAGTTGGAAGTTGTGGAACCATCCCCTCTGCAACCATAGCCTCTTTAAATGCTTTAGCATTAATCTTTCCACCTTCTACTGAAAGATTGGTCAAGACTTTGGTTGCTGCTTCTGATGCCCCACTCAATCCTTGAATTGATTTAAAGAATGCTTCAATTCCTTGAGTTGATCCTTTTCTAAATGATGCTGAACTTGGAATGCTAACGTTTGGAAGATTAAGTCCACCCTGATACCCAGGAAGGTTTCCAGCATTCATTGCTGCAATTACTGGACCAAATCTCTGAGAAGCCTTTTTTGTAATTACTGTTTCTCCTGGTTCAAGAAGTGCTGGAATCTTGTCTCCTGATCCACTTCCTGGAACGACTCCGCCGCGAGCCATCTTGAGGGGTGGCTTTCCCCTACCTGCCGCTCCTGTGGCCACTGGGATCGATCTCATGGCTCCTGAGGCTATCCCTGCTGCGCTTGCAAACCTCTGATACTCCGTACTTAGTGCGCGAACGGCTCCAGCCTGCAATTGAAGTTTTCCAGTAAGGCTCATTGTGTTTGCTTCCAAAGCCTCTGATGCTGCTAGCGCCTCAAGTTCTGCCTTCGCCATGTATTGAAATGCTGAAGAATCACCCTTTATAGTGGCTGCAAACTTTCTAAACTGCTGAATTCCTTTTATAACGTTTGCAATAAGGTTACCCATAAGACCAATACCCATAAGAAGTACTGGAGCAATTCCACCAATAGCAATCACTGCCATACCCATGGCATTTTTAACTGGTTCTGGCAAATCACTAAAGGCATTGGCAATCTTAGAAACCATCTCTACCACTGGTGTGGCAACTCTAAGAAATGCTTCTCCAAGGGGTGCTATTGATAGTTTTGCTTGTTCTAATGCCGCAGTGAATTTTGTTGAAATGGAGTTCTCAACTACCGACAACTCATCTTCCGCTGTTCTGGCAAGATCTTCAGTAGACATTCCCATGAGGTCCATTGCTCTTGCCGCTTGAGAACTATCGTCCCTAATGTTGTTCATCAAAGCACCAATTCTTGCATATTGGAATTTACCAAAAATTGTACTTAAAAGTTTTTGCTGATCAAGTCCTCCAAGACTTTCCATTTCCTTTGCAAGTTCTCTGACCATTGGAAGAACTTTTCCGTTATTTCTTTCAACAATTCCTTCAAGATTAATACCAAATTTTTCTGCCATTCCTGATGCAGCAGATGTGGGAGTAATTAAACGAGCAAGAGAGTTCTTGAGTGCGTTTGCGCCTTCTGCTGCACTTACCCCACCCTCCTTCATTGCAACAAGCAGGATTGCAAGATCCTTAACATCTCCACCCATACCCTTAATAACTGGGGCAACTCTTGGTATTGCTCCTGCAACGTCTTGCAAACTAAGAACAGTTTGGTTTTCAATAATGTTTAGAAAGTTTACCGATTCGGAAAGTTCTTCATTTGACTGACCAAATGCCGTTTGCATAGAGATAACAGTTTTCATTGCTTCTGTCTGCTCCATCTGACCCAAGGTAGCGAGTCTGGTGGCTTCATTTGTTGCAGCCAACATATCGGCAGTTCTCAAACCAGATTGAGCAGCGATGCTTGCTAGCGCCATTGTATCTTTTACAGCAATACCATACTTTGTCATTTCAAGAGAAAGTTGTTTTACTGCCTCTAGGTTTTCCTCTACTTCTGCATCAGTAGTAAATATGTCGCCATAAACTTTTTTAAAGTTAATTGCTTGCTCTTCAATGTCTTTAAATGTTTTTGCTGCTACAGTGGCGAAAACTGTAAGTGGAATAGTAAAACCAACCATAAGTTGACGACCAGCCCACTGTGTATTCTTACCCCAGTTAAGAAGTTTTGTTGAACCACCATCAATTAATTTATTAAACATTTGTTGGCGTTGGGTGGCAATCGCCATGTCGGTAGAATAGCCTTTTGAAAGTCCTGTGGGAGTTGACTTAATAGCAGAAGTTACTCCATCTACTGTTTTCCCAAGTGCGAGGTACTGGCTATTGATAGATTTTACTCTGTCTACCGCGACAGCCTGCATTGTATTAAATTCTCTTTTGAAAACCTTACTTAATCCAGGAAGTTGAGATCCAGCATATCTACTGTATTCTCCAAGACTTAGTTTATTTTTTTCAAGAGAGTTGGTAAATTTACCTACTGAGTCAACCGCAGAAATTTGCTTTGCAGTAAAAAGACCAGTGTTATTTATTCCTTGTAAAAGGGAGCGATTAAGTGCATTTTGTTGAGCAGCAGCAGATGCATTGCTGCCTGATACTGATCTTTGAAAGGACTCAATTTGTTGCTCAAGTCTTTTTAGTCCAGCAAGGGCAGCAGAAGAGTTTATGTTTACATTAATATTTGCATTAACATCTGCCATTAGTAATCACCAAATCTATTATATCATCAGCCGAACGGATTTTTAGGTTGTTCTCCTTTAAGATCTGAATATTCTAGACCCGCTCCGATTCCAAATCCAGCAGATGCTGCGTTTTGTCCTTGTAAAGAAAGAATGTCGTCTGAATCTCCTGCTTGACCACCACTAAACACTCTAGACTTAAGATCTTCCCATTCTTTTTGTCCACCAGACCCTGAATTATTATCAAGATCTACACCTTGGATTGCTGCCAAAAACTTTTGATTATTGTGCTGTAGATCTCTAGAAGCACTTAGTGTAGCAACAATTTCTGGCATAGACAAACTATTTTCTAAATCTTCAAAGTCTTTCCAGTTTCCAAGAAGGAATATCTCTGACTCTATCTTGGCAAGGTCTAGATCGTTCCAGGTAGACCCGCCGCTAGATCGTTTCCCTCTGCGTCCAACTTAATTCCAGAGGCGATTTCGATAATCTTATAAACCATTTTAATATCTGCAAGATCTTCAAAAACAGACCTGTCTTCAGAAAATTCTGGCTTATACTGCTTCATTGCGATCATAGCGCAATCTACCAAAACATCCATTGAGTCAACGTTGCTTGTGGCAACCTCAATAACTGTGTCGAACTTCTTCATAAATTCTCTTAATAGCGAAATCTTTAATGGGCGCATCTCAATTTTTGTGCCGTCCATAAGTTCTAGTGTAACCGTTTCGTATACTGATGTAGCCATTATTTACCCTTTCACTGGTTTATTCAGTAAATTATATCATGAGAAAAGCCCCGTCGCAATAGCGACGAGGCAATCCCCTATTAAATTTTTATTTAATTATGATACGAGAACTAGACGGTCAACAATCTTTCCGTATGAACCGTTATCTGCTGGAAGCAAACGGAATGAAACTTCAAACATTGAAGCCTCGTCACGCTTTGCAGAAACTGTAACATTCTCAATTGATAAAGCACGGTATGCAACGTAAATACGTTCAATTGCAGTTGTTGGAGCACAGTCACCTGTACCTGGACCAATTGCAACAAGACCACGCTCTACTGGGCATTCACCAATGTCACCTGACTTGAGTTCAAGAACGTCAGCAAAAGATCCTGTTGTTCCTGACTTCATTGGGTTTTGCATTTTAACATCCTGATCGTAATCATTGGAGTTAGCAGCAATTGCTACGAGAAGGTTCTCTAGGGTTGCCTCTGCAAAAGCGGTATTTAGGTTAACCTGCATACCCTGCTTGTACAATTTAGCAACGTCAAGAATCTGATCGACCTGTACCTCACCGAAATCTGGCTGGAACTGTAGTTCTAGACCATTCATTGTGTAACCTACGTTACGAACAACTGATGTTGCGTCCTGAAGGGTATCGCGGTAAGTTGCACTTGTGAAATCTGGTAGTGCTGGACTAATGTTTTCTGGATCAAAAGCAGCAGTCTTGCTAACGAAAAGCGCTGCTGCGCCTACGATTATCTGCTTTGAATTACCTCTGGTATAAGCCATATATTTTCACCTCTTTTTTCTTATAGAATTTTAGGCGTGTTTCCTCAAGTCTAATTATACTTCCTTTTTATTATATGTTTGACAGGATTGACTCAATAGAGTCTGTTAGATGATATTCTGCCTCTACAACAAACTCTGTAATATAATAAGGTCTATTGCTAAAATCCCTTGACACAGAGCCTCCAGTCTGGAATACTCTCATATAATGGAAATATACATTAGAAGGGCTTTCTTGAGAAGCATTCCAAGAGTTGATATCCTGAGCAGCATCATCTTGACGGTCTAATATATATTGAATAGCCATCGACCACTCTAGGGTCTGTTCTTCTTTTCCTTTGACAGCATACATGATATGCTCTTTCTTTATTGGGTAAAACGCAGATCCTGTCATCTTTAGCATTCTGTCATAAATAACATAGGGCTTGTTGTCCCAAGACTTGTTGCCACTTGCGGAATCGCTTATTGGGAAGAATGGAGTTGTGTTTCCATATTGTTTTTGGAAAGTTGGTTCAAGGGATTTCATAACTGACCAAAGGTATCCATTAACGGTTAACACTGGTAGAGTTAAGTTTGCAAATGTCATTCTGTTGTCATCCTTATTGGGTTAATATATCTTTTACCAGCCTGTATTCCAGCGGAAAAACCTGTCTTTGTTCCAGCGGGGAATGACTGAGTGTACTCGCTTGCTATTGCAAATTTTTTCAAAAAGGGATTAAGAAGTCCGTTTGTAAAATATTCTAAGAAAAATTGTTCTACCGTTCTTCCAAAACTACCTGCAACTTCATCCCCACCTGGATTTGCAATGTAAATTGATGTTGCGGAAAAAACAGTTTCTCCGTCAACGGTAAATGCAAGAACATCGGCATTGTTTGGTTCTATTGTTATGGCTATAGCATTTTCCATAATATTTGCTTTATTGACAAAAGGTTCTGTTGATTCATCTGAAACGCTTTTTGATGATAAGAATTTTCCTGTGAAACTGATAACTCTTTTACTTGCTTTTGGAGTTATTTCAAATAATCTGGCTGAAGGACTTCCTGCTTTATTCCATTCATAAACATGATGAAGTTCTTCTGGATTCATTCTAGCCTTACTGTCAATGTACTTTTCTAATGCTTCTTTTGTAAACTCTGCAAGTTTTTGATTAAAGAGTATTTGATCTATATCTGTACCTTGCAAGAATCCGTAAGAATAAGAGACAGCGTTGTTAACAATTTTATTAATCTCCTTGGAGTCAATCTTAACACGCAACAAGGTCATTCAACTCCTGAGTATCAGATCTTTCTAGTTGAATCTTGTAATACTCTACCGTTCCAAACGGTCCAACAAACGGTTGACACGTTTTAATTTCAAAAATTGTTGGCTTTCCTTCATAGTTTCCATTAGTTTCAATAAAAAATGTTTCGTCATTGCAATTTGATCCACGAATATTTGTTACAAGAACATGGGAAAGTGGGTGCAAAGATCCATCAGAACCCTTTCTTGGATCTTTTTGAAATCTACCATACAGCATTGTTTCCAATTTGTAAAACTTTTTATCTTCAAAAGAGAAGTTGTCGTCATTGCTTTTGTCACCAATAGTATAAAAGGAACAAGGGGATGTTGAATCAATACCCCATGATTTATCTATCTTTCCGTACTGATCCTGACTTTCTGTTGCATAATAAATATCACACTGCATTTGGAAAAATAAACTTGAGCAAACATTTGTTCCAAATAAGCCAGCCACTTATAGCACTCCTAGGCGATAAATTGGCCTGACGTATGAAGAAAGAATTTTATCTGCAATCCTGTTTCCAGTATCTTTGAAAACTCTATCATCAAATGCAAGTGTAAACTGATCACTCTTGTAGTTTTTAATATAAGAGTTGATGTAAGGAATATTATTACATTTAAGATCATTAATGATAAGCATCGATGCTTGCTTAATGTCCTGAGGTATTACAGGCCATCCAGTCTCTACAATAACCACATAATCCCAACCATTAGGGAACATTGGACTACCTCCAGTTGATTGAGAAAAGTTCTTTGTGTCATATGGGGTATCAATGTAGTTTGGGGAATCGTTAGTGTTGTATAGGGTAAACGAGTCTGATGCAGGCTTTTGTCTTTGTACTGGTTGAGACTGAAGTCTGTTGTATGCCCCAGAACCCATTACAACGGTTATAGCGCCCCTATCTGGACTAATGGAGTACTCTCTTACGTTAGTCCATGTTGGGTCCGTAGGCTCTATGTCATAGATGAGAACATTGTTTTCGTATACCTTAACAATTCTACAAAGTCTAAATGGAATTGATAAAAAATCATTACCAAGCCCTACAGTCTCTACGGTATCTCTCTTGTACATAAATCCTCCAGTGATGGAGTTGATCATGGCGCGGGATACTGACTCGTACATCTTTGCCTCATCAAGATCTTCTGTGGTTTCTGCAAAAAGATTAGGATCTACATATGGACGCATGATAGTCAAAGTATCTACTAGAACAAGATTTCCTTGAATCGGAAGTCCATCTATGTCATATCCGTTAACCAGATGTATTTCTACGCTATATTCTTCGTCATATTTTGAAAAATAAACTGGTAATTCAAATGATAAAAATCCTTCTGAATCAGTTATTGATTCTACTCCATAAAAAGCAAGATTGTGATCATCATAAAATGTCACTATGTAATTAGTGCTGGGATCAAGTTCACCTTGAGAAAAGACTAGCGGGAATGGTTGCTGTCGTGTAATTTCCATTTATTATTTACCGTAGTATGTGGCAACTTCTTCTGGAGAAGCGTTTCTGATTCCAGACTTCTCTAACCACTTTTCGGCAGCCTCCTTGGTTACAATATTATATCCCTTAGAAAGTGTTCCTACGCCTGTCCAACGAATATTCTTATCTGACCATAGGGCAACTTTCTCGTCGCTTTCTGGTATGTTGCTTGTTGTATCAACTTTTTTATTTAAAGAATGATCTGCGGTTCGTGATGCAAGGGTATTATCTTCCTTGCCTTGAAGATTTGAAGATCTTGGAGCCTTTGTTTTTTTTGCTCCAGTGATAACCTTTTGGCCATCGTCATTTACGGTTGGAGTCTCTTCTGAAACTATAGCAACACTTTCTACCACTGAAGACTTTTCAGCAACCTTAGTGGTTGCCCTAGTTTTTCTTGCTTTAGATGCACTAACTTCTTCTGACATATTTATACCTTTCCTTTTGATGTAATTATATCAGAATATGATTTAGGGGAGTGGTCTCGAAAGACCACCCCCCCATTAATCATTGTTTTCGATTAGGAAACAACTGGTGTTGCATCAACGAATGCAACTGCGTCCAACTCTTCCCATGTGATTCCGAAACGGACAAAGATGGTGTACTCAATAGTATCCTTCTTTGGCTTGTATTCACGGTTCACAGTGATATCGCGCTGGAAGCCCCAAACGCGGTTCTGTGGGAATGTGAGATCTAGGAAATTGGCTGGGTAGTAAGGAACTTCCTGTACGTCAATACCAAGAACTCTGGTTGTACGAGCACCACCGAATGTCTGTCCTGATCCACCAAGGTATGCATTGCGGTAATCCTGTGTACGGAATGCCTCTGCAATAGCATCTCCAAGTGTTCCGTTGCTGGCAACGATGTTAGCAAAAACATCTGTACCTGCATAGAACTTGAGACCTGACTTAATTGCGCGGTACTTGCGAGGAAGAGCGTAAACAACTTCCTGCATTACTGCTGGTGTCCAACCATTACTTGTATCTACAACAGCCTCATGTGCGTCCCCAGTTGTCTTAACCTGATTAGCAAAGCCGTTCATGATGCCAAGGAATGGATCAAGTCCACCGTCACCGTTGATAGCAAGATCCTCAAGGTCATTACCAAAAGCATTCGTCATTAAACGAACTAGGTGGTCTTCAAGAGCAGAGCCTTCGATATTATCTTCAAGCGCTTCTGTTGAAACCTCCCAGTCTAGACGGATCTTCTTTGTGGTAAGTTCTACCTTTGTGAATGTTGCACCAGCGTTTGTGTACTCGCCAAGTGCTTGTGAAGCAGCGCGAATAACACGCTCTCCAACGTTGACCTTTTCAAGTTCAATCGTGTTTGCACGCATTGTAACTCTACGACCATCTTGGGCGAGAACTGTTGCGTCCCAAACATAATCGATAAATCTACGAGCCTGTTCGGGATTTAGAATTCCACCTGGAGCACCTACAGGGTTAACTGCATTTGGTCCATCAGTAGAACCCATTAGGGCGTTGGGGATGTTGCCTGCTGTTCCGTAAGCATCTCCACCAACTACTGGATCAGTACCACCAATTCCAAGGTTAGCCACGGCCCCTTGCCCTTGGTATAAACCTGGGTTTGGATCGCCGTACTCGCTTGTTTCACTGGGCTGATTCTTATTAATTTCTTCTGTCATTTGACTTTCACCTCCTGAAATATCTTTCTTTTTAAAATAGGTCGGCATTTGTGAGGAAACGACCGCCCCAGCCAGAATCAACTGACTTTTGTATTACTGTTTCTTCCTGCAAGATCTCGCCAAGATCAGCAGACTTACGGAAAGCGGTGTCCTTTTCCACTGCGTCCACACGCTTTCCAAACTTATCTTTTACTTCATTTACCTCATTGCTAATTCCAGCAACCGCTTTGTTAATGCCTTCAATCTTGGCATCAAGAGCCTTTACTGTCTCTGCAAGAGTGGAAAGTGTAGATGTGAGAGATTCTGCAATATCTCCGAGAACCTTAGAAGTAGTATCAACTACCTCGTCAGACTTTCGTGTATTCACGGAAGATGCTGCTCCGCCTGCTTCTGCGTCTGTTACGCTTCCCGCAAACTTATCAACTTCCTCTTCCATTTCATCATCCTCTTCATCTTCTTCTTCAATTTCAATTTCTACTGCCTTTTCAACCTCAGGCTCTTTTGCCTTAGTGGTTTCTTCAACGACAGGTAGAGCGGTAGGATCTGGATTAATTTGTTCTTCATCCATGTCCATACTCTTTTCAATTTCATCTACAACAACAATGTCTAAGTCCATCTTGCTTACCTCCTTTACCTCTGATTTACTAATCGCATTAACCTTTTCTAATGAAGAAATGTTTTTAATAACGCGACGATTTGTAGGTACTATTGTACCGTCTATTTGTGAATAAGCCTTAATTACTACAACTGGATCATCTGATTTAGCCATAATGACCATTTCTTCTGTAGACAACTTTGCTCCACCATGCAAAATTACTTGTTGTACGCGGCCATAGCCGTCATCAAACTTGACGTAAGATCCAGCCTCAATGTCTTTTTGAATTTCATTCTTTTTTATGACTGAAATCATTCCCTTAACAACAGAGGCTTTTTCATTATCATTTGATTCAACAAATCCAATATTTGTCATTGACTTTTCACACTGAGGGCAAGATTTATTTGACTCAAGATCCATTGTAATAATGTCATCTTTCCTGCACCAAAAAACATTTTCGATTGTGGCTTTTGAAAGGTATCCCTGTAGTTGCTTCTCCCCATTGACCTTTTCCACACTAAGTACATTTGCAAACTGATTTGCAGGATTGTCTACAAGAGACAGTTCACTAAGGCTATAATCTTTAATTACTTGATAAGCCTTTCCCATATTCTCATCATAAACATCTTCTGCATCATGAATTTCTCCGCCAATAGAGAATCCAGTGAGTGTTCCGTCAAGAACCTTTTCCCATGTGTCCTGTGCGCCCTTGCTAACATAGGCAGAAACGTAGATTCCGTTATAAAACTTTTTTGAACTTTCATCAAAAAAAGTATCTTCTTTAAAAGAAACTACCTTGCCAACAGCAATTGGTTGATGCATTTCACGAATGTTTCCACGAAAACTTTCAAAAGCCTTGACGCTTGCTTCTTTAGGAACAACATCTCCTTGACGATCAAGGTTATCCAACGTGGCAAATCCAGACACAATTCTGCGTTCTTTGTCTACCTTGTTTATTGGCATAGAAAGGCTAATATGAGAATCCTTTGTAGACCAATGTGCCTTATTTATTTCCATATTAGTTTCCATTATATCAAACTTTTATTAAATTGTTATCAAGACGTTTTTGGTCCAGCGCCTTGTGGGTTTCTTCCCTCAATTGCAGCGGGTCCATCAGACTGATTGTTTGCTCTTTCAGAATCTCTTTCCTTGTTACCTGCCATATTTCCCTTGGCATCGGCAGCCTGTCTTGGATTGAGTTCTAGTGGTTGATCTGCCCCATCTCTTTGAGGCATTCCAATCTTTTCTCTAGCCTCGTTAGGAACAAGAATCTGATTCTTAACATACCTTTCAAGTATCTGAGACTCTGCAATTTCGTCAGTAAGGCTGACTTGATGAAAGTGAAGTTCTACAACATCTGTTTTTTCTTTAATAACCTTATTCATTGCTTTAGCAACATATTCTTGCAAAGGCTTTGCCACTTGATCGCGGAATGTACGATCCTGTGTCATGGACGCAGAGAGTGATGCATTATCGATTCCACCCAATTTAGATAAAGGCACTTGATGTGCCATAAGAATGTCGTCACGGTTCCTTGCACGATACTTATCAAAGGATGCTTCTTGAACTCCATTTTCCACAGCGTGCATTTCAAATTCTATCTTGCTACCTTCAGAATCTCCTGGCAGAGGAATATAGAGGGTTCTATGGGACTGACCCTTTAATCCAGTTTGGAAGAATCTAAACAACTTATCTTCTGCCTCAGGCGTTAACTTCGCTCCTTTAACCGTAATAATGTAACGAGGAACGGCTTTGTTCTCAAAGTAATCAATGTTATATCTCTGAGCCATCTGATCACCCTGCAACGAAGTCATTGCTGCAATAATATCTGGTACACCATAGAATGTGTTTAGAGGGGAGTATTCCTTTAGATGGATTACCTCGTTTGGTCTAGGATCTGTAGTCACTGGGTTAGCGTTTGTTGCTGCAAAATTTCTAAAATAAGTAATAGTTCCAGCAATAATCTGAACATATCCATCATGCAAGCGTCTAACTCTCATGGTTGTTGAGGGAATATGCCCAACGTATCCAATATCTCCTGCGACAGTACGACCTACTTCAATGTATCCGTTTCCAGTTGCTTGCATATCAGTTACAACTTTTTCAAGAATTTTTGTAAGACTTTCTTCATCATTAAGTTCATCTACCCAAGTATCTAATTGAATTTTTAACTTCTCAATTCTTCTCTTGGTGTTAGCCTTTTTCCTTTCATCTTCCATAGACTCTAATTTCATTAAGGTTGAAGGAGTCATATCAAACTTATATCCAAGGCCAACGGTATTAGATACCTTTGCATCAATCGCTGCGTGATTAGCAAAAGATGTGTCGTAGTACGCAGAAAGTTCATAAAGGTTGTATGGTGGAGTTATAAGATCAAAGATTCCATACCCATTACGATAAACTTGACCTGGATTTATCTTTTTAGATCCTACGGTTCTGTCTGTATTCTGTCCCACTGCTTTAGAGTCACTCAAGTATCTTCTAGAGATTTGTCCATCTGCATCTCTTGGAACATTGTTTACCGTGACACCATTAGAACCTCTTCCAAGAGCGTCTGACATTCCTGGAGGAGCAGCAGCCTTTTCTAGTCGGGCTACCCTGCGCTTAAAATTCTTTTCAAGACCTTCAAGATTTGTGAGATCGTCCCAAGTCTTTGCAAATGGATCTGAGTTAGCCCATTCATTTTCAATGATTTGAGTGGCCATACTTGCATTAATTAAAATCTCTTGCTTTTCCATTAGTCAACGTCTCCGTAAATCTCTAGTGATTTCTTGGCAGCAGCAACTGCACCAATGTCATTTAATGAAGGGATCAACCCTGAGTTAAGTCTATCCACCTGTTCCGCATATTCTTCATCAGTTGCACGATTGATACCAGCATAAAACCAAGGTTCTCCCTCTGGATGACCCAAGTGTGCTGCGGCAGTGCGTATCTTTGAAATCTGACCCACATCTCCCTTAACTGATGGGATGTTTAATGGATCGCCATCTTCGTTCTTAAATAAGTGTCCACTGGGCAACCTCCAGAAGTAAAGCCCCCACTCAAAGCCCACTGCATTGCGCTGTGCCACTCCAATATCGACAACGGACAACTTACCCTTGCCTAATTTACCATGATTATAGTATTTTGCTTTTCCCATAACCACTATTGTACCAGATTATGCAGGTTTATCTGTATAGGATAACCAAGATACATCCGTAATTATAGCGGTATCCCTTTGTTGTAGTTGCATACCATAACCATCATCAACAATACTTCTATTGGTTCCCGTATATGCCTTGTATATGTCTATTGGACTACTAATATATGATGAGGACTTTCCAAGTATGTAAACGGTTTGCCATGTATTCTCTAATGCAGACCAGTACGACCAAGTGTTTTCTGGTGTTACGGGGATGCCATCATAATCTTGATTAAGAACCCCATCCCACGTTCTTATGTTTAGATCAATTTTAGCATCAAGACCTTCTTCTAGATAATAAGATATATTATTAAACACAAATCCACCAAATAAATCTATTGATCCTTCGTAAAATTCCCCAAAGTCAAGGCTGTCATCGAAGGAAATGGCTATGGAATTCCATTCATTGTTTCTGATGTAGGGAGTTTTAACATACTTACCGTTTTGATAGAAGTTAACACCACTAATCTCCGTGTATGGGGTCAGGGTTTCTGTAGGATTGATTGATCCAGCAGTGACGTTTACAATAAAGGTTGTTAGACTATCTGAATATTCTGCGTCCCATGTATCCGCATAACTTTCTGTTGAAGACAATCCTCCATCAATTACTGTCTCTGGGCTTTTGTTGTATGCTTTTATAAGTGTTCCGTTTTCAGTTTTATTTAAAATTAAAGAAACTATCCCGCCTTTATGATTTATATTAAGGAGGGGGATCTCATCATTTACGTCTGGCAAATTACCCATAACGATAAAATTTACAGCAGATACATTGTAGTTGTATGATCCATTTGCGTTTACTGGAATTGCTGCCCTATATTCTTTAATTGTTGTTGGAGAGGTTATAGATCCTCTATTAACTAACTGTATTCCAGATTTCTTTGTAGTATAAATATAAGGCGTACTTGTTTTATAGATTATGTAAGGGTTCTTGCTCTTGTAATCAATTTCATTAAATACATCAATTTCTGTGTAAATATTAGTTCCAAATTTAGTTCCTATGTAATTCCTCTGAGACTCATCTCCTGAATTAGATGGATAATTCAAGTTTTTAGAACTTATCTCAAAACTTTTAATTTTTAATGGATTCTTTAATATTGACCTTTGATTAATCTGAAGGTGCGCTACCATAGCATAATCCTCAAAACTTTTTGCCTTTGGTGGATAAACAATAACGTTATCCTTAAACAAAAACTTTGTTTGATAAGCCTTTTCTGGAAGAATTGATGTGTTTTCAAGATCTGGATCAATGACAAATGATTCCGTCAATCCTTTTTCGTATATAAAGTTAGATAGAGGAGAATTTGCTCCTTCAGCAAGAGATTGAAACGTTAAGTATCCCTTTAGAGATGAAGTTACGTTTACCGTGCCTCCAGTGGTATTATTCTTTTTTAAATTAAAGTAATTAGAGTAAATTGAATCTTTTAGATCCTGATATGTTTGTCCATCATAACCTTGCTCTAATTGTAGATAGTTCCAAACGTCTTGAGTTTCTGTAGATGCGTATCCCAAATTTATCTGCAACATATCTAAATCATAATACGGGTTTCCGTTTTCATCTTTTACATAACTAGCAAAGTATGTAAGAGGAAAGTATTCTTCCCATTCTGATGAAACAGAAATGTCTAAATACATCCTACTGTATTCATACTCTGGCATGAGTGTATAACTTGCAAAGTGATCAACTAGAATTTCATAATTATCTTTCTTTGCTATTCCATTTAAATTAAAGTTTTCTGAAATTTTTTCATAATTTGTTTGATTGCAAAACCCAACTACATAAATCTTTCCCTCGAAAGTGTTTATTCCATTACCACCGATATATAGTTGAACGGATGATGGAGATGAAAAGAATCTAGATACGTTATACCCAAATTCTATTCCAACTCCCTCAAAATTTATTCCAACAAGGGTTTCCATTCCAATAATAATTGATTCTGAATAAAACACATCTCCATTTATAGAATACTTGACTTCATCTCCCTCAACATTAATGTCAAAAGTTTCTCCATTGGTAATATTAGCAAAACTCATCAAAGTTCTTGATTCTTCAATGTTGCTTTCTACTTCAAAAATTCCATAGACCGATGCCATAGCATCATTTAAAATGTTAAGTGATTGAAAGTTTAAATAAGATGGACTTGTGTAGTTTGGCGCATTTACATCCCAATACGGATCTCCCTCAATATCATAAGATATATTTGGTCTAAAGGTAATGAATTTTGGATGAGGTGAATCTGGATACTCTAATGTATTAACGATATAGTTATCTGAATACCATTCTCCAACATCTCTGCCTCCTATATTTATAATTGGAAGTTCGTAATTTGGAACAGATAAATAATTTTTTGTTGCGTTTAAGTTATTAAAGTATCCTGCATCCCATCTACCAAAATCTGGATAGATTACATTTGAAGAGTACTCTGCGGTAGAAAAGTCTATTGTTGTGGGGGTTCCCTTAAATGAATTGTCTATTGATTGAATCGAAGGAGTTCCTTGACCATAAACAAATCTACGCTTTGCTACCAAATTAGATACGCTGTAGGGGTATATGGATATGCAGTCAATATGAAACATGCTTATTGATGGGTATGAATACACTCCCCACCAATCTGCTTCATTTGAAAGATCTGCCGTTGCCCTGTCAAAGGGGATGTTGATGACTTCTTCTCCATTTACAAAAAATACAATATTATTTTCTTTAATTATCAAATGAATCAGCATTGGTCTATACCATTCAGAAACACAATGAGATGAAATTTGATCCCCAACAACTAGAGTTAAAAACCCTTCTTTAACGTATAATCCGTCTGTATTTCCTAATGGCCCAACAATTCTTCTCGCTGTATTCGTGGAAACATCTATCTTTATCCACATCTCTAATGTGTACTGCTTATTTCTTCCCTTTTCATGAAGCATTCCTTTTCCAGGAAAAACAAATGATGGAAGGTTAACATTAGACGGATAAATTTTTGTAGAATGATCCGTTCCATAAATAATAGGAAATCCATCGTTGTGAGCAAGCAAAGAATTGTTTCTTGCTAAGTAATATCCATTATCAGAAAGAATTCCGTATTGATCTGCTGAGATGGCGCTGACTCCAGATATTCCCAAGGATTCGGGCAAAGGTATCTGAATATCTCCAAGGCTTGAATAACACGTTGTTTCTGATCCTTGTCCAACGGATAAACCATTCATTATCAAGGTTCTTGATGAATCATCCCCACCCGAACTATCATCAAAGTTAACTTGAATAACTAACTTAATACTTCCCGACCAACTTGTGGGAAGTTCATAGACATTGTTAAAGTTGACCCAAGATTCTGTTTGTGGTGCAGGAATTTCGTCAGAAAGAACTTCTTGACTAACTCCTAAGGCATCTAAGTATCTGTATCCAACCTTAATCCAATTAATATATGTTGGTTTTTGATACATGAAGAAGTTAACACAAAAGGTGTTTTTTTCAGAATTAATCATTGAAGGGTCAAAAGTATTAGAACTTTCTGCCTCTATCAATGACGGAGAAGTTGATGTTGCTGTAAGAGATGAATATATGTCGCTATCAAATGGGGATGGGGAATCTGGTAGTGATGGAGAGTTGCTATATGTGCAATTAGATAAAGTCCAATTTGAAAACAATCTATCGTTATCATCTATTAAGGATATGTAATACAAGTCTTCATCAAGTGACCAAAGAGCAATAGGATGCTCTGAAAAAACTTTATCAGCGTATTGATTTCCAGAAGTAGCCATATCATCTATTATAGCAAGGAGGAGCAGCCTATTTGACCACTCCTCCCGCTAACCGACCTACTTATGCGGATACTAGGTCCACCACTTCACAAATTCCAGATACACATGCAAGTTCTTGCGATCCTGTTGTTGTGTCTTCTAGTTCGTAGAGTGGTAAAGACTCCCAAGGAATTCTCTTTGGCATTGCGGCTAGTGCGACCTCATACTCTTCCTCACTAACTTCTTGATATGGAGCCTGCTTGTAAGAATGTTCTGAGAGCGGTAGGAAGGATACTCCTCCAATAGAATCAAAGTTGTTAAATACCCAAGCACCAACATCAAGCCACTCATCCTCTGCAACGTTAATAGTTACAGATGGATTGTGCTCTGTCCAATGAGTTCTGTATACCTTCCAGACCTCTAAATGCTCTATTGCAGACAAATCCTTTGTCACTGTTGCACCTTCTGGAGCCTTGATTGGAAAATAAAACACAGTGGTTACATCTGGCTTCATTACGTCTGGCTCACTTGGAACACCAAACTCTTTGAGGAATTGTGTCAAAGGATCTTTATTGTCTGCGCGAACAGAACGAATGTAATGCTTTGAATACCATGGGTGAATTCCACTGGAAACACCTGTTAGTTGAGAAACTGTCCCAGATGGCTTAACTGTAGTGACGGAAACAGAATGTTCAATACCAAGAATGTCTGCTTCAGAAACATTTGTTTCTACTGCAAACTCTCTCAATTCATCAAGCATTTCAGCAAGTCCATCATGTACGGTTCCAGTTAGAGTATTCCCAAAGATGCCAGTTAAAGATACTCCAAGGAGGCGCTCTTCTTCTGAGTTGGCTTTCCATGATTTACGAATATACTTAAAGTTTGTTAGGCTTGATTGCCAAGTTCCAAGAATTGATGCTATACGAATCTTCTGCTCAAGGGTTTCCTTCGTATCTTCTGCGTCAATAACAACCTCTGTAAGATTACAGAACTGATTAGCACGCAACAGTATCTCTCCACAGGGATTTGTTCCCGCAACCTTGCTTGAATCCCTTCTACCAAACTTATCAATATGCTTACGAACAGCATCTAGATTATAGATACCTCGTTCCCCAGATTTTGACTCATAAAGGTTTCTCCATTCACGGAGGAACTGAGCGGTATTTGGTTTTGAGTTATATACTGCTGAGTTGTTTGCTAGAGCACGTTGCCCCTCTTGTTCCCACCATTGACCAGACTTGGCCTTTGCCATTTCAAAATCATCAAGATTTGAAAGAGAGATTAGTGCAGACCTACGAACTCCACCTACAACGACTACCTCACCAATCTTACACATAAGGTCGTGCGCTTCAATTGACTTAAGACGGCGACCCTTTGCAATTCTAAAGGTTTCAACGGTGAACTTGAAAAGGTCATGTAGCGGTTCTGGACCAGATGCCCTACCGCCAAATGTTTTGAGTCTTGCTCCTGCTGGACGAACCTTAGACATATCCCACTCAGGAATCTGACCCATTGCCAAAAGACCAAGCAACTCTTTGTAAGCCTTAGCCCAACCTAACTTAGAATCTTCGACCACAATGGTTGTATTGCTTTGGAACAATTCTTCTGCAATGACAGGAAGATTAGAGATATATTTCTGTTCTACAGAAAAGCCAACCCCTGTGCCATTCATCAGAACATACATGGCTTCATCAAATGCACGAAGTGAGTCCACTGCAATGAATGAACAGTTATATGCAGCAATATGATCTCTGTCCAATGCTGGGCCTGCCGTCATCATGCTACGCATAGATGGCATAACCTTGTGATGAAGAATTGCATCACGAACTTGAGCAAATTTAATGTTGCTTTCGTCATAGTTGTAGTTTTTAACTAGATGATTCTTCATGAAGTCCATGTAACGATCTACAGTTTCCACCCAAGTTTCTCTTCTATTTTTATCTTCTAGCCATCGTGAGTATCTGCTCACATGAATAAAGTTTCTGTATGGATCTGAGATTGATCCGTTTTCGTCAATAAATGACATATAAACACCGTCCTTTTCAATTTTAATGAAGTATTATTGTACCAACTTATTGAGATATCCGCAACACGGATTAGGGTAAAAATAAAAGCAAAACAAGTGATGTTGGTAACAGTTTTATATTTCTATTCCTGCTACCCAAGGGGGATCGACAATGCTTATTGTTCCAGACTCTGATGAAATAATTTCATCTGAATTCCCAATTATATCTATGACGTAATTTAAGTTGTCTACTGGAAATTCATCAAACATGCACTTAACTGCATAAAACCTTGGAGAACTTTCTGTGTCTGGAGTTCCATCTTCTTTCCATACAATGTCTTGAGACCTACCCATCATAAAAGTATTTTCAAAAACAAATCTAACGTTGTCTGGATTGTCGAATGTATTATACTTTTTGCTTTTCATTCCCTTGCCACTTATTGTTACTTGAGCATCCTTTATTATAATTTCAGGATCTTCATCTACAATAAAGGAAATTCTATAATCATCCTTAGACGTTGGCATTTCTGTAATTTGATCTGGAAAGTCTTGATTGGCCCACCCATCAGACAAAGAACAGTTTACTCTGGATATTTGATTGTCAACGTCTGGGAAGAGAAGCATAGAAAAAATATACTTAGCCTGTTGATACTGGTACTGTGGAGATTCCCTATAAAACTCTATGACCATATTCTCCACCATTCGCCTTCACTATCACTATAGTTTGCTGGTGGAGAGTTCTTTATGTTTCCTGCAAAGTGATTTGCTGGTGGTCCCCAAGCAGCGCATTGTCCACTACTCCAGTGGCTAGCGCATTGTAGGGCATGATTGTAACTGGCGTGAAAAGTATATGGGGTTCTTGCAACGTTTATAATGCCACTTGTAGTAACCCCTTTTGGTGCTACTGCCCGAACAGTTCCCGATGCTGGGGTGGTAGGAAGGCTAACAATGTTTAAAGATCTAGTGGCGGAACCGCCAAGGGTATAGTTGTATTGAGCATATGAGGCATCAGTAATCTTAAACTGTCCAGCAGACAGACCTAATCCAGATCGTGCTACTGTTAGCGGAGGAACGAATCTTCCTCCTCCTGCTGTTATCATTGCGGCTAAAATAGGCATTATGCGATCAAGTCTCCCGATAGAATCCAGTCATTTATTGCTCTCTTTACTAGTGTAGCAGTTGAATATTGAGTTCGCAATTTATTTCCTGGTGTAAATCTTAGTGTAGTAGTTGCTGGGGTAGCAGCGGATATCGTTGTTTGCCCCGAACCTAATTGTACTACAATTATTGTAGTCCCTATGGGGAATGGAACAGAAGCATCTGTAGGAATTAATAATCCATTTGCGATGGTGGCATTCATTTCAATCTGTTTTGATGCATCCAAAATATCAAGTGTGTAACCAGTAAGTCTAGTATTTATTGAAATATTTAGTGGAGCGTAGGTGGTAGAAAGATTATCTATTACCGTAGTCAATCCAGAAACATCTGCTGTAGTTATTGTTTCCCAAGATGCTAAAGACCCATCAGACTTAATAAATTTACCATTTGCCCCAGTTTGACTTGGCAAGGTAACAAAATTATCCAAGGCATTTGCAACGAATTGCGTTGTTGCAATTTGTGTAGTGTCGGTTCCCAATGTCGCAGTTGGTGCTACAGGAATGCCAGTAAATGTTGGTGAGGCTATTGTTGAGTAAATGGAAGATGCCAGAGATGATTTAAGATATCCCTGATTGACAACAAATTGTGTTGTGGCCACCTGTGTTGTGCTTGTGTCTGATCCTGCTGTTGGGGCTACTGGTGTTCCTGTAAAAGTTGGTGAGGATAGGGGTGCTTTAGCAAGTAACGCAATCTCAGTGGCATCTGCAAGTAATTCTGCATCACCAGCAACATCTACCGCATCAGTTTGAAGTGGGTAGGGCAGCAAATATGTTGGAGTTAGACCACTAGCCATAGTTTTATTATATCATCAAGCAATAAGGTCGCCAGATGCAACCCAAAGATTTGTGCCTCTTTTAATAAGACTTATCATTGACCACTGAGTTCTGGTTTTTAGACCTGGGGTGGCGTTAATGGTGACGCTTATTCCAATTCCTATTCCTGGATCTAATGTTATCTGACCTGCTCCAGTTTGCATAACAACAATATATGTTCCTATTGGAAAGTTGACCGCAGAATCTAAAGGAACTCCTAAGGTGGTTGCAGAAGATGAATTTATCTCAATCATTTTGCTTTGATCTGAAAGAACAAGTGCGTATGAGGCTACCCTTGCATTTGTCCCAATTGTTTGAATTGGATTAGAAAGTGTTTTGTTTGTCAGTGTTTGAGTTCCTGTTACCGTAACAACTTCTGCCATGGATGTTCCATCATGAGAGAAAAGTTTTCCAGTTTGATCTACCCTTGCAACGAGGGCAGCGCTAGTTCTCCATTCTTGAAGATTGACGCTTTGCCCAAGGACTCCTTGAATTGTCATGGGGATGATTCCACTTGTGGCAGGAGTTATAAAGTTTCTAGTTGCACTGTTATCATTTGATGAAGGAATCATCTTGACGTAGGTAGAAGAAAGGCTTGTTCCTACAGTTGTTTCGAGAGTGCTTAATCGTGCATGAACGGATGCTGGTGTAGGAGAAACCCCTGTATAGCCTATTTGTCCATTTAAGGTATCTGTGCGGCTGTTAATAGACTGGATGTGATACTGGATACTGTTAGGAAAGATAGATCCTGTAAGTCCTCCTGTGTGGTAATACTTAAATGCTTCGACAATAGATGCCCCGTCTGAAAGGGTGGCAATCGTTGATTCATATGGAGCAGTACCTACTGGATTTGGCATATCTCATTCACCTTTTTAAATTATACCATTTTAAAAAAATTATTCGACCTCAGACTTTAAATATCTTATGATAAATATTCCAGAACCACCAGAGCCACCAACGTTTTGAGCGCCTCCACCGCCTCCTGAGCAAGTGTTAGCGGAAGCACTGCCACCTGCACCACCAACCCTTCCACCGTTCCCAGCGGTAGCGCCTCCTCCAGTACCAATTGCTCCAACGTAAGAAGATCCACCACCACCTCCTGCGTATGCAGTAGAAACACCACTTAAGGAGGAAGTTATTGATGAACCTCCGTTTCCTCCCTTGTCGTTGGCAGAGTTGGTTCCTGCGCTACTCTTTCCTCCACCACCACCTCCAGAGTTCAAGATACCAAACGTGTCTCCACCCTTGTTTCCTTGACCGCTAATACCAGTTCCACCCACATTGTTTCCCCCAGCAGTTTCAGCACAACCACCACCCGAACCACCATTAGAGCCAGCGTCACCTCTTGGAGCACCTCCAGCACCACCGCCAGTAACAGAGAGAATAGACCCAACAGTAGTATTCCCGCCGTTAACGTTTTGTCCACCACCAGTACCAATAATTACAGGATGCGATCCAGATATTGTTGTGGTTCCAATAATTAATCCTCCAGCACCTCCTCCTCCTTGACCGCCAGCGGAACCACCGCCACCCCCTCCGCCACCAGCACCTATTAAATAATCAACGTTTATAGATCCATTTGTTACAGATAGAGTTCCTCCTGAAGTAAATTTTCTATAATAATAAGTTGCATCAGAAGTAAAAGTTCCTCCAGAAACTTCTGGCTTGGGAAGTTGAGCAGTTAGAGCCATGTTCCTAAAACCGTGTATAGGCATTAGGCTTGTACCGCCCAAGCAGCCACACAATCTGCTTCTGTTGTTCCAAATGAAGTTACAGTAAGAATTCCCACTGTGCTTCCCGATATAGATGTTGGTTTATTTCCAACAAAGACCCATGACGGAGGGAAAAACAACGTTCTTGTTGATCCCCCAGGAAGTATTCTCACTGTCTTAATTGCACCAGCACGGTAATTCGTGGCGGTAAATGTTATGGCTCCTGCTGCTGTCCTTGTATAAAGTCCAGTTTCTCCTGAAAAGTTTAAGTTAATTGAATCTGTCGAAAGAGTTGTTAAACCAATGTCGTAGTTGTTTGCTGTAACTATTGATTGGACCGTTAATGGATTGGTGAATGTCTTAGCCCCTCCAATTGTTTCGTCCATTGTGTCATGAACAACCTTATCGTCAAGGGCATATAGGCTTGTATCTAGTATCCAAGTATCTGTATTTGTCTTTTTTAACAGTCCCGCCGTACCTGTTAAAGCAGCAATAGCAGTTAAATCATTATCCTTTGCTTGATAGTTAGTTGATGCGTCTGTAACCTTAAGATAACTTGTGTCGTCAATAGCCCATGTATTGGCCGCTGTCTTTTTTAGAAGACCCACTGTTTCAGTAAGGGCGGCAATTGCTGTCAGATCACCATCTACTGGTTGAAAGTCTCCTGAATGAGTATGAGATGTTAGAGAAAAGTCAGAAGCATGACTTCCATCAAGCATATCTGCATTAAGATTTGTTACAGATGTTGTAGAGGCAACAACAATTGGTGCTGCTCCTGTGGCTACTGTTGATGTAATTTGTCCAGAAAATCTTGATCCACCGTCAACATCAAGTAACGCTATTGGATCTGTTTTTCCAATTCCTACATATCCATCTGAGTTGATTACGAAATGTGTTGCGTCTGGATTAATTTCATCTTCTACTACAAGTGCGTTTCCTGTTCCCGTTTGAGTAATTCTTAAGGCAGTTCCAGAACTACTATCTGCAATAACTGCTGGTCCTGAGAAGATTGAGTTTGAATACGGGAGTGCGTCCCATGCGTGTAGTCCGTTTCCAACCTTCCACCTACCGCTATCAATTTCTAAGCCTAATTCTCCTTCTGCAAGGATTGGATCGTTTGTTGTCCAGTTTATAGCGGTATCTCTACGAAGTTGAATTCTTACTGACATTTTTCAATTATATCATCATGCTATGAGATCACCAAAGGCTAGCCAAGTGTCTGTGTTTCTTTTTATGAGAGTTGCGGTAGACCATTGAGTTCTTAATTTAAGTCCTGGGGTTGCATTTATGACTACCCCAGCAGTTGCAGTGATAGTTGTTTGCCCTGCTCCAGTTTGAACTACGTTTATTGTTGACCCTATAGGAAAAGCAACAGAAGAGTTTAAGGGAACGGTAAAGGTATTTGATGAAGCAACATTCATTTCAACTAAACTATCTCTGTCTGACATTACCGTTATGTAAGACGCTACCCTTGGATTTAACGCAATGGTTGTATTTGGTGTATTTAATTGAGGAGAGTTTAGTGTTGGAGAAGTTAATGTTTTGTTAGTTAAAGTTTGTGTACCAGTAAGGGTAACCATATCTGGGTCAGAAAGAGCAAGCCATGAACTACCAGTCCAAACATACTGAATACTTGTATCTGAATCTACCCACAATTGGCCTGCTTTAGGGGTTGGAGATACTGGAGCATCTGACTGATAGGAAGATCCTGGGGATGTGGTGGGAATCCATGTAGAACCACTCCACACATAGGTAGCGTTGTCATCTGAATCAATCCAAATTTGTCCAGTTACTGGGGATGCTGGAGCAGATGATTGATAGGCAGAAAATGGATAAAGAGAAATATCTGCTACCCCATTTACCCAAGCAGATCCTGTCCAATAAAGAACGTTGTTTCCAGCAGTGTTTACAAATACATCACCAATTGCTGGATTAGATGGATAGGTAGATGATGCTGTTATATTTGATGTTCCATTTGACTCGTATATGGCATTTAAAGAGAAAGAAAGGTTTGCGGTAGAAGAACTTATATATAAAGAATCTCCCACGTTTAAAGGAAATCTGAATGTTTCCAAGGAGTTTGTTACTGGAATTATTGTGTCATATGCTAAATAAACATACTGAGATTCAGAAGAAGATCCTTGTGGCTGTACCCACATTAAGATATTGGCTGCTGTAGATAACGACTTGTTGGTAGCAATTACAGAAACAATTGAATTTCTTGTTGCTGTATGAAGTAGTGTTGTTGTGCTTGCTGGGGGATTAGATAGAGCAAGACGAACTATAGCCATATTAGAATTATATCATTCTAACATCAAAAGCATCGATATTGTTGGCTATTTTTTATTGGCGTTTATTATACCTGTTGATATAATAAGTTTTTTTTCTACATTTTTTTGTTCAGGAGGGGTAGGTGAATTTTTAGTTTTAGGATAAACTATATTGCTTTCTATTAAAAATTGCTCAAGTCTTTCGTTTGCCATCCATCCTTCAAATTCTGTAACTACTTTCCAGTTTTGGGTAACTATATAATATTCAGCATATGGTTGATATGCAGCATAGATTCCGATAGGACCACTCATTTCTGTAATTACCTCCCAAAGATCTACATCTTCAAACCTGATAGGTCTGCTTCCATTCCAAGGGATTGGCTCTGGTGCGTATTGCCATATGCTGTCATAATTCATCCAGTTCTCGTCAAAAAACTCTCCATCTTTTGACAAGTTAAGAATTTGTTCAGTTACCTTCCATCTTGGCATATCGATATACTACCACATGATATAATTTTTCTTTAGAAAGGATGAAAAGTGGCAATAGAAATAAACAACTTTTTTCCAGGAACGCTACATCCAAATTCAATTGTTGGTGGATGTATAGAAATATTTGAAAACGTTTGGCCTGAATGCAAAGAAACAATTGATGCTGTAGACAAAGAATGTGCAAACCCTGAATCTGGAATTTCTTGGAGTTATGCTGAAACATTAAGTCATGGAAAGAGTCAGGAATATAGAACAAATTACAACCTTGGAATAACTGACTTTGCTAAAATTACTAACAATGAGTTAATGCAAAATATTCATAATCAGTTTTATGTCTTGCTTTTAGCCGCAACAATTCCATATGCAGAAAAACATAAAGTTTTAAACCTTTATCATGAGCCATACAATATGCTGAGATATAGATCTGGGCAGGAATACAAGATCCATTCAGATGGTGACACTTCTACTGGTAGATCCATTTCTGCTGTTTTATACCTTAATGATGATTATGTGGGAGGAGAAATAGAGTTTCCAAATTTTGGAATTAAAATTAAACCAGAACCAGGAATGCTTATTATTTTTCCATCAAATTACCCTTATGCACATATAGCACATCCAGTAAAAGATGGAACAAAATATTCTATTGTTACATGGATAAAAGATAGACTTTAGGAAAAGTAAAATATGAACAATGTAGATTATTTTAAAAAAAATAAGTATGTTTTTGTAAAAAATATAGTTTCTGAAGAATTAATAAAATTTATTTCTCAGTATGCTCTATTTGATGAAATACAAGACTTCAAAACTGATGGGGGACAGGTTCCAAATGCTCATGCAAAATATGGAGATTCTGCAATGGAAACATTGTTGTTAAAAATGTTACCAGTAATAGAAGAAAATACTGGATTAGAACTATTTCCAACATATTCTTTTTATAGAGTATATAGAACTGGAGATATTCTAGAACCTCACACAGATAGAGAATCTTGTGAAATTTCTGCTACCGTTTGTTTAGATTATAACTACGATCAGTCAAAATATACTTGGCCTATTGTTATAGATGGAAAAAAAATTAACATGGAACCAGGGGATATAGTAATTTATAAGGGCATAGAATTAGAGCATTCTAGAGAAATGTTTTCTCCTCCAGAGGAAAATTTTCACATTCAATCTTTTATACATTATGTTGACAAAAATGGTCCTTTTTCAGAATATAAATTTGATAAAAGATTTGGTATTGGATATAACAAAGATTATAAATCTTATATAGTAAGGACAAGATAATATGAAAATAAATAAAATAGTTATTGTCGGTGGTGGATCTTCTGGCTGGATGACTGCTGCTTTTTTATCAAAAACATTCCCTGAGAAAGAATTTTTTGTTGTAGAAAGTCCAGACATACCAATAGTTGGTGTTGGAGAAAGCACTCTAGCGGATATAACATTTTTTAGAGATTATCTAGAGATAGATGAAAAAGATTTTATGAGATCTACTAACGCTTCATATAAAATGAGCATAAAATTTACTGATTTTTATGATGTTAATTCTGGTTCATTTCACTATCCTTTCAGAAAGCCATATACAGACAATACTTTTAACGGATTAAATGATTGGATGGAACTAAAAGCATATTATCCAGACATTCCAGTACAAGATTTTGTTAGGTCTTATTTTCCTCATTCTTTTTTGTTTGAAAATAATAAATACGATACCAACAAATATGGTGAATTTGAAAACTTTAATCCAAAGACCGATGTTGCTTATCATTTTGATTCTGTTCTTTTTGGTCAATGGCTAAAAAATAATTATTGTATTCCTAGAGGAGTTAAATTAATTCAAAAAAATATCATTGATGCAAAAATAAATGATGAAGGAATAGAATTTTTAATATCTGAAGATAAAGAAAAAATATTTGCAGATTTATTTATTGATTGTACTGGATTTAAAAGTTTGCTCATAAACCAATACCTTGATGAAAAGTTTGTTTCTTATGAAGACATGCTTCCCAATAACAGGGCTTGGGCTACACAAATTCCATATATAGATAAAGAAAAAGAGTTAGAGCCTTTTACCAATTGTACCGCTATAGAAAATGGTTGGTGCTGGAACATACCTCTATGGTCACGCTTGGGTTCTGGATATGTTTACTCAGATAAATTTGTTAATCCAGATACTGCCAAAGAAGAATTTAAAAAATATTTAATGTCTGATAAAATGTCTGTAAAGAGAGAAAAAAATGATATAGAAAAATTAGAATTTAAAGACATAAAGTTTAAAATTGGAATACATGAACGAACTTGGGTAAAAAATGTTGTAGCCATAGGATTATCTGCTGGATTTATTGAGCCTTTAGAAAGTAATGGTCTTTTTACAACGCAATGGTTTATTACAAAATTAGCAAAATCTTTGCTTAGAGATGATGTAACACAATGGGACAGAGATGTTTATAATGCTGCAACAAGAGGTATATACAACAACCTTGCAGAATTTGTTTCTATGCATTATTCTTTATCTATCAGAGATAATACAAAATATTGGAAAACTATAAAGAATAAAACATTCTCTCCTGAAATGGTAAATTTAGAACCTTCTATGAATGTAGGATTTTTTGATTTACATCATAAAAAAATGTTTAGCAATATACCTGATCCTCTTGCTGGAATATCTTATATATCTGTTGGAATGAATTATCCAGTATATGATTTAGTTGATCAAAAGATTTACTTTAACAATCAAATAGATCCTTTATATATTAAAAAAATATTAAAAAATATGGAAAGCAGAAAAACAAAGTGGTTTAATTCTGCTAAAAATAAGCCGTCTTTGAAAAAATACTTGGAAGAAAATATATATACAGATTAAACTAAATATCTTAAAACAACTATTCCTGGTCCACCATTTCCACCAGCAGAAGGATTCCCATTACCTCCTCCGCCTCCGCTTCCGCTGTTTGTTGTAGCAGAGCCGCCACTTTGATTGTCGCCAGCACCAGATCCGCCGCCAGCCGAACCTGGGCGTGGGCCAGATGGGGTGTTCCAAGCAGCGCCACCGCCACCTCCTGCGCGTTCAAAAGAGGTTCCAGTTATTGAACTACTAAGTCCAGCACCACCTGTTCCTGCTATTACGTTGGGATATGAGGTACTTGATATTCCACCAGCATTACCTTGACCAACAATTCCTGCACCTGCTGCATTAGAATTTGCAGAACCAGCATTACCACCTACACCACCAGCACCACCGCCGCCAGCACCTGTATGATTTGCAGAACTACCTCCACCGCCACCTGAACCACCTGGGTATCCACCCCAATCGCTATAACCTGCCCCCCTTCCACCACCAACAGAAACAACTGTATTTGATATTGATGAATCTTGCCCTCTTAATGCTGGTTGACTTTGTGGGAAGAATGTTCCAGCAGCACCCTGACCAACAGTTATTAGATATGATCCAGCATTCATAGTTAAAGTTCCAGATCTATACCCTCCTGCGCCTCCTCCAGAAGATCCGTGTCTAGATCCTCCAGCCCCTCCACCAGCGACAACCAAATATTCTACCTGTTGATTTGGAGGTGCGCTAAGCATTGCAAAATTGTCTGTTCCTGTGGAAGTAAATGTATGAATTTTATATCCACCAACAGTAGTAATTGTTCCACCAGTAACATTTGGTGTAAATGTAGAAGTCATATTAAAAAATGTTGGAAAGTTTAACCTAGAAACAGCCATTACGTTATCTCCGCAAAATGTGCAGAAAATGTAACGTTGCTATCCGTAGAAGAAACTCGAACAAACTGCAAATTTTTCAAAACAAGTCCTACAGTAATAAAAGAAGTATCATTAGGAGCAACTGTAGCATCAAACGCTATAAATTCTGAAGTTGCTGGTGTGCCTTCACTATCAACAATTGCAAGTCTATATTGTTTGTTTGTTGTAGTTCTATTGCAAATAGAAATAGTAGAAATTACAGCAGTACTTAAAGAGGTGGTGCTACACAATGTTTCATAAATGGTTAACCCTGCTGTTCCTAGTATTTTAAAATTTTTATATTCTGTAGGCATTTATGTCTCCTCTATAAATTATATCATGAAAATTATGCACCCATAAGAAAGAAATCATTAAAAGCAGCGCCACCGCCACCGCCAGAAACCTCAATCCAATCAGTTCCATTATAAACATTTATGGTCTTTAAACTTTTTAAATACGTTACCATTCCCTCAGTTGGTGAAGATATTTCTATGTTTCGATGGGATTCGTGATCGTAAACTCTAACAACCTGCTCTGTCTTACCCTTTTCACTATCAAGTTCAACTATTGCATCTGCAATCGTTGTTGCTGCAATGTTACCTGTTGGAGTAAATGGATTAAGTGTTTGTTGTGCTGGTACTAAAAATCCTGGCATTATGCGGTCACCCGATTTACATAACCATGAATAGATATAACGTTTGCTGTTGCTGCAAATGCCCTGACTACTTGAGCATTATTGAGGAATAGACCTGGGATTACGAGAACTAACCCTGATTCTCCTGGAATTGTTATTTCAATATTGTCTGCTTCCACCGTTCCGCCATACTGTACGGTCAACTTTACAGAGGAGACTGATGTATTTACTGCATACATCCAAACTTCATCAAAAGATGATGTGCCAGCGACGGCAGTATGAACAGTTGTCCCTGTTGTAGCAGTTGCTGCTACGTTAACACCTTTTCCGTTTGTTGATCCAGATAGGGGTGATTTTGAAAAGGTAGCCATATATAAATTATATCATTTCTTTGGGTAGTGGATTCCAAGTTCGTCACAACGTTTTGATGCAGGATCATCTGAACCCTTGCCATAATAGGTTGAGTCTATTTGTCTTCTATTGATAATCATATAGAACTCTGCATAAGGAAGCCATGCAGCATATAGACCTGTAGGTCCAGACATTTCTGAGATTACCTCCCAAATATCTATGTCCTCTATATTGAGTTCTCTTGAGTAATCCCACGCATCTGAATCGGGTAATTGTAAGAATGGAGAGTCCATCCAATTTTCATCAAAATATTCTTCTGTACCCTTAATAATCATTTCTGTTGTTTTAAATCTAGGCATATATCAATTTCCTTTTTTATATTCTTTAACTTATATATCTAATTATTATCACACCTGATCCGCCGTCGCCCCCCTCAGACCTTTCGCCGCCGTTTCTACCATTACCTCCGCCACCGCCACCAGTATTTGCATTTCCATTTCCCGCTTTTGCCGTGGAAGCGGCGAGACCATTTCCCCCACCTCCCAATCCTCCAGTTCCTGGTGTACCTGGGTCGTGTTTTCCACCACCACCGCCACCAGCATAATATGTGGTGGTTCCATAAAAAGAATTTTGTAATCCTATACCGCCGTCGCCCCCCTTTGAGGAATAGTCTTGACCAACTGCTCCTGCTCCTCCACCACCACCAGTTTCATATGGACTTGCACCCCTTCCTGTTCCTCCTCTATTACCTTGGCCAACTGTTCCATTTCCATACACCGTTCCTTGACCAGTACCCCCTCCTCCAGATCCTCCATTTGTTGGAGATTCTGCCGACCAAGAACCTCCTCGTCCTCCTCCTACAGAAGTTATATTATGAAAAACACTGTTTAATCCACTTGCAGCGCTATTCGATCCAGGTAAGTTCGTGTAGGAGCCTGGGTTTAAGGCACCCTTACCTCCTGACCCTACCGACAAAGCATAAGTTGTTGTGCCTAGACTGATTGAGCCAGTTAAATAACCTCCTGCGCCGCCGCCACCGCCAACCCACGCTCCACCTCCACCCCCGCCTGCAACGACTAGGTAATCAACAACACTTATTCCTGAAATTATCTGAAAATTGCTCGCTCCAGTTGTTGAAAATGTGTGTATGGTGTATCCACCCGCAACAGAGGTAACTCCTCCTATGGCAATAGAGGGTATTTTGGCTCCATACTTCTGATAGTTTAAAAACTCACTAGTTGGTCTAGAAGGAAGGAATCTCCGTAGCCCACTCATTACGCAAACATCCTTTGGGCTATAACTAGTTGGCTATCATCTACTGCCGCTCCTAGTGCTACCCATGCGGAGCCGTTATAAACCTTTAGTTGCATAGAAACGCTGTCAACCCAAAGATCGCTTGATGATGGAGATGTTGGGGCAGAAGATTGTAGGGTAATTTCTTTTTCATACCCTGGAATTATTACGGTTCCTGTAAAAGTATTTGTTCCACTCCAAGTATAATCTGCTGCGGTATTTAAAGATCCACCTGCTAACGCAAGCCATTGAGCAGAAGCAGCACTATAAACATATGCTGGTTTGGAAGCGCTTCCAGAAATAACTCCATCTGCGTCTATCCAAATCATCCCATCTACTGGGTTTGCGGGGGCTGAGTCTAAATAAGAACTTATACCTGCCCCAATCTTTACGTCATACTGAATTAATCCGTATGCTGAAAAAGAAACACTAGATGTTGAGGCAGATACACGAACAACATCATTTTGGTTTACTGCAAATCTAAAACTTTCGTATGAGTTTGAAAAGTCAAGTGGTAGGTCATAAATCATATAGGCATATTCAGATTCTGTAGAAGATCCACTTGGCTGTACCCAAATTCTAAGAGAGGTATTTATGCTTGAGGATTTATTTGTAGCGATAACCGACATAAGATACTGATTATCACTTGTGAAAAGTGTTGTTGCAGTATTTGCGGTAGGGTTTGCTACACCTACTCTGACTAATCCCATGTTTTAATTATACCCCTAGCCACCAAGAATTAGAGAGGGCAACGTCTGTAGATACCGCGCCACTTTCTGAACTTGATCCCACTTCTACCCAATAAGCATCATAATAGATATACATCTTTCCGTTTGTGCTGTTAAACCACATAGCGCCTGCGTCAGGAGATGATGGGGCAACGTCAGAAACAATAATGCTTGCTCCTCCACCTCCTCCAGTTGCTTGTTTATTTACCCATATACCAAATTCTGAACTGTATGAAATAACGTCATTGTTTATGGGACTAGTTATCTTAACGTTTGATTCTGTTGCACCCAAGGAAGATCCATGACGCATTCTTACAAGAATTTTCCCTGTAGTTGAACTTTGACTTAGAACGGTTGCTACAGGAACCCTAATACTTGGAGCGATTCCTTGTGTAGAGGTTAATCCTCCTGCAACGGCAGGGTTTGGATAAAGAATCGTTCCAGCAGTCCACAAAAAGGTGTCTAATCCATCGATGATTCCGTCTGTCATGACTATTGCAGAAGGAGATCCTATCGCTATATTGTGTGCAGCAAAACCTAGTATTCTAGATCCCTCTACAGTTCCATCAGAGATTGCCTTGGCAATATTTAATCTATCTGATGATGCTCCCGTTGACATTACAAGAGATCCTGTTGGGATGATAACTCCTGAGGAATTGTTTGCTGCTGGGAGGTAGGACTCTTTTCCAACTGTCTGAGTTACACCGTTAGACATTCCAATGCTGAATGTTCCTTGAGCAGTATTCCACATAATAGATGCTTGAGATATTGTTGACTCTGGTGAATCATCAAATGTCAACTTATCTATATTTATTATGTTATAACTATTTGCATCTAGATCAGCATTTAATAATGGACTTGGATCTGCATCTAATCCAACTACCATAACGCTGGTAACTTCTACCCAGTAAGTACCGTCATAAATATAAAAAGAACCAGTTGTATTATCAAACCATCCATCCCCAACGTCTTTTATTGTGGGGGGGGATGATGAAACCCTTGTCGTTGTACCAACGTCTGTCCAAGCAGTTCCGTTGTAATTCCTTACACGCTTTGTTGTAGTATTATAATAAAAGTCGCCAGGATCAGCAGTTGTTGGATCTGCTGCGGAATTTAAAAGATTTATTGGCTGAAGAAAGCGTTTGGATATAGCCATACGTTCATTATATCATTGGGGTCATGCCACAATGTCGCCAGAGAGCAACCAAGTATCAGTATCTATTTTAATGAGGGCACCTGCTGAATACTGAGTTCTTAATTTTAATCCTGGGGTAAATCTTATGGTAACTCCACTAGTAGCAACAATGGTAGTTTGACCTGTACCCAATTGAAGAATGGGCACTTGTGTTCCCACGGCAAAGGGGACTGAGGAGTTTAATGGAACAGTAAGGTTATTTGCTGAACCTAAGTTCATAATGACCAATGTTCCTGCATCTGATAAAACTAATGTATAGGAGGATGTTTGTGTGTTTAAAGAAACAGAGTCTACGGCACTTTGAACAAATGAAGTTGTTGCTATTTGAGTGGTGTTAGTTCCAAATGACGGTGTTGGTGCTAATGGAGTTCCTGTAAAAGTTGGACTCTCAAGATCTGCTTTTGT
>Ga0099846_1000007_pt1 | contig 75218 bp, 93 predicted proteins | sample CB_VirMetaG_FD_78180 | JGI IMG/M metagenome (GOLD analysis project Ga0099846, IMG submission 78180) | Freshwater to marine saline gradient viral communities from Chesapeake Bay - CB_1504_1 Viral MetaG | ecosystem: Environmental > Aquatic > Marine > Coastal | place: USA: Chesapeake Bay... | reverse complement strand
GCGAGAGCTCTCACCCCGGGAAGAGTTCACGCTCCAGGGGCCGAAACTCTGGAAGGGTTGTCGCCTGGCGTCCACGAGGCGCCCCCACGTGACAGGCACCCTCGACCAGGTGTTCCACTACCCGACCGCGATCTTCTTCACGACGCAAGAGCCCACCGAGACGGTGCACGAACCCAAGGCACTCGAGTCCATGCGACGCGCGCCCTTCCGCATCGTGCAGAACATGCAGGCGCGCCATCAAGCGGAGTGGGACGTGCTCGTCTACGGGTGCGGCTTCACCCTGGAGCGAGAAGACGGCGTAGTCGAGCGTGTCGACCCGGTCACTGTCCAGTTCCGCGAAGGCAAGTACTACATCGACGGGAAGGAGTACGCGCTCGTCCCCGTACACCCCCCAGAGGTCCCCTGAGCGAAGCGCCTGCTGCCCCTGCGCTGACGAGAAGCCGGGCGAGCCCTGCAACTAAGCGGACGTGGAGGTCCGTGAGAGGCCTGCGCCTCTCTTTCGCCAACAACGCCTGCCTTCTGCGTATAAGCCTTGTAGGAGGCAGAGAACCATGACTATTCACTACCCAGTGGTACATCCCGAGTACATGCTGACCAACGACGTGCAGGACGACCTCTGGCCCGTGCAGCGGCCCGTCCTGTTCCCCCACCTCGCCAAGGCACCCGAGATCGAAGGCGCCGAGAGCTTCGTCAAGTACTGCGACCAGGCCCAGGCGCGTATCTTCGCCCCCACCACGGACATGCTGCGCACCAGCATGATCCTTCACTGGGCGGTCGTCTCCTGGGTGCGCAACGGCAAGCACCTCGTACGCCTCGAGGAAGGACTGCTGCAGGCCCTGCTGCGCTCCAAGCCCCCCGAGGTGCTCGATGAGCTGCCGCCCCTGCCCTGGGACAGCTTCTACCTGGCCCTCGAGGACTGCGGGCTGACGGTCTGGAACACGGACACGGGTGCTCATGAGGTCGAGGGCGTCTACGTCTTCCGCGACTGCATCGAGCATGGCACCAAACCGGCCATCGGCTTCCTCGTGACGGGCCACGACAAGGGCTTCGACGGCGCGCTGTACTACATCGACGAGCGGGCGAACCTCGAGGCGCAGCTCCCGCGCAACGATGCCATCTGGCACTGCTACAACTACGCGGGGAAGCCCCCCTTCAAGCCCGAGTGGCACGATGGGGACAAGCACGTGGACTGCGCCAAGCTCGTCGGGGCGATCCACGTGCTGCTGCAGATGCTGGCCTGTGGCAAGGACGTGCTCGAGAGCGACAGCGTGGACCCCCTGAGCACCGTGAAGGCCAAGAAGCGGAAGGGCCACATCAAGAAGCTGCGCCGCCGGGGCCGCTCGGAGCGCGCCTACCAGGTCATCAGGCTCTCCCAGGAGGTCCGGAAGACCCGGAAGGGCTCCCAGGACGGTCCCCGCGGGGCCTACACAGCCTGGAGGACCATCAGCGGCCACCCCAGGCGCTTCTGGAGCAAGACCAAGCCCACCGACCGTCCCGTGCTGGCCACCGAGGAGCGCGAGGGGGTCACCTACTACTGCTACAGGCGCTACGTCCTGCCCTTCGAGGCGCGGCGTGGCTGGGACGAGACCAACAAGACCCGCCACGTGCGGGTGAGGAGGTAGACACCATGACGGACGAGCCGATCCTCGACGTCAAGACCGACACCAGGTCCGTGCACGAGCGCTACATGGCGCTGCCCTTCTGGGTGAAGAACCGCATCAGCAACCTGGTGCAGCGGTGGCCTCACAAGCTCTCCCCGAAGGAGCGCCTGGAGCTCGGCGAGGAGATGATGGCGGCCTACAGGCTCGGCATGGAGACGCGCTGATGGGCAGCATCGAAGACAAGCGGCGCCTGCGCCAGCGCATCAGGACCTCTCGAGGCGGAGCTATCCACATCGAGAGGCTCGCGGAGAGCGTGAGGGCCCTGAGTCCGGGAGAGGCCGCGGCGTGGAACCGCTTCCTCGACAGCATCGAAGAGACTGCGCGCCGTGAAGGCGAGAGCAGGGGGAGACGCCAGGCGGCCATGGGCCGCCGGTAGGGGCTCCCCACCCCTTTCGCCCTCAGAGCGCTATTGCCCTCGCATGGACCGCTGGAACTGCGCGAAGATCTCGTTGATGTCGGAGCCCTTGGGCTTCACAGGGTGGCCGGCGGCCACGCGCTTGGCGAAGTCCTTGGTGACGGCCTTGGGCACCTTCTCTCCCTCCCGGAAGAACTGGCGTACCCGCGGCCCGTAGACCTTCTCCATGGACCGCTGGAGGTCCGACATCTCGCCCGTGCTCTCCCGCATCCCGCGGAACGCCTTGCGCACCTTCTCCGAGCCAGGGCCCGTGAGACGAGAGATCATGTTGTGCTCGTGCAGCAGGACCCGGGGGTTCGCGTGCCCGTAGGTGTCGTGGTAGTCGTTGGCCGTGAGCCGGTGGTGTACCTTGCGCTCGGCCCCCTCGTGGACGACCACCGCATCACGCACCGCACGCCGGTCTCCCTTGCCCAGCTTCTGGCCGGGAGCGAGCTTCTTCGCGAGCTCCTTCGACGAGCGCACGTAGATGCGGCCTTGCTTGCGCTTCAGCGCCTCCCCAGCGAGATCCCACATGCGCTCCGAGGCCCTCTCCTGCATGACCTTGGCCGAGGGTAGGGAGAGCGCAGGGCTCTTCCGAGTGGAGAGCAGCCGCCCGATCTTCCGGGGATTCCTGATAGCTCGGCCCACCGTGGCCTTGCGGTACCCGATGCGCTCAGCTGCAGCTGCGAGCTGCTGCGTGGAGACGGCGAGCTTCTCGAGCTCGTCCATGAAGCCTTGGAGCAGCTCGGGGCGCATGCCTACGGCGTGCCTCCCCCGGTGTGCTTGCGCACCCAGCGGGCAGCCTTCTTGTCGACGCGCTGCTCGGCCGAGCGCGCCCCAGCCTTGATGGCCTTCACGCGCTTCTTGGCCCCGCGTTCGGCCTGGACGAGCAGGTGGTTGAGCCGCTCATCGAGCGACATCGCCTTGAGGTTGGGCTTGAGGCCAGCGAGCTTCACCAGCTCGGTGACGAAGCCTTGGCGCAGGGTAGAGTTCACAGCCTCCTCCCGGTCACAGCCTCGATGCGGCCTCGCAGGCCCCGCAGCGAGTTGCTCTTCTTGGTGGCCAGCTTGGCGGCCAGGTGGTTCTGGGTGGCCAGGTCGTCGACCGCATCCGCGGCCGCCGAGCCCAGGGGGAAGCGCTTGCGCACTTCGTGTGCTTCCCGCGCCTGACGGCCCGCGCGCTGCCCGAGCCGGTCAGCCTTCTTGGCGTAGTACTTCTTGGGGGAGATGAGCTTCTCGGCGAGCCTCTTCCCCTTGCCTGCCTGCTTCTCGAGCTCGGAAGCGAAGCCACGGGCGAGGAGCTGGCCTCGGGTGGTGTCGTTCATGGAGGTCTCCGGCGTAGGGTGACGAGGACACCCTATCACGGTGAAAATCGGAGCGCGTCCTCTGCATAAGCACTGTGAGGAAGGAAAGCAGACGCCTTCCCTCGGCCGCTGCTCACGTGAGGGGCGAGCCGCGGGAAGGCGCGACGTCCAACCCCCACCGAGAGGTGGCTATGTGCCCGCTGTAGGTACGCGACATCAGTCGTCGGACCCGGCAGGTGAGGTCTCATTTCGGGAGCCTGGTACAGGCAGGCTTCCAGCGAACCAACCAATCCCCAACTCCCACCGGCGCCGCCGGACTTGTACATCCGGGAGATCGAGACCTCACCGCCGGGACCACCCCCACCCGGAAGCCCCCGCGCTTCCTTTTTGCCCTCAGCAGGCCTACAGCTGCGTGATGCCCGCACCGTAGCGCTTGGGCCGGCGCTGGCGGTAGCTCACCTGCTTCTTCTTGCGCTCCCGCTCCTTGAGCTCGTGGGAGGCCCAGCGGCGCATGTCGGCGTTGTCCGAGTGCAGGGCAGCCTTGAGGTTCTTGACCGCGCCGGCGCCGTGCGGCGTGACCAGGTAGACCTTCTTGGCTTCCTCGGCCAGCTGGCGGCGGGCCTTCTCTGCCCACTGCTCCTTCTCGCTCTTGGCGCCAGGGAACATGTGCTTGCGCAAGCGGTCCACCTGCGCACGCGCCACCTTCTGCGTCTCGCTGCTCATCGCCGAGAAGGCGAGGGCCTGTACCTCGAGGAAGCGCTGCTGCTTCTGGTGCACGTGGACCAGCAACACCAGGCGCAGCTGCAGCGCGGTGAGGTTGTCCTGGCCCTTGTACCGTTCGTAGAGGAGCTCCGCTTGGGCGAGCTGCAGGGGCTCCTCTAGGAGTTTCCCACCTTCTCCGTCAGGTTGCCGCCCAGCAAGTCGCGCCGGACCCTCCCGCAGAACCAGGTGTAGTGCACGATGAGGATGTCGTTCAGGATGGCGGGACGCTGCCCCAGGTACTCCAGGCGGTCGGCCAGCGCCTCGAGGAAGCCCTTGCGGTGCTCCTCGGTGTCCTTGAAGTAGGGGGAGAGGTCGGGGCCGATGCTCTCGCCGTTGATGGCCTGCACCGAGGTGGCCACCTGCATGGACGAGAACCAGTGGCGGCCGTACTGGGCCATGAAGTCCTTCGCCCGGATCAGCTCACGCTCGAGCCACAGCCCGTGCTGCTGGGGCAGGGTGCGGAAGGTGACCGTGAGGCCTTCGCGCACAGTGACCGTCTGGTCCACATAGCCCTTGAAGACCATCTGCGAGAAGCTCATGGGCTCCAGCTGCTCGTTGAGCGCCTTCCGCCGCGGGTGGTCCATCATGGGGTCGTAGAGAGGATCGGCAGGGTCGGTCACAGCCGGCTGCAGGAAGAGGTCCCCGGCGTCGCCCGAGATCTCCTTGTCCTCCAACCACTCGTTGAAGCGGGTGAAGAGCTTCTCCAACTGGGGAGTTGGCATGCCGTTGAGCTTCTCCGAGAGATCGTCCGACGACACAGCGACGATGCCCGAGAACCCCTCCAGGAGTCCTTGCGAGTAAGCTCCCAGGAGTTCTCCGATGATCTCCTCCCGTCGAGCCCGCTCTCGCTCCATCTTCTGGAGGTACTCTGCTCGCTCCTCGGGTGGCAGCTCGGAGAGCTTTGCAGCAGCCTCCGGATCCTGGGCTCCGGCAAGAGCCTGGTTCTGGGCGAACGCAGAACCGATCCCCTGAACGGGCTGCGGGGGGCCTTGACGGTGCATGCGGGAAGGGACCCTCGAACCTGACATATCAGCACTCCTTGACGAAGATGACGGCATCCTGTGACTCGGCCCCCTGATTGTAACCGTTCTAAGTCGGTGAGTCAGTGGCAGAAATAAGCCCGTGCTGTTTTTCTCTTTTCTTCATAGCTATTCCCGACAGTCCACCTGTCAGGTTGTTTCGACGCTCTCCCACCCCCGATTACCCTCCGGTTCCTCTCGGATAAGGAGTGTGAGAGCGAAAAGTGGTGAGTCACCCTCAGCCCTTCTTCTCGCATCCACACGGAGGTAGCCTTGTCCATGGACACCAAGAAGTACGTCGAGCTGACCAAGTGGGTCTTGCACGTTCCTCGCCGCGGGCAGCGGTGGAACGGTATCGAGAAGTGCGCCTGCGCTCCTGACGGGCATGGAGGCTCCAGTCCTCTGCTCTTCGACAGCGAGCTCGAGGCCATCAAGTACTCCGTGCGTGAGGGTCTCGCGCATCACGTGCCCGTTCCTGTTCTTCTGCGCTTCCCTGTCGTCGGAGCGCCGCTCTACGCCAAGCCCATCAAGCGAGTCCCCCGCAAGGTGCGCAAGACCAAGCCGCTGGGCGCCACGACCCAGTGTGCTCTGCCGCTCATCGCCGGCGAGAGCGGAGAGGATGCCTGATGTCGACCCACCCGATCACCGTGAAGTTCGTCTCGAAGCCCACGCTGATGCTCACCTACGACATCTACGTCTGTGATGGCCGCATCATCAAGAGCCGCGTGCCCGACCTGCCCACCGACTGGAGTGCGGCCGAGAAGGTCTTGCGCGCCCGGGGCTTGGCTGTGAACGTAGCCGACGTCCCACGCCGGAAGGGGTCCTGATGCCGTTCATCGTCTACCGCTTCTTCGAAGGAGCCGACATCACCGAGCGCCTCGTCTTCGATGCGCACGCGCGCACGAGCAGCGGGAAGCTGCCTGCCGACCACCAGCGTGCCTACGACCGCTTCATCGAGGCCAAGCTGATGAAGAAGGACTCGCAGCGCCAGAAGGACGCGCCCACCATCGACGCCAGCATCCACCTCGTGAGCGGGAAGTAGTCATGCACATCACCTGCGCCTGCGGCCACGAGTACACCGTGCCGCTCATCCCCTGCCCTGACGGCATCGAGGGCTGCCTCGTCGCCCACACGCGCACCGAGGACTACGTCTGCGCCGAGTGCGGCAAGTACAACGGCATCGACCTGCGCAAGGGAGTGCACGAAGAGATCGGCCCGGGCCTCTACAATCCGCGGAGCCTCGCGAGGCTCGAGCTGTGCGCCTCCAACAAGGACGACCGTATCCCCGACATCGCCATCATCGGGCCCGACGAAGAGGTCGTGCCGCCTGCCGTCGTCGTCACGCCGAAGGACAACGGCTTCGTCAACCTCGCCTACCACTCCGGGAAGTAGCCATGCACCCCATCACCTGCGCCGAGGGCCCTGCTGCCGACGTGCTCGCCGTCCTGCCTGACCTCTTCGTCGAGTCTGATGGCTATGCCCGAGGCTCGTTCGTCCGCATCCTCGAGGACACCGGAGGTCAGGGCATCTGCGACTGGGTAGCTCGCGAGCTGCGCGCGCTGCTTGGCGAAGGTCACGTCACCTGGATCTGCCTCAACGACTGTAGCCGCGGCATCAAGCACATCGAGAACATGACCGCCGAGCTCGGGCGCTACATCGAAGGCCCGCTGCCCGCGCGCTACCCCTACTTCCACATGGACGACAACGGGGAGTACTCGCGGGACGCCGCTGGGGAGCTCGTGCCCGCCAACGACCACTGCGTCCTCTTCTACCGCGGGTGGATGGTCGACCTCACGGCACGCCAGTTCGACAAGCGCCTGCCCTTCCCCTTCATCTGGCGGCCCGTACCCGCCGCTTCGGAGACGTAGATGCACCCCATCACCATCGCACGCGGACCGAACAGCATCGCCTTCGCCGTCGGGTCGCTGTCCCAGGTACCGCAGCGCCATCCCGACGGTCACTGGGAGTTCCACTGCTCCCGCATCATAGCTGACGGGAAGCTGTACTTCAGCGAGAACCTGCGCATCATCGACGCGCCCAACGAGCGTCGCTGGCACGACTGCTACCTCGTGGCCTTCGCCACCGAGACCCATGCGTCCGACGACTCGAGGCTCACGCGCACCTACATGTACGAGAACGTCGTCTTCCACACCTACGGCGAGCCAGCCTTCCACGAGGTGCAACCTCCACGTCGGGAGCCCGTGCTCGTCGAAGGGCGCATCGAGCTCTTCTTCTCCAAGCTCGCCGCGCGCCTGAAGGGGATGTTCCCGTGGCGAAGCTGAAGTGCAGCGAGCCGAACGTGCAGCGCATCCGCCGCCGCTTCAGCGACGAGCTGCCCAGGGTGAGCAACGTCGCAGTCGTTGTCGAAGCGCGCTCCTACCCCGTCACCTACTACCGCATCGAGAAGGATCGCCCCCATCGTATCGAGGAACCGATCGAGTGCCTCGCATGCCAGCTGGGCATCCCCCGGAGGCGCCCATGAGCCGCGTCCGCACAGGCACCAGCCACTTCCGCAGCCTCGACGCCGCGGCCGCCTACTACCGAGCCTACGGCTTCAGCTACGACGACGTGGTCGCGAAGCTGCGCGCCGGCGAGATCCACATCGGCCCCCCTCCGGCGAAGCCAGGCGACACGGTCGGCCTGCAGCACGACGAGGGTCGCTACTTCATCGAGACGAGAACGCCATGAAGATCACCTACGCCCTGACCGACTGCGAGATCCGTCTCGCCATCTCCCGCTACCTCGAGAGCGTCGCAGGCCACGAGACCTCCGCAGCCGACGTGAAGCTGCAGGCGCGCCGCGCGCAGGACAACGCCGCCATCGAAGGCGAGGTGAGCGTCACCGCCACAGTCGTCGTCGAGCCCGGCGCCGCTGTGTGTATGAGAGTACCTCGATGAGCAAGGAGATCGAGCTCCGCTTCGACAAGACGCGGAAGAGCCAGGCAGGAGTCGCCGACCTCTTCGCGATGATGCTCGGCAAGGAGCCTCCCCCGAAGTGCGCCGAGTGCGGAGGCATCAAGAAGAAGGACGCCGAAGGCCACACGGTCGTCGGCCGTGCTCAGTGCATCTGCGCCGATGGAGGCTGGGAGTAGATGCCGAGGCCCGGACCCTACACCTGCAGCTGTGGGCACGAGTTCCTCATCCCGCACCACCATCACCCTTGCTCTCGCATGCGCATGCGGGGTGTGAAGAGCCCGGAGTTCCACTGCCCCGCATGCGGGAAGCCGGTGGACCCAAGCACCCAGCTCGTGTCCAAGGAAACAGCAGCTCGCCTACGGAAGATGAACAAGGCGATGCTGCCGCTGAGGGAGGCCATCACTGGCCTGTTCCGCCCGGGGCCCGCAAGGACTGTGCACGCTGAAGGCCCTCGAGGCATCAAGTCCGACGCCGACAGGCTCACGGACGAGCCGCCCCTCTTCTTCGAGCAGGCCACCATCGAACCCTACCCCATGCCCTCGGGCGCCATCTTCACGATGGACAGCACGCCTCGCGAGCAGGGGAACGTCTTCGCCGAGCTGATGGCCGATCAGTTCGAGGACAACGACCTGGTCGTCATGCACCACGAAGTCCACTTCGACGATGGCTCGGTCATCGTGAAGGAGGACACCGTCCCCTTCGGGCGGTGCTCCCCACTGGAGGAGTAGATGACCTCGGCTTCCGAGCCCCGCGTCGGGCAGAGCATGAAGACCTCCGGGAGCAAGACGAAGAACGACGTGCTGTGGAACTACTGGTTCGACGGCCGCGTCGGCGACCCGGACGGGCAGCTCTGGGAGGTGTCCGTCAAGGATGCGGTGGCCAAGGTATGCCGCTGCCGCGGCCGCGCTCCCACCACCATCTTCCCCGCAGGGGACTACGGCACCGCTGTCGATGTCCTCGAGGCGGACGCCTACAACAAGCAGCAGCGAGGAGCAGCATAGATGCTGAGCATCTCGGACATGCCAGCCATGCTGGCGTGCATCATCGAGAACTGGGTGGGCTGCCACCCGGAGTACGTAGTGCCTGCGAAGGCCCGCGGGAACTGCGCCTTCGCTTCCGACGACTTGACCCTCGAGCTGGCCGACTGCGGCCACGAGGTGGACACCATCCACTACGGGGTCTACCTGGACGACGATGACGACGATGAGAGTCCCGTCTCGTTCTACGCGAACGACTGCGAGGAGATGGATCTCCCGCCGGCCGAGGCCATGCGCTACTACCGGAACGCCCGCGACTGCGCACGTGCCTTCGAAGGCCACACCATCGTCCGCATCGACCACGGAGATGACCACTGGTACGTCGACCCGACGGCCAGGCAGATGGACCCAGCAGCGCCCTACCCGCTCATCTGGGTCGTGCGAGGAAATCCATGAGCAAAGACCGCGGCGTCACGAGCCCTCCCGCCCCCTGGGAGCTGGATGACGCCACCAAGCCCGCCGAGGGACCTCCCGAGGATGCCTACGCCAACGCCGGCGTAGGTGTGCACCTCACCTCGCCACACACGCGCTTCGGCATCGGCTCCGTCCATGCCGATGTCGAGGTGCTCGGCTACGTCCCCCTGGACACCTGGCAAGACTTCGAGCACCACCTTCAGGCGCTCGTGACTGACCTGGAGGAGTCCGTCCTCCAGCACAACCCTAACGAGGCAGGGCAGCGTCCCGCGCCTCCCAAGCAGTAGAGGAAGCAGACCACCATGATCAACTGGCACGATCTCATGGACTACATCGACAGGTACCTCGCCGGCGAGATCGACCCCGATCTCGACAACGAGCAGGCCCACCACAACCACGTGCGGAGCCGAATGGCCAGGGCCCTGCAGCTCCTCGAGCAGGAGACCGGCCGCGGCTTCGCGACCTGGCAGACCGCGGCCCTCGCCGGCATGATGCGAGCCATCCGCCTCGAGAAGATGAGCGACACGGCGCCCGACGCTGACACCCTCATCCGTACCTTCCTCGCCGTCGACAGCGGCATCGAGGAGGGCGAGGACCAGACGCACCCCAGCATCTTCGACGCGGTCACGCGCCTCGAGGCCCACATCGACAAGGCGCTCGAGACGCAGATGACCACGCTGACGCGCCGGCTGTCCTCGGCCAACCAGGCGCGGGCCGCGCTGCACAACCTGCTGGACGCCATCAACAAGGGAGCGGGCCCCCACCACCGGGACCTCGCGGCCAAGCTGAGCAGCATCGAGGCGGCCCTGCGCAGGAACCACGGCATCGAGCCGGCGCAGATGCAGCTGGTCCTCGAGAAGATGGAGAGGCTCGAGCAGCTGCTGGACGGGGGCATCTCCGTCGCTGACATCTCGGCGGACCCCAACGGCGTGGACCCCGAGGAGGTCCGTCGCATCTTCGGCAAGAAGCAGCGCCCCCGGCCTCTCCACGTCGAGCAGTCCAGGCTCTATGCGCGCATGCAGGCGTGCGCCCCGCTGCAGCAGGCCAAGCACATCAACGAGCAGCTGGCCGAGAGGCTGGTGCGGGCCACCGAGGGCGACGTCTTCGGCGAGCAGGCCCTCATCACGGTGACCGTCGTCCAACTGGGCAGCGAGAAGCACGACAACCACCAGCGGCTCGGGGTGTCCTTCCGGCCGAGTGCTGACGATGGGCACATCGACCTCCTGTTCTGGCTGATGGACACGCTCACCGGAGAGAAGTTCGGCCCCCTCGTGCTCAGCGAAGCCGCCTTCGACCAGGTGCTGCTGTTCCTCCGGACCCACGCCGAGTACGACTTCAGCTCCAGCTTGACCGACTGACCCGTCACGGAAGTCTCCCTCCTCCTGCTTCGGCGAGAGGAGGGAGCAATCCCACGCTGCTTTCGCTCATAAGGGGCTTGGAGAGGACAGAGAGACGCCTCTCCAGTCACACTCAGGAGGCAGCCATGCAGATCTCTACCGCCGTCAAGCTCCGGAACAAAGAGGGCAAGCGCCTCCCCGATGGGGAGATGCGCGTCCGCTGTGAGTCCGGGAACCCCCTGGTCACGCTGCAGCTCAACGCCCGCTTCGATGGGCAGCTCTTCAAGTGGCAGCCGGGGCAGCCCCTGACGGTGACCGTCTCGGTGGACCCGCAGGAGCTCCTGCGCGCCGCCGGCGCCGTCGCCATCGTCCACCCGGAGCACAAGCGCGAGCTCGCGCAGTGAGCGTCCTGCTGGAAGTCCTGACCCGCAACATCCGCGTCGGAATCGCACGCGGGCAGGCCAAGGCTCGACGAGACACCGCTGACATCGAGTTCACCTACGAGGTGCCCCCCGACGCCCGCAAGGCGCAGCCGCGCTACCAACCCCCCGAGGGTACCGTGGTGATCCCGATGGTCGAGAGCGCCCCCGGCGTCTTCGAAGCCCCCGCCCGCCAGTAGGCGGGCGGGGGCACCGCCCCACACTTTCACGCATAAGGTAGGTGAGAGGTACACATGTCCACCATTCCTTCCCTCGAGGCTACGGGGCAGGCCTTCCGTCTGCCCGTGCCCCCACCGTCGAACGTGCACCCGTCGCTCGGCCCTGGAGAGTCCATGCACAAGTCCCTCTACGACGCGCGCGTCGAGTATGCCCTGGGCGAGATGCACTCCCCTCCTGCTGTTCGGGAGTTCTGGCGCTGGATGCGCACTGCGCGGGCATCCACCGTGCTCGCTACCCGCCGCAAGCTGCAGGATCCGCGCGCCGCCGCTGTGACCCTCGCCGGGCTCTGGCCCTACTTCGCCAACAGCCCGCGCAGCCACTTCCACGAGGCGTTCCAGAACGCCATCCTGCAGGTGACCGTCCCCTACGTCGAAGATTCGCCCGTGCTGCTCAACAGCGACCAGCTTCGCATGTCCCTCGAGCGCACCATCGCCAAGTACTGCCCGCACTCCACCTACCGTGCGCTGGACCGCGCACTTCGCCTGAACCCCACACCCACCGCCCACGGGGCTTCTGCCCGTGAACGCACTCCCGCTCGAGAGGTCTCCATGCGCCCCAAGCACATCCTCGCCACCACGATCATCCGCGTCGTGGAAGGTCTGCACACCCACCCCTTCTTCCTGGACTACAACCACCTGGAGTTCACCGACAAGGCCAAGGCCGTCGTGATCGGGCTGACCAACCACCTGGCCTCGCCCGAGGACTTCTCCGTCTTCGAGCCGGTCTTCGACGGGCTGGAGTGGCTCGCGGCGCAGTACGTCGCGCTCACCAAGCGCGCGGACCTCGCCGAGACCAAGCTCGAGGACATCATCACCATCCTGCAGCGTGAGTGGGAAGCCGGCCGCGACACCGACCTGGTGACCCAGCTCTTCGTCGCCGCGGGGTATCCGCCCCCGGAGCCCGTGAAGGGCACGGACACGCCGGACGACATCGAGAAGCCCGAACCCGCCCGTGAGTCGCTGCCCATCGAGTAGGACTCTCCCCCGGCCCCCTCTGGCCTGCCAGAGGGGGCTGGCGTTCGCGCTCTCTTTCGCGCATAAGGGTAGTACTCCCCCTCGTGACTCCCTACGTGAGGTACCCATGGACTCCGACTCCTTCCTCGAGCAGGCCGACGACCTGCTCCAAGACATTGCCGACCTCCCCTCATCCTGCCGCGCGTCCGGACGCTGGGCGCAGCTCGTGGAGGGGATGAGCGAGACCGCCCGCGCCACGAACCGCGTTACCGACAAGATGTGGGAGACGCTGGAGAGCATCCGGGAGAGCGTTGAACGATGGAACTGATCCAGCATACGTCGCTCAAGGCGTTCGCCATCGCCCATGACGACTTCGAGACCTCCCCGACAGCCGAGGAGGTACGCCGCGTGGCTTCGATGCTCGTGCAGACGAAGGACTCCACGGACGCCGGCGACCACCTGTACGTCCTCTCGGAGCGTCTGGATGCCCTGGGGCACACGGACCTGGCACTCCGTCGCGGCCGCGTCACCGACGCGATGCTCGGGTTCGCCATCGACTACGCGCAGGGCTTCCCCAACTGGGCGAACGACAAGCTGATGCAGCAAGAGTGGGCCGCGCGCCAGGCGGACGGCACCCTCGAGGACCCCGAGTTTCGCGAGTATCCTCAGTCCGCTGGCATGCGCATCGTCGAGCTGTTCGACGGGTGGCCCGACTCCAGGCGCCCGTCCACGAGGTTCTGATGCCGTCCGCTGCCGTGGGAGAGGTCCTCCCCCTGGTGTGGGACGGGGATCCCGTCGAGTACTACGTGCGGGGGCACGTGGACCGCGGGACCTACCTCGAGGCGCTCGCCGACTACCTCGTAGAGTTCGAGTGCGACGAAGACGCGGCCGTCCCGTACATGGGGCCCCTCCGCTATTACTACGCGCGCTGGGTCTTCGCCTCGGACCTCCCCGAGGGCTGCACGCACGCTCTGCGCGTCTACAGCTCGCCAGGCAACGGGCGCTTCGCCGTGACGCATGCGCACACGTGCGAGTTCCTCGAGCTGAAGGAGCGCTCCCGCGAACGAGCCGAGCACGCCGAAGCCGAAGTGCGCCGTCGCTGGCCCCAGGCCACCGTCACTGACGTCTCCCCCGGGGTCGAGGAAACCGGAGGCTACGTCACCTTCAAGTTCCCGGGAAGTCGAGGCACTGCCCGGTGGAACGCTGGCAACCCGCGGCAAGTCTGGGTACAAAGAAGAGACGTAGAAGCCTGGAAGGCGTACATCGCGACGCTGCAGCAAGGAGAGGCGAATGACCCGCAAGAAGTCGAAGGGGATGGTGCAGATGACCATCCGCATCCCTCCCGAGCAGGCAGCGTTCATCGAGCGCAAGAAGAGCGAGCTACAGCGCAGTAGCATCGTCCGCCCCTTCCGCAAGCACATCTCCAACTCCACGATCATCCAGGGCATCCTCGCCTTCTGGATGGCCATGGACCGCGCCCTGACGACCGAGAACCGCGGCCGGAAACGGGCATAAGCAGCATGGTCAACCGGCCAGTGTGGAGTGGAAGCGCGTGCCCGTGCGGTGAACCGTCGAATGGGGGAGGAGGTCGACTGCCCGAGAGGGACAGGGCCGTCCGGGGAGCACGGGAATGCGGAGCCACCCGCCGAAACAGGTGACACATGAATTGGCACAACGTAGAGACAGCTCAGCAAGCCAGGGATGCCCTGGCTGTCGTCAACAGGTACGGCTCGCCCTCCGACGAGGTCAGCATGACCGTGTCCCGGGGAGAGCTCGAGAAAGGCTACGTGGAGGTAGCCGCCACCTACGGGAACCTGCTTGCGCAGGTCCTCCGTCGCTGCGGGTCACGTCTCGTGGCGCACCAACTCGATGCCCGCACCCGCAGCGGGCGCATCCGCGTGGATGCGCGAGCCTTCCGCTCGCTCGCCTACGCCTTCAAGCCCGTGGGGCAGGGTAGCGACCCCCAGGTGGCCTTCCTCATCGATGAGCTCGCCGGTCGCGGCGGCAAGTGGGATGAGATCAACCTCACCGTCTGCCCAGAGCTCGTGGAGGCCACCGGACAGATCCCCGTGTGGGCCACGCACGGGGCCTACGCAGCCGAACTTCTTCGCCGCGCCGGCGCAGGCCTGCTCGGCTACGACCTCAACACCGACGTCGACGGTGGGATGTGCATCCACATGTGGTTCCGCGAGAACGTGTTCCGCTCCCTGCCCTACGCCTTCAAGCCCGTCGACGTGAAGTCCACCCCCATGTCCGAAGAGCAGAAAACTCGACTTCGGGCACTCAACGAGAGGTAGTCATGCCTTCCGAACACATCAACACCCCCATCGGCCCGCTCAAGGTCGGTGACCGGGTCCTCCTGATGCCGCCTGGCGGCAAGTCGGGCGACGAAGTGCCCGCCCAGGTCATCCCCCACCGCTCTGGCAGGCCTCCCAAGCGCTTCTGCGTGCAGCTCCAGGGCGCCACGGGCCCCCAGGTGCTCTCCATGAACATCGAGACCGCCAAGCAGCTCAACGTCCCCGAGAACGAGGCCTGGGTCTGCGTGGGCCTCAAGCCGCGCGAGCCGATCCCCGGCTACCCCGGGCGGAGTGCCGGATGACCCAAGAGCCGCTCGACCCCTGCACCACGGCTGCCCAGCCTATGGGCCAGCTGCTGTGGGAAGACCTCCAGTTCTGCCTGCGCGTCCTGCCCCAGCGCATCCTCGAGGTACTCTGTGAGTACCCCGGGCGCGTGTTCGTCGCCGGCGGGTTCATCCGCTCCACCATCTCGGGCACGCCGGTCAACGACATCGACCTCATCGTCGACGACAAGGAACTGGCGCAGACCGTGACGGCCTTCCTGCTCGAAGAGAGCTTCGAGGCCGGTGTGGACAAGGGCCACATCTGGGTCACCGACAACGCCTACACCGTCCGCCGCTGGCGAACGGCGGTGCAGGTGGTCCACCGCTGGACCTACAGCAACCCCACCAAGATGCTGCTGTCCTTCGACTTCACCATCGCCTCCGCGGGGCTGTGGATGCGTCATACCGAGGGCGAGCAGGCAGCCCTGTTCGGCGGCCCCGCGGACGACTTCCAGAAGCGCGAGCGCGCCTCGCATGCTGCCCTGCGCCGCCAACCGGGATGGACCTCCATGTGCCACCCCCGGTACTACGCCGACCTGGCCGCCAAACGCCTGGCCTACATGCGGCCGATGCGTGAGGAGGAAGCTGGCGGCTCCCTGCTCCGCGTCGTGAAGTTCCTCCGGCGGGGCTACAACATCGCCCCCGATCACCTGGCGATGGTGATGTCCCGCGTGGTGCAGGAGGTCCACCCCGAGGCGCTCCCCGCATGGGACGAAGCCGAGATCGCCCCCATCATCACCGCCAAGCTCCGCGAGGTGGATCCCTTGATGGTGGAGATCGGGGAGGTGTAGATGGCTCGCACGTTCAGCGTAGGCGAGCTGCTCGCCGGTGACCGTGCCCCCTGCCTGCGCCTGCGGTACGGTCCCGAGGTCACAGACGCCGTCGAGCTCGACCGAGAGGCTGTCGAGCAGCGCAAGGGTGAGATCCTGGCCTTCTGCGCCGGCCTGCCCGGAGCGGATCAGGGGCTGAGCTGGCGCCAGGTGCGCGCCCACACGAGCAACAACGGACTGTACGCCAAGATCCTCATCGCCTTGGGCGACCACCTGGGCGCCTGGACGATGCACCCTGCCCCGGAACTCCCCAGGCTGTGGCGCAGCATCCACCCGGTCATCCTGGCCCCCAAGAAGACCAAGCGCCCCCGCGGCACCCCCAAGCCCAGCCGAGGTGACCTCGAGGAAGACCTGAAGCCCTGCGCCTGCTGCGCCCGCCCCATGGGTCCGGCCGATTCGACCGTGCACGACCTGACCGCCTCGGACTACAACGAGGACCTCTGCCGCGACTGCGAGCACGCTGACTGCGACCCGCTGGGGCTGGGAGAGTGCCAGGTGGACAAGCCGAAGGGCAAGGAGAAGGTCGCCACGCCGGCCGAGGACGAGCTCGGCCTCGAGGACGATGAGATCGACGACTTCTTGAAGGGCTTCGAGCTGTAGAATCAGCCCCGGGTTTCGGGGATAAGCCTCTTGAGTCGGGAGAACACTGCCTCCACCCGCTGCTCCGCGCCTCCTCGCATGGTCGAGGGGGCGCGGAGCGGCCCATCTCCCTTTTCGCTATGATAGGAGTGCTTCGGAGGTACCATGTCCGGCACGACCTACTACGCCTTCTGTGACGAGCTCGAGAAGATCGCTGCTCCCCGTGTGGACGAGGGTGACGTGATGGCCGGAGCCGGCGGCGCGGCTGCCGGAACGGCCGCGGGTACCGCCGGGGTGCTGGGCAGGTACAAGGGCTTGCGCATCGAGCTCGGCGCCCACCTCGCCAGCATCGGCAAGGGAGGCGCCCGGGCGATAGAGGCCCAGGAAGCGGCCAAGCGGGGCACCCCTCCCCAGGTCATCGCGCAGGCCAAGGCCATCGCCAAGGAGATTCGACGCCGAGGCCTGGATCCGAAGAAGATCAACATCGCAATCGGCGCCACGGGAGGCACGGGCAAGACCACGCTGGCGCGCGAGCTCGCCAGGCAGCTCGGCCTGGAGCATCGCGACCTGGACGCGGCTGGCAAGCACCTCACCAAGGGGCGCCAGGTCGAGAAGTACATCGAGAGCGCTGGGCTGAAGGGCCGCAAGGGCATCGTCATGGACCAGAGCCACATCTTCACCAAGGCCAACCCGGGTCACTTCGATGTGGCCATCCGGCTGGAGAAGCCCACCGCCCAGATCCGGAAGCAGCTCGAGCGGCGGAAGCGCGGCGCCTGGCAGATGGACGTCTACGACTACGACCGGATGTCCAAGAGCATCCGGTCGGCCTTCGACGGGTTGGGCGGGGACAAGCTCAAGGTGGACACGGGCGTCGAGGCTCGTTTCGCCCCACAGCGGGGCTTCGACCGCCAGGGCGTGTTCCGCCAGGCCGAGCACGCCGTGGGCGAGGCCAAGTCCAAGGCGATGTCGCGTGAGAAGGCAGCCATCACCGCGGCCACGGGGAAGGTCCCGCGGGCCCCCTCGGCCTACAGGTACTTCCGACTGAAGCACCTCACCGGCGTTCCGGCCATGATCGGAGGCGGAGCCCTTGCGGGCCTGACGGGCGCGGTGGCCCTCAAGCGTCACCTGGAGGACCGCCCGCAGAACCCCGCCATGCGTGCAGAGCTGCAGCCCGCCGCCGGGAACTTCCGCCACCGGCGCATCCCTCAGCCCGCTGCCCCGGGCGCTGCCGGAGCGGCTCCCGCGGTACCTCGCGTAGCCTAGGCCGCGCTGCCGATCACGTTCGCGCCCACGATGCTCTCCACGTCCTCGCTGGACCGGATGAGCTCCACGGCACGGATGTCGATGGGGATGATGCGCTCGTACATCACGCCGACGTTCTCGGACATGATGGTGCCGAAGGCGTCCGCCATCCACCCGTGGTTGGCGATCATGCAGTACTCCAGGTAGAACGCGCCGATGGTGTCCTCGTTGGAGTCGCGCATGTAGACCAGCAGGCCGATGGGCTGGTCGAAGACGTCGGAGGCCAGGTCCAGCCACAGGTTCTCGTAGCCCGGCGGGAGCCGGTAGACCTGCTTGCCTCCCTCCTCACCGCTGGTGTTGAGCTTGGCCTTGGCCGAGTTCTCGTACAGCGCGAGGAACTCCTCGCCCGTGTCGAGCCGCCCGCCCAGGTAGGCGTACATCACGCGCAGCAGGGAGGGGCCGTGGTACATGATGCGGCCGAGCCCGACCTGACCCATGGTCCGCCCGCGGGCGAAGTAGCTCCGCATGGAGCCGATCTCCCACAGCCGGACGATGTTGGAGTTCTGGCCCAGGTTGATGCTCTGCAGCACGCCGATGGGGTAGGCGATGTTGCCCAGCTCCGTGAGCTCGCCGCTCTCCACGTCCACGCCGGCTGCGGCGAGCCGTGGCGGCCCCGCGGCCACCAGCGTGAAGGCCGCATTCATGAACCGCCCCTCGAGCATGCCGCTCTGTACGTTGCGGTTGAAGAAGTTCCAGTCGGACATCGTGGCCATGGGGGGTCTCCTCTACCGGCTCACCTTGATGGTGATGTCCCGGGACGAAGGCTTCTTGTTCTTGGGCGACGGGGAAGAGGCCGGCTGCTCAGCCTCCGGGGCAGGGGGAGGCGTGGGCTGTCCCGCAGCTTGCGCTGCCGCCTCCGTGCCGGGAGCAGGCGCTGCCGCCTGGCCCCCGGGTTGTGCGGGCTGGCCCGCGGCTGCGGCCTGACCGGCAGCAGGATCGGCACCGGGCTGCATCGCTGCAGGCCCCTGACCAGAGCCCGCGATGTCGCCAGGCGTACCCGGCATCCCGGGCTGCGGTGACATCTGGGCGCCCTGCTGCTCCATCTGGGCCACCTCTTCCTGGTTCTGCGCGGCCGCCTGGTAGCCCTCATCGTAGTAGAGCTTGTGCTTGCGGGCCTCTTCGGCCTGCTCAGGCGTCATCCAGCCAGGGTTGGCGGGGTCGGGCGTGAAGGCTCCGAGCTCGGGGGAGAACACGTAGCCAGGCGGCGGGTCCAGCACAGGGACCGCGCGCGCGTTCTTGTCGTCTTCCTGCTCCACATCGGCACCCAGGACACCCTGCACGGGAGACTCCTTGGGCATCAAGCGCTCACGGCGCACGGCGGCTTCCGCCAACTTCTCGATCTCGTCGTAGAAGGCATGCGCCATCGTTCGGCCGCGGAGTACGATGTCCTCCCGGCTGTCCTGGGCTGCCTTCTGCAGGGGGTACCCCGACTGCATGAGAGCCGGCGCCTGCAGGCGCTTCAGCTTCCCCTTGAAGTGGCGCTTCTCGGCCACTCGCTTGCCGAGTCGGGCGCCTGCCATGGTGGGGGCCACGTGCCCCGCTCCCACCGTGGCGGAGAGCAGCAGGGTCTGCGTGACGGGGTTCTTCACCTTGGCGATGGCTCGGATGAGCGGGCTGGTGGCCACGGCACCCGCGGTGAAGCCCGCAGCGCCGCCTGCGACCCTGCCAGCCTTCCCGGCCTTGCGCACGGACTGCGCCACCTCCTGCCGCTGTGAGGCAGGGAGCTGCAGGAAGCGGATCAGGGCTTCACGATCGGTCATGGAGGTGCTCATCCGATTCTCCGTCGGAGGTCTTCGGCTTGCTGGCGCTTCGAACGTACCCGAAGCGCGGCGAGTCCGCCGCCCAAGAGAGCAAAGGGAAGCGCGCTGCGCGCCGCGCCCACGCTCTTCTCGGCCAGGATCTTGCTCAGGATCTTCAGACGGGCACCGGACTTCGGCAACTTGCCGTGCTTGCGCTTGTAGACCTCACGCGAGTCCTCGATGATGTTGCGCCACTCCATCCCTTCGGGGAAGGCGTGGACCACCGAGGGGGAGGACTCCATGACGTAGCGCCGCGCGACGTCCCCTCCCATCCCAGCCTGGCGCAGGGTCTGCGCCAGGCCTTCGCCCGAGGTGCGGAAGCCCATCTGCCCGACGATGGGAGTCCCGCCCTGCCCCATCAGAGCAAAGGCGCCTTGGGCGGGTTGGGTGCCTCGGGCCAGCCGCAGCGACTTCAACGCCTCCTCGCCAGCCGAAGTCCAAGCGGCTGGCTTGGACTTCATGAAGCCCATGATGGACTGGGCGGTCCCGCGGGCATCCTTGCCGGACAGCCCGAGGATGTCCTCGACGGCCGCGGTCAGGTACTTCTCGTTGACACGCTGCTGTACCGCCTCCTCCAGCGCCTTGCGTCCCTGGAGAGTCGGCAGGACGCCGTAGAGGAAGGGCATCCCGAAGCCCGCCAGCGCCCCGGCGGCAATGGCCTTGGGGTAGGCGGACTTCTTGGAGGCGTCCAGCAAGCCTTCGAGACGCTCGGCTCGATCCTGGGAGTCCAGCGCCGCCGCGAGCATTCGCGTGACGTCTGGGTTGTCCGAGGCAGCGATCTTGTTCAGTTCGCTGCGAAAGCCGAGGAAGGCGTACATCAGACCTGGAGCTCGATGGCGATGTAGTTGCAGGGGTAGGGCACCGAGATGACGACGGTGACGTTCACGGTGTCGGAGGCATCCGGGTCCACGCCGATGCTGGAGATGGAGAAGGTGGAGAGCACCCCCGCCTCGACCAGGTAGCGGCCCAGGCCCTGGATCTGGGTGGCCAGGCTGTCCAGGTAGGACTGCGTGATGTTGTTCACGCCGACCTGCCGTGCCAGCGACTGCTGGAAGAACATGGCCGTGTAGTCGATGGTCGTCCGGATGGACCACTCACGCCGCTCGATGCTGGCGACGTCGGTGGTCAGCTGGTGGCGGCACTTGAGCGCACCCCCAGCCGTCTCCTGCATGAAGATCATCGTACCGCCGCCCGCGATCTCGTCGAGCTGGCTGCTGCTGAAGTACCCGCTGGAGTGCCGCAGGCCGGTGAAGCCCGCCACGGTGGAGTTGGTCAGCCCGCGCTGCGGAGGCAGCCTGGACTTCTTGCCGGCGACCGCGGCCGCCAGGTAGAAGCCCTCGATGGCCTGCTCGGTGCTGTCGATGCTGGCCAGGACCTCGTCGGGCCACACCAGGACCACGCGAGCGGAGTCGAAGTTGGGGCCGATCTCGGCCAGCGCGGTGGCCTGGGCGGACGCCGTGGAGATCGCCGACCCACTGCGGTAGATGGAGAAGCTGACGTCCACCTGGGAAGCCCAGAGCGCCGCCAATGCAGCGTGGTCCGCGACGTCCAGGGTGAGGGTGAAGTTGTCGTCGTCCGGACCGACCTCCTCGACCACGAAGCCGTACAGCGGCCCCTGGGTGCCGTAGGCCACGTCCGGGGAGCTGGCGGAGTCGGCCAACGCCGCCACGATGACGATGTCGCCCGCCTCGACCCCCGCGGCCACGAAGTCCACGCTGGCCGTCATGGTCCCGGTGGTGGCGAAGTCCGCCTCGGTGTTCAGGTCGGTGCCCGAGCTGACCAGGGTGGCCGAGGAGTACTCGGGGAGCACCTGGTTGATGAGGCAGCAGCGGAACGCCTTGTTCTCCGGCTCCGACATGGCCTCGACGTGGACCTGCAGGGCCTGCTGGACCACCACGTCCTGGGTGAGCGGTACCAGGAAGTACACGCTCTCGCCCTCGAGGAACGAGAAGGCGGCGTCGTAGGCCTCGGCGGTGCCCATGGGGCGCGCGGCCGAGACGTCATCGACGCCGATGCCCGCCACGCTCTTGCCGGTGGCGTTCTGCAGCGCCTTGTAGAAGGCCAGGGAGAGGGGGTTCTCGGCGTTGGCCGCGCCCAGAGCAGCCACCGACTCGGTGGTGCTCTCGTAGGACAGCAGCTGCGGCTCCTCGGCCGCCGGGGTGACGTCCAGGCGCAGCGCCTTGTAGCTGACGTAGACCCGCCCGGTGGGGACCGTGGACCCCATCAGGTCGGCATCGAGCAGGAGCTGGTCCGCGTCGGCGCCGCCGTCGAAGGTGTAGGTGCCCAGGTAGTCGGTCAGGTCACCGCTTCCGACCTCCTCGGCCGCGGTGAACACCTCGGCCACGTCCGCATCGTAGCCCTCGGCCTCGTCATTGGTGAGCGCATCGTAGAGGCTGTCCAGAGTGCCGACACTCAGGCCGTCGGCCCGGGCGAGGGTCACGGTCAGGGTCTCGGCCGTGGCATCCCACTGCACCAGCAGGTCCGCGTCGGTGATGTAGACCCCGTAGCTCTGCGCGGCTCCGCCGTCCCCGGGCAGGGCCGCATCGACGGTGACCTTACCCGCGGCGATGGAGGCGATGGTGTAGCCCACGCCGCCCACGACCACGTCGTAGTCGGTCACCTCGGCCGGGACGTCGGAGAAGTCGTCGGACGGGGAGAGCAGCTCATCGTCGTCGAAGAAGCAGCCCGTGGTGTCGGCCTGGATGACCTCGACGGTCTCGAAGTCCTTGCCCGACAGGCCCGCTCCGGCGCCCGCCGCGATGACCAGCGCCTCGTCGCTGGTCACCTCGGTGATCTGGTACACGCCGACGCCGCTGATGTAGAGGAAGGTGTCCGCCAGCGGGGCCGTGCCAGCCCCTCCGACCTGGGGGATGGAGGTCAGGAAGTTCTGCCCCGCGGCAGAGAAGGCGGTCTCGTCCCCGCCCGCGGTGGCGCCGTTGTCGCCGCTGTCGGTCTGCTTGCCGACCACGTAGCTCAGCCCGGTCTGGTCCGCGCCTTCGCCCGTGGCCACGATCAGGGTGTTGTCGTCGTAGACCGCGGTGATGGCGGTGAGGGTCGTTCCGGGGCCTGCCCCGATGAACAGGTAGTTGGTGTCCTCGAGGTCCACCGCGGTCTCGAAGGACTTGTCCGCGTCGGAGTCGTAGAAGACGCAGTCGCCGTAGGCCAGGTCTGCACCGGAGGTGTAGGCCGAGGTCTCCTGCAGGGTCAAGGAGAGGCCGTCGCCGGTCGAGCCGGCGTAGTCGCCCAACGGCTGGGTCTGGATGGAGAGGTAGTCCCCCTCCTCGCCGAGCAGGACGTAGGACTGCTGCGCCGAGGACTGGTAGGCGAACTGCGCAGGGTTGCGCACCACCGTGTAGGCGACGTTGCTGAGGTTCTCGGGTACCCCGGTGTTGTCGATGGTGAGCAGGGTCTCGCCATCGACCGACTCGATCACGATGTCGTAGGTCACGCCCATGTAGGCGAGCCGCACCACGTCGCCGGCCTCGACGCCTTCGCTCTCGAACAGCGCCGCTCCATCCTCGAACACGCCCGATGCCTGGGTGTAGTCCCCCGTGCCGGCCTCGAGGGTCTCCTCGTCGGACGAGCTGTTGAGCTCGGTGTAGCTGTCGTCCGAGTTGACCAGGAACACCCGGACCTCGTCGTCGAAGCCGGTCAGGTCGTCCTCGGCCCCGAAGGAGGGGAGGTCGTAGGCGATGGTGCCGTACCCGTCACGGTAGGTCCCGGCGTAGGCATCGCTGTCCAGCGCACCCTCGTCGTCGAAGGCATCGATGAGCCGGAAGCAGGGGCCGATGAGGCAGGCCCTCAGCGTGGGCTGGACGATGGTGGGGCTGGACGTGGTCTCGGTCGTGCTGACCTGGATGCCGGGGCGGGTGATGGACATGAGGGCTCCTTCGGAGGGCTAGGACTCTTCCGGGTAGGTCCAGGTGGTCAGTATAACGCCATCAGCGCCCTCGATGGGATCTCCGTTGTCATCCACCGAGTCGGGGTAGACGAGGGAGCCGTCCATCTTTCGCGCGAGGTGGGCCACGATGAAGCGGATCCTCGCGAGGGTTTCTGCATCCTGTGTGACGGTCCAGGACTCCTGGTAGTAGACAGGGAAGGTGACGGAGACGGTGACGAAATCCTCTTCGGAGTCACCGGAGACGAGGGTGCCGGCGGGCGATTCCTGGCCGACCTGGATCATGTGACCGATGTAGAAGAACCCAGCCACCTGCAGCTGACGCCGGTACATGCGGATGGCCTTGGCCACCAGCAACGCCAGCTTCTCGGCCTCCAGGCCGATCTTCGAGACGCAGTTTACCACGAAGGAGCCCGAGAGCAGATCCGTGTGCGTGCGATTTCCAGAGGCGAGGTCCTGCTCGAGCAGCTGGTCAAGACTGACGTTGCCGTAGGCGAATGGGCCCCGCGAAATCAAGATCGCCGGGCGCGTCTCCACGGTATCGGTACCTACCGCTCCGGCGTCGGAAACGATCAGCTCCGTCTCCGTCTCCGCCGTGCTGTAGTCCTCCTCCCCCGGTTCGAAGTGGAACAGGTCCATCCCCGCCGGCATCTGATAGAAGAAGTCTTGGAGGAACCTGAGCAGGATGTCCTTCGTGTCCGCGAGCCAGTTGCCCGTGATCGGGTTGTACTGCTCGACGAGCTCGTATGCCGCTTGCTGGCCGGGTCTTGTCATTCACCCATCTCCTGCCGAGTTCCAGTGTGCCCATTCCTGCCAGCCCTGCCAAGAGGGCAGCGATGGCGCGAGCCTTCTTGGAGGGGCGCTCCACCGGCCGTCCGAGGAGCTTCATCAGCTTCGGGTACCCGAAACGCGCGCCCATGTAGCCCGTCGCGCCGAGCCCGAGCCCGGTAGCGATGGCCGCCGCGGCATCGAGGGCGACAGGAGGCTTCTCCACCTTGCGCCACTTGTGCTGGGCGATCTTGGTGAGCTCGACCTCGAAGGCGTGTCTGGTCAGGGAGAGGCTCACTGCGGGTTGGCCCTCCGCCGGCGGAGGAACCTGGGCAGGAAGCCCTTGCGCGCACTCTCCCCGAGGGTCTCGGCGGCGCGTGCCCCCCGCGGACCGCGGAGCTGGTCGAGCAGGTAGTCGGCCTGGCGCTGCAGCATGCGGTCGTACTCGGCGACGCCCTTCTCAACGGAGTCGTCGATCCCGCTCTTGGCCGTCTGCAGCGTGGGCTTGACCGTGCGGTCCACTGCGCGCCCAACAGCTCGGGCCGCCTCCCTGTAGAGCACGGGAGCCCCCGCGCCCGTCATGGCGCCGAGCGCCGCCGCGCCTGCCGTGCGCGCACCCCGCTCCTTGCGCCGAGCCTGGTAGGTCTTCTCGGGCATGCGCTTCAGGTCCCGCAGCAGTTCGTCCTTCGACCGCTCGTCCTTGGTGTAGTGCTTGTGCGCCAGTGCCCCAGCGCTGCCTCCCGCGAGCGCCCCGAGGGCCACGGTAGCTGGGGTCACCTTCGCGATCTTGACCAGCTCGCCTTGGAAGGCGCGGACGGTTGCGACGGAGAGGGTGGGCATGATCATAGGCCAAGCTCCCGCTTCGCTCGACGGTGACTGTCGAGGTTCGTAGCATTGATGTACTGCCTGTAGGGCGTGGCCGCCACCGGGTCGATGTCCCACTCGTCAGCCGAGATCGGGATGTCGTACTCCACCTGGTCCTTGGACAGCTCGCGCACCTGCACGGTCTGTCGGGTGAGAGCCCACAGCTTCTCGTGCCGCTGAATGTCGATGACGCGCCAGCGCCGCCCATCAGCATCGATGACCAGGTCACGCGGGACCACCCGTGGACGCGACGACATCCACAGGAGCGCGTCGTTGTTCTGCATCTCGAACAGCGGGGTGAGCTGTACGGATGCCCGGTGGGGTACCTTGGCGGCCCAGGCCTGCTTGGGGAAGTAGTACCCCCCGGAGACCCCCACGCCGTAGCAGGTCAGGCACTTGCTCTTGGTACGTCGCCTCTTCAAGTTGTCCCAACACTCGGCACAGCGCTGCCCAGTGGACCTGTGGTTGAGCACCAGGAGCTCCCGCCCGATCTTGGTCTGCAGGAGCATGTCGAAACGCCGGATGGCCTCGAGGGCCACCAGGTCGGGCAAGCTCTCCAGCACGACGCCGCCGGCGTCGTCTCCAGCCAGGACCCTCTTGTAGTCCACCGAGCCGAAGTCCGTGGTCGAGCCATCGGGCGCCGTGACCCGCAGCCGGTAGAAATACTCCCGCCACTTGGAGTGCAGGACTACCTCGGAGTCCACGAACTCCACGGTCGCGTCTGCCGCGAAGGCGCTCGAGATCTCCTCGTACCCTCCCGCAGCGGAACCAGACCGCAGCACCGTGATGCTGTAGTCGCCCAGCGCTGCCGTGGTGTTGCGGAACGCCCAGGAGATGGTCAGGGAGTCGCGGGAGAGGGTCCAGACCCGGATGTTGACGGGAACGAGCATGGCCCCATACTACCCCACGTCAGCTGACTGCGCCCCGCGCCAGCGCGGGGCGCGGCCCCGCACGGACCTCTTCCTTGGTGCTGCGACGCACCCACCCCTTCAGCTTGGTGGGCTTGGAGGTGGCGCGCTGGGATGCGGCGGGGGCTCCACGCGGGCGGATGGTCCAGGCGCGTGTCTGGTTGATCATCCCGGACGGATTGGGGCGCACTGCCTTCTCCCAACCACTACGGGCCACGCGGGTGGTGTTCTTCGTGACCACCTTGGCGAAGGACCGCTTCTCGAGGTCCTTGAGGAACTGCCGAGCGATGCGGTTGGTCTCCGCTTGGGAGGGCGGTGCCTCGAGGTAGCCGTTGCGCACGACCCCGGGCTGGTGCCCGGAGTTGGCCTTCACCCGGAAGCGACGTACGCGCTTCGGCGGCGTCTTGGGCTTGGCCCGCCGGAGGGTCTTGAGGAAGGCGATCTTCTCCAGCTCGGCGATGAAGGCATCCTGTAGCGGCGCAGAGAGCATGGGTCACCTACTTGGCGGCGGCGGGCACCTGCTGGGGAGCCGGGATCTTCTTGCGCAGCTTGACCGCCTTCTTGCCGGTGCGGCGCAGCAGGTTGCGCTGGGTCTCTCGCTGGGAACTCCGGGCCAGCTGGAACACGAACGCAGCGCCCCCCGGCTGCGCCGGACCGGCGACGGAGATAGCGACCTTCTCGACCGAGCCCTTCTTCTCCTTCTGCTCGGCGAGGGCTTCGCGCACGGCCTTCTTGGTGGCTTCCCGGTGCTTTGCCCGGCGCTCCTGGGCGTGCTTCTTGGCCAGGCGCCCGCCGGCGACGCCGCCCAGAGCCTCTCCGGTGAGGACGCCGAGAGCGGTCAGGGCCGAGATCTTCCCTCGCCCACGGCGTGCCTTCTTGGGAGTGTCGCGCGCCATCTGAGCGAGAGCGCCCGGGGTCGCGCCAGCCATGGCGCCCAAGATGCCTCCGGCACCTCCGTACAGCGCACCCTCGCCCCGGTTCCCTTGACCGGCAGCGACCGCTCCGGTGCCGGCACCGAGGAGGATGGCAACCTTCTCCAGCTCGGAGAAGAACCCGCGGGCGAGCTCGGGGGGCAAGGAGTGGCTCATGATCTACTCGCGTGGGACGGAGACCTGAACCGCCGGCTCCGCCTCCCGTTGAGGTTGGGTGGGGGCGCCGCCCTGCTGTTGCTGCTTCCAGGCCAGGTACTTGGCCTCGAGGGCCGTGCGGCGCGCTCGACGAACGGCCCAGCGGTTGGACACCGGCCTGGCCGCCTGCTTGGCTGCACGAGCAGCCTCCATCTCGGCGTCGCGCTTCTCCAGCTCGATGGCCTGCTGGTAGTAGGGCGACCCCTTGAAGGCGTCAGACCACTCGACGGGACCGCCACCCTCGACGCACTTGGCCACGTGACCGCACAGGGCCGCGGTCTTGGCCAGCGCGGTGGCCTGCCCCTTGGAGAGCCCCATGTTCTGGTAGCGCCACTCCACGAGAGCGGCCTCCAGCTGGGCGATCTCGACTCGGAGAGCAGACTCGGCCGCGTGCGAGGACTCCTGCTCGACGTGCTCGCGGGCCTCCTGCGCCTCCTCGAGAGCCTCCTGGCGTTCGATCTCCAGGGCCTCCCGGTAGAAGGGGGTGCCCTTGTAGCGATCAGACCAGGAGTACTCCCCAGGAGTCAGGGGGATGTTGCCGTAGATGCGAGCGACCTTCTCCAGGGTGCCCGCAACCCGGACGAAGGCGCCGGGGCGGTGCACGCCGCCCTCCTACTGCAGGCCGGCGCGGCGCTGCAGCTCCGCGGCGATGGCTTCGCGCGCGGCGTGACGGGGGTCGGGCTCACCGCCGTCGTCGAACTCGACATCGGCGAAGAAGGCCTCGAGGGCCTCCGTGTCACCCGCGGCCGCCATCTTCTCCATCTCGGTGAACTCGTGGTGGGCCATGGCGCGTCCGGCGCGATCGAAGGACACCAGGTCGGCGAAGACCTCCTGGTGCGCCTCGGCGACCTTCTCCATGTCCGCGCCGTCACCGAGACTGTCGACGACGATGACGGTGGCCAGGTCGTCGAGGGTCATCTGGCGGGTCGGGTCCACGGGGGAGGCGACCTTCTCCATGTCGCCGGTGCCGTAGATGCCTGCGAGCAGTTCGTTCATGGGGTGCCTCCTGCTTGGGGCATGGTGCCCTTGACGCAGGCACCCAGTCGTGGGGGGTAGGGGTAGGGGCCTAGTCCAGCGCGGCCTTGGTGCCCGCGGCGAGTCCGCCAGCGGCGGCCAGGCCACCGCCGTAGACCGCGGCGCTCTGCCCGGCCTTCTTGTAGCCCTTGCGGCGCAGCTTGCGGGCTTCCTTCTTGGCGGCCTTGCCGGCCTTGTGGGCGTCGCGGCCGCGCTTGAAGGCATCGACGACGGCCTTGTCGTCGCCCTTGCCCGCCGCCTTGGCGGCGTCCTTGGCGGCGCTCTTGCGCGCCTTCAGGGCCTCCTCGGCCGTCTCGCCGGCCTTCCGGGAGCCCTTGAAGGCCTTCCGGGCGCCCTTGAACTTCAGGAGGCTGCCCAGCCCGCCGGCGGTCTTCTCCACCTGGGGCTCGTCGTCCTCGACGAACTCGTAGTGCTCCATGAGCTCCACGAGATCGGCGCCGGTGATCTTGCTCATGTCGATCTCGAGCTCGTCGGGCATCTGCTCGGAGGACAGCTTCTCCAGCTCGGAGGCGTAGCCGCGCGCCATCAGGGCCCCGGCGTCGAGCCAGTACTGCTGCTCGGCGGCGACCTTCTCCTGCTCCCCGGGATCCTCGTCGAGCGAGTTGGCCAGCTCGATGAGCTCCTCGGCCGACATGCTCTCGAGCTGCTCCTGGGTGAGGCTGTCGAGGTCGAAGCCCGCGGTCTTCTCGGCCTCGGGATCGCTGCCGTCGTCGAACACGATCTCGCCGCTCTCGAGCCCCTGCAGGAGCTGGGTCGCGCTCATGTTGTCGAGGTCGAGCTCTCCCTCGTCGCCGGCGGTCTTCTCGGCCTCGGGCTCGTCACCGTCGACGTAGACGATCTCGCCGCTCTCGATGCCGGCGAGGAAGTCGACGGCGCTCATGTTGTCGAGGTCGAGCTCCGTCTCCTGCTCGGAGGCGGTCTTGTCGAGGCCGTAGATGCGGGCGAGGACGTCGTGGATGGCCATGAGGAACTCCGGGGGAGGATTGGTCGGCACGCTTGCAGCGTATGGGGAAAAGGAAGACGAGTCAACTACCATACCACCCGTGGAGTTGCCCGTAGGTAGAGCCCACTCCGGCTCCCCAACCGCCTGCAATGTTCAGCGAGATCTTGAGGTCCCGCATCACAGGGTCGACTTGAGCGCGCAGGACCTGAATCCACTGCTTGTAGAGACGTTCCTGGGCCTCGTTGTCCTGCACCGAGAAGCCGCCATCGTTGTAGGTGATGGAGTTCCTGGCCTTCAGCAGCCCGACGGACGTGAGGAGGTGGATGATGGTGAGAAAGAGAAGGATGAACCGCGACGGGAACGTCGCGAAGGTGGCCGAGCTGACCGGAGGCCGCACGTTCCACTCGTCGATGGCCAGCCAGGCGGCGAAGCGAATCTGCCTGTTGGTACTCTCCTCGCCGTAGATCAGCTGGTTCAGGTCCGGGTGGTCCCGCATGAAGCCGCGGACTTCGGAGATGAACTGGTCCTCGGAGATAGGAGTTGCCACAGGCTCACTTGACGCAGGTCACCTTGAGCTTGCCACGCTCGCGTGCCCTGCGGATCTTGATGAGGCCGTTGGCTTCCTTCCGACGCTCGGAGGGGCCGACAGCGGACTCATCCACGGTGGTGGACTGCCCCTTGCGCAGCAGCTTGCCGCACACCGAGACGGAGTCGGGCCGCTTGGTGCGCAGAGGAGACGAGAGCTTGGACATCAGGCCTCCTGGGCGCCGATGATGCCGTCGATGATGTCAGCCTTGCGGAGACCGCTCGGGCTGGCGTCGGTCAGGCGCGTGTAGAGCGGGCGAAGCTCGGGGAGGGTCTTGCCCTCGAGCTCATCCCGCGTCCACTGCTTGGGCGGGGGAGAGGGTTCTGGCGCAGGTGCAGGCTCCGGCTCGGGCTCCGGCTCGGGATCGACAGGCGGCTCGGGGGCGGGCTCCTCTTCGACGGGCGTCGGCTCCTCCGACGCTGCTGCAGGAGCTGGGGGCTCGTCGCGAGGCGGCGTCACCGCCGTCCCGGACCGCCCGACGATCTCGATGCGCTTCAGCGCGAGCAGGCGTTGCACGGTGCTGGAGGCGAGCTGCTCCTCGGTGATGTCCAGGGTACCGCCCTTCCCCGCGGCCTTCTGGACGCGGGTACAGGCGAGGTAGCGCCCGCAGACCTTGACGGTCTTGCGCGGGCGCCGGTTCCTGATGGTCACCATCACAGGCATCGCTCAGCCTCCGTCCGGGCCTAGTAGTGGCTGACCTGCGGGAAGGTCAGACCATCGTCGGCCTCGTTGTAGACCGTGGTGCCGACCTCATCCTCGGAGATCAGGACGTCGGTGGTGTCGTTGTAGAGCTCGAGCTTGGCCATGCTGGCGATGTTGCCGATGCCCATGCCGATGTCCTCCCAGGCCTGCCACATGACCAGGTTGTACACCTTGTCGATGTAGAACTTGGTGGCGTTCAGGATGAGGAACTTGCCGAGCCACTCGGGCGCGCAGAAGCCGTAGATGTTGCCGGTCTGGAGGATGTCCGTCTTGATGGTACGGATGATCTTCCGACCCATCAGGCGGTCGTAGGTGTAGCCGTCGACGGTCACCGAGGCCTGCTTGTCGCCGAAGTCCTCGATGGTCCAGTTCAGGACATCGTCCCAGTTCTCCTCGTTCATCAGCACCGTGGCCAGGCGGCGACGACGGGAGTCGAGCTCCTTGAACAGCAGGACCAGGTCGGCGCGCTCGAGGGTGCCGCGGAAGCCGGAGTTCAGCCCGTTGGCCTCGATATCGTCCTGGGCCTGGGTGCCCTTGACGATCTGCTCGGTGTTGGAGATGGCCGCATCGACGTAGACCAGGAAGCGGTAGTCCTCGATCTCCTGGATGTCCTTGACCGAGTTGTCCTCGATCACCCGGGTGATGGGCATCCGGTAGGCGAGGAGCTCCTGCTCCGTCTTCTCGAAGCGCTCGCTCGAGATGGTGAAGATGGGGATCTCGTAGCGGGAGGCGCGGATGTAGCGCGCGGTGGGCTGGCCGCGGAAGGTCAGCGACATGGCCCTGGAGTTGGGCTCGATCTCGTCGATGTAGACGAGGGTGTCGTGGTTCACGGACACCTGCATGTCGGCCTTGGTGACCATCTGGGGCGGGAGGATCTTGCGGGCGAAGCTGTTCTCGCGCAGCTTGTCACGCACGTAGGTACGGCCCACGGCCGCGAGCTTCTCCTTGCCCTCGGGGTGCTCCAGATGGGCCAGGAAGAGCTGGTTCAGGGTGGCAGCGTCGGTGCTCATGTTGGTCTCCTGGTGGGAGGTTCTCCGGAAGGTGGAGAGAGCAGGGTGGAGGTCAAGCTGACGGGGAGCTACCCGTCAGCTGACCCAGAGGTAGGCGGGGGAGCGACGGTACTTGATCAGCCCGCCGTTGTCGTCGGGGTCGGTGATGACCACGCCGTAGACGTACTCACCCGCGGCGGCCTGGGTGAGACCGGTGCGGAAGTCCTCGCCATCGACGTCGGAGAGGGTCTTCACGGTGAGCTTGGTGCCGGGGGCGAAGCCGGCGCCGCCGTCCTCGAACATGTCGGTCTCGGCCTCGTACTCGTGCAGCTGGATCACGGCGATCTTGGAGATGGCCTGGGCGGCGGTGTCGCCCTTCTGGGTCCAGATCTGCATGGCGTCGGACACCGAGTCCGCGCCCACGCGCTCGAGGTTGCCGGAGGAATCGCGCACGAGCCACTCGCCCTGGTCGTAGGCCTCGGCCTCGGTCGGGTTGAGGTAGGTCTCGTCCGCCACGGGGATGTCGCGACGGAAGTTGTCGCTCACGGAGCTGATGAGGTTCAGCATGGGATGCTCCTGCGGAGGGAAAGCGGTCTAGTGGACGATGCCACTGTTCGTGAGGAAGGAGGCGAACTTCTGCTCGGCGGCGCCCGGGACGACTCCGGAAGCGCCGTCGCCGTCGGCAGCCTCCTTGGTGAGTTCGCCCAGGGGGAGTCCAGCGGCGGCGTGGCTGACCAGTTCCTCGACGTCATCGAGGTTCCGGGAGCCGGAAGCGAGGGTCTGCGCGTACTCGGCCTGCGCGTCCTCGGCCACGATGCCGCGCTCGACCGCCACGCTGGCGATCTTGACGGCGTGCTCGCGCCGGTCCTTCTTGGCGAGCTGAGCACGCAGCTGCTCGTTCTCGGCGGAGAGGTCGCGGATGGCGGCGGCGGACTTGATGAGGAGCCCGTTGAGCTCGGCGGATCCGATCTTGGTGAGCATCAGGCCTGCCCTCCGTCGTTGACGCGGCGCGCGAGCTCTTCGCGCACCTGCTCGAGGTTGACCCCCGGGGGGAGCTGGGGAGCGGCCTCGCCCGAGGCGGTCTTGGCCTTGCCCGCGTTGATGTTGCGCTCGCCGGCCTTGCCCGCGTTGCGCAGGTTCTCCTTCACCTTGGGGTCCGCGAAGGGGGTGGCGGAGAGCAGCTTGGAGAGCGCGGGGGCGACGAGCTTGGCCTTGTCGGCCTTGGTGACGCCGATGGCGGCTTCGTTGCTCTTGAGGCCGGGGTGGCTGGCGCCCTTCTGGGTGCTCGAGGTGTCGGGCGAGGGGGCGTTGCCGCCCGGGCGCTGGTGCTCGTTGTCGTCGGGAGCACCCGTGGCCTTGGGCTTCATGGGAGGAGCGCCCTTGTGCGGCTGCACCTGGGACTGCTTCTTCTCGCCGTGCGTCTGCCCGGCGTTGGTGCCCGCGGGCGGCGCGGCGGCGCTGGCGTCCTTCTCGAGCACCAGCAGGGACTCGACACCGCGGGTACCGACGAACTCCAGCGCGCTGGCGAGCTTGCTCAGCTCACCGTGGTCGATGCTCGCACCGGAAGAGGCGGGGGGAGCCGCCTGCACCTCGGGAGTGGTCGGGGCCGACTGCTCGGCCTCTTCCGCGTCCCCGATGGCCTGACGGATCATGTCGTTCAGAGAGAGCATGGGTGGTCCTCGTAGGTCACGCACGCACCAAGGTATCACCTCGGAGCGGGGTTGGTACAGTCTTGATCCCGCGAGCGGGGTCGATCTTGGTGCCAAGCCGTCCCGTGCTGGGGGTCTTGACCGCCTTGCTGCTCATTCCCCGCGGCGGTCGAGGCATCGGAGGCTGGTGCTTGATTCCCAGGCCGCGCGCCGACGAAGTTCGCACACCAGCACCGCTGTTCCCAGACGGCAGGGTCATGCCCAGGCCGACTTGAGGGACGTTCTTGGTGGCGGTGTTGGCCAACTTCTCGAGCTCCGTGGCGAAGGATTCCAGCATAGCGCTATTCGGCGCTGTCTGCCTCGGCGTGGCAGGCGCTGCAGATGGAGCTGCCCTGGATGTCCATGGCGTTCTCCTTGCACACGCGGCACTTGCCGTTGATCATGGCGACCTTCATGAGCCCCAGCTCGTGGGTGAAGGCGTGGGCCATCAGCTGCCCGCCGAAGGTGTCGTAGGCCACCTTCTCGAGCTCGGAGGTGTCCTCGGGCTCCGCCGCGGCCGGCTGGGCGGAGGCCGTCTTCTCGGTGCCCTCGTCGGCCTCGAGCTGCGTGGCCAGGGCGATGAGCTCGGCGGTGCTCATGTCGCGCAGCGCGCCGGCGGTCTGTCCGGACTGCCCCAGCTGCTCGAGCATGGCCGCCTCGGCGGTCTTCTCGAGGGGGCTCACCCGCTGGTCGGAGTTGTAGATGGAGTCCAGGAGGGAGGCCATGTCGCTCATGAGAGATCCTCGATTCCGAGCAGTGCCCGTGCGGCTGTGTGTGGAGGTAGTACCCGATCCCACGAAGAAGGAACACCACCGCGATCACGGTGCGCAGCCGTAAGGTATACCGATACGGGGGGCGGAGACAACCCCTTCTCGGTACTCCCCGACGCGAGCTTCTCCCAGGAGTTCTCGAAGAGTTCTCCCAGATAGTGCTCCCGGTAGAAGGCCGGGTCGTTGTCGATAGCCTGCGGTAGCAGGCCTGGAAGGTAGACAAGTGCCTTCCTGTAGGCGTCGTAGGCCTCCGCAACCTTCTGCAGAGGTGGCGTGTTCTCGACCTGCTCTCGCTTGGGCGGGAGCTTGGGAGACTTCACCACGACGAGCTGCAACGAGCGCGCGGGAAGGTGCGGATGGAAGGCAGACCGGGACGCCAGCAAGGACGCCAACAGGCGCGCGAGGTTCGGACTGTAGCTCTCGCAGCTCAGGCGAAGCGCACTCTCGGAGGTAGCCGGCGTGAACACCTGGCGCTTCGCGCTCAGCTGGGACGCCAGGTCACCCAGGCCCGCGCCTGTGAGCGCTCCGTGCTGGAACTCGTGTGGCTTGAGCACGATCCCCAGCAGCGCCAGCGTGTTGACGAGCTGCTCGAAGTCGCCCCCCAACAGGCCGGTTGGAATGTCGGGTTCGCGCGCAGTCAGGCGCTCCACATTCGGGCCAGCGTTGGGGAGGATCTCCTTGGTCACTTCGGCGCTCTTGGCAGCTTCGGCCTGCTTGTCGTGCGCCACCTTGACCAGCACGCCTTCGCGCGTCACCTCGATGGCGTCCGCTGGCGGCCGCGTACCAATGCGCTCGAAGTAGGAGTGCGGCACGAAGAAGCGGGTCCCTGCCGCCGAGGCCACCTTGAGCAGTACCCCGGACTCCTTCGCTGCCGGAACGAAGACGTCCGAGAGGTCGAAGAAGCGGGGGAAGAGGTTGACCATGCCGACGATCCGCCCGTCAGGCAGGATCTGTGCCCGCTGCGTGAGCAGGCACTCGCAGTAGTCGCGCGTGGTCTTCGAGATGGAGCCGCACTTGGTGCAGACGTCGAAGGGAACCTTGCACCCCATCGAGATCTGGCGAGGCTTGCGCTCGTCGATGTCGTCGATGACATCCTGCGCCCCCACCTTCTTGGCCATCTCCCGGTCGTGCCGGACGATGACCTCCACGCGGTGCATCGCGGGGTTGTAGACCGCCACCACGATGTCCCCGTAGGCGATCTCGGGGTTCTTGTTGACGTGGTGCAGGTAGCGCTTGGCGTTCAGGAACGTCTTGTGCCCGAACTCGTGGTAGTTGCCCGGGGGGAGGCGTCGCCCGTGCGGGGTCACCCAGCGTGCCTCGAGGCGCCTGATGACGTCTCGGGGGTTCTGCTTGAGGTGGTCGTGCGCCAGCGCGATCTCGGGGAAGATGTCCCCGTTGACGTTCATCCCCCAGTACTCGTAGGCCCCCAGCGGGGTCATGAGCACGAACTGGTAGGCCGGATCCGGCCGCAGCTGCTTCAGGTAGGCGTCGATCTCGGGATGCAGCTCGCGCACGCCGGCGATCTTCTCCAGGCCCCCACCGCCCGCGCGCGTGACGTCGACCGCCTCGGCGAAGCACCGCCCCAGCGGATCGGAGCCGCCGACGGTGACGGGAAGCGTCTTGGGGATGCCTGGGAAGTCGGACATGTCTCAGCCAGGGAACGGCGGCATCGCGATCATCTTGCCGCTGTCCGTCACCTTGCGCAGGAAGGGGTAGCGCGTCTCCTGAGCGGCCCGCTCGGTGTCGAGGATGCTCTTCACCTTCCGCTCGTCGATGGCCGCGGAGTCGACCATGGAGCGCACGGTAGCCGCGGCGATGACCGGCTCGCTTGCCAGGTAGGGGCTGGCCCGATGGAGCACGCGGAAGTAGGCCTGGGTGTGGGGCGTGTTGTCCAGCGACGGATCGGCCTTGAGCATGGCCTGGTAGTCCGTCCCCATGCGGTTCTTCCGCATCTTGTCCATCACCCGACCCACGCCGTGCCCCGCCAGCTGCTGCCCAGCGCCGAGCCCGGTACCGAGCGCCGCCAGGCCGAGCACGGTGAGTGCCCAGCGCCCCACGCTCATCTTGGCCTTCCGCTTGCCCTGCTTGGCTCCCTCCTGGGCCGCTTGCCCAGCCGCGGCCCCGACGCCACTTCCAGACCCGAGCAGCAGGCTCTTGGGGAGGCGGAAGGGCCCCGCGGTCTTCTCCAGCGGGCGAGCGGAGAGGATGGACCTCACCGCCATGGCTCGTTGCAGGTCGCTTTCGTAGATGTGGCTCACGTCGGCCTCCTGACTTGCCCCATGTATCGCTTGGTAGCCGTTCTCGCTTGTGCGGTCCCTCGTCGGAGCGCACTGGCGCCGTGCCCAGCTCCGGCGTAGGCGAAGTAGCCCGTCATCGCGGCGCCGAGGGGCTGCTTGCGGATGACCGTCCCCGCGGTACGGGCGACTCCCTTGGTGACCGCCTTCGTGCCCTGCCACACGGCCTTGGCCGGAACACCCACGAGCATCCTGGCAGGCGTGCGCAAGGCGCGGCCTACGCCCTCGCCGCCAGCTTGGATGCCCCCGCCGATGCCGCCCACACGGACCGTCGACGGACCTCCGATGAAGGGAAGCTTCCCGAGCTTCCCCCCGATGCCGGGCGTCTGAACTTCCTTGCCGCTCCAGAGCATGTCCAGCGCCTTGTTGAAGCGCTTGGCTCCGGGCCGCGACGATTCAGCCGCCCCCCGCCAGTGGCTTCGGTACTGCCCGAACCACGAGTCGGCCGTCGCGTCTGCGATCTTCTCCAGCTCCTGCTGGAACGCCAGGGCGAGCACCACGTTCATCAGGCCGTCCTGAGCTTGTCCCGCAGGTAGTCTCCGGAGAGCTTGCGGGCGTCGGCGGCCTGCTGGGCCGCGCTGCGCGCCACCCGAGCCGCATGCGCGGTCTTCTCGAGAGAGGCGTAGGTGGTCAGGATGGGGTGCTCGGTATCGACCGTGACCGCCATCGCGAGCTTCTGCATCTCGCTGGCGCGGTTGATGATCACCCCGTTGCGCTGAAGACGCTGGGCCACCTTCTCCATGGCCGCCCGAGCGAAGGGGGGCTCCTCGCAGATCTCACCGACGGCGCCGGCGATCTGGAGGATGCCGTGCCCGTGCTGCAGGTGCGCCTGCTTGACCAGCTCGTAGAAGGTGTCCTCGAGGCGCCCCACCTCGATCTCCAGCCGGTCCGCGTCAGAGCGCAGGAAGCCTTCCGCCGCAGCCGTCTTGGTGTGCAGCGCCGCCGCCCCGGCCGCGGGGTTGAGCTCGGGGTACTCGTCCTGGGAGGCCGTCTTGTCCACCCCGAAGGCCTCCTCCAGAGAGACATCCGACGGCAGCTGCTCCCCCACCGGGGGCTCCAGGAAGTCCATGCTCTGCTGAAGGGGAGCCGGCGAAGCCTCGGGCTGCTGGATCACCTCGTCGATCTTGGCCGGGGAGAATTCGATGTTGGGGTCCTGCTCACCCTCGTGGAACAGTCCGCGCCAGGCAGCCTGGTTTGCGGCCTGGGTGACGCGCTCCACCTGGTCACGGTTCAGCGATTCCTCGCCGACCACGCTCCGCACAGCCGCACTCAGCGAGTCCGCCTCCTTGGTCATGAAGCGACTGGCCGCTCGCTTGCCCAACAGGGAGAGATGCTCGGAGGTAGTCCCGCCGGTGGTGCCCTCGGCGAGCTTGGTGAGGAAGTCCTGCATGGTGTCTCCAGTGTAGTGGCCGACTGGATTTTACGTCAACGGGGCTCTGTGAGTGACCCGAGCTTCGTGTTATCGTCGGTCCATGGAAGGATTCTACGACAAGAACGGAGCGGCGTCTGTCCTGGGAGTAACACCCAGGCAGGTGACCAACTACTTGAGCGAGGGCCTTCTGCGACGTGTACCGCACGCAGGGAAGGTCTGGATCCCCAAAGCCGACGTGCACAACCTGTACGACAGCAAGACCAAGGGGGTTGCTCCGAGCCGGGTGGAGTTCCGCCGGCTCGAGCAGATGGTCGCCAAGCTCCAGTCGGAGGTCGAAGTCATCAAGCTCGGCCTCGGCGTCGGCGCCCCAGCCAGAAACCGAGACGAGGCCGAGCTGTTGACTCTCCGCGCGCTGTACCTCGACGACTTGGCCAAGCCAGGCTGGGCTACCCGGCGCATAGCCGAGGTGGCTGACGAGATGCTCTCCTTGACCGAAGAGGAGATCACGACGCTCTGCGACGCGGTGGGACCTACTGCGTGGGCTCCGCTCTTCGACCTGGTGAAGCGCATGGTCACCTGGGTCGAGCACCAGGACGCCTTTCCCGAGCACGGACTGGACACACTGCACCAGCGCCTCATCCGCGCCCGGGATCGCATGCTTGGAATGCTCCACGCCTCCACCGTGGTCGCTACGGAGGTGCCTGCGACCCTTGCAACCAGCCTGCACGCGCAGCTCGAGCTGACGCCAACCGAGATCGACCGCTTCGTGGCGCGCTACGTCCGCGCCTACGGGGAATCGCGGGAAAACTGAAAAAAATCAACGCTTTGCCTCTATAAGCTCTGTGAGCGAGGAAGAACACCCACGCTCGAGCTGCACGGAGGCAGCATGTCCGACAAGACCAACGTCCCCCCGGCTGCCCAGGTGGATCGGTTGATGGCGGAGCATCTTCCTGCCGCACTGCGGGCGCTCCCGCAGTCGGTCGCGAAGCTGGACCGCATCATCCATCTGCTCGAGAACCAGGGGACCACCCACGGAGACTCCAACATGAGCGACAAGAAGAACACCACGGGCATCCCCGCCGAGCTCAAGGCCGGCGAGGCCATCGAGATCGTCCCCACCGAGGGCGACGTGAAGCGCTGGAAGAACGGCAAGCGCTCCTGGACCCCCCGCAACGAGCCCGCCACCTACCTGGTCGGCGCCACGGCGCTGGTCATCGGCGGCGGCATCGGCTTCGCGGTCGGCTCCAAGGTCGGCAAGGCCAAGGCCAACGCCAAGGCCGAGGAGGCCCCCGAGGCCCAGGCCGAGCTCCAGGCGCTGTAGCACTCGGCGAGCGTCACACTACAGAGCCCCCGGAACAGGAGGCTCCGGTGAGTCCGCAGACCCATCCCCAAGAGGCAGCACCTCACGGGCGGTCGTAGGGACTCACCGGAGCGCGTACTCCGAGGGGGGCACAGGAAGCAAGGGGGACACCCCCTTCTTCTTTTGCCCTCTCAGCGCTTCCGCCGCCGTGATCGAGTGAAGTCCGTAGCCGGGTCCGGGGCGTGCAGGTCGGGCCGGCGGACATCGAACTGGCTCACCAGAAGAGCGTAGCAGACCGTGTGGAGGAAGTCGTCGGGGACCCCACGCGGGTGGTTGTAGACGATCTCGCCCTTGGTCTCCGACAGCTCCATCGACACGCACAGGATGTCGTTCATGAAGGTCTCGGCCTCGTCCCAGTTGAAGAAGGCCATGCCCCCCGAACGCGGTCCCTTCTTGATGAGGGTGAAGACGTCCTGGAGTACGCGGGACCTGTGCGTAGTGAACTTCCCGCCGAGCTTGTCGACCTTGATCTTCTCCTTCTGCTTCCCCACGTGGTTGAACAGCACCACCTGCCCCGCGCCTAGAATGCGCCGCAGCTCGGCGTTGCTGCCGAAGCCGAATCCCCAGTCGGCCCCCACCCGGTTGACCTTGAAGCGCCGGCACCAGTTGGCGATGTCCCGCACGGCGTAGTCGCCGTCGCTCTCTTCGCCTTCGTACCGCTTGGCGAAGACCAGGCTGAACCTTCCCTTGGAGTCGTAGCGGAAGATGGAGAGCACCGTGTAGGACGCGTCGCCGGTCCCCCAGTCCACGCCAGCCCAGGTCTTCGTAGACTGGATACGCCGGTCAGGCTCGTAGACGCAGTCGTACTCGCTGAGGCAGCAACGCCGAACCTCATCGAGCGTGACCGGCTTGGTGCCTGCATCGTAGCTGCGCCCCATGACCTCGTTCATGAAACGGGGACGGGGGTAGCGCTTCTTCTTCTGGAGGATCTCCTGCCAGAGCCGGTTGAACACCCGGGGCTTGTTCTTGTACGCGTAGACGACGATGGGCTGACAGAGGTGGAACCCTTCCCACTCGGCACTCTGCCTGCCGTAGGTGACCCACTGCGCCACGCCGTCCACCGGATTGAGCTCACGGCTGCAGTGGTGGCAGATGAGGCCCCGCTCTCCGATGTTGCGCATGTCCGGGAGGACCCACTCGCCACAGCTGCAGCGAGGAAGCCACTCGTTCTGGGTCGAGAACCTCCCCCAGTACTCCTCGATGGGGTTGTCGAACGTCTTGGGCGTGCCGGAGTAGACCGAGATCGGCCCGTCGTCCAGTTCGCAGTGGAAGAGCGTCTCCTCGATGACCGGGAGGTCGTCGATGTGGATGTCCTGAATCTCGTCGATGCACAGCAGGTCGGCCGGGATACCGCGAGCACGGTCGGCGTTCTTGTACACCGAGCGCAGCGTGATCTTGGAGAAGTTCCTCCAGCGCTTCGTCAGGACGTTCTGCGTGTGGCGGACGCCAGGGCCGGTCATCCCCGCCAGGCGCATCAACACCGGGCTGTCCTGCACTACGGCGCGGAGGCGCTCGTCAGAGAACTCACGCATCTGCACGTTGGATGCCGTGACGTAGAGCGAGCGCAGGTAGGGGATGAGGTTGGAGTAGGAAATCAGAGCGTTCCCGAGAGTCGTTGACTTCTCGGACTGGCGCCCGAACATGAGCATCAGCTTCCGGCGCATGATTTCTTCGCCGGGAAAGTGCCTGATGGGTATGGTGTAGATGCCCTGGAGCCACGGACGACGCGACAAGTCGATGGGCTCGCCCTTCAGCCGAATCGCGAACTCCGTGAACTCGTAGGGCGAGAACTCCAGGGCGTCGTACTTCTCGGCGGCCGCTGTACTCATGCAGGGAACCTCGTGCAGCTCGATAGTCTACTCCGTAGCCTGGCCTCTGTCTCCGGTGGACGCATCCTACCTCACTGCGAGCAGACCACCGAAGATGACGTGACCAAGGTACTGATCCCCGTAGCTCGGCAGAACTCGGGGGACATGAAGGACGTCGCCATGCGACGCTTCGCCAAGGACTGGGTGAAGCGGAACGCCCCCGGTCGGGTGGGGGTGGAAGCCCGATTCGTCGAGCTCGGAGTCGGCGTGTCCTTCTACCACGCGGGGGAGGAGTACCCCGTCGTTGCCCAGATCGAGATCACCTGGTGGGCGAAGCCCGAGAAGAGCGAGGACGAGGAAGACGACGAGGACGAGACGCCAAGGCCTATGCACAGCCCGAAGCGGAAGCGCTGACTACCCGCTGACGTAGAAGGTGTCGGTCTCGTAGATGAGCACCCACTTGAGCGACTGGGCACACTGCCCCAGGAAGTGCACGTCGTCCATGGCGATGGGGTTCCGGCAGATGCGCCAAGACAGGCCGGTACGGTCGACGCCGCCCACCTCGGTCATCTCCAGGTTGGTCTCATCGGTGACCGAGTCAACCGCGAAGGTGCCTACCCCCGCCTCGCCGTCGGACCCCCCGATGTACAGCACATCTCCCGCCGCCACGAGGTCTGCCTCGAAGGTGGCCTCGGCGTCGGTGAAGGTCTCGTCAGCGGCGGCGAGGACGCCGCCGGTGCCTTCGGCGATCAGCTGCCCGTTGAGGGCCTGGGTCAGCGCCTTGTAGCTGTCGAACTTCCGGCTGATGATCATCGGTGAGCTCCCGGGCCTTGTTGTTGACGAACTCGAAGACCGTCGTGGTGAGGAACTGGTCTGCCATGGGCTTACCGGCCCATCCTATCACGCGGACGTAGAAGCTGGGCATCGGGACGAAGATGGCCTTGTCCGATCGCATCAGCTCGTTGCGGGCGCAGTCCACCTTGTCGAAGAACTCCGCAGCGACCTGCGCGGACTCGGGTAGGACCTCCTTGAACCCGTCCTCGAGGATCCGGTGGAAGTTGGGGCAGAACGCATCGCGCCCCTCTGCCGGCCAGAAGTGGTAGATGAAGTCCTTCCCCTGCACGACGTACTCGACGTGAAACGTCTCGTAGTCGCGGTGGGTGAAGGTGAGGGCGAGAGGGCTACGAACCCTCGATGAGGCGTAGGTGTCCGCGCTCGTTGGGCACATCTTCGGCTCCCTGTAGGGGGTCACTGCTGAGTTCATCGATAGTGGGGAAACGCGCAGGCGCTTCGATCTTCCCCAGCTTGAAGGCCAACGCCTTCTCGCGGAGGTCCTCGTCGTTGCCCTCCGACAGCTGGTCCATCTCGTCGCGCTCACGCATGGCGTCGATACCCTGGCGGCTGATCGCTGCCAAGCCCATGAGAGTCGCCCCGGACAAGGCGCCGCCCACCTTGCGCGCTTCGACCACCTGCTGATTGGCCAACGCGATGACGTTGTCGAGGAAGTTCTCCTTGGAGACGCGCTCTCGCAGCCCGAGCTTGCCGTAGGTGGTAGCCAAGTCGCCCTTGGCTGCCGCCACCAGCTCGTCCCGGTTCTGGGCCACCTGCAGGTACTCGAACAGCTCCCGGGCAGTCAGCGCCCCGAGGTTCCAGAAGTACTCGCAGAAGAGCTCGAGCACAGGGAGGTCCGGTACGTAGCTCTCGGGGTACTTCACCAGCAGCTCGGTGCGCGCCGCCTCCGCGTCACCCCGCATGAGCATCAGCCCCTCGAAGTCCTTGCGCACCTGCCCCCGGAACAGGAAGTCCTTCGCCTCTTGGACCGTCCCCGTGTCCTTCCACAGAGCCAGCACCCCTTGCTGGCGCAGCCACCGACGGAAGGACGCGGGCGCCCCCTTGAGCGAGGCGCGCCAGGCCTTCGGCACACTCCCCAACCCCTCGGCCATCTCACGCAGCACGTCCTCGTTCGGAGGTACCAGCTCCCGCGCCGTGCAGGCCTGCTGCACGTCGTAGACGGTCATCTTCTTGGTCAGAAGGTAGACCAAGTAGAGGCGGTGGGGGTACTTCAAGGGCGGCCTACTGGGTCTTGGCCCTCAGCTCGTGCAGTCCGTCGAGGACCTCGTCCACGTTCCTCAGCGCGTTGCGCGCCGCCTGTTCCCGTACGTCGTCCATGCCGAGCCTGGACGCCACCAGGATCTCGGCCAGCTTGCTGGAGACCTTCTCCAGCTGGGGGATGGCGTCCACGTAGGCCTGCACGTTCTCGGGGGTCACGAAGTTGAGCGAGAGGATGGCGTCCGCCGTCTCGCGGTCGATGATGACAGAGGCATGCTTGGAGAGCGAGGAGTGCTCGGACGGCTGACGCCGCAGAACGGCCAGCTCGGGCACCAGGTTCCGCTGCAGCCCGCGGTCCACCTCGCGGAAGGCCGAGGCGACCTTCATCATGGTGCGCGCCTTCAGCTCGGTCTCCTTGACCACGGGGCGCGTGTGGGGCACCGTCACGGGGGCTTGGGCCGACGCTGCCTTCTCGATGAAGTGCCGGGCGCTGCTTCCCCGGACGCCCAAGGCGCCGAGGGCGAACTCGGCCCCGGACTCGGAGAGGAACTGCCCGTGGAAGGACGCCGCGTTCTGCCCGCGCAGGGAGAAGGCGGCGCCGTCGGAGAGCAGCTCCACGGAGTCCACGCCGGCGACCTTGAGCATCTCACGCCCGTCCACGTCGCGTGGATCCTCCGCCACGCCCACCTGGGAGCCCCGCAGCGGCACGAAGACGAAGGAGTCGGGCACGGCCACCTCGGCTCCCCCGAGGGCCGCGATCTTGTCGATGCCCGGGACCAGCGTGATGCGCACCGGCTGGCCGGACCCGAGGCGGACTGCCTGCAGCGACGCGGTCTTGGTCTTGCCGTCACCGACCGGGAGCTCGTACTCGTGCTGGATGTCCACCGGCTCGGTGGCGATGGCCTGACGCCCGACCTGGTACACGAAGACCCCGCGGCCGCGGGGGTGCGCCCCCTGAAGCGTGAGGTCGGCTTCGAACACGCCGGCGACCTTCTCCTGAAGCGCGTGCTCGTTCCCGCCCAGGAACATGTGCCCGCTCATCGGGACTCCCTCGATGGACATCACCGCGGGGACCACCACACCCTGCACTTCCTTCCCCCCAGCGTAGGTCGTGTAGACCCCCACGCGATCAGCGACCTGGGCCACCTTGACCTTGGACGCCGTATCCACCGCGTCGGTGGCGAAGGTGACGAAGCCGCGCTCGCGCAGCACCTTCATGCTCTCGCCCGAGAGCATCGACTCGGCCTCGAAGCGCGTGATCTCGTTCTCCACGGGAGCGAAGCAGGCGTGGTTGGCCGTCTTGACCTTGTAGCCCATCCCGTGCTCCCGGAGCTGGACCACCGTGGGGCGGGTCAGCGCGCGCCGCAGCTGCCCGACCTCGGCCGCGGTCTTCTCCTTGGCCGTGGTGAGGGACAGGAGGGACTGCCGCATCTCCCCATCCTGCAGGAGCGCCGCGCGCACCGGGGTGTCCTCGCGGAGCTGGGCCCTGAACCGCTCCACGTCGGCTGCACGGAGCGTCGAAGCCACCTTCTCCAGCAGCACGGAGCCCGTCTTGATGACCGAGCTGGCATCGGGCGACCCCTGATTCGTCGGGGGCTGCATCTGGCTGCCGATGTCGGTGCCCTTGAACCTGTCGGGCTTGGCCGTGCCGGCGAACACGTCGGGGTTCTGCAGAGCACTGGCCACCTTCTCCTCGTTGACCGAGTGCGCGTCCCCCTTGTGGAACATCACGTCCAGGGGAGCCACTTCCCGCTCCCGGACGACCAGGGGGAAGATGAGCAGCTGCTTGTTGCTGGCCGCCGCCTTCTTGGTCATGCCCGGAGGGTAGGCCATGAGCTTGCCGATAGCGTAGCCCCGGGCCTCGTCGACGCGCTCGAGAGCGACATCGATCTGGGTCTGGTGCAGGTACGGGAGCTGGGAGTAGGCCCCCTTGGTGATCTCCGTGGGCCACTCGTCGGCATCGCCCTCCAGCTTGAGGCCGAAGCCGCTGGCGCGCTTCTCGAGCTTGATCTCAGCGGAGTGGAAGAGGGGCTGGTGAGACATGGAGGGGCTCCTACTCGGGGAAGATGTCTGCGAAGGCCGCGTCGATGTTCGCAGCCAGGGTGTCGGTTCCGGTGACGAAAGCGTCGGCTTGGAGGCCCAGCATCTCCCAGAAGCGCTGCATGTGGTTGGCCATATCATCTCCGGTCACGATACCGACGACACCCACAACAATACCATCTGATCCGAAGTCAGGCAGGTTCTCGGCGGTAACGGCCCGGTTGATGAAGTTGGCCATCCCGCCTGGCTCGTCGTCGGGAATCCAGATGAAATGCACGTTTCCACTGCGCAAGAAGGCGATCAGGCTCTCGATGCTCTCGAGCAGCTCCCCCACCTCGTCCAGCGAGTCGGAGAGCAGAGCTGCCTTGTTCGCGATGAGGCTGGCAAGCAGGGCGATCTGCTCGGCCTTGTCCAGCGAGGGCTTGATGGACTCGCGCAGCTGGCGCAGCTTGTCGATGAGCTGCTTCATCGCAGGGACCGTGGCCGCCATGGGCAACGACGCCCACTTCGGGTAGTTGCCTCGCAGAGGGAGGAAGTCCTCGACCGTGGTGGCCCCGATCTGCTCCAGCACAGCTGCTCCCTCCTGCTCGGGGTCACAGACCAGCGCGTGCATGAGCGAGCTCGCCATGGCAGGGCCCAGCCTGGTGAGGGGCTTGTTGGCCTCGGTGACGTTCCCCAGGCGATCGTAGGTGTCGAGCGTCTCGCGGAACGCGGACATGTTGGTGAACATGTCGAAGAGCGCCTTGAGGTCTTCGAGCTCCTCGTGGCTGGAGACGCCCTGCAGCAGGATGAAGCCACCCACGTAGGTGTCGTCGTCCGTCAGGGGGCGCAGGGGGTCCGACTCATCCCGCGTGGAGGCGGCGACATCGGCCAGCCAGTTGGTCACCCCGCGGGCCTTCCACGGAAGCTGGGAGTTCTCCAGCCAGGACTCGTCGTAGGTCCAGTCGGGATCCCACTCCAGGTTCAGGTGGAGACAGAGCCCCACGTTGTTCTGGAGCACATCCATGATCAAGGAGTCGATGAGCGCTACGAGAGCCAGGGAGATGGCGCGCGCCGCGTTGACGTCGCTCACGGCGAAGGCCGAGATGACGTTGAGCACCGTAGCCACGCCGTCGAGCACCGTAGCCACCGTACTCAGTGCGGCCTGCCCTTCATCGACCGCGGCCGCGATCTGGGACGCCTGCTCCGGCATCGTCTCGAACTGAACCCAACTCGCCACGCGCTCTCCTACAAGATGCTGCCCGATACGGGCTCTGTAACCAAGACCGAGGTGCCGGTGCCGCCGACGTAGGGAACCGAAGCCACGATCCCGGCGAACGCCATGGAGTAGGCCGCGGCGTAGTTGGGCAGCTGCGCTGCCAGAGTAGCATTGACGGGGGCACCCGGGACATCGCCTTCCCCGAAGACCCCTGCTGCAGTGAACGCTGCAGGGAGGGTCCCTTGCAGCAGGGTCTCCAGCTCGGCCTGCAGCGTGGGGTTCGATGCGAGGGAGACAAGGGCGGTCCCGGTACCCGCTACCTTGCTGGGAGCGAGCTGAAGCCAGGACGTCGCCACCAGGTGCGTCAGTACGGACGTGATGAAGGTAGCGACTGCCCCCGCAGCGCCAGAACCCGTCCATCCCTGCGCCGCGAGGAACTGGGAAGCCGCAGCGGGAACGGTCGTCAGGGTGTAGGGGACGGGGGAAGCCGTTGCCGGGGGGATGGCGATGCCGGTGAGCACCCCGCGAACACGCACCTGCTGCACCGCGGTCACCAGCCCAGCGCACAGCGCCTCGATGAAGGCCTCGGGCACACAATGGAGCGCTACCCCGGTGGCAGCGTTCTCGCGACAGGCGTCCGCCGCGAGCGGGAACTGCGCCAAGTGGTCTCGGAAGACCAGGGCAGCGATCGCGGGAGCGCTCAGGCTCATACCAGGAAGGCCGAGGCGAAGCTGGTAGCCGGTACCGCGGCGGGGGACGCGATCCCGCCGGCCGCCACAGTGGCACTCCCGAGGATCGGCGTGCCTGTCACGAGGTCCACCGGGTGCGTCTGGGTGGTGACCACGGCGCCCCGCGGGGGCACTGCCCCTCCGAGAAGCACCAAGCCGGCCTGGTCGAGCTCGATGATCCCGCCCGCGGTGCTGATCTGGATGCCGCTGCTGTTGACCTCGACGGTAGCCAGGCCTCCGGAGCTGCTCAGTTGGATGGCTCCAGCAGGCGTGATCGTGACTCGCGCAAGAGCTGCCGCAGGGTCGGACCCTCCGCCCGACGACAACTCCACGTTGCCCAGCGCATCGTGGATCTCGAGCTTGCCCGAGTAGACGTAGATCTCGTAGCCGTTGCCGTCGGCCTGGCTGTTGAGGACCTTGGTGACCTTCTTGCCCCCCACCAGCTCGGATGCTCCCCCCTGCACCGACATCTCGTGCGTGCCCCCTACCGACTGTGAGACGGACCCGCCCACTTCGTCGGAGAGGCTTCCCTGCACCTTCCGCTCCACACTCCCGCGGACCTCGTCGGCGACCCCGCCGAGCTGACGGGCTACTGTGCCGGTGACTTCCTCGGAGACGTTTCCGCCCACGCGGACTGTGCGGTCTCCCGTGACCTCGAGGGCATCGTTCCCGCTAACCTCCACGGCGCGCTTCCCGAGACGCTGGCGGAACAGCTCCTTGACCTCGCGCATCAGCGTAGAGTGGTAGTACTCCACGACGGGGCCGTTGTGGGACCGCACCACGCCTCCGTGCACGTAGGACTGCACGTTGCCGGCCTTGTCCACCCAGAAGCGGTAGCGGTTGTTGATGATGAGCCGGGCGACGATGTCGCCCGTAGTGCCGTGGAACAGTCGCTGGTCATCCTCGTCAGCGATGCGCCCTAGGCCCAGCTGGATGATGGGGTCGTCCTGGGCGAACTCCTTGAGCTGCAGGTTGAACTCGACCGGAGTCCGCGCCGTCCCGTGTGACTGGTCCTCGAGGCGCGCGCCATACTCCCAGGACCCGGCCGCACCGTAGAGCTCGTACCGCTGACAGAAGTGCTGCAGCAGTCCCTTGAGCGGGAAGTACCAGGAGCGGCATGCCTGGTCGGCACCGAGCTCGAGCATGCCGCCCTTGCGCAGGATGACGTGCGGACTCCCGCCAGGGCCCATCATCCCCTGGTCCCCCTCGCCGAGCACCGGACGGTTCATGCGGTAGTCCGTGGGATCCTCGTAGGCGTCCCCTTCGTCCATCTGGGTAGGGAGCGCGGCGCCGCCCAGCACGAACACCTTCCCCTCCTGCGAAGGCTTGCAGACCCAGACCGGAGAGTTGGTCTCCGGCATCTTGAACTCGCCCTGCCCTTCGGCCCCCACGAACCCGGGCATCACGGGGACGTCCTCGTAGTGCTCTCCCTTCCCGCAGTTGACCGTGCAGGTCCACTTCACCTTGTTGACCGAGATGATGGTGCCCGCCAGTACCCTCACACCGCCGTAGGCGGTCCAGGCAGGCGGGAACCCGGGCTTGGGGGCACTCAATACTCACCTCTCCAGGGCTCACCGGGCTTGACGGCCTTCTGCTTCTGCCCGAACTCGGCAGCGTAGGCCGCCCCGGGTACCGGATGGAAGCCGTGGATGTTGGACCGCCAGCCCTCGCGGGCCGCCTCGGTCAGCGTGCGCGAGAGGTCGGTGTAGTTCAGGCGCGCCATCCAGTCTTCCTGCATCTCGTGGGGCAGGACGTTGACTCCCTTGAGGTAGGGCGTATGCTTGACCGGCTTCGTGCCGGGCTTCCGGTTGTACGCCTGCACGGCACTGTAGGGCTGCGCATCGCCCGGAACCCACTCCGGATGGTCTCCCGCATCGTCGATGTGCGTGACGTTCGTGAGCGACTTGACGACGACCTCGAGGTTGCGTCGCTTCACCGGAGCCACCGTACCCATGACGCCGGCGAGCTCGTCGGTGAGGTGGTCTTGCACAGCCTCGAGGCCCCGCAGGGACAGCAGGTTGCGCGGGTCCACCACGCCATCCGTCAGCGGAGCGCCCTTGCGCACAGGCTGCCCGCGCTTCACCGCCCTGGCCTGAGCCGCCGGGAGGTAGTGGCGCGTCCGGCCGACGGTCACGTACTCGCCGCCCTGCGGCGCGCGCTCGACCTTGGTGACCGTCCCCGACTCCAGGGCCAGCGGCGCTGCGTCCGGCAGGTTCTTGGGGAGCCGCAAGATTTCGGTGAGCCGGTGGAAGGCGTTGACGCTCTTCGAGCCGCGCCCCTTGGCCAAGCCTCCCGTGTGGAAGACGTTGAGGGAGAGCTGCGTCGCGGGCTCTCCGATGGCCTGCCCAGCGAGCACCCCCACGTTGGTCCCCACATCGTGGTGGTGTCCGTTCACGCTCAGCCCCATGCACTTCTGGCAGATGCCGTGCGACGACTTGCACCGCAGGGGGGACCTCACCTTGAGGGAGCGCTGTCGGCGCTTCCGCGCATCAGCCACCACCTTCGGCGTGATGAGCGTCCCCTGCACCGTGTACCTGTCCAGGATGTCCGAGTCATCGACGGACATGAAGATGCCCTCGGTCGTCCCGCAGTCTCGCTCCGTGACGAGCTGGTTCATGGTGGAGTTCATCACCTGCTTGGAGATGTACCCGGGGTCCTTCACGCCCTGCACCTTCTGGATGGTGCCCTTCCGCGCACCGTGCAGCGTGGTCCAGTAGGACGCCACGTCCATGCCCTCGGAGTACGACCGCGGGATGAGGCTCGGCACCACCCGGTTCTTCGCGTCCATCACCAACACGGGACTGCTGATGATCTGCTTGAGCTGCGAGGGCTTGCCGCGCGCCCCGGACTCCACCATGCGGGAGATGTTGGTGGGGTTCTGGGCCAGGTGCTCGGTGTTGAGGCGGTCGAGGGAGTCATCGAGGTCCTGGAAGATCTTGACGACCCGCTCGTCCTTCCGCTGCTTGCTCCCGGGACCCTGCCGGATGCGGTCCGCCTGGGCCTCGGCCGCCTGCATCATGGAGTCCCGCTCCTTCCGGTTGATGACCTCGAAGTCGTCGAGGCCGATGGAGAACCCTACGTCGAAGGTGTGCTCGTTGCCGATGTCCTTGAAGGCGTTGGCCACCTTGCCGTAGTGGTCAGGGTTCTTCTTGGCGATGGCCGTCAGCACCTTCTTGGTGGTCCCCTTGTCGTAGACCCGCATCTGGGAGACAGGCTTCTTCCCGGTCTCCCGCAGCTCCGGCGGCAGGTGCCGCTCGATGTCCAGCCGGCCCACCGTAGTCTCGTGCCCAGCCACGTGGATGATGTCCGTCCGGTCGATACGTCCCCGACGCCAGGCCGCCCGCGCGTCTTCTCCCGTCTTGAACGTGTGCCGCGTGCGCTTCCCGGGCTTCGACGCCAGGTAGAGGCCGAGCAACGCTTCGTGCCCGGGCGTGTGCATCACGGCGCCCGTGCTCGAGCTGAACAAGTTCTTGGACGGGTACATGCCATGCGCTTCCTTCACCGCCTTCGAGGTGAGGGGCAGGTACACGCTCATGGCGTCGCCGTCGAAGTCAGCGTTGTAGCCCGAGACGACGAGGGGATGGATTTCGATGGCGCTGCCCTTCACCAACCTGGGCTTGAAGGCCATCACGTTGAACATGTGCAGAGCGGGGTCGCGCTTCAGCAGGATGGGGCGCTCCTGCACCGCACGCTCCAACGCCTTCTCGGCCGCGGGACCGCGGGCCTTGACCTCGTTGATGGCGTCGAGCATCTTCCAGCCCGCCCGGGCAAGGTCGCGCTCGATGAAGGGCTGGTACAGCGACCAGGCCACCTTCTCGGGCACCCCGAGCTCGTCGAGGTCCATGCCCGGCTCCGGGATGATGATGGACCGGGCCGAGAAGTCCTGGCGGCGCTTCATCACGCGCTTCTGGAAGTAGCCCTCCTTGGGCTGATCCCCCGAGATGATCTTGAGCACTCCCTGGTAGTCGCGCGGGCCCGGCGCAGCCGCGGCGCCGACACCCATCAGGGCCTTGACGCCATCGTACAGCTCGGAGCGCACCGTCTCCATGTGGGCTGCGGGCAGGCCTGCCCGCTTGTTGCTCCGGAGCACGTCGTTGGAGGCCGCGATGCCCTTGTAGAGGTAGTTCAAGTCGTTGGACGAGAGGGAGCCGTCGTCCTTGACCGTTACGGGGCGCATGATCGGCGGGACGACGGGCACGGACTCCATCATGTAGACCGTGGGGTCGAGGTTGTTGGCCTCCAGGGCCTTGAGGATGCGCAGCTGCTTGTGCAGCTTGCTCCGCGTGGCTCCCTTCGCAGTCGCGAGCTTCGCAGTGATGGCTTCCCGCTGCTCCGCGACGTTGACGTCCTCCAGCAGGGCCTTGATGGCCTCCCCGCCCCGCTTGCCCTTGACCTCCACCCGTCCCGCGACGATGTCCGCGTAGCGCTTGCGGGTGATGTTGAGGAGCTTCTTGACCGCGTCCTCGAAGAGCGGGTTCGGCATGGGCTCGGCGAGCTTGAAGTGTGCCCACTTGTCCCCGAGCATGCCGCCCGTGATGTCCTCGTCGAACAGCCCGCCCTTGAGCGGACGCAAGTCCTTGCCGCGCACCACCAGCCCGGGGTCCTTGAGCTCCCCGGCCGACATCGACTTCACCTGCTCCTCGGTGAACGGGACCAAGGTCAGGCTGTTCCCGTGCTTCCGTGCGTCGACGCGCATGGCGTTCAGGTAGGAGAGGAACTTCTCGTAGGCGAAGGGCACCTTCGGGGGCGGTAGCGGCGTCCCTTCTCGCAGGGCATCCCACAGCTCGTGGTTGCGGGACGACTTGTAGGCGAACATCTCGTGGAGGTTCTCCCGGGCTCCGTGCGCCAGCATGGAGTACATCCCGAGCTCCCCCAGAGCCTGCCCCCCGTGGGGAGCGCCCCCGGCCGGCGCGTGGTTGATGTCGTAGGGCGCGCCGGGACCGCCGGCACGGGCAGAGACCTTCTTGCCCACCTGGTGCTTCAGCTTGACGATGTACTGGTTGCCCGCCAGGATGCGGTTGGGGAAGGGCTTCCCCGTCCGAGGGTCGATGAGCTCGTCGCGGTCCTGCAGACCCTCGGCGGCCAGGTCCTCCTTGACCATCGCCAGGTAGTCCTTCTCGGCCTCGAAGTTGCGCACGCCGTAGGGCTTCCCGCGCTTCTCGGCCACCTTACCCGCCGCGGTCTCCAGGATCTGCCCGAGGTTGATGCGCCCGGGCACGCCCAGGGGGTTCAGCGCGATCTCGACGTGCTCCTTCTCGCCGTTCTCTCCCTCCTTCCAGGGCATCTCGGACACCGGGATGATGCGCGTGATGACGCCCTTGTTGCCGTGCCGCCCGACGACCTTGTCGCCGATCTGGGCGGGCTCTCGGGTCTTGACGTAGACCGTGACGTCCTTGCCCTTGCGCACGACCTCGGTGACCTCGCCCTGGTAGGGCTTGTCCCACACGACGGAGCGGTCCCGGTACTTGTCAGGCCGCCCTCGGCGGAACTCCCGGATCTGCTTGCGTGCCTTGGTCATGGGGGGCTTCCGCAGCACCATGATGAGCGGGTCACCCTCGTTGAGGATGGTGCCGGGCTTCACGATGCCGTCCTCCCCCACACCGCTCAGCTGCCCCTTGCCGAAGACGTAGGGGTACTCTGCCAGGAAGGTCTTCCGGCTGAGGATCGTGTCGGCATCCCGCGCTGTGGACTTCTTGTAGAGGTGGCGCGACGCCAGCTTCCTCGCAGCGGCCTCCGAGATGACGATGCCGTCCTCGAAGTTGTACCCCATGAAGGGGATGTAGGCGGTCCGCAGGTTGGTTCCGAGCGCCAGCGTCCCGTCCTTGGTGAAGGTGGAGTCCGCGAGGAGCTGCCCCTTCTCGACCTGGTCACCCTTCTTGACCTGGACGTCCATGTCGTAGAGGGAGGTCCCGTTCAGCGGGAAGTTGCGGTAGATCTGGACCTCGTGGTCCTTGTCCCCGTCGTTGATGATCACCGCGTCCTTCTTCACCGTCTTGACGACCCCGGCTACGGGGGCCCGGCGAGAGGCGTACAGGCCAAGAGCCTGTTCGAAGGTACCCCCGCGGTCCATCTCGACCTGCACCAGGGGAGCCTCCCGGTGCTCCAGAGGCACGGCCTGTTCTTGCTGCTTGGCCGCGGTCATGGCGCGGTTGCCCTGGTTGTTCTGCAGGAAGGGCACCAGGTTGGACGCTACGCCGAACAGGCTGCGTGGGCTGGGGAGTACGTAGTCGACCTCGCTCGCAGGGACCGTGACGACCTCTCCACCACGAGTAGCCTTGACCTTGGCGTGACGGGCTACCAGCTTCTTCCCCTTCCGCTCGTACTGATCGGGGAAGGCCACCGTCTGGTCGAGCACGTCCGCGGGCTGCATGCGCCGCGTCCTCCCCGTCCGGGCGTCCACCAGCAGCGTCTCGAGCTCGTTGCCGACCTTCTTCACACCGAGCGGCAGCGAGAGGGTCACTCCCGTCTTGTCGCTCTCCGGGGTGTGGATGGGGTCGAGGAAGCCGAGGTGCGACGGGCTGATGAGCTTGGACTCCTCGGACACCACGTGCGCCGACTTGTAGCCTCCCTGCTCGCCCATGATGGTGGTCTTGAGCTGGCCGGCGAGCATCTCCAAGGGGTTGGTCTGCTCGGGGTTCACCGTCAGGTCAGAGGTGAAGTAGCCCTGCACTGCCCGGTCGAACGGATCGGCCTTCACCACGCGGCGTACGTTGCGCGTGCGCCCGCTGGCCAGAGCGTTGGCCAGCTTCCGGCGAATGCTCGGCGCCGCGCGCTTCAAGCGGCCGTCGATGAAGTCGTCGATGGTGTGAACGGACTGGAACTCCAGCGAAGTCTTCGGGTCATCCTCCCGGCGCCCCTTCGACATGTCGAGGAGGTTCTCGGTCGCGCGCAGAAGGACCTCGTTGTCGACAGTCTCGAACTCGGCGCCCAGCGTCTTCTTGGTCGTGTCCGCCCGCAGCCGGGTCTTACCGAGCAGCTCGCGGAACAGCCCAGCGTGCCTCATGGGATCCGCGGGCTGCTTCTTGTTCACCGCCTTGTAGAAGCGGGAGTAGACCTGCTCGGCCGAGGCCCGCTCTCGATTCTTCTGCACGATGGCAGCTCCCCAGCGCTGCTCGAGTTCCCGGTCGGAGACCCCGGCACCCTTCAACAGGTGGTACAGCGGGATGTTGGAGTTGCCGTGCTGCAGGTAGTAGTCCGCCTCCTCGGGATCGAACCGCACCTTGAAGGTACGCCCGTTGGCGAACTGGTCCCTGTTGGCCAGGTTGAACTCGGCCAACAGCGCGCCGTTGCTCGCCGTGCGGTGGTACACGCCGGACTTCTGCCGGAACTGGGTGAGCGCCTGGTACTCCCGCCCCTTGACGATGTAGCCGAACCTGTCCGTGGTCTTGGGCAGGTGCATCAGCAGGACGCGCTTGCGGTCGATCTCCTGGCCCTCGCGCTCGAGCACAGCATCCCCGTACACGGGCACCGCCCAGGTCTTCCCCTCCTGCAGAGCTACCCGCTGCGAGCGCAGGTCATGCGTGTCGAGGTTGTCGTCGACCTCCACGTTCTTGAGGACGACGCGGCCGCCGCGCCCCTCCACGGGGAAGAGCTCCATCAGGGTGGACGAGACCTTGCTCTTGAGGTCAGCGAACTGTTCGTCAGGGCTCAGGTACGGCATGAGGGGCTCCTACGGAAGCGCTCACATTCTCGCATAAGGACTATGACGCCAACTACCACGACTTGGAGGTAACCCGCGTGCACGGTCCCCGTACCCACACTGATGAGCTCTGGGATGACCTGGAGTTCGGCCTGAACCCCTACGACGACGAAGACGACTACGACGACCCTGACTTCGACGTCGATGACGAAGAGGACACCGACTGATGCTGTTCACCGCCTTCTGTACCTGCGCCATCGCCTGGGGAGCTCTCCTGGGCGTCAGCGACTCGTAGCTCAGATCACCGCGTTCTGGCGACGTGGGGGCCTCTGCTCTGGCAGCGGCTCCTGCGTCGCCGCCCTCACCTCGCTCATCTTTTGCAGGATGAGCTTGTGCAGGGAGGGGCTCTGGCGAGCCATGTCCTGGAGGACCCGGGACTGCTCGTGCTGCTCCAGGCCGAGCAGGCGCTTGGCCCAAGCATCGGCCAGCTCGATGACGTTGACGTTGCTGACGTGCTGCTGGGCAGGCGGTCGACCGGGAGCCTGGGGCTGGCCTGCTGCCAGTGCGGGATCCTGCCCGGGTGCCGGGGGCTGGCTCCCCATCACCTGCGTCTGCTCCCGCTGCAGGCTCTCCTGATGCTTCCGCATCATCTCCTCGGCGCGGATCTGGAACTTGGTGGCGACCTGCTGGGACTCGCCCTGTGCCTCCGCCTGGGCCAGCTGGTCCTGCCGCTGCACATCGTGCGCGCGTCGCTGCTCCTGCTCGATGAGGCGCAGCTCCTCGAGGGAGTCCTTGTCGAAGTCGGCCAACAAGCTCTTGTCCGACAGCTTCTTCATCTGGTTGAGCGACAGCAGCAGCTGCTTCATCTGCATGTCGTCGGCCATCTTGAAGGACTTCATCCGGGCCGAGACTGGCTGCCAGTTCATGAACCGGGAGACGCTCGGGATCAGGAAGTGCTGGATGAAGTGGTGCAGCATGTCCCGGTACATCAGGAAGTGGTTCTCCAGCATGCGCATGGAGACGCTCGAACCTGACCAGGTCAAGCCCCCGAAGGCGAACTCCTGAGGAACCCCCATGCCCACGACGATGTGCTCGGACCAGGCTCGGATCTCCTGCACAGGCATCAAGCTGCGCCCCGTGCCGCCCACACGCTGGTACCCCACGGGGAGCGGCAGGATCGGCTTGTGGTTGGGGTCCATGCGCCACTTGACCAGCTCGGTCTCGATGCGCCGCTTCCAGTCGGAGAGGTTGACGTGCAGGTAGGGGTTGGCGTGGGCGTCGGCCGTGCTGGGGAACAGGATGTCCAGCGGGACCAGGTGCTCGAGCATGATGGCTTCGTTCGCCTTCTTGAGCACCTGCAGGTAGAAGCTGTCCTTGAGCGCAGGCAGGATGGGCGGGTAGCCCCAACCGGAGTCGTTCCCGCTGACGGAGGGTGTCGGCGCTCGGAAGTGGAAGACGTTGCCCGCCACGAGCTGCACAGGGCGCCGGTGACGCGCCGCCCGGATGAAGGTGTGCGGCATCTCCTCGAGGTAGGGCTTGTGCTTGTTCACGATCTTGGCCCGGATGCGCTCGGGGATCGTGTAGGCGTACTCGGATGCCTGGGTGATGGGGTTGAACTCGATGGAGATCGACGAGGGGTCCCAGCGGATGATCTTGATGCCTCTGTAAGAGAGGTACCACTCATCCTTGACCTCGGCCGGCGCCGTGGTGCCGCACTTCGGGCAGTTGAGCTCGTAGCTGAAGTTGCGGAACGTCCACTCCTGCTGGTACTTCAGCCGCTTGATGCGCTCGCGGAAGCCGCAAGAGCGGCACCCGAGGTACTTGTGGAAGGGGTAGAGCAGGCTGACGATGCAGTTGCCGTAGGTGTGGTAGTCCAGTCCACCCTCGAACATGAACCGCTGGATGTTCAGCACCCGGAAGAGCAAGTCCTCCCAGCGCTCCTTGTTCTTGCCGAACCCCTCCATGGGCTCGTCTTCGATGATGAGCCGCGTGATGGGGTACGACGCCATCTTGCGGGTCGTCGAGCTGATGAGCGGGTTGGCGACGGCATGGTAACGGCACCACTTGAAGAGGTGCTTGACCGTGGTGGGCAGCTCCATGTGAGCCGCATCCCACCAGGCCGAGGGGTACTTGAAGCTGTTGTTCCTCCCATCCAGTGAACCGAAGGCGTAGCTGCTGCTGCCGCTCATGCGGTACCCGGAGGATGGACCGAAGCCGCTACCCGACATAGGCTTAGCTCAGGACCTTGGCGCCCACAGCACCCGCACCGACCGCTCCCAGGCCGACGCCCGCAGCAGCGGTACCGGGGTTCCGCGCGGCGAAGTTCATGGCGTTGGCTCCGAAGACCCGCGCCCGCGTCTTGAAGCTGGCCTTCTTGCCGGCCTTCCAGTAGCCACGCTTGCCCTGCTTCACGCCCTTCCGCAGGCCGCGGATGCCAGCGGTAGCCGCCCCGCTGCCCGTGGGCGCCGCCTTGGAGATGATGCGGTGGCCCGCCGACTTCAGCCCCTTCTTGATGGGGGTGAACCAGCCGGCGGCGATCTTCTCGAGCTCTTCCTCGAACGCCATGAGGATGATCTGTTCCCTGACGGTGTCGTACTGGCTCATCGTAGCTCCTGGAGGATCTGCGGAAGTTGGCGCAACTGCGCCTGCACCTGCTGATTGTACTCCGCTCGTGCCTTCCTGACCTCTATGACGTGGTTGGCCTGCACCTCGGCCGCTGTCGAAGGCGTCGTGATGTAGCGGTTCCCAACACGCTGTAGCACGGCAGCCACCTGACCTACGTCCCGAAGGATACCCTTGGTGCTGTCGTGGTCCGCCAAGGTCGCCTGTGCAAGGTCGAGAGGCTCCTCGAGGTACCACACGCCGTCGTAGAGTAGCGCACTGACGATGTACTGCAGCACCTCGGCCGAGTAGGCACGCGAGGCGTCCAAGACGCGCGCCACGTCCAACGCGATCGCGATCTCGTGCGCATCGGGGGGCTGAGCGTGGCTGAAGACCGCGCCGTGTCCGAGGATGGCCGCCGTCACGTTCTCGAACACTCCCCAGTCGTGCCAGAACGAGGGCTGCCGGTGCATCAGACGCACCGCCTGGATGCGCTCCTGCGTCATCGCACCCACGGGGACGCCTCCACGCTCTTCCAGCTCGAGGAAGAGCGCCTCGGAGTCCCAGTCGATGTACTCGGGACCAAGCAACTGCAGAAGCAGCGTTGTGAGGGGCTGCACGTGAAGCCCCATCCCGTCCTCGAACGGTCTCGCGGGCTGGAAGAGGGGCTTCACGTGCCCTCCTACTGCAAGTCGGTGACGCTGGAGGCCATGTTGGCCAGGATCTGCCGCTGCGGGAGCGGCATGGACGTGAAGATGGCGACCGGGTTCTTGCAGAAGGCGTTGGCGAGCTTCTCTCCGAAGCGCTCGACCAGCACCTTGCGCCCGTACTCCGCCAGCGAGCGGAGCTCATCCTCGGACACGGAGAGGATGCCCGCCTCGTAGCGCGTCTTGTCGGCAGCGGTCTTCACCGTCCACCCGAAGGTGGAGTAGTAGGGATCCGCGATGCCCTGGTCCCACAGACGGTCCAGCCCGTGGCTCTCATCGAAGGTCTGCAGCGCCGCGGCGAACTCGTCGGGCGGGAGCGCGGTGCGCTGGGCCGCGACCTTGGTCAACTCGGCGCGCACCTTGGGCGTGGCCCCGATGTCCACCAGGTACGCGGCGCGGGCGGTGAGGTGTCCCTGCAGCCCGGGGGAGTAGTCGTTGCCCGCGTACTGCGCGACCGCCCCCTCCACTGGGAGCCCTGCACGCTCGGCCACACTGGCGACCTTGGTGGCGAACTCGCGACGCTGGCCGGGGGCAAAGCCTCGCAGGTGCCTGTCCAGGTAGGTCATGGCGGTGCGGGCGTCCTGCGCGCTGGCCAGGGGGTACCGCTTCTCGTCCTCGAGGGCGTAGACGACGTCGTCCTCGGGAAGAGCCTCGGCCTCCTTGACGATCTCGCGACGCTGACCCGTGATGTCGACCAGGTTGGTCGTGGGGGGTCCGTCGTGCCTCGAGGCTGCCTCCACCAAGCTCTGCGGGGGGTCGATCTGGAAGTGATTGCAGGCGAGCAGGAGGTTGGCCGCCGCGACCTTCTCCGCCTCTTCCGGCAGCACGTCATGGGTGGCGTGGAAGTAGAGCGCCGACAACCAGGTGTTCCCCACGTCGTTGGTGGGGAAACGCCTCAGCGTGCCCTGCTGATCGCTCATCACCAAGGCGTACTGGTTGTTGTGCGCGCTCTCCGCCAGGACCGCAGCAGTCTTGACCAGCGGCGGGAGGTCCGAGGGGTCAGGAACGAAGCCTTGGAGGATCCGACCTTCTCGGTCGTCGTAGAAGTCGATCACCTGGGTCCGAAGGTCCATGGGTACTCTCTCGGCTGGGGGCACAGGATGCCGAATATCGCGCATAAGGAGACTGGTCGCATCAACACCATTAGCACAGGAGGAGCCCCCGTTGCCACCGAACGACAGGCTCTACCAGCAGCTCCGCCGGGGTAACACGGCGGCGCAGCCCCCTCCGCAGGAGCAGTTCTCCTTCCAGGGAAGCTCCAGCAGTCCTTTTCGTCCCCCGCGAGCTGCTCCCGCCGCTCCCACACCAGCACCCGTGCAGGCTCCCGTGAGAACTACCACCCAGACCCTCCGCCAGCCTACCGTCCGCACCAACGTCGCCCCCGCCCCGCCGCCGGCCGCCACGCCGCCCCGTCAAGCCGACGGTGACCGCCCCTCCGCCTACGCTCCCGTCGCCGCCCAGAAGCCGGGGGAAGTGCGCAAGTGGAAACGCCCCTCGTTCTGGGACATCATGAAGGACCTCGGCCTACGCATGGTCGAAGCCGGGGTGCAGGCGATCGCCGCCGAGGTCGCCTACTTCTTCACACGTCGGCGCTTCGGCTCCAAGTACCACCAGGGCACGTCATGACGACCCTGGGGAAGCTACTGGCGGCAGCCAAGGCCCCGTGGATAGCCCAGCATGAAGTAGCGGCCGGGGTCGGCGTGTCCCCGGAGCACATTCGCCGCATCTTCCTCGGAACGTCCTACCCGTCGGGGGAGCTGCTGGAGTACTTGCTCAACGCCCTCGAGGTTCCGCCCGACAGGCGCTTGGTCGCCTGGCGCCTCCTCGCCGAGCACCAGCTCGACCCCGAGGTGCGTGCCCACGTCACCCTCTCTCCACACCCAGATGTTCTGCTCAGAGACATCGCAGCCCTGGCTGCCGTCGAAGCCGAGAACGTCCTGCGCCTGCAGCTGGACGCCCGGGAGCGCAAGGCGCTACGGGAGGCCCTCGAGCAGAAGCTGACCGCCGCAGTGAGTCGCCCATGAAGTACCGCCGCATGGACCCGCGCAAGGGCTACCGAGGGGACTACCTCTGGCTGCCCCTGGAGCACGTACCCAACCGAGCGGGTATCCAAGCCTCCCTGACCTTCCCGCTCTCCGACAAGGCGCCTGTGTGTGCCTGGGGAACCACCAGCACGCACCTCGTGGTGCCTCGTGCATTCATCCCGCCCAGCGATGAGGACCAGTACGACTTCGAGATCGTGGATATCCGGCCCAAGAGGTTCCCCCAGGTGGAGATCGGCCCCCTGACCTACGATCTCCGCGGGCCCATTCAGCGCATGGGCTACGCCTCGATGGTGGACGAGGGGGACGGTGTGCTCGCCTTGCTGCCAGGCAAGGGCAAGACGGTCGTCGCCATTCACGCCATGGCCGCGCTCGGCATGCCTGCGCTCGTGGTCGTTCATACCAAGGACCTGCTCTACCAGTGGATCACTCGCCTGACGGAGCACGCATCCTTGGAGCGCGAGGACATCGGCATCGTCCAGGGGACGACCATGGACTGGGAGAAGCCTGTCACCCTGGCCATGATTCAGACCCTCGCAGCCAAGTACGATGACCTCCCCGTCGAGATGCGGAACCACTTCGGGATCGCGGTCTACGACGAGGTGCACCACCTGGGAGCGCCCTGGTTCAACACGACGGCTCCCCTCTGCGGAGGTGTTCGTTGGGGACTGTCCGGGACGCCGCTGCGGGCCGATGGCCTCGACCGGCTCTACATGGCGCACATCGGCGGGGTGCTGTTCGAGAGCATGCAAGCAGACATCGTACCGGAAGTCTTCTTCGTGAAGACGGACATCAACCCTACGAAGGAAGACCTGGCGTCGATGTCTACGTCCTCTGGGGCGAACCTGGCCAAGCTCTACAACTGGTTGGCCGACTGCGCCGAGCGCAACGACATCATCTGCAACATGCTCTGGGGCGCTGTGCAGGACGGGCGCAAGCCCCTCGTGCTCTCGGAGCGGGTCAACCACCTGAAGTTCATGGCGTCCTTCCAGTGGCCCACCCCACACGGGCTCATCTACGGCGGCGTGAAGGGAGAGGCCCGGGAAGAGATCCTGCAGAGCTACGACCTCGTCTTCGCTACGACACCGCTGGCCAAGGAAGGTCTCGACCGCAAGGACCTCGACACCATCTTCATCTGCATGCCCTTCGTAGACGAAGGACGCCTCCGCCAGATCATCGGGCGCATCCAGCGCAAATGCGCCGGGAAGAAGCCGCCTGTCGTCGTGGTCATCTACGACAACTTGATCCCATCCGCGCGAAACATGTGCAACAAGCTCATGCACCACCTCGCCGGCTTCCAGTACCCCTACGCTGTTCAGGAGAGACCCGCAGTATGACCATGCCCACCCAGGAGAAGCAAGACCTCCTCATGGCCCTCTGGGAAGAGTACGCTGCCTGCGAGCTGTGCGCACTGGCCCACCCGGAAGGCCGCGACCGACGTCACATGGTCTTCGGCAGCGGCAACCCCGATGCGAAGGTCGTCATCATCGACGAGGCTCCCGACGAGCACGAGGACGCCTCGGGCAAGATCTTCAGCGGGAACGACGGTGCCCTGCTCGACAGCTACCTCGCCGGCGTGCACTCCAGCCGAGCGGAGGTGTTCCTGCTCAAGGCCGTAGGCTGCCGCGCCACCCGCGCAGAGGACGACGGCTACCTGCGGCACAGGCCCGCGGCCAAGGAAGAGGTGCAGGCCTGCCAGGCACGGCTGCACCGGGTCATCGAGATCATCGACCCCTACGTCCTCCTGGTGCTCGGGAACACGGCCATCAAGGCGCTCCTCAAGGTGCGCCCCAGCGTCACCTCCATGGCGCGCAACCCGACGGTACCCACCTACGACGCCTACACGCAGGGCCAATGCACGCTCGTGAAGCGCACGGCCTACGTGAGCTTCCCCATGCAGTACCTGCTGCGCCCCGAGAACGCTGCCATGGAGCACGGGAGCGACCGCCACCACGCCTTCCGTACCTGGCTCAAGGCGTTCCAGACCGCCGACATGTACCACCACATCTACACCGGGGCCACCCTGCCCACCCGAGGAGAGTGACGTGCCGGACACCACTTCCATCGAACACGACCTACAGGCCCTCGCCAAGCTGCACCGCAGACGGCGCGACATCGAGGAGTACCTGGAGGACAACGCCAGAGCGGCGAAGGTGCGCGAGCTCCGCGATCACATCTCCCTGCTCGAGGGCCAGATCGCTCAAGAGCAGCTCCTTCTGCGCGAGCAGGAACTGGACACCTACCAGGACCTCGACACCGTGACCGAAGAGATCGCAGCCACCGAAGAGCGCATCAAGGAGAACATCCGCGCCCTCCCGGACACCGACCTGGCCGCAGGCCTCCGCCTCGAGGCTGACAACACCCCGTGGCAGGTCACCTCGTCGCGCATCCAGGTGGACAGCTCCTACTCGGACGGCCTGCTCGTCCAGTGCCCCGAGCTGCGCACGCTCGAGGTGGACGGCGACCCCGTAGTGCGCCAGGTCATCGACGCCGACCTGGTGGACCGCCTCGTGGCCCAGGGCGACCTGACGGAAGACGTCGTCGCCCCCTTCAAGCGCACCTCGCGCCGCAAGCACCCTCAGATCCGTATCAAGGAGCTCTCCGATGAGTGACTCTCCGTTCCGCCGCCCGCCCGACTCGGGCAAGCGCGGCTCCGTGGCCACGGCCCGGCGCCCGGGCTCCCCTCCTCACCAGATCGCTCGCCCGACCGAGGCGCCTCCGCTCGACCCGCGAAAGGCGCTCCCCCCGCACCCTGCCAGCGTCGGCATCTCCATCGCTATCGGCACCTCGACCGAGTTCTCCCGAGAGAAGGTCGAGGTCACGGCCTGGTGCACGGTCCCTTGCGGGATTACCGAGCCAGAGAAGCGCGCGGCCCTTCAAGACTGCGTGGACTTCGTCAAGTCGGAGCTGCACGCTCGGCGCGACGAGATCGTCGCCGAGTTCTTCCCGGACATCGCTTCCAGCGGAGGCTGACATGGCCCAGATTCCCCCCAACAACGACATCGCGCACGTCGTGGTGGGCGAGCTTCGCGTTCGCTTCATCGGCGGGCTCAACCCCCTCGCCAAGATGTCCTTCATGGACCCAAACGGCAACACCGTCTCCTTCCTCACCTACGGGGCATGGAGCGAGCGGTCCCTGCAGATCCTGCACGCCCTCAAGGAGTCCATCGAGGACGACGTGGCCGCACACCTGACGCGGCACACCCCGCCGCCGGCCCACCGGCCCCTCGACGACGACCCCTTCGATGAACCGCCGCAGCCCAGCGGGGGGCTCTCCTTTGCGGGATAGGGTTGACGGTCTCCTCCCAGCCCTCTAGAGTCAGCGAGCTGCGCACTCACTTCACCTGAAGCAGCGGACCCCCTGCGGCGCAGAGCAGGGAGGGTCCAGTACGCGGAGGAGGCATGAACCTCGATCTGGCGCTGGTCGCAGCAGTGCTGGAAAGTAGAGACTTGGCGGAGGCGCTGAAAGCGGGGGCGCATCCCTCGCTGCTCGGCGACGAAGCCAAGCTGTTCTGGGACGTGATCACCGAGCACTACGAGAACCACCACGAAGTGCCGTCCGTCCCCTACTTCCAGGGACTCTGCCCCACCTACCAGCACCACACCCCGTCCGACGGCCTCTCGGCCATCATCGCTGAGCTCCAGACCTACAAGCTCGGCTCCGAGATCGACGACGCTCTGCACCGCACGGCAGAGGTCAACGTAGGCGATCCCTGGGCAGCCAAGAAGTTCCTGGTGGACGCTGCCGATCGGATCAACCTACTCAACCAACGGGGACGCACGGACCTCGTGGTCGGGTCCGATCCGGACGCCATCTTCAAGAAGCTCGAGCGTCTCCAGACCGGGCAAGGCCTCCTGGGCTACCCCTGGCCCTGGGACCTGTTCAACAACAACTCGGCCGGGCTCTGTCCTGGCAACCTCATCTACATCTACGGGAGACACAAGACCCGGAAGACCTTCCTCCTGCTGTTCCTCGCCCTGTTCTATGAGGCTCTCGGCCTCCGTGTGCTCTTCTTCACGCGGGAGATGACCGCCGAAGAGCTGGAGTGGCGTGTCATCGCTATCCGAGGGCAGTTCGACTACGGGCGCCTGCTCAAGGGAGACGTCTCGCCCGCTGGGATGCAGCGCATAGAGCAGCTCCTCCGCGACCTCCGGACGCGAGGCAAGCTCATCTTCACCGATGTCGAAGGTGGGCTGAGCGGGTTCAAGGGCAAGGTCGAGGACGTCAAGCCGCACATCATCATCCACGACTACTGGAAGGCGATGGCCGACGATGCGATGGCCGAGAAGTCCAACGCACGCGAGCACGTCTACGTGGCGCGCACCATCGACATGCTCAAGGCCTACCTGATCTCCAAGGCGAAGCTGCCGGCTATCATCTGCGGGCACGCCAACCGGGAAGGGGACAAGACCCGTGGGCGCAGCTCGGTGGAGCACGCCTGGTCGGACCACATCGCCCGCAAGGTGGACCTCGCGCTGCGCATCATCTGCAACAAGCAACAGGACCTCCTCGCCCTCATCCCCAACGCCGCTCGTGGCATGAACGAGGAGATCTCCCTCACCATCAGCGCTCGCCTGTGTGACGGCTTCGGCCAGGCCGTAGCCGACAACACCTCGTGGGTCGAAGAGTACAACGCCAACGAAACGTCTGCCGAGCAGAGCAAGAAGCGCACAGGGGCCGCCCCCGCTGGGGACATTCCCACGAAGGTGGACCTGAGCAGCTTCAAGCCCCCTCGCCGGCCGACTGGAGGATAGCCGAAGCCGATGCTCTCGGACAAGATCAGGAGGCTGGCAGAGCGCTACTTGCGCAACGTGCGCCCTTCTGGTGAAGGGAACCTGCGTGCAGAGTGCCCGTTCCACAAGTCCAAGTCAGCCTCGCGCTCGCTCTACGTCACCAAGGAAGGGAGCTGGACCTGCTTCTCCTGCCACGCGGGCGGGTCCGTCTACCACCTCCTCTACAAGCTGGGCCTCTCCGGAGAGCGCGTACAGCAGGAGATCGGGGAGCTGCGGCTCCCGCCTCCCCTGCCCGAACTGGCCCAGCGGAAGCTGGAGGGGAAGCAGGGGTGGGAGTGGCACGTCCTGCCCGAGTACGTGCTCGGCGCCTACAACCAGTGCCCCCTCAAGATGCTCGACCTGGGCTTCTCCGAAGACATCCTCCAAGAGATGTTCATCGGGTATGACGCGAGCCGCGACCGCATCACCTTCCCCATCCGAGACTATCTCGGGAGGCTCGTGGGTATCAGCGGACGCGCCTACGACGACTGGGTAGAGCCTCGCTACTACGTCTACGAGAAGGAGTTCCACGATATCGTTCCCGGCTACACGGGGGCCAACCGCAAGCACCTGTACGCCTTCGACCGCATCTACGCCGCGCGCTTCTTCGCAGATGAGGGAGCGCGGCCGCCGCTGGTCATCGTCGAGGGCTACAAGGGATGCCTGTGGTGCATAGAGCACGGCTTCCCGCACACCGTAGCCCTGCAGGGCTCCACGCTGACCAAGCAGCAGGAGCGCCTCATCACACGGCTCCGGGGACCCTACTACGTCCTCTTGGATCACGAGCCTGGAAAGGGCGTCTACTTCCCCGACCCGGACAAAAACCGGCGGTGTTCTGCGATAAGGATTGCACAGCGCCTATCGCGAAGTGGGCGTGCCTACGTCTGCCTCTACCCGGACGGTTCCCCCGAAGGAACGAGCCCGGATGACCTTGACACCACTCACCTCTCAGCTGCCGTGACAAACGCCAAGACCATCGGTCAGCTGGCCACCCTACCAGGCGTTGCCTGGACACGACGAAGTCGAAGAAGGAGTACCCCATGAGCTGGAGTGCATTCCGCAATGCCCGCCGCCAGGCGGAGCAGCTCGCGCCGACCACGGCCTACGATCCGTGGGAGGCCGAGATCTACAAGATCGCTGCGGGCGAGCGTGGCATGGTGCGCGTGCTCGCGCCGGCCAACGATGAGCTGCTCGTGCTCAAGCGTCACTGGCTGCCCGGCGCCGGGCCCCGTACCTGCACCAGCGAGTGGCCCGGGTTCGAGGGTCACTGCGTCTACTGCCACTACCTCCACCAGGCCCAGCAGGCCCGGAACGCCGGAGGTAGCCTCACGGAACAGCAGCAGAAGGACATCGACAAGCTGTACCCGCGCCTGGTCTACGCCATCGAGGTCATCGACCTGCGCTTCTACCACCGGGTCAAGGGCTCCGACGGCAAGATCGCCTTCGAGCGCTGCATGTCCGACGAGATCCTGCCCCAGCGCAACCGCTGCCGCTTCTGCAACAGCCACGACCCCTCCGTCGCCGAGCGCTTCATGGGCGGGCACAAGGTCTGGGAGATGGGCAAGACCCACTTCCAGCAGCTGTACGCGGTCAACGACATCCTCGGGCAGACCTGCCTGCACTACGACCAGGCCACGGGCCAGGTCTGCGGTCAGGACGTGTTCCCCGTCGAGTTCGTCTGCCCCCACTGCCAGATGCACGCCTGGTTCGAGGAGCATCACCTGCAGACCGAACCCCCCGAGAAGATCCTGGAGTTCATCGAGCAGGAGCACGAGTGCCCCAAGTGCGGGAAGCGCGGCTACCCCAAGGAGATCCAGATGTGCGCCAGCGAGGCGCATGACCCCGTCCCGGCTACCGTGTTCGACAAGACCCTCGAGGTCAACTGCGCGGGCGAGGTCAAGACCGACCGTTCGGGCCGTCAGCGGAAGTACACCACGCTGAACTTCGACCGCAGCCAGCCCTTCTCCAACATCCACAACGACCTGCAGGGCTACGGGCTGGACGACGCCGAGCTCAAGGCGCTGCTCCAGCACTGGGACCTGCACCACCGCTTCCGTCCCGAGCGCGTGGACCGCTCCAAGTTCAGCTCCGACGCCGAGTACGTGGCGGCCGTGCTGGACGTGCAGGCCAAGCAGCTCAAGCGCCCCAACCCCTACCAGGCCCAGACCCAGACCCGCTCCGCCCCCTGGGGCGGTGGCGGAGGCCAGCGGCAGTTCCGCCGGCCCCAGTAGATAGATGGGCTGGCATGAGCGGTCAGACGCCCTGCGGTGCTTGAGGCACCGCTTGGCCCTGGCCCACATGCACACCCTCGTACAACTCGAGCTCGGTGACGTGGCACAGGCGAGGAGGTCCTACGAGGCCTACCTCCGCCTGTGCCACACCCTCGCCGTGCGTCCCAAGAGGAGGCTGAGTGTTCTTTTTGAGCAAGGAGTCAACCCGCCAGATGGGTGACAACGTCGTGCTGCTGCAGCTCGACGACGGGCGGGTGTACCTGGGCAACACGCAGTGGTGCCTACTCCTCCCGCACAGCGGCTTGCTGCCCGCCCACGCCAGGGACATCCTGGCCCAGGCGGGCGATGCCCCGGTTGACTGGCGCGTCATCTACGCCAGCAGCATCACTCCTGACAGGTTCCTTCCCCCCTACTGCCGCAAGTTCGTCCCCGTGATGGCCGAGGGCTACAACGTCCCCACCATCACCGCCGCGACTGCAGGCCTACCCCGCTACGACGTGCTCACCCGCCGAGACATGCACGCTTCGATGACCGAAGCGTACGTCGCGGGCAAGATGACGACGGTGTACGACTCCGAGCAGGAGCGCGACACCCCCGTTCCCCTGCGCGACAAGGAGCTCTACTACGTCTACAACGACGGCGAGATCTACGCGAGCATCAGCGCTCCGGTGTTCCGCCACCTGCATGCGGCGGGTGTCCAGGTATTCGTGCCCTCCCCCGAAGCGATCTACGACAGCGAGCCCCCGCTCGACGCCCCACCTCCCCTCGTGCTGTTCCACCCGGAGCACCAGGTCATGGGGTACCTCCACCCCGAACGGGACCGCAACGCGAAGGCGCACAGCGGCACCACGTCGGCAGACGGGAGGCCCCTGTGGGTGCACGCCTCCCGCGCCTGCTGGGCAGGTGAGATGCTGTCCTGGGAGCGCCTGCTGTCCTGCCTGGAGACCTACGATCCCCTGCGCTTCGACCAGGACAACCCGTGGAAGCTGCGCCTGGAGAACGGGCAGATCTCCTGGGAGATGAAGGTCGCCGTCTCGTCGCTACGCTGGCACGGCATCTCCGACGCAGACATCGTGCAGGAGATAGAGGCGCGCGCGCCCGAGGCCTACCGGGAGAACCACCGCCGGCTGCTCGAGAATGTCGCTGCCCGCGTAGACGACATCCAGCACCGCCGAGAGCCTCCCGCGGACTGGTGGGTCAAGAACATGCAGCGTAACGCCAGGCTGTACTGCACCGCCCTCGAGACCCTATCTGCCCTGCTCGGCGAGGACCTCCCCATGGGAGATCTCCCGGCCCTCGTACAACTCACCGATCAGCTCGAAGGAGTCGCCTGATGGAGTTCGTGACCGCGGCGCCGCCGCCCGTCTATGTGGACACCCCCGAAGCTGTGGAGGAGAGTGTACGGCGCTGCATGGACGCTACCCTGCTGGGTGCCGACACCGAGACCCTGCAGATCCTCAGCACCACCATCTACACCAACATGACGGACCAGGCCCTGTACACGGGCCTGAGTCCGGACGAGTACACCCGCTACCTGGTGCCGTACCGCTACCTGCGCCACTTCGCCCCCGTGCTGGAGAACGAGCACAGCGTCAAGGCGATGCACAACATGAAGTACGACTTCCACCGCTTCGCCAACGCAGGCATCGCGGTGGGGGGCCACACCTTCGACACGCTCATGGGGGACTTCCTCTACGACGAGGACACGCGGGAGAACCGCCACAGCCTCGACCAGTGCTCGTGGGACTACTTCGGCATCCCGATGGGCAAGTACAAGGAGCTGTTCGGCAAGGCCGACCCTCGCGAGGTCCAGCCTGGGCACGCCCTCTGGGCCAAGTTCCTCGACTATGCGTCCCTGGACCCGTGGGTGACCCGCAAGCTGGCCGAGCACCACATGGAGAAGTTGGGCCAGGTGCGCCTGTGGCCTGACCTCGACAACACCCTGCTCAGCCACTACTGGGACACCGAAGAACCGCAGCTGCTGTGCCTCTTCGACATGGAACGGCGCGGTATCCGCGTGGACCGGGATGGGCTCGAGCACATGGGAGTCTCTCTCCAGCGGGAGATGGACGATGTCGCCTTCGAGCTCAACTGCATGGTCGGGAAGCCTTTCAACCCGAACAGCACCAAGCAGGTGCGCGAACTGCTGTTCCGCGACCTCGGCCTGACGCCGCGAAGCAAGACCCCCGGAGGGGACCCGAGCTGTGACGAGAAGACGCTGAAGTACTTCGTGGGCCAGGGAGTCAAGGAGTGCGAGCTCATCCTGCAGTACCGAAAGGCGTCGAAGCTCAAGGGCACCTACGCCGAGGGCCTGGCGAAGTGGATTCAGGCCGACGGGCGCATCCACACTACGTACTCCGCTACGAAGCTCACGGGCCGTCTCGGCTCGTCCGACCCCAACCTCCAGAACGTCCCTCGCCCGGACAACGACCCCCACGGCATCCGCTCCGTCTTCGTGCCTGACGACCCGAGCCAGTTGCTCATCGTCGCAGACTATGCCCAGCTGGAGATGCGCATCCTCGCGTGCTTCGCGAACGACCCGACCATGATCCGTGCCATCAACGAAGGCCTGGACATGCACTCGTTCACGGCGGCGATGATGATGGGCATCGAATACGACGAGTTCGTCGCGCTCAAGGCCATCGGGGACGCCATCGCGCTCCAGATGCGTCAGGGAGCCAAGAACGTCGGCTTCGGTATCGTCTACGGGATCACCTCGGTGGGCCTGGCTGTCCAGCTCACGCAGAAGCTGGGTCGCGTAGTGTCTCGGGAAGAGGCCCAGGGCTACATCGACCAGTACCTCGCCATCTACCCCGGGGTGCAGACCTACATGGACTCGATGATCGAGCACGCGCGCAAGAAGGGGTACGTGCAGACCATCTGTGGCCGCCTGCGGCGGCTGTCCAAAGCGAAGGCCAAGAACTGGCGCCTGCGAGGGCACGCAGAGAACCAGGCCATCAACGCGCCCATCCAGGGCAGCGCTGCGGACATCGTGAAGAAAGCGATGATCCGCCTCAACAACGACGCCTACCTCGTGCACGAGCTCGGTACGACCCTGCGCCTGCAGGTGCACGACGAGCTCGTCTTCTGCGGCCCGCGGGAAACCCACGCCGAGGCCATGGAGTACGTCCAGTACGTGATGGAGCGTCCCTTCGATCAACCCCTCCCCGTTCCCCTGCCGGCAGAGCCTGCCGCTGTGGAGAACTGGGGAGCCGCCAAGGGCTAAGGCCCACCAGGAGTCCGCCATGACCATCGAGAAGCACGGTGTCGTCCAGACCGACATGGAGAAGAAGGCCCACGCCGCGGCCGAAGCCCAGGCCAAGCAGCTGTCCCGCCCCGAGAAGGGCGAAGTCCGCGAGCGCAAGCAGCCCGTGCGTGAGGAGAAGAAGTAGTGGCTGCCGCCCAGCAAGAGCAGAAGGTGTCGGGAGCCGCGCAGGCCCTGGGGCGCACCAAGAAGGAGCGCCTCAAGGCCATCGACCAGCTGGTGAAGCTCGCTTCGACCTCGTTCGGGAAAGGCTCCTTGATGACCCTCCGGGGGAAGCACGGGATCACCCTGAACGTCGACGCGATCTCCACCGGCTCCCTCGGGCTGGACCGCGCCACGGGGATCGGAGGTATCCCTCGCGGGCGCATCACCGAGATCTACGGCCCCGAGGCTGGAGGCAAGACCACCCTGGCCTTGCATTGCATCGCCAACTGCCAGGCCAACGGAGGCGTCGCCGCCTTCGTGGATGCCGAGCACGCGTTGGACCCCAAGTACGCCGAGAAGCTGGGAGTGGACCTCGAGGAGCTTCTCATCTCCCAGCCCGACTGCGGAGAGCAGGCGCTCGAGATCGTCGACACCCTGGTACGCTCCGGCTCCGTAGACCTCATCGTCGTGGACTCCGTGGCCGCCCTGGTCCCTCGCGCCGAGCTCGAGGGAGACGTCGGAGACCACCACCCGGGCTCCCAGGCGCGCCTGATGTCCCAGTCCCTGCGCAAGATCACGGGCTTCGTGGGCAAGACGCAGACGGCCGTCGTGTTCATCAACCAGATCCGGCACAAGATCGGTGTCTCCTACGGGAGTCCCGAGACGACCAGCGGCGGGAATGCCCTGAAGTTCTACGCTTCCATGCGCTTCGACATCCGACGCATCGGGTCCCTGCGGGCGACTTCGGCCAACGGCGCCCCTGTCATCGGCAACCGCGTGCGCATCAAGATCGCCAAGAACAAGCTCGCGCCCCCGTTCCTGCAGGTGGAGGTCAACATCGTCTTCGGTGAGGGCGTCGACTGGCGTTCGGAGATCCTCGACTTCGGCGTGTCCGTCGGGATCTTCACCAAGAGCGGCTCCTGGTACTCCATGAGCAAGGCCTTCGACGAAGCCGAGACCCGCATGGGGCAAGGGCGCAACAGCGCCATCGCCTTCCTGAAGGACAACCCCAAGGTCACCCAGCGTGCCCGGGAGATGCTCACAGCATGAGCGACTGGCGCCAGAGCCGCTGCCTACTGTGCGGCCGCGAGGGACCCGTCCGGGTCAAGCGCGTCCTGAAGAACAGGACCGCCAACATCCTGGACGGGATCGACCACGCCGACGACTGCCCACGCAAGAAGCGGGCACAACCCAAGCACCTCAAGAAGCAGGCCTGGCGCTCTACCGAGAAGGGAGCTGCCGCCCTGGTTGGAGGCCGAGAGACCCTGCGCTCTGGCGCCGAGAACATGGACGGCGACGTCCGGACGCTCGGCGCGTGGCGCGTCGAGAACAAGAGTACTCGCAGCGACCGCTACCGGCTGAAGGGCTCCACCTGGACTGACTTCGTCCAAGGAGCCCTCGCCGCCGGCGAGGAACCCCTCCTGCGTGTCGTGTTCACCCAGCACCCCCACATCACCATCGTCCTCGCCCGAGCTGCAGCTTTGGAGGGGCACCTACCCGACCGCGGGGCCCTCCCGCTCACCCGCGGGGGTGTGACCTTCGCACGACGCGACTACCCCGAGCCCTTGGAGATCCCCTTGGAACCTCGGGCCGTGGTCATGTCGGAAGCCGCCTTCAGGAGATTCCATGCAGACAGTGGACGCAGTAGCAGCCGTTGAGCAGGTGCTGAGCCGCATCGGCAGCTACCCCCAAGAGGTAGAGGTCGCTGACGTCGTCAAGACGCCGTGCAGCTGGCGCCTCTACCTACAGCTCATCGGGGAAGAACCCGACCGCCTCGAGGATCCCGCCAAGGTCCTGCTGCGGCTCTACGAGTACAAGTTCGGGGAGCACGTGCAGCGCTACCTGGCCGCGTGCTTCCCCACCCGCTTCTCTCGCGCAGCTCCTACGCTGTACTCCGGGGTACAAGTACAGCACCTGGGCTACCTCGACGGACTTCCCGTGATGCTCTCCCACGAGTCCACCCGGGTGTTCCCCCAGTTCCCTGCGCGCTCCAAGCTCATCGCAGCGGCCCGCGCCCACATGCTCGGCGCGGAGGCAGTCATCGTCATCCTGGTGGACCGCAACACGCAGAAGTGGTCAGCCTGGACGCTCACGGACATCGACGAGGCCGGGAAAGCTGTGGCGAAGGTACCTGCCTACCTGGCGAGCCTCTGGCGCGGTGAGGGCTTCCCCGGCGGGACAGCGTCCGACAACGACTGCGCGGCCTGCCCCTACGCCACCAAGTGTGATGCAGACCGCTTCGGCCCTCCCGACCCTTGGCCGAGCAACGGCATCCGGGCGGTGCCCACCACCGACATCATCATCGAGCTCGACAGGTACCTGTTCAGCCTGAACTTCAAGGACTCGGGGCGGGCTACGCACTGCATCCATCCGTCCGAGCTCTCCATGACGCCCTGCGACCGCCGCATCGCCTATGGCCTCATGGGCATCCGTCAGATGGGGCAGATCTCGTCGCACCTGCGCCGCATCTTCAACGCCGGGCACGCGCTCCACGACATCGTGCAGATGGCCCTGGCCATCGCCAAGGGAGACGCCTTCCAGGAGGAAGTGCGTGTCCAGCACGAGCAACTCAAGATCACCGGGCACTGTGACGGGCAGGAAGACGTGCTCGGCTACGAGATCAAGAGTGCGGGGGGCAGCAGCTACAAGAAGTTCACCAAGGCGAAGCGCGAGCATGTTGACCAGGCCAACATCTACTGCGCCTTGCTCGGCTTGGAGCGCGTCCTCTACCTCTACGTCAACAAGGAAGAGGGCGTCATGAAGCAGTTCGTGACGCCGCACAACCGGGTGTCCTGGAAGAAGACAGCCACCCGCTGCGCCCACATCATCAAGACGGTCCAACAGGGCCTGCTCCCCCCGCAGATCGACATCAAGTCCAAGTGCGGGGAGTGCCCCTACATGTGGACCTGCAAGCCCGCTGCGTACAAGCGGCAGAGGAGGTTCTGATGTCCCACACAGGCGGTGCCGCGTTCCCCGTCCCGAGCAACGTCCGCATCGACGAGCTCATCGACATCTACGACAACATCATCGACGATGTCGACCGCAGCTTGGCCGAACGTGCGATCAGCGACAGGCTCCCCATCCCCGCGCTCCCGACTGGCCTCGAGGGCCACATCGAGTTCGCTGAGAACGGGGACCCCATCGTGCCCGCCGACGTCACCGAGCTCGACCTGGTCACACTGGGCAAGCTCTTCGGCTACGCCAGCGGCTGGACCAACTACCTGTCCGCCGAGTACATGCGCTCCAAGGCCATGCACCTGGTCCAGTCCCGAACTGTCCGGGTGCTTCAGAGTGCGCTGAAGATCTACTACAAGGAGGACTGCGGCATCGCAGCGGCCATGCTGGACGCCAAGATCGACATGGATGAGCGCTTCGTCTCCGCCGACGCTGGCCTGCTGCGCATGGAGGTCTACATGCGCAAGACGCAGGAGCGGTTCGAGCAGATGAAGCGCTCCCTCAACCTCATCTCCCGTGAGCAGACCAGGAAGGCCCAGGACGTCGAGAACCAGGATCGGCAGGAGCGCACCGCGCCGGTCGTCAACCCCCAGCGCTGGCGTAGGCCCCGCTGATGTACTGCTTCCAGTTCCCCGCCCTCCCCGTGTCCGTCAACAAGCTCTACACCGTGGCCCGGGGACGCAAGATCCTCACCACGGCAGGTAGGAACTGGAGGCAGGCCTTCCTCGCCGCCCAAGGAGGGATGTCCACCAAGGACTTCCTCGCTATCCGAGTAGAGCGGGAGCAGGCCTACACCCTCGAGGTCTGGTTCTACATCGCCCCCGAAGACCTCTACAACCTCTCCTGGGGCGTGAAGGCGAAGACCAAGCACCCCTACAAGAACGTCGACGTGTCCAACCTCATCAAGCTGGTAGAGGACTGCATCGCCAAGCTGGTGGGCCTGAGCGACCGGAATAACTTCGACGTTCTCCTGCATAAGCGGGAAGCCTACTCACAAGGACCACGCGTGGTCGCTTACCTCTACCCTTCCGCGCTGGAGGACGACCCCCATGAAGCAGGAGCGGCTGGTTAGGCTCGTACTCGACATGCACTCCCAGCTCGAGCGCATGGAGAGCCGGATCGCCGAGCTGGAAGAGCTGTTCCCCGAGGAAGGACCCATGGCCCGGAAGCGAAAGAAGAAGGCGGACGAAATCTGCCTCGACTTCACCCTCGTCAACGATATGAGCACCACGGAGATCGCCCAGTTGTGCCAGATGCAAGGGCACGCGTCGGCCAGCAGGCAGCTCCCCCGAGAAGACCTCATCGCTCTCCTACTGGGAGAGCCCATCGAGACCCCCGACCCACTCGAAGTAGTGCGCGAGCGCACCTACGAGTTCACCCACGGCAACACCCAGATCATGCCTTCCGCCAGCACCTGCGGCTTCGAGTGCTTCCAGTGCCCGCACAACCGCGTCGTTGAGTGCTACACCGCCAACCACCGCAAGGTGACCCCACAGTAGAGGACGCAGAAGATGAGTATCGACATCAACACCCCCACCGCCGACGCCGCCAAGCGGCGCCCGAACATCCTCGCTCTCGCCCAGCTGGTGTTCGGCATCGGCAACGGCCTGGCCGCGGCCAAGTCCGTCACCCAGTTCAGGAACGCCGACCTCGCCTCCCTCATCGACGCCGAGCGTGAGGGCATCTTCTCCTACAAGGCCTGCATCGTGGAAGGCGACAACGGGCTCCAGTGGCCCAAGTCCGACGCCGTCATGGAGGCGCTGGCCGCCGCCCGGAACGACCTGGCCGACGAGAGCATCATGACCGAGCTGGGGCTCGACGTCTCGCTCTTCCCCCAGGTGTTCCCCCAGGCCGACGGCGCTGCCCCGCAGCAGGGCCAGGCCCCGCAGCAGCAGGAGCAGCAGGTTCAGCAGCAGCAGGTCCAGCCGCCTCCGCAGGCCCAGCAGCAGGCCGCCGCGGCCCCGAACTACGACGAGCTGCTCGGGAAGCGCTTCCCCAGCATCATCCGCCATGTGGGCGACTGGGACGTTCCCGCGCTCCAGAGCCTCCTGCAGGTCGAGAAGGCCGGGCGCAACCGCGCCAAGCTGGTCGAGGGCTTGGAGGCGCTCATCGGAGACGCGGCCCAGGTCCCGCAGCAGGTCCAGCAGCAG